>Ga0316196_10001428_pt1 | contig 10456 bp, 7 predicted proteins | sample Eddsed2cm_MG_FD_204938 | JGI IMG/M metagenome (GOLD analysis project Ga0316196, IMG submission 204938) | Coastal sediment microbial communities from Maine, United States - Eddy sediment 2 cm | ecosystem: Environmental > Aquatic > Marine > Coastal > Sediment | place: USA: Maine | collected... | reverse complement strand
GGTGGGGGAGTCCTGTACTGCCGAGCTGATTCAGGATCAACCCGGTGCCCTGGCGCTCGGCATGGGTCTGCCGGTTCCGGTCATTCCCCTGGAGTTGCCCAGCTACTCAAAAAAGGAGAACTGGGGTGCCAGTGAGACCTTTTATCATCTGGTTCGCGGGCTGCTCGTCGGCGCCGCACCGGATCCCGGCTACGAGCGCCCAGTCCGTCCCCAGGGGCAGCCCCCCTTGGCCAACATTCTGGGGCCTTCTGCGCTGGGGTTTCGATGCCGCGACGATGTCCGGGAGATCAAGCGACTGTTGTCGTCGGTGGGCGTGGACGTCAATGTGGTGGCCCCGGAAAGCGCCAGTCCTCAGGATTTGCTGCGGCTTCCGCTGGCGGACTTCAACATCTGTCTGTACCCCGAGATCGCCCGGACCACCTGCGCCTGGCTGGCTCGAACCTTTGCCCAGCCTAACGTCACCACAGTGCCCATAGGTGTTGGCGCCACCCGCGATTTCCTGCTCGAGGTGGGCGAAGTGTCCGGGGTGGATGTGAGCCAGGTGGTCGACGGTGAAGGTTCCCGCCTGCCCTGGTACTCGCGATCGGTGGATTCTACCTACCTCACCGGCAAGCGAGTGTTCATATTCGGCGATGCCAGCCATGCGTTGGCGGCGGCCCGCATCGCCAGTGAAGAGCTTGGTTTCAATGTGGTAGGACTGGGAAGCTACAGTCGAGAGTCGGCACGGGAGGTGCGCGCGGCCGCGACCCAGTTGGGCATAGAAGCCCTCATCACCGATGACTATCTTGCGGTGGAGCAGCAAGTGGAGGCGCTGCAGCCCGAACTGGTGCTGGGCACCCAGATGGAGCGACACATCGCCAAGCGTCTGGGTCTGCCCTGTGCGGTTATCTCGGCGCCGTTCCATGTACAGGATTGCCCGGCCCGGTATTCACCCCAAATGGGTTTCGAAGGTGCAAACGTCATTTTCGATGGTTGGGTGCACCCGCTCATGATGGGACTGGAAGAGCATCTGCTGAACATGTTCCGCGGTGATTTCGAATTCCATGAGGATGCCGCCCCTTCACACCTGAGCAACGGATTGGAACGGCCGGCCGTTCCGGCTCAGACCGAGGAACGGGCCGTCGATGTTCCGGTGCCCGGTGAGCCATGCTGGGCGCCCGAGGCATCCACAGAATTGCACAAGATCCCCTTTTTCGTGCGTGGCAAGGCTCGGCGAAACACCGAGCGCTATGCGGCCGAACGAGGCCTTGCCACCATCACCATTGAGACGCTCTACGATGCAAAAGCACATTTCGGACGCTGAACCCGTGCCCATGCGTGTCGTCTTTGTGACACTCGACAGCCATCTGGCTGCGACGGTGGAGCGGGCACGGGCGCAGCTTGCGCGGGATCTTCCCGGCTTGAGCATCGATCTGCATGCCGCTGCCGAGTGGCGCAACGATCCCGAGGCGTTGGAGCGTTGCCGGTCCGACATAGACCGGGGCGACATCATCATCGCCACCATGTTGTTCATGGAAGAACACATCGAGCCGGTGTTGCCCTGGCTGGAGCGCCGACGCGATAACTGCGATGCGATGGTGTGCTGCATGTCGGCCGGCGAAGTCATGCGCAACACGCGCATGGGTGGGTTCAGCATGGACGGTTCCACCCGCGGCCCAATGGCGCTTTTGAAGCGCCTGCGCGGCAGCAAGAAGCGTGCGGACAACGGCAGCGATGGGGCCCGCCAGATGGCCATGTTGCGGCGCCTGCCCAAAATACTGCGCTTTATACCCGGCACCGCCCAGGACGTGCGCGCCTATTTTCTGACCCTGCAGTATTGGTTGGCGGGGTCGGACGAAAACGTTGGCAACATGGTGCGCTTTTTAGTGGACCGATATGCCGATGGTTCGAGACGGGCCCTGCGTGGGAATCTGCCCGCACCCGCGCCGCTCGAGTATCCAGACGTGGGTCTTTACCACCCGCGTCTACGGCAGCGTGTTACCGACAGCCCCTCTGCACTGCCCAGACCCACCGCCGAGGTGACGGGTACGGTCGGCCTGCTGGTCATGCGTGCCTACGTACTGGCCGGCAACACCGCGCATTATGACGGGGTTATCGCGGCCCTGGAGGCGCGCGGACTCCAGGTGTTGCCCGCTTTTTCCAGCGGACTGGACGCGCGCCCCGCGGTCGAGGTGTTTTTTATGCGCGACGGCCGCGCGGCGGTGGATGCCGTCGTCTCGTTGACCGGTTTCTCCCTGGTGGGCGGGCCTGCCTACAACGACTCAGGCGCGGCCGAGGAGATGCTGAGCAAACTCGACGTGCCGTATATCGCAGCCCAGGCGGTTGAGTTTCAGGCCCTGGAAGAGTGGGGTGGTTCGGACCGGGGCCTGCTGCCGATCGAAGCCACCATGATGGTGGCCATCCCTGAGTTGGACGGGTCCACCGGCCCCATGATTTTCGGCGGGCGTGCCGGTGCCAGCGATTCGTCCTGCTCGGGCTGTGATCGTGGTTGCACCTTCGAGAGCGGTGATGCCGCCCGCGACATGAGCAGCTGCGCCGAGCGAAGCGATATGCTGGCCGCCCGGGTACACCGGCTTGTCACTCTGCGTCGGTCCGAGCGGTCCGAGCGCAAGGTGGCCGTGGTGTTGTTCAATTTTCCGCCCAACGGCGGCAGCACCGGCACCGCCGCCAACCTGTCGGTGTTTGCATCGCTGCATCGAATTCTCAAGACCATGCAGGCCGAAGGCTATACGGTGGATGTGCCTGACGATGTGGATGCGCTGCGCGAGCGCATTATCAACGGCAATGCCGACCGTCACGGCGCGCCCGCCAACGTCGTCGCCCGCGTGCCGGCCGATGATCACGTCCGCCGTGAGAAATGGCTGGCGGACATCGAATCCCAATGGGGGCCGGCGCCGGGGCGTCATCAGACCGACGGTGCCTCGCTGTTCGTGCTTGGCGAACAGTTTGGCAATGTCCTGGTCGGGGTCCAGCCCGCGTTCGGCTATGAGGGCGACCCCATGCGGCTGTTGTTCGAGGGGGGGTTTGCTCCGACCCATGCCTTTTCCGCGTTTTATCGATACCTGCGCGAGGACTTTGGTGCACACGCGGTGCTTCATTTCGGCACCCATGGCGCCCTGGAGTTCATGCCCGGCAAGCAAGCCGGCCTGTCAGCGACATGCTGGCCGGATCGCCTCATCGCGGATATGCCCAATTTCTATCTGTATGCCGCCAACAACCCATCCGAGGGCACCATCGCCAAGCGACGGTCGGCGGCCACATTGATCAGCTATCTCACGCCCCCGGTGGCAGAGGCCGGACTGTATCGGGGACTGCTCGATCTCAAGGCGTCGGTGGAGCGCTGGCGTGGCCTTGCACCGGAGGCCCCCGAGGCCGAACGCGGACCGCTGGCCGAGCTGATTCAGGCACAGGCCGCGCTGGTGGACTTGGCCGAGGCGGAGCCGGCCTGGGATGGCGACCTGGATGCCCGGGTACACGCTCTGTCCAACGCAATTCTGGAGTTGGAGTACACCCTGATTCCTCATGGCCTGCACGTCGTCGGCGAGGTTCCGACCCCGGAGGAGCGAACCGACACCCTGTTGGCGATCGCCGAGTCCACCAGCGGCCGGCGACTGCTGCGGGAGACGGTGGAGGCTTTGGTGGCCGGCGAGACAGTCGACAGTGTGCTGGCCGTCGGTGGATTCGAGTCCGACTCTTCGCTTCACGAGCTGTGCCTGGAACTGGTGCGGATCGATTCCATGCTGACCCAGGATAGTGAGTCCGATGCATTGATCCGGGCGCTGGACGGGCGTTTTGTCAGCCCGGCCCCCGGTGGGGATCTGTTGCGTACCCCGGCAATACTGCCCACGGGTCGGAACTTACATGGTTTCGATCCCTTTCGACTGCCCAGCGCCTTCGCGGTGGAGGATGGCGCCCGCCAGGCGGACCGGCTTCTGGCCCGGCACGCGGCCGAAGCGAGGGGCTTCCCGGAGTCGATCGCGCTGGTCTTGTGGGGAACCGACAATCTGAAAAGTGAGGGCGGGCCGATCGCACAGGCGCTGGCCCTGATGGGCGCCAAGCCGCGCTTCGACGGCTACGGCCGATTGGCCGGCGCGCTTCTGATCCCGATCGAGGCGTTGGGGCGTCCACGGGTCGATGTGGTGATGACGCTGTCCGGGATATTCCGTGATTTGTTGCCGCTGCAAATTCGTACCCTGGCCGAGGCGGCGCTGCTTGCCGCCAGTGCAGACGAGCCGCTGGAGATGAACTTCATCCGCAAACACGCGCTGGCCTACCAGAAGGCCCATGACTGCGATCTGGAGACCGCGGCGCTGCGCGTTTTCAGCAACGCCGACGGCGCCTACGGCTCGAATGTCAATCACATGGTGGACGCCAGTTGCTGGAACGACGAGGACGAGCTGGCCGAGGCCTACGGGCGACGCAAGTGCTTTGCCTATGGGGTAGCGGGCGGGCCGGTCGGGCGCCCCGAATTGCTGCAAAGCGTGCTGTCCGACGTGGAACTCACTTATCAGAACCTGGACTCGGTGGAGATTGGCGTGACCACCGTGGATCACTATTTCGACACCCTGGGTGGCATCAGTCGGTCGGTGCGTCGCGCCCGAGGCGACGAGGTGCCCGTCTACATCGGTGACCAGACCCAGGGCGAGGGCAAGGTTCGTACCTTGAGCGAGCAGGTGGCGCTGGAGACCCGCACCCGGGTGCTGAACCCGAAGTGGTACGAGGGCATGCTCAAACATGGTTACGAGGGCGTCCGCCAGATCGAGGCCCACGTGACCAATACCATGGGCTGGTCTGCCACCACCGGGCAGGTTGCACCCTGGGTGTACGAACGGTTGTCTGAGACGTTCGTGCTGGATGAAACGATGCGAGAGCGCCTGGCGACGCTCAATCCGGTGGCCTCCGCCAAGGTTGCCAACCGGCTGTTAGAGGCCCACGACCGGCAGTATTGGAAGCCGGACGAGAACATGCTCGAGGCGCTGCGGCGCGCCGGCGAGGAGTTGGAAGATCGAGTGGAAGGCGTCATCGACGGAGTAGCCGCATGAACATGAGCGTTTCGACAGTGCCCGTGACCGAATTGACCAACCGATCTAAGCGGGCTGACGGCGACGGCAGCGTCCAGGTGCATATGGACCCGGGCGTCATAGGTGCCGCTAAAGTGTTTGCCGTCTATGGCAAGGGCGGTATAGGCAAGAGCACGACCTCGTCCAACCTTTCCGCCGCTTTTTCCAAGCTCGGCAAGCGGGTGCTGCAGATCGGTTGCGATCCGAAGCATGACTCGACTTTCACCCTGACCAAGCAGTTGGTTCCCACCGTTATCGACGTACTGGAGACGGTGGATTTTCACAGCGAAGAGCTGCGCCCCGAGGACTTTGTCTACGAGGGCTACAACGGCGTGATGTGCGTCGAAGCGGGTGGCCCTCCAGCGGGCACCGGCTGCGGCGGCTACGTGGTTGGGCAGACGGTCAAGCTGCTGAAGGAACACCACCTGCTGGAGGACACGGACGTGGTGATCTTCGATGTCCTGGGCGATGTGGTATGTGGTGGCTTCGCCGCGCCGCTGCAGCACGCCGATCGTGCCCTGGTGGTGACCGCCAACGACTTCGATTCGATTTTCGCCATGAATCGCATCGTGGCCGCAATCCAGGCGAAGGCAAAGAACTACCCGGTCCGCATGGGCGGCGTGGTGGCAAACCGCAGCGCCGGCACCGACGAGATCGATCGATTCAACGACGCGGTGGGCTTGAACCGTGTTGCACACTTCCCGGATCTGGATGCGATCCGCCGCAGTCGTTTGAAGAAATCCACCGTATTCGAGATGGAGACCTCCCCGGAGCTGGAGGCGGTTCAGCACGAGTACATGCGTCTTGCCGCCGCCCTGTACGCCGGGACGGAGCCGCAATTGGCGGCTCCGATGAAGGATCGGGAGATTTTCGATTTTCTGGGGTTTGACTGATGCCGACACTGACCTACCGCCATCGTCGCGGGCAGCTTGAGACCTATTTCGACCGCACCGCCGTCGAAGCCTGGAAGCGATTGACCTCCGACGCGCCGGTGGGCCGAGTCCGGGCCACGGTTCGGGCCGGGCGGGACCGCATGCGCGCAACTCTGCTCGACTGGCTGCCGGAGGATCTGAATGGGCGACGGCTGCTGGATGCCGGGTGTGGCACCGGGGCGCTGGCTGTGGAGGCGGCTCGACGCGGCGCCGAGGTGGTGGCAATCGATTTGTCGCCGACCCTGGTAGCCCTGGCGCGGGATCGCGCGCCCACCGATCTGGGCACTGGCAAGCTCACTTTCCTTGTCGGTGATCTGCTGGACGACACCCTCGGTCGATTCGATCACGTGGTGGCCATGGACTCACTGATTCACTACCGGGCTCAGGACGTGGTCCGGGTATTGGGGCACCTGGCGGAACGGACCGATCGGTCTCTACAGTTCACCTTTGCCCCACGTACCATGCCGCTGGCGATCATGCACGCAGTGGGTCGGCTGATTCCCCATAGCAGTCATCGGGCGCCCGCCATCGAACCGGTTGCGGAAGCCGCGTTGCGCCAGGCCATCGATGGGGCGGCCGTGATGTCGCGCTGGACGCCTGGGCGCAGCCAGAGAGTGGCCAGCGGTTTCTACACGTCGCAGGCATTGGAGCTGATTCTGCGGTGAAACAGGCGGTGAAACATCTGAATCGCAGGCTGGGGCAGGGCTGGAGCCGGGTGCAACCCAGCTTTTTGCCCTTTGCTGACGCCGCGACACCTCAGCTGCCTCTGGGGCGCCTGCTGCGATTATCCCTGTTTCAGGTCAGTGTGGGCATGGCCGTGGTGCTGCTGAATGGCACACTCAATCGCGTCATGATCGTGGAACTGGGTGTATCGGCCTGGTTGGTCTCATTGATGGTGGCGCTGCCCCTGATGTTCGCGCCGTTTCGTGCGCTGATCGGGTTTCGATCAGATCACCATCGCTCGGTGCTGGGATGGCGCAGAGTGCCGTTTATCTGGATGGGCACCCTGCTGCAGTTCGGCGGCCTGGCGATCATGCCATTTGCCCTGATCATTCTGTCGGGGGATACCCATGGCCCGCTCTGGGTTGGCCCGGCTGCTGCGGCGCTGGCCTTTCTGCTGGTGGGCGCTGGCCTGCATACCGCCCAGACCGCCGGGCTTGCACTGGCCACAGACCTGGCGCCGGAGGCGTCTCGCCCGCGTGTGGTGGCTCTGCTGTATGTAACCCTGCTGCTGGGGATGGTTTTCAGTTCCGTGGTCTTTGGTCTGGTGCTGCAGGACTTCACCCAGATTCGGTTGATTCAGGTGATACAGGGCGCCGCCGTTGTCACCATGGTGTTCAATGTCCTGGCGCTTTGGAAGCAGGAGCCGCGCAATCCCGCACTGACCGATCCCCAGCAGGAGCGGCGGCCCGAGTTTCGCGACAGTTGGCGTACCTTGATGGCCCAGGGTCGTAGCAAGCGGTTCCTGCTCGCGGTGGCACTGGGTACCGCGGCTTTCAGCATGCAGGACATTCTGCTGGAACCCTATGGCGCCGAGATTCTAAAGCTCTCGGTGGCGAACACCACCACCCTGACCGCCATTCTGGCCGGGGGCACATTGCTTGGCCTGGCATTGGCCGCCCGGCTTATGACCCGTGGCGCGGACGTGCATCGCCTGGCCGCCTTCGGCGCGCTGATAGGCGTGGCCGCGTTCAGCGCGGTGGTGATGTCCGAACCCTTCGAGTCGGTCCTGCTGTTCCGATTCGGCACTGCGGCCATCGGTTTTGGCGGTGGCCTGTTCGCGGTCGGAACCCTGACCGCTGCCATGTCGCTGGACAGCGGTGCCCACAACGGTCTCGCCCTGGGCGCATGGGGTGCCGTGCAGGCCACGGCTGCAGGCGCTGCCATCGCGATCGGCGGCGCCCTGCGCGACGCCGTCAACGGGCTTGTGGCTCAGGGCATGTTCGACGCCGCATTGAGCAATCCTTCCGCCGGATACATGGTTGTTTATCACCTGGAGATCGCTCTCCTTTTTGCCACTCTGGTGGTGATCGGGCCGCTCGTACGCGGGCGCCGCCAGGTCACCGCACCGCCATCCACTGGACTCGGTCTGGCCGAGTTCCCTGGCTGACATCGCCTTCTGGGAGCAACGTACTATGGGAACTGGCGCCATCACCCAATACATCGACCTGGCACAGGTGGTTCTGTATCTGTTCTGGGCATTTTTTGCCGCACTCGTTCTTTACATACGACGTGAGGACAAGCGGGAAGGCTATCCGCTGGAGTCAGATCGCTCCGCGTACATCAAGGTGCAAGGCTTTCCAGCGATGCCGCAGCCCAAGACCTTCCACCTCAGGGACGGCACAACCCGAACCGCACCGCGCGCGGAGGCACCGCTCGGTCCGATCGCAGCCGAACCGTCCGCCCCCTGGCCCGGTGCGCCCCTGGAGCCCACCGGGAATCCCATGGTTGATGGTGTGGGGCCGGCCTCCTACGGCAACCGTGCCGATGTCCCGGACCACACCTTCGAGGGCCACAACCGCATCGTGCCTCTGCGGGTATGCCCACAACATGCGCTGGATCCCAAGGACGCAAGTCCGCTGGGTATGACAGTGTATGGCGCAGACAGGAAACCAGCTGGGATCGTGGTCGATGCCTGGGTCGACCTGACCGAGCCCCACGTCCGCTACCTGGAGCTTGAGCTCACTGACGACGCGGGTGGGCGCCACGTTTTGTTGCCGGTCTATTTCGCCCGCATCCGGCGCTCACCGGCCCGTGTGCAGGTGGCGTCGATCCTGGCCCACCAGTTCGCCGACGTGCCGGGTCTGAAACAGCCCGACCAGGTCACCCTGCTGGAGGAGGATCGCATCTGCGCCTACTACGGTGGCGGCCGTCTCTATGCGGTACCGGAACGGCAGGAGCCCTTCGTATGAGTCACGACGATTTCGCTTTCGAACCGATTCGCGGTCTGCCTGAGAATCTGCCGTCCGGTGAGCGGCTGATCTGGCAGGGGGCTCCGAGCGCGCCGGCGCTGGCGCGTCGCGCCTTTCATGTGCGCAGGCTTTCCGTCTACTTCGGCCTGCTGTTGGTGTGGCAGGCTTCCGCTGCGCTTATGGATGGCAAGCCGCTGGCCGAGGCCGCTGTGGCGACCGGCTGGCTGGTTGGCCTGGCATCGGTGGCCTTGGGGCTGATGGTGGGTCTGGCGTATCTATACGCTCGCACCACGGTGTACAGCCTGACCGACCGTCGCCTGGTGATACGCTTTGGTATCGCCATCTCCATGTCCATCAACATCCCGTTCAGCTTGATCGAATCAGCGTCGGCAAAGCTGCAGGCTGACGGCACCGCAGACCTGCCTGTGCGGCTCCGGCCCGGTGAGCGCATCAGTTATCTGGTGTTTTGGCCGAACGTACGGCCCTGGTGTTTTTCCAGACCCGAACCGATGCTGCGAGCGGTGCCGGATGGCGCCCAGGTGGCCGAGTTGCTGGCATCCGCCCTGGCCGCCGCCGCAGGACAGGGACCGGTGACTGCATCGCTGACACCGGCCGATGGGACTCCGGCGCTCTCGCCCAGTGGCTCGTTTTCGGCGGCCGCCCGATGAAAGCGGGCTCCATGACCCACGGATCGAGTCCCGATGCGGTGCCAAAGCCGGCGTTGATCGGTGCCGCGTTGCTGGTTCTGTGTACCCTGGCGGCCGCTTTTGTCGCGCGTACCAGCGGCATCGGCACGACGGAAACCACGCCGGCCGCGGCGGTTCGGGTCATCGATCTGCGGTTTGCCGATCGGGCCGATGGCGCAGTGGATGTGCGGCAAGTAGTGTCCGGCGGCTCCGATCGTCTGATCGGTGTGATTGCCTCTGGCGATGGCGGTTTTCAACGAGGTGTGCTGCGCAGCCTGACCCGGGAGCGGCGCCTCAATGGAACCGGACAGGAGGCGCCGTTTCGTTTGTCACTGCATCTGGATGGTGGAGTGACCCTGGAAGACCTGGCCACCGGGCGTTTGATCGATCTGCGCGCCTTTGGCCCGACCAATACACAAGCCTTCGCGCAATTCCTGCGTGAGGACTCAATCGACTCACCGCGGCAGGCCCCTGTGCCTTTGGCCGCCGTCAGTGACCAGTGAGGAGTAGACAGATGGATGCGATGAATGTCGATGCAGCGCCGGAGTTGAACGAAACCACCCGCATGGCGAAGCATGAGACCCTGCTCACACCGCGTTTCTACAAGACCGACTTCGACGCCATGGACCGCCTCGACCTCTCTCCCGTGCGGGAAGAGTGGGAGGCAATGATGAATGAGTTCCGGTCCGACAATAACCGCAACCATTTTGTGCGGGACGAGGCGTTCGAGGGCGAAATCGAGGAGTTGCCGCCGGCCTTGTACGCTGAGTTTGTGGATTTTCTCACCAGCTCGGTCACATCGGAGTTCTCCGGCTGCGTGCTCTACGCGGACATCAAGAAACAGGTCAATAATCCTGACATCAAGG
>Ga0316196_10001427_pt1 | contig 10461 bp, 10 predicted proteins | sample Eddsed2cm_MG_FD_204938 | JGI IMG/M metagenome (GOLD analysis project Ga0316196, IMG submission 204938) | Coastal sediment microbial communities from Maine, United States - Eddy sediment 2 cm | ecosystem: Environmental > Aquatic > Marine > Coastal > Sediment | place: USA: Maine | collected... | reverse complement strand
GATGACTGGGAAATCCGTCGATTCTCCACCGGGAAACCGTGGATTGAGGCGAAGTGGGGGAGGGTGCCCAAGCGCAGCGAGGGCGGGAGGGGGCGGCCTGGGAGCCAGCATGGCGAAGATGAGGTCAGCCGCCCTTCTCGAGCCTGGCGGTCCGCCTCATGCCCCGCGCAACCGCTCGAACAGCGCGGCGTCCGTCTCGAAGGCGAGGGGCGGGAGGTCATCGAGGGAGAACCAACCCACGGCGTCGGCATCGTCACCTGCCGCCAACACTCCCCCGGTCACCGTACCGGCGAACCAGACCCCGACGGTCAGCTTTGAGGGGTCATGGAAGTTCGAAGCCACGAACATGACGTCGCCGACGTCGGCGACCAGGCCGGTCTCTTCGAGGAGTTCGCGGGCAGCCGCCGTGCGTATCTCTTCGCCGTAGTCGACGAAACCTGCAGGGATCGACCAGTACCCGCGTCGAGTCGAGCCGGGTCCGCGTCGGACCATCAAGATATTGCCGTCGTCGTCGAACACCACGACCGCCGCACCGACCCCGGGGTTGCGCCAATGGATGAACCCGCAGGACGGGCATCGACGCCGGAGGTGGCCGTAGATCTCAACTGTTTCGAGCTCCGTTGCACACATCGGGCAGAAGCTGTACTCGCCCGGCCACTCGTGAGGGTGCTCCGGATTCATCGGTTCCCCGGGCTGCTCCCCGGCTCTCTGTGTTCGTCGGTCACGCCGAGCAGTCTGGCACAGCCGCCAAACCATCCCTGGATCGCGAGGCTGACCGCGGGGTGGTGAGCCCTACCCGGCGATCGGACCCAGCGGATCGAGGCCGTACTGGTTCGGACCGATCGTGCCGGGAAGGAATCCGGTCTCGATCAGGGCCCACAGCCCGCCAATGATCGGAACGAGTCCGATGAGGATCCACCAGCCGGACTTGTTCCGGTCGTGCCACCGCTTGATCGAAATGGCGAGAGAGGGCCAGATGATCACGATGCCGAGGATGGCGACGAGCCACCACAGGAAAGCCGAGTTCGCTGCTGCGGCGATCAACGCCAGAACCCAGACCACCGCCCACAAGATGACGATCCCTAGCCAGAACTTCCCCCGGTTGATGCGTCCTTCAAAACTAAAGAACAACCAGGCCCAATCGATGTCGTTCACCGCGTTCTCCCTCCCATAGGTTGACGAGAACATACCAGGGAACGGTTCAAGACTGGGGTTCTCATGCGCAGTGCAATCCCTCCCCCTCAGTCCGAGCCCTCCCCCTCAGCCCGATTCCTCCCCCTGAAGGGGAGGTGGCATCGGCGGAGCCGATGACGGAGGGGGTCAAGAAGTTCCACGACCCACCAACGACCCGACGTGTTCATCGGCTTCGCCGATGACGGAGGGGGTCAGACGGTTCCGCGACCCACAAGAGCTCGAAGGTCTCGGAGGGGGTCAAGCGGTTCCCCGACCCACCAACGGACCGCACGGGTTCATCGGCGAATCCGATGAAGGAGGGGGTCAAGGAGTTCCGCCCGAGCTCCTCCTCTGTTGCCGGCGCACATGGCAGGGAGCGCCAGGACGACGGTTGGTGAGACTGCGGCGGCTGTCCTAGGTTGTTGCCATGGTGAACGATGCGGTTCTGACGAGCTACCTCGAGTCTGTCCCCCGCCTATCGCTCGGCAGCTTCCCAACGCCGCTGCAGCCCATGACTCATCTGTCGGCCGCTCTCGCTGGCCCTCCGGTCTACGTGAAGCGAGACGACTTGAGCGGGTTCGGGGGTGGTGGCAACAAGGGCCGCGCCCTCGAGTACATCTTGCCGGAGGCCATCGCCAGCGGCGCCGACACTCTCGTGACCGCAGGCGTTGTCCAGTCGAATTCCGCTCGGCAAGTCGCTGCCGCGGCCGCCCGTGTTGGCATGGCGTGCCACGTGTTGATGGTGACCGATCGTGTCGACAGGACCGACGACGACTACGCCGAGACCGGCAACGTGTTCCTCGGACGTCTCTTCGGAGCGTCGTTCGAGCCGATCTCGGTTCGCGACAACCGGGAAGAGAAGCTGCAGGCTACGGCTGATCGCCTCCGGCTGGAGGGCAGAACCCCGTACGTCGTTCCCTACGGCTGTTCAAACCAGCTGGGAGCCACCGGCTATCTTCGTGCTGCGCTGGAGGTCGCCCACCAGATCGAGGCGCGCGGTATCGGTCTCACCCATCTGGTCCACGCCAGCGGAACAGGGGGCACCCAGGCCGGATTGGTCGCCGGATTCGCGGCGATGGATCTCGACATCGAAGTTGTCGGCATCGATGTCGACGCTGACCCAATCGGGGTTGACCGGCGCGTCGGAGCACGACTCACCGAACTCACCGAAGCTCTCGGTCTCCCACCGATGCTCGATCGCATCAAGATCGACTCTCGCTATTCCGCAGGGGCGTATGGCGTGGCCGACGATGCGGTGGTGGAAGCAATCCAGCTGGGAGCGCGGTTGGAGGCACTGCTCCTCGACCCCGTCTATTCAGGCAAAGGCTTTGCTGGGCTCGTGGGCTTTATCCGTTCTGGCTACTTCTCGCAGGACGCCCAGGTCCTGTTCCTTCACACGGGGGGCGATCCGGCACTCTTCGCTCATAGATCGCTCTTCACCAAGTAGCTGTTCGGCAGCTCGCAGCTCACGCTTTCACCCCAGCGCGTCGCGCAGGATCGCCACCCGTTCCGGCTCAACGCGGAAGTATGCCCATTTGCCGCGCTGCTCTCGGGACAGCAGGCCGGCGTCGGTGAGAATGGTGAGGTGGTGGCTCACAGTGGGTTGCGTTCTTCCGGTCGGCTCGACGAGGTCACACGCACACATCTCGCCCGAGGAGGAGTTCGCAATCAGACTGAGCAACTGCAAACGAACCGGGTCGGCCAACACCTTGAACCCAGCGGCGAGTTCCACGGCGTCGCCGCCGTCGAGTGGCTCGACAAGCACCGGTTCACAACACGCTTGGATCGTCGGCACCTCCAAGACGGGTCCTTTCTCCAGAAGCTCATATTGACGAACTTCAATATAGCTGATATCTTCACATAGATCAACGTCGATATGAGGAGCCATAGTGCCCAACAAGACCAACCTTCGCGAAGCTGTCCGGGACCGCTACGCCGACGCTGCACGCAGCGCTTCACAGTCCTGCTGCTCGTCGGACTGCAGCAGTGAAGAAGGAGACTTCGGACGCGATCTCTATCCGACCGCCGACTTGGTCGACGTTCCCCAGGGTGCCTCTTCGGCCAGCCTCGGCTGTGGCAATCCCGCCGCCGTAGCCGAACTGTCAGAGGGTGAGACCGTTCTGGATCTCGGCTCGGGAGCAGGGATCGATGTGCTCCTCTCCGCCAAACGAGTTGGTCCGACCGGCTTCGTCTATGGCATCGACATGACCGACGAGATGCTCGAGCTCGCACGGAAACACGCAGCGGAGGCCGAGACGCGGAACGTCGAATTTCGCAAGGGGTACATCGAGGAGATTCCCCTCGATGCGGCGTCCGTCGACGTCGTCATCTCGAATTGTGTGATCAACCTCTCGGCCGACAAACCGCGGGTGTTTGCCGAGATGGCCCGAGTTCTCCGGGCCGGTGGTCGCCTCGGCATCAGCGATGTTGTGGCGGATGACGAGCTCAGCCCCGAGGAACGCCGCGAGCGCGGGAGTTGGGTGGGTTGCATCGCCGGCGCGCTGTCGTTCTCGGAATACACAGAGGGATTGAGCGATGTCGGGTTCGGATCCATCGAGATCACGCCGACCAGAACCGTCGCGGACGGCATGCACTCGGCGATCGTCAGGGCCGTCAAGCCGGCGTAACACGGCGACAGTCCGGTACCGAGGCGTCAGGCGAGACGGTCCGGAACCTCGCCGTAGTACTCATCGAGGCGTTCGTCGGCCTGATCGCCGAACAGGATCTCGGCCGCCTCGTGAAGCCCAGCCGACGTCTCCACTTCGCCCTCGGGGATTACCTGTGTGATCTTCGAGCGACGGCGGAGGAAGTCCTCGAGTTTCGTCACCATCTCGGTCTCCGCTGCGAGGTAGAGCTCAACCCGCAGGTAGTCGGCGCTCTCGATGATGTCCTCGCCCATCGAAGGGTCCTGCCTGATCTCGTCCAGCATCTCGAACGCTCGCCTCCCGTACCTCCGCCACAGCCGATCCGAGAGCGGTTCGACATCTGGCTTGCGCCGAAGATCATCGAGGCGCATCAGCCGCGCCTGCCGATAGAACTCTGTACGGGTCGCCTTGGCCGGCTCGCCATACCAACTGTGGGTGTCCTTCTCAAGCGGGACACCGAGATCCTCGACGGCATCGGCGACCTCTTCTCCGACGTTGAGGCAGTCGGTCAGCTTCCCGCCGAAGATCGAGATGACGTTCCGCTTGTTGTCGGTCTCGATCTCGTGTTTGCGAGAGAGCTTCGTCCAGTCGACGTCCGTGTTGTCACCCCCGCCGCTCGCGACAACCAGGGGCCGAACCCCGCTGCGGTCCGCGATGATGTCCTCTCGGGTCAGCGGGTTCTCAAGTTCAAGCCTGCCGTTGATCTGATCGAGGAGGAAGTCGCGGTCCTCATCCGTGACCTCGGTGAACGGACTGTCCACCCGGGTGTCGGTAGTCCCGATCACCGATCGGCGCCCCATTGGGATCACATAGAAGAGCCGTTGTGTGTCGTCGTAGAACGCCAGCACCCGGTGGTTCGGGGTGATCTGCGGAACAATGAGGTGGATGCCCTTCGAGTACACAATCCGGTGTTGGGTCCGAACATCGAGATCGAAGTTGACGGCGTCGACAAACGGTCCGGCGGCATTGATCAGAATGCGTGCCGAGCACGTGAACGGTTCTCGCCCGCCATCGACGTCTCTCAGCGTGACGCTCCATCGGTCTCCAACCTGCTCGGCATCGACGGCTTCGACATAGTTGGCCGCCGTCGCTCCGACGTCGATCGCCGACCGCACGAATCCGAACACGAACCGTGAGTCGTTGTCCGGCAGGTAGGCGTCGTAGTACTGGATACCGCCGATCGAGTTGTCGGTTCGCACAATCGGCTCCAGCGCCTCGATATCCTCGGCCGAAAGGTGCCGGGGCTTGCGGGTCCGGAAACCTCCGATACCCCAGTAGCCCGCCGCCCCAAGGGCGGCCAGCCACGTCGGATGCGGTGACGTGTCATCAAGTGTTGCGAGGAAGGCGATCTGCTTGATGTTGTCCGGGTAGGCCTTGAGGAGGCGGTTGCGTGAGACACACAGCTTTCGGACCAATGGGATCTCGTATCCCTCGAGGTACTTGAACCCGCCCCAAACGAGATTTGACGATGCCTGGCTCGTGAAGCTGCCGAAGTCACCCCGGTCGACCAACGCCACGTTCGCGCCGCGCCCGGCCAACACGGCAGCGGAAACGGCTCCGTTGATCCCGCCTCCGACGATCAAGACGTCGAACGAACCTCCCTCGAGTTTCGCGAGTGCGGTGCTTCTGAGGCTCATGGCTTCATGCTACCGACGCGGGATCCGGGCGAATCCGCTTCGCCTGACTACTTCTGTTGCCCGATCGCGAAGCCACTCATGAAGGGCTTCTGCATCAACAAGAAGATGATCGCAGGCGGAATGGAGGCGATGATTGCTGCAAGCATCAGGGGTCCGTACGTCAGCGAGCCTTCAACATTCGTCAGGGTTTGAAGCGCGACCTGCACAACCTGTTTCGACTCATCCCTGATGATCAGACTCGGCCATAGGAACATGTTCCACGTGTAGACGTACTGGATGACGAACAGCGCCGCAATGACGTTCCACGAGAGTGGAATCAGCACCTTGGTCAGGTACTGCAGCGGTGAGGCGCCGTCGATCTGGGAAGCTTCGAGCAACTCCGGGGGTAGGTTCGCGAAGTGTTGCCGGAAGAGGAACGCTCCGGTTGCAGAGGCGAGGAAGGGCACCACGATCGCCGCCATGGAGTCCTGCCATCCGAATCCAGAAACCAGCCGGAACATTGCCAGGATCATGACCTCCGTCGGCATCATCAGAGTGACCAGTACGAGGAAGAACACGATCCACTTGCCGCGGAACTTGAAATAGACAAAGGCGAGGCCGGCAAAAAGCGACAGAATGGTCTTTCCGATGGTGACCAGGACCGCCTGCACCGTTGAGTTCCACATGGCGCCGGCGAAGTCTCTTCCAAACCACACAACGTCGAAATGCTCCGCCAGCGAACTTCCCGGCGTCAACTTGAATGAGAAGATCTCAGCGTTGGTCTGTGTCGATATGAGCGCTGCATAGAGCAGCGGGAACGCGATCACGAGTGCCGTTGCCGTCAAGGCAATGTGGTACGGCCACTTTCGACCCCTCACAAGTCCGGTGGTTCGCACGCCCGGCGAAAGTCCTGCCATCACGCACCCCCGTACGTAACGCGCTCGCCGGTTGTCCTGAACTGCCACAGGGTGATCGCGATGACGGCTGCGAACAGCAGCACGGACTGAGCCGCACCCCGACCGAGGTCACCGTTGTTCACGCCGACTCGGATGATCTCGTAGATCGCAACTGAGGTCTTGCCTGCCGGCGCACCCTTGGTCATGAAGTCGATGGTTGCGTACACCTCGAAGAAGGCATACACGAGGTTGGTGACGAGCAGGAAGAACGTGATCGGTGACAGCGCTGGCAACACGATCTTCACGAACCGCTGCCAGGCTGAAGCGCCGTCGATGAGCGCTGCCTCGACTTGGTCAAGGGACACCGTCTGAAGGCCGGCGAGGTAGAAGAGGATGTTGTAACCGAGGATCTTCCATCCGCTCGCAAGGATGATGGAAGCCTGAGCGAGAAGCGCGTTCTCCCGGTAGTTCGGGACATCGATGCCGAACCAGGTGTCCATCACATGCGTGAAGATGCCGGCGGTCGGATCAAAGATCATGAAGAAGAGGACTCCCGCGACGGCCGGAGAGATGGCATACGGCCAGATCAACAAGGTCCGATAGACGCTCCCACCCCGGATCGTGCGAAAGGCGAGATAGGCGACGGCAAGCCCCCCGATCATGCCGAAAGCGACGATGCCGACGGTGATGATGACGGTGTTCAGGTACACCGGCCGGTACGCGACCTGGCCGCCGCCCCCTGGTGAAAACATGGCGTACAGGGCTATGAAGACTGAGAGCATCGCGAACACCGAGGCAATGTCAGCCCCTTTGCGGCTCCACGTGCCGGGCGAAGAGCGATGGAGCCAGAAGCGGGCCCCGTAGATTGCGGCAATGGCCAGGAGTGGATACGCGACGAGCTTCCAAGGGTCTGCGATGAGCAGTTCCGTGAAGTTGGAGAAGCAGACGTCGACCGACTTGGGAGCGCCGAGTTTCGCCAGCTGGGTCGAGAGCGTGAAGGTCTGGATCGCAGGTAGATAGAGGAAGATGATGAGGATGATCAGCGTCGGCGAGAGCAAGGCCCACGGCACCCACCAGCCCAAACGGAATCCACCGGTGCGGATCTCGCCGGTCATACCGGAGGTGTCCGACTTCCTGCCGTCTGCTCGATCGAAGAGGGACTGCAGAACGATCAGCGACAGCCAGGCACCGCCGGCCATGAGGCTGTACGCAAGGAGGTGATCAACACCGCTCGTACCCTCTTCAAAAGCGCACCGACCCATCGCAAGCGGAGTGACTGCAGCTCCGAGCACCGCGACGGCCGAACCAATGCCGTATCGCCTCGCCGAAGGGTTGTCGTTGTTCCGCCAAACGTAGGCGGGACCGAGAATCGCAGCGACAACAAGTCCGAGAATCAGCATGGACTAGCAGCTCTCAATGTCACTCCAGCTAGCAGCGTGGTTGTTGGGGGCGGAGCATACGCCCCGCCCCCAACGTCGCATTCGTTTCAATCAGCCGCCGAACAGCAGCTCGTACTCAGACAATGACTTGTTGGCTTCTTCGTTCGCCGCAGCCATCCGGGTGGCGACGTCAACGTCGTTCACGAGGATGTCCTCGATCGCGATCGTGATGACGTCGCGGATCCCGACGAAGTTCCCGAGCAGAGCACCAAGTGATGCCGGTGTGTTCTCCGCTGCCGCAAGCTGATCCGATGCCACCTTGCTGTTGGGGCTCTCTTCGTACCAGCCCTGACTCTCGAGCAGGTCAACGGCATCCTGGGTGATCGGTATGTACCCGGTCAACTGGTGCCATGCCGCTGCATTCTCGGGATTGGAGAAGAAGTTCAGGAACGCAAGCGCCCCGTCTTCCGTCGTCTGATCCATGCCGTCGAGCATCCAGATCGTCGCTCCACCGATGAGGTTGCCGACATAGTCGACGTCCCCGTTGTATGGCATGAAGCTGGTGACGTTCGTGAAGCCGGCACCCAGAGCACCCTCATCTATGAGCGTGACATCAGAACTGGAGGTGACGATCATCGCTACTTCTGTGGCGAAGTACGCGGCCGTCGTGCCATCCCAGTCGCGCTGGAGACCCGAATACGTGTAGTAGCCGCTGTCGTCAAGACCCTTCCACCAGTCAAGGTAGGCGAGCATACCGTCGGACTCGAGATTCACCTCGGTCGCGCGAGCAGATCGACCGTTGTCGTTGTTGCCGAGGAGTTCACCCTGCTGTCCAAGGCTCTGCTCGACGAACCACGAGTGGTTCGGCCACGTGATACAACCGCTTGGTGCATCGGGGAGCGCCATGATGGCGGCACAGGCTGTCTCGACGTCTGCCCAGGTTGCCGGCGGCTCAGTGATACCGGCTTCGTTCAGGATGTCCATGTTGCTGAACATCACCGTCGATGACGTGTTCCACGGCATCGAATAGAACGATCCGTCCACCGTGTAGTAGTTGCGTGCCGCATCCACGACCGAGTCGAGGACTACCGGCTCACCGAGGATCTCGGTTCGCCCTGCGATAGCGTCCGTTACCGACTTGAAGATCGGATTGCCGTCGGCACCCACCGCATCAAGCGCCTGCCGGGTGGCAGCCTCGAAGAAGTGGATGAGTCCCGGGGGCTCACCGCTGTCGACCGCGAGTACGGCAGCATCGAACACGTCGTTGTACGAGGCGAACGACGTCACCTGCACGTTGTACTCGGGATGCTTCGCATTGAACTCCGCCGCCTTCTCCTCGGAGAAGCCGAGGCGGGCCTCGTCGGAGAACGCAACCCAGAAGTCAATCGTGGTTGCGTCGCCGCTTGCGGCTGCCGTCGTAGTTGTTTCGTCGCTTGCGGCTGCCGTTGTTGTTGTTTCGTCGCTTGCGGCTGCCGTTGTTGTTGTTTCGTCGCCCGCCGCCGTTGTGTCGGAGCCGGAGTCGTCGCTCGAACATGCAGCGGCGACAAGCACCACCACAGCCAAGAGCACGAGATATCTCATAAGGCTTTTCAAGATTCGTCCTTCCCCGCAAAGCACCGCCGCAACGGCAGTACCTTGCCTCGAGTCGATCGGCGCAGGACGCGCCGCATTCCTGTCGATTGATCCTAGATGAAGCGATGCCCGCTGTGCTGAGGTTCGCCGCGAGGTACCGTGACGGAGAACGACCACTGATCAGGCCACACGAGTGAAAGACCAAACCGCAAAACACTTGTCGACCCTTCACCGGGTTTTGTATCGTTGCACGCGAGGCATGGTGGGACGCCGCCTGGTCGGCAACGATATGTGCCTCCTATCGACGACGGGCAGGCGGTCCGGTGAGATCCACACTGTCCCTCTCCTCTACCTCAGTGACGGTGATCGGCTCGTGGCTATTGCATCGTGGGGTGGACGCGACCATCACCCCGACTGGTACGAGAATCTCCTCGTGGACCCGCATGCGACCGTGCAGGTGCTCGGTGACAGTTGGGCGGTTGCAGCGGAGACGGCCAATTCCGAGGAGCGGGCCGTCTGGTGGCCCAGGGTCATCGAGGCGTATGACGGTTACGCCGCGTACGCGTCACGCACCGACCGCGAGATCCCGGTGGTCTTCCTCGATCCACGCGACATCGGCACAGCTTGACGTCAACGCGCCGCCGGGCCACCGCAGGACTTCTCCCGGAGTGCGACCCGACGTGTCCTTCGACTCTGTTCTTCTAGTCGGAATCGCGGCCGATCAGCATGACAAGTCCGCCGATCGCAACCATCGCCGTGCCGGCCATGAGGAGGTAGAAACCCCATCCAACCGAAACCGTGAAGGTGGCGGGTATCGCCCCGGCCGCCGCTGCCTGAGCAAAGGCACCCTCGAGCAGCGACGCATCGTCGCGCGCTTCGAAGTACTTGATGATGGCGTAGATCAGCAGTGCAACACCGATCAACGTCGTCGTCAGAGCGAACGGCACCCTCTCAACGAGATTGAGCGGCGGCATGAAGGCAAACACCACGACGGCGATGATGGCGATGACAACAACCACCTGCACCCACGTGTCGAGCCCACCCCAGATGGTGGAGATCCCGTCCGGGAATTCCCCGCCCTGGCTGAGCGCCGGCAAGAGCTCCTCCCCGTCGCTGGTCGCGCCCTTCGTGGACAACGCGGCCACCCCGAGCACAACGCCGAATAGCGTCCAGATCCTCG
>Ga0316196_10001425_pt1 | contig 10468 bp, 9 predicted proteins | sample Eddsed2cm_MG_FD_204938 | JGI IMG/M metagenome (GOLD analysis project Ga0316196, IMG submission 204938) | Coastal sediment microbial communities from Maine, United States - Eddy sediment 2 cm | ecosystem: Environmental > Aquatic > Marine > Coastal > Sediment | place: USA: Maine | collected... | reverse complement strand
ACCGAAGGCATCTGTATTCGATATCCATGCGACGACGAGCACCTTTCAGCGCTACTACAACTTCAAGGAACAGTTACCCGAGGAATACGGCCTCGCATTTGGCATTGATTACAACATGCTGCTCCAGCATGCCAGCGAAAGTCTCGGCAAAGAGACTGCGGCTGGCGGCGGACTCCGGTTTTTCGGCAGCTGGACGGTGCTCGGTGAGGAAACCGGGACCCCGGCGTCGATCGAGTTCAAGGTGGAGAATCGCCATCACCTTGGGACGGACATCGCACCGCAAGCCCTGGCCGGAGAAATCAGATACGCGGGTTTGACCGCTGTGCCTTTCACTGATGCTGGCTGGTTGTTAACGAATCTCTACTGGCACCCAGTCCCTGAACGAGAACCGGCTTGCAATCATCGCCGGCATCGTCGATGTGACGGACTACATCGATGTCTGCGGTCTCGCGAACCCCCGGACCGATTTCAGCCCCCGAATGGGAACGTCCGCTACCCGCTGAAGACCCCGGACCGCGACGGCACTACGCACGTGATGTTCGAGCCGCGTGATTTCATCACCGGGCTGGCCGCCTTGGCGCCCAAACCGCGGGTCAACCTGACCCGCTTATAATGGGTTCTTTGCGCCCAACAGTCGGTACCGGGCGCGGGTGACGCCGGCCGAGGGGGTAGGGGAGGTCAGCGTGCTGCGACGGGGCCGGGGAGTAACCGACGCTGGCCGAACGCCGTGCATCGATGACATGGGCGCAGCGCCTGAAGCGGGTTTTCAATATATCTTGTTGGCAACGTCCACCTCCGCGCCGGCATCGAGCAGCAGCATCGTCGTTCTGCGTTGATTCATCGTCACGGCCCTGAGAAGAGCCGTGCTTCCGTCCAGGTTTCGGAAGTTGACCTCGGAGCCGCGGTCCAGAGTTAGCGGGGCCGCCTCCCGCTCGCCGGTGTACGCGGCCCGGAGAAGGGCCGTATTGCCGGAATGGTCCAACGCCTTGACCAGGGGCGCCCTGGTCGAGAAATTCCTTCATGAGCGATATGCAGCCGTGATCGGCCGCGTCCAGCAGGAAGAAGTTGGGAATGCGCGGATTCAGTTGACGCGCATTGCTGACACAGCGCTGCCTGATTTCATCGCAGATTCCTACCGCCGACCTGCACGTTGGCGACCCCGGGCGATGCGCCGGGCGAATCGTCCCCGGTGGCGCTAAAGGACGTGTGAGCTGCCAATAGGGTGAGTAGAACCCTCAGCGAGCGATCATCGCGGCTTGCCATGGAAAGAGAGCTCCGAGTTCAATCTCAAACTTGGCATGATTTCGCGAGTTGTCAAGGCCAGCAGCAGCCTGGTGCCTCACTCTGAAAGCTCTACGGTGAACCTAATACTGGAGTACCAAGCCACCAGGTCATCGATCTCCTCGTCGCTCAGGGGTTTGGCCATCAGCGACATTTGCGGATCCTGGCGCTCACCGGCACGGAACGCCTTGAGCTGTTTGCTGAGATACATCGTGCTCTCCCCCGCAATATTGGGTACGTGCGGCTGCTTGGCGACACCGTCGATGCCATGGCAAGGAGAACAGCGTGAGGCTAGAGCCTTCCCGGTAACGGGATCGCCGGCCGCGGCCGCGTCGAACGAAACGACGACGACCGCGGCGACGAGGATAGTACTGCGAAGCAGCATCGAGGCTCAGTTTTCGTAGGAGATACGGTAAATGGCGCCCACCAAGTCGTCGGAGACCAGCAGGGACCCGTCCTTGAGCATCGCCACATCAACCGGCCGCCCCAGATACTCACCGGTATCCTCGTCCAGCCATCCGTCGGCGAACACGACAGTCTCGTTGGCGCTGCCGTCCTCGTTGAGCGACGTGAACATCACCCGCGCCCCGACCGGCGTGGTCCGGTTCCAGGAACCGTGCTGCGCGGAGAAGATACCGCCGCGATATTTCTGCGGGAACATCTTGCCCGTGTAGAACATCATGCCGAGGTCGGCCGCATGAGCGTCCATTGTAACCTCCGGAAAGACCGCATCTGCGGGCGGCTCGGAATCCTTGTACTCATTGGTGCGCGTATCGCCGCCACCGTACCACGGGAAGCCGAAGTGCTGACCGGGTCCGGTGGCACGATTCAGCTCGCCGGGAGGGATATCGTCACCCATGCCGTCGACCTGGTTGTCGGTGAACCAGAGCTCGCCATTTGCCGGGTTGAAATCCATGCCGACTGAGTTTCGGACGCCGCGCGCATAGACCTGGCGATTCGATCCGTCCGTATTCATACGAATAATGCCGCCGATACCCCACTCGTTGTAGAGATCAGCCTTCTCTGGCGGCGGGACGTTGTGGGGTTGCCCCAACGTGATGTATAGCTTGCCGTCCGGGCCGATGCGACAGGTGCGCGCGCCGTGATTGAAGCTCTCCTCCTCGGGCGGCACCAGCTCGCCCTGGGGCACAACGACGCCGACCGCGACATCCGGATTCTCGTGGAAGAACTCGGCCGCGGGGAAAATCAGAACGCGATTGTGCTCGACGACATAGAGAAATCCATCGGGCGAAAAGCAGACGCCGTTCGGGACGCCGAAGTCGAGCGGCATCGCAAAGGCCTGCACATCGTCAGCCACCCGGTCCCTGTCCCGATCCATGACACTGTAGACATCGACCTTTCGAGTCCCCACGAACGTCACGGTGCCCTGGGGCGCGACCGCCATGTGGCGGGCGTCTGGGACGATCGCGTAGAGACTGACTTTGAAACCGGGAGGGAGATTTACGCTCTCCAGATTCTTCTTGATCTGATCGGCCCGGGAACCCGTCTGCTCGATGAGCACGTCTTCGAAGGATGCGCCGGTGGGTTGCACATTCTGCATTTGTTGCAGAGCGTCGGACTGCGCGCTCCCTGAAACACCGACCCCCCCCGCGAACACCGCCGCAAGAGCGAAATTCAAACTCGTCCTTTTCATGTGATCTCCTCTACCTCATGGTGGTTGCTGCACATCGAAATCCGCACGTGCTATCGAATCGAAACTCGCTGCCTGGACCAGAAATCCCCGTCGGTCTTGACGCCAACCTCGCAATAGAGTCGAACACAAAAGCCGTGGCACGACTTGCAAGTGTAGAGTACTCCCGTTGCTTGGCAAGTTTGGAAATCGGAACCGAGGCGATGCATAGTCGGATGCGCCTTTGCTGCGCACTTCAATATGCGGCCCAGACGGTTTGCGCTCACCGCCAACGACACGGAGCTATGGGTGTCGGCGGAGCTCGCTGGAATGGTGGACATCATCGACGTGCCCTCACTGAGTGTTGTCGGCGGGGTCACTTTCCGGCCGCCCGGATTTCGAACCGAGGAGGTGACCCCGATCGACGTCTTGATCACCAAGGACGGCAAGACCGCCTATGTGGCCCTCGGTCGCGTCAATCACGTAGCCGTCGTGGACGTTCAAAATCGCGCGGTGCTCGACTACGTTCTCGTGGGCAAGCGCGCCTGGGGATTGGCACTTACGGACGACGAAATGCTCCTCTATGTCGCCAATGGTTTGTCGGACGACGTCTTACCCCGAATGGGAACGTCCGCTACCCGCTGAAGACCCCGTACCACGACGGTACTACGCACGTGAGGTTCGAGCCGCTCGACTTCATCACCCGGCTGGTGGCTTTGGTGTCGAGGGCGTGGCTTGGCTTGGGCCGATTGCTTGGGGTATCCGCGCCCAACAGTGAGCACCGCGCTGACGCGCAATCGCGCGTGGTCCAGCTCAACTCCCAGATAAACTATAGTTCGGGGTCACAGACGCCTCTTGTTCGCTCTAACGCGTTCAACTCTGTGAGATCGCCATCAGCGATGGTAAGCCTTGGCGCGGCAGGGTGCGCCGACATCTTTACTCCGGCCAGACAAGCGACCGAGAGCCATGACCAACGTCTCCACCCGCACCGAGTTTGACTCCATGGGACCGATCAAGGTGCCGGTGGACGCCCTGTGGGGCGCGCAGACCCAGCGTTCGCTCCAGAATTTCAAGATCGGGGGCCAGCGCTTCACGCGGCCGTTGATCCGCGCCCTCGGCCTGGTCAAGCAGTGCGCCGCGATTGTTAACGACGAGCTCGGCGAACTCGACGCGATCACTCCGGAGGCGCGCAAGGCGCTCGTCCAGGCCGCGGCCGAGGTCGTTGCCGGGAAACATGATGCGGAGTTCCCGTTGGTCGTCTGGCAGACCGGCTCGGGCACACAGTCGAATATGAACGCCAACGAGGTGATCTCAAACCGCGCGATTCAGATGCTCGGCGGCGAGCTGGGTACGAAGAACCCGGTGCACCCTAACGACCACGTCAACCGCGCGCAGTCGTCCAACGACTCTTTCCCGACCGCGATGCACGTCGCCACGGCCGAGGAGGTAGTGCGCACCCTGGTACCGTCGCTCAAGGCGCTCGCGGACGCGTTTCAGACCAAGATCGACACCTGGGACGGTATCGTGAAGATCGGTCGGACGCACCTTCAGGACGCGACGCCGTTGCGGCTCAGCCAGGAGGTATCGGGCTGGCGTCAGCAGGTGCTCGACGGGATCCGCGCCGTCGAGAGCACGCTGCCGGGGCTCTACGAACTTGCGCAGGGCGGCACCGCGGTCGGGACCGGGCTCAACGCGAAGCCGGAGTTCGCGGCGCGTTTTGCGGCCCAGATGGCGAGGGAGACCGGGCTCCCGTTCGTCACCGCGCCGAACAAGTTCAGCGCCCTTGCCGGGCACGACGCACTCGTCTTCTGCCATGGCGCGCTCAAGACTGTCGCCTGCGCGCTGATGAAGATTGCGAACGATGTGCGCTGGCTCGGTAGCGGGCCGCGCTCGGGTCTGGGCGAGCTCAGGTTGCCTGCCAACGAGCCCGGATCGTCGATCATGCCGGGCAAGGTGAACCCGACCCAGTGCGAGGCGCTCACGATGGTGTGTGCGCAGGTGATGGGCAACGACGCCGCCGTGGCCGTGGCCGGGAGCCAGGGCAACTTCGAGCTCAACGTCTATAAGCCCGTGATCATCCACAACGTCCTGGAGTCGATTGGGCTGCTCGCGGATGCGGCGAATTCCTTCCGCGAGAACTGCGTGCGCGGCCTGGATGTCAATAGGGTGCGGATCGAATTGCTCATGAAGCAGTCCCTGATGCTGGTCACGGCGCTCAACCGGCACATCGGCTACGACAACGCCGCCAAGGTCGCGAAGAAGGCCTACGAGGAGGGGACCACCCTGGTCGAGGCCGTGACCGCGCTCGGGCTCATGACGGAAGAGGAGTTTGAGCGCGCGGTGGTGCCCTTGGAGATGACCACGCCGCGCTGAGCGCCGCGCATGCTTCCAAATCCCAGATGTAGACGGCCAACCGGTGACGGGTGGTAACAGCTGGGGTCAGAGCAAACATTCTCTGTCCCTGTTCTTCCTGCAATGCGATTCGTAGATTCTGTTACCGCGCGGCTTGGGCGTCGCCCCCGGCCACCAGTTCCTCGACTTCGGTCAGGGACGCCATGGTGGTGTCTCCCGGGGTGGTCATGGCCAAGGCACCGTGGGCCGCACCGTACTCCACGGCCCGGCTTGCGTCGCCCAAGGCCATCAGCCCGTAGATAAAGCCCGAGGCGAAGCTGTCTCCGCCGCCCACCCGGTCCAGGATCTCCAGCCCCGGCCGGTAGGTGGCCGTATGGATGCGCCCGTCGGCGTAACAGCGCGCACCCCAATCGTTGATTGTGGCCGAATGCTCGGTGCGCAGGGTGGTGGCGATGACCTTGAAGTTGGGGAACTCGGCGCGGGCACGCTCGGTCATGCGCCGAAATGGGTCCGCATTCATGGGGTCCGCATCCATGCGGTCGGCATGATCCCTGGTGTCATCGACCTCCAGGCCAAGACAGGCCGCGAAATGGCCCTCGTTGCCGATCATCACGTCCACGTGATGGGCCAGTTCACGGTTCACCGCGCGGCATTTTTCCAGCCCGCCAAATGCTTTCCATAGGGACGGTCGATAGTTGAGGTCGTAGGAAACGAGCGTGCCGTATTCGTGGGCGGCGCGCGTGGCCTCCAGCACCACCTCGCCGGTGGTTTCCGACAGGCCGGCGAATATCCCCCCGGTATGCAGCCAGCGCACACCCAGGTCACGGAATAGATGCACCCAGTCCACGTCGCCGGGTTTGAGTTGCGCCACGGCGGTGTGGCCACGGTCCGAGCATCCGATGGCGCGGCGCGGTCCGAAGCCCCGTTCGGTGAAGTTCAGACCGTTGCGCACGTTGCGGCCGATGCCGTCATAGTCGACCCATCGGATCAAATCGGTTTCGACCCCGCCCTGGAGGATCAGATCCTCCAGCAGCAACCCAATTTCGTTGCGGGCCAGGGCGGTGACGACCGCCGCGCGCTGGCCAAAGCAGCGGCGCAGACCGCGCGCCACGTTGTATTCGCCACCCCCCTCCCAGACGTGAAAATCCCGCGCAGTGCGAATACGGCCTGCCCCCGGGTCCAGCCGCAGCATGACCTCACCCAGTGCGACGATGTCGTAGCGGCAGTCGGCGGCGGGGCGAATCGACAGTGCATCCATCACCGGCCCATCCAGCCGCCATCGATGGTCAGGATCGCGCCGTGCATGTAGTCGGACGCGGCGGAGGCCAGGAACACGATAGCGCCGGCCAAGTCTTCCGGCTCGCCCCATCGTTTGGCCGGAATGCGTTCGAGGATGGACGCGCTGCGCTGGGCGTCGTCCTGCAGCGCCTGGGTGTTGTCGGTTCGGATATAGCCCGGGGCGATGGCGTTCACATTGACGCCTTTGCCCGCCCACTCGTTGGCCAGCGCCATGGTCAACTGGCCGATGCCGCCCTTGCTGGCCGCATAGCCCGGTACGGTGATGCCACCCTGGAAGGTCAGCAGGGACGCGGTGAAGATGATCTTGCCGCAGCCCCGGTTCACCATGTCCTTGCCGAGTTCCCGCGACAGGATGAACTGGGTGCTTAAATTGACCGCGATCACGTCATCCCACAGGGCGTCCCCGTGTTCCGCCGCCGGCGCTCGCCGGATGGTGCCGGCGTTGTTGACCAGAATGTCGATACGCGGCACTTCGGATTTCAAACGGGTTATGAATGTGTACACGGCATCGCGATTGCTGAAATCGCAGGCATAACCCCGGAATCGACGTCCGACGTCGGTGACGGCCCGTTCCACTTCGCTGCCCTGATCCTCCAGGGCGGCGCTGACACACACGATGTCGGCGCCGGCCTCCGCCAGGGCGACGGCCATGGCCTTGCCGATACCCCGTCTGCCGCCCGTCACCAGGGCGGTTTTTCCGTCCAGCCTGAATCGATCCAATACGCTCATCTGCGATCGCCCCTATGAGCACTTGATCAGGCTTTTCATCGCCTGATTGTTCTCGGCCAGGGCGGCGAACGCCTCGCCGATGTGTTCGAGATCCCGAACGTCGGTGATCATGGCTTTGCAGTCGATGGCCCCCGAGGCCACCATGGCGATGGCCTGTTCGTAATCCCGAGCCTCGTACACCCGCGCCCCCAGCATTTCGATTTCTCGCCAGAAGAACTTGAACAGATCCACCTGGGGCTTCTGGCTGTGGATCGCCACCATGACAATGCGACAGCGGGTAGCGGCCGCCTCGGTCATGGCGTCGACACCGGCCTGGGTGCCGGACACCTCGAAAATCACATCGGCGCCCTTGCCGCCGGTGGATTCGTAACAGGCTTTTGCCACATCCACCTGAGTCGGATCTAGGGTGGCGAAGCCCAGGGATCGGGCAAGCTCAAGGCGGCTCGGGTTGACCTCGGACAAGGCCACGTTCGCCCCGGCGCTTTTGGCTACCATCGCGATCAGCATGCCGATCGGACCGCCACCGATCACCAGTACGTCCTCGCCGGCGACCAGGCGACTGCGGCGCACGTCATGGCAGGCCACGGCCACCGGTTCCACCAGCGCGGCGTTTTGCAGGGGCAGGTCTGCCGGAATCTTGTGCACCGTGTGCGCCGGTACCGTCCAGGACTGTTGAAATGCACCATCGGTATCCAGGCCCAGGAACTTCAGGTTCTGGCAGATGTGTACGTGACCCCGATGACAGGCCGGACAGTCGCCACAGGCGGCCAGGGGCCGGATCACCACCGGATCGCCCACCTCCAGCCCGGTGACCTGGGGCCCAAGCGCGGCGACGATCCCGGACATCTCGTGACCGATCACGCGATGAGCACCGACACGGGCATCCATGGCGCCGTGATAGACGTGCATATCGGTACCGCAGATACCGCAGTAGGCAACATCGACTCTGACTTCGTCGTCGCCCAACGCGACCGGCTCCACCGTCTCCACGGAAAAGCTGTGATCGCCGACGTAATACGCTGCCCTCATCCTGTGTCTCCCAAGTCAATGTCGGGGCCCGCGCCCCGGTGTATGGGTCGTTGGGCTCAGTGCCGGAGCACCTCGTGGGGTGCGAGCCTGGCCCAGTCAAAGCGCACGCCGGTGCCGGGGTCGTTTGGGGCAACGGCGCGCCCCGCCTCCAGCACCAGTGGGCGGTGGGTGTAGCGGTCGATATTGAAACTGTGGGCTTCCAGCCAGCCGGCATTGGGCTGGGCTGAAACCAGGCTGACCTGCAGCTCCTGCATGCCGTGGGAGCAGATCGGGATTCCGTGGGCCCGCGACAGCTCGGCGACCCGCAGCCAACCCGTTACCCCGCCGCAGTTGGACGCATCCGGCTGGATGTAGGCCAGGCGGGCCTGGTCAAAGGCGTAGCCGAATTCGTGCAGGGTGTGCAGGTTTTCGCCCATGGCCAGTGGCATGCCGGTGGCTTCGGCGATGCGTGCATACCCCCGGTAATCGTCAGGCAGGATGGGTTCCTCGAACCAGAGCAGGTCATAGGGTCGGAACGCCTCCGCTGCGGCGATGGCCTGCTCCACGGTCATTGAGTAGTTGGCGTCCACCATGAACGTGGTGTGCTCGCCAATCAGATTCCGCACCGCCGCCACCCGCTCCAGATCGTCATCGAGCTGCTCCCGGCCGACCTTGATCTTGACCGCGTTGTACCCCTCCGTCAGGTAGCCCCGGACGTTGGACAACAGCTTTTCCATGGGAAAATTCAGATCGATTCCGCCGCAGTAGACCTTGGTCGTGTTGTCGGTGCCGCCGGCCATGCACCAGAGCGCTTCGCCGGTGGATTTACCACGGATATCCCACAGCGCGATATCGACGGCCGAGATGGCAAAGGCGGCAATGCCGCCCCGCCCCACGTAGTGGATGTGACCTTCCAGAAAATCAAACACCTCATCGATGCGGGACCCGTCCCGGCCGATGAGCGCCGGCGCCAAGTCGTGATCGATCATGGCGCGGATAGCCCAGCCGCCTTTCCCGCCGGTATAGGTGTAGCCGGTTCCGAAGACACCGTTGTCCAGGATGATGGTGCAGGTGATGAGTTCGAAGTGGGTGTGGTCGCCGTGCCGGGCGTCGGACATGACCTCAGGCAAGGGCACGGCATACAGGGTCGTTTCGACCGTTCTGATTGTGGCGCTGTTCATGGATCGCCCCTACTCAAATGCCCGACTGTGGTTGCGTTGCACCACGGGCGCGCCGAGGCGGGTTCCGCTGGAGCCCCGAACAATCAACTCCGGTTTTAAAATGATCCGCTGCGGGTCCAGATCAGGCTGGCTCAGCCGCTGTACCAGAATGCGTGCGGCCGCCCGTCCAATGGCGGCTTTCTGAATACACGCGGTGGTGAGCCGGGCATAGGCCCGCCCGCCTTCAGCAATGCCGTCGCACCCCGCCACGGCCACCGACTCACCGGGGACCAGATCCAGTTCGTACAGAGCGGACAGCGCGCCCAGCGCAACCAGATCGCTGAAACAGGCGACCGCCGTGGGTGGTACGGGATTGGCCATCGCCACCTTCAACCCTTCCGCCCCGCCGTCCGGACTGGTCGGACAGTCCAGCACCAGCTCGGGATCGACCGCCAATCCGTGGTCCCTCATGGCGTCGAAGTATCCACCGCGTCTGAGCTTTCCGGCCGAGGTCGGTTGCCCGCCCCCTAACATGGCGATACGGCGGTGGCCCAGACCGATCAGATGTTCGGTTACCATCCGCAGCCCCAATCGATCATCGTTACCGACGAAATCCAGCGGTGCGCCGACGATGTCCCGGGCAATCAACACCACCGGCCGCCCCTGCTCGATCATGGGCCCGAGATGCTCGAGCCGTGTCCCCACGGCCGGACACAGGATCAGCCCGTCGGCATTGTGCTCGGCCAGTGCGGCGATGAAACGCTGCTGCCGTTCCAGCGACTCGTCGGTGTTGCACAGGTAGGGAATGCGGCCACCCTCGCTCAACACCTCCTCGATGGCGGCACAGACCTCCGAGAAGTACGGGTTGGTGATGTCATGAACGGCCAGGCCAATGGTGCGGGTCACGCCGGTGCTGAGACCGGCGGCGCCCCGGTTGTAGACATAGCCGAGCTCATCGATCTTGGCCAGCACCCGGTCCCGGGTTTTCTGCGCCACCAGCTCGCTGCCG
>Ga0316196_10001421_pt1 | contig 10476 bp, 12 predicted proteins | sample Eddsed2cm_MG_FD_204938 | JGI IMG/M metagenome (GOLD analysis project Ga0316196, IMG submission 204938) | Coastal sediment microbial communities from Maine, United States - Eddy sediment 2 cm | ecosystem: Environmental > Aquatic > Marine > Coastal > Sediment | place: USA: Maine | collected... | reverse complement strand
AAACAAACTCTGCAGAACAGGATGCCGGGTCGTTTCATCGCTGACATAGCATGGCAGAATAATCCTGATTTTCGGGAGATATCACTCCAATTCGATAAGCTGGACGTAAAACGTAAAACGTAAAACCGCGATTCTAAAAGGTTCGTCTGTCCCATCCCCACATATGCCGTTCTGGGTCACTAAATTCTATATATATGCGTTCTGTCGGAATCCCGGCCTGCTGATGTAAAAAATCACACAAAGATACAGAAAATTCTGTTGTCTGTTGACCCGGCAATCCCAGTGATTTCAACTGTACGCTGGCACATGGTGCAGCATCACCGGCAAAGCTCATAATCATACTGGCCTGCAGGCTGACCATGACGTAGCTTTCCGGTTTTCCGAGTAAACTCGCGACATGTGATGAAGCCTTCAGGCACAGTGCCTGTGCAGCCTCATTATCGAGTGATATATTTGTTGAAATGGTAAGTAATGGCATGTAATAGCTCCCGGAACTTTCTTAAGCAAAACTATGAATAGAAAAAATGAAAGAATACGCTCCCGCCTGTGAACGAAACAGCCAGGTCATTCTCAATGTTCTGCAACGAATATTAGCGCACTCACGAACTGTACTGGAAATTGGCTCAGGCACCGGCCAGCACGCGGTATTTTTCGCCAATGGCCTGCCACACCTGCAGTGGCAGCCAACCAACAAGGAATCACTAGAAAGTATTAATGCCTGGCGGCGTGAAGCAGAGTTTGAAAATGTACTGCCCGCGCAATCAATGGATTTACTTGCAGCTACTGATCATCCAGATATCCGACTGCCGGAAATCGATGCAATAGTATGCATCAACACTGTTCATATTATGGCCTGGCAGGGTACAGAAAAGTTATTTGAACTGGCCGCTTCAGCTATACACCCTGGCGGCGTTTTGTATCTTTACGGACCGTATCGTTATGCGGACAGACCGCTTGAGCCCAGCAATGAGAATTTTGATTTATGGTTGCAAGAGAGGGACCCGCTAAGCGGCATCAGGGATTTTGAGGCGGTCAACAGGCTTGCAGAACTGGCAGGATTTGAACTGCAGGAAGACCTGGCAATGCCAGCCAACAACCGCTCAATCTGGTGGTCAAAGAGATAAATGAACTGGAAAAATTATCGGTTTTCCAGACGAGCCTTTATGACAGCCCCAGATAGCGTGTTTTCACCTGAATCGGCAACCCGCTTCGCCAGGCCATTTACGATGTCGGCTACTGCGCCCGGCCCGTTATAAATAAAACCGGTATATATCTGCACCATCTCGGCCCCGGCAACCAGTCTTTGCCATGCATCATCGGCAGTAAAGATACCACCAACCCCGATAATGGGGACTCGACCTTTGAGTTCATGGAAGAGCAGGGCTGTGACTTCATTGGCCCGATTTTTAAGTGGCTTACCGCTTAGGCCGCCAGTTTCATCTGCATGTTTACTGCCGGTTACCGCTGAGTGGTCAATGGTTGTATTGGTTGCGATCACGCCATCAACCTGGTGCCTGATTAATAATCCGGCAAGCGATGGAATGTTGTTATTTTCCACATCGGGTGCGATCTTTACCGCCACCGGGACTTTGCGCTTGAACTCGGCAGCGAGTTCATCGCGCGTCCTCATTATCTGTTCAAGTAAATCATCCAGTGCGTCATCAGATTGCAGGTCACGCAGGTTTTTCGTGTTAGGTGAGGAGATATTAATCGCAAAATAATCTGCATAGAGGTAAAGCTGCCTGAGGCCGGAAATATAGTCATCAGCGGCCTGCTCAATCGGTGTGACGGCATTTTTTCCCAGGTTGATACCGAGGGGCACCGTTTTCCTGGTGCTGGCAACATTCTCAAGGAATGGATGGATGCCGCCGCTATTAAAACCCATGCGATTAATGATGGCCTGGTACTCAGGAATTCGAAACAATCTAGGCAGCGGGTTTCCGGGCTGCGGTTTCGGGGTAACGGTACCCAGTTCAAGATGACCAAAACCGAAGCTGGAAAGAGCGTTAATGCAACGGGCATCTTTATCAAGGCCGGCTGCCAGCCCGACAGGAGCAGGGAAATGGATTCCCATAACCTCTACGGGCAGGTCTGCTGTGCGGTTCCCGTAAATCTTTTTTAGCAGTGCCAGTACCGGTGACAATTTTCCTGCCCGGGATAGCCACTCCACGGTTATTTCATGAATTAACTCGGGATCAAACTTGAATAACAGAGGGCGTAGTATTTGCTTGTACATCTGGACTTACATTCCGTATAGATCTGAATTTTAATTATGGCTTACTAAAGATTATTTGGGCAGGCATAAAAAAAATTAAATTTTCAATTATCAGCGAATATTTCGCGATTAGGATTGTATTCTCCTTTTCCACTGATTACTAAGATGAATTAATTTTCGATAAAGAATTTTCTTTTATTTGATATATATCAAAGATTTAGTAATAGAAACCTGATTAATAAAAAGTGATTTATTTGTGAAAATACCGTATGTAAATTTTTCCATAAAGGAGAATATCGTAATATTATTAATAACTTATTGTGCGCCCGTGTACTCTTGTAATACTTCTAATTAGTAAGTAGCATGTGGCGTCGCTATCTGGTGTGTTATTTGACACAGTTTTATGCCAGTTCCGCGTATAAAGAATTCATACTAATAATAAAGTAACTATTTTTAGTAACATTTAAGTCAGGAGTTAATAATGAGAGCAGCAATTCGTGTTGCCGGCTTCATCAGTTTGATGTTGTCCAGTGGCCAGTCATTAGCTGAATATCAGCTTGATATGCGTCCGGGGGTAACATCTTTTAGTCAGGGTGCTTATGAAATCCATACATTAGTAATGTGGATTTCTGTCGTTATCGCTATTGTTGTGTTTGGTGCGATGACCTATGCAATCATCAATCACAGGAAATCCAAGGGCCACAAGCCTGCAAGCTTTGATGATAACCTGAAACTTGAAATACTTTGGACCATTGTTCCGTTTATTATTCTTGGTTTCATGGCCGTGCCAGCGACAAAAGTGCTGCTGGATATGGAAGATGTTTCCAATTCAGATATGTCAATAAAGGTAACCGCCTACCAGTGGAAGTGGCATTATGACTACCTCGGCGAAGACATTAGCTTCTTCAGCAACATTACTACACCTGACTCACTCAGCGTTGCTACCAGCGGCAATGTGGAAATGGACGAGAACTACCTGCTTGATGTTGATAATCGTGTGGTTGTCCCGGTGAATAAAAAAATCCGCTTACTCTTTACCTCCAATGATGTCATCCATGCATGGTGGATACCGGCTTTTGGTGTAAAGAAAGATGCTATTCCTGGATTTATCAACGAAAGCTGGTTTAAGACAGACAAGCCCGGTGTTTACCGCGGTCAGTGTGCTGAGCTTTGTGGAACTAACCATGGTTTCATGCCCATCGTGGTAGAAGTGAAATCTGAGGAAGACTATGCCGCATGGGTAGGAATTCAAAAGGCCGCCGCCGCAGAGGCTGCAGCCAGTGCAGGCAAGACCTGGACCATGGATGAACTAATGGCGCACGGTGAAAAGGTTTACGCGACAAACTGTGCTGCCTGCCACCAGACATCTGGTGAAGGTATACCGAATGTATTTCCTAGCCTTAAAGGCACTCCAATTGTAACCGGTGATATTGCCAAGCATATCGAAGTTGTTGTTAAAGGTGTTCCGGGTACAGCTATGCAGGCATTCGGCGGACAACTGAATGATGCAGACATTGCCGCACTGGTGACATACGAGCGAAATGCCTGGGGTAATAATACAGGTGATGTAACGCAGCCGTCAGATATAAAAGCGGCACGCTAATCACTGGATTCATTCACAGAATTATTCGTCGAATATTAAGTTTTAGTTAGAAGAGGCAAATATGAGCGCTGTTATCGAAGAGCATCACGATGATCATCACGATCACAAGCCAACCGGCATCGGACGCTGGTTGTTCAGTACCAACCATAAAGATATAGGAACCATGTATCTATGGTTCAGTTTCACCATGCTGTTTATCGGTGGTGCGCTGGCACTGGTGATACGTGCCGAGCTGTTTCAACCCGGTTTACAGTTTGTAGAACCCGAGTTCTTCAACCAGATGACTACACTGCACGGGCTGATCATGGTGTTTGGTGTCATTATGCCGGCATTTGTTGGACTGGCTAACTGGATGGTACCAATGATGATTGGAGCACCGGATATGGCGCTGCCAAGAATGAATAACTGGAGTTTCTGGTTATTACCGGGTGCCTTTGGACTGTTAATTTCCAGCCTCATCATGAGCATGATGGGCATGGGATCTGCACCAAACTTTGGCTGGACCTTCTACGCGCCACTGTCTACAACATATGGACCGGATAGCACTGACTTCTTTATCTTTTCTGTTCACATGATGGGCATTTCATCTATCATGGGTGCGATAAATATCATCGCAACCATCATGAACATGCGTGCTCCTGGCATGACCTATATGAAGATGCCGATCTTCGTCTGGACATGGTTCATCACCGCATACCTGTTAATCGCAGTAATGCCAGTATTAGCAACCGCTGTAACCATGATGCTGACAGATCGCAACTTTGGAACCAGCTTCTTCGACGCGGCAGGTGGCGGTGACCCTGTCTTATTCCAGCACGTATTCTGGTTCTTCGGCCACCCTGAAGTTTATATTATGATTCTGCCTGCATTCGGCATTATCTCGCAGGTTGTACCGACATTCGCACGTAAGAAGATCTTTGGTTATAGCTCGATGGTTTACGCTACTTCATCGATTGCTTTCCTGTCATTTATTGTCTGGGCACATCACATGTTCACAACCGGTATGCCTGTCGCAACAGAATTGTTCTTCATGTATGCGACCATGCTGATTGCAGTACCTACTGGCGTTAAGGTATTCAACTGGGTGAGCACAATGTGGAAAGGCTCAATGACCTTCGAAACGCCAATGTTATTTGCAATTGGCTTTATCTTCATGTTTTCTATCGGTGGCTTCACAGGGCTGATGCTGTCCATCGTGCCTGCTGACTTCCAGTACCATGACACCTATTTTGTAGTAGCACATTTCCATTACGTTCTCGTCACAGGTGCCCTCTATGCTATTTATTCAGCGGTTTATTTCTGGCTGCCAAAATGGACCGGCAACATGTATGACGAAAAGCTCGGGAAAGTGCATTTCTGGGTGTCAACGATATCGGTAAACGTACTGTTTTTCCCAATGCATTTCGTTGGCCTGGCAGGCATGCCTCGACGTATCCCCGATTACAATATGCAGTTTGCAGAGTTTAATCAGATGGCAACCATCGGTGCATTCGTATTTGGCTTTAGCCAGCTGATACTGCTGTGGAATGTCGTTAAAACTATCCGTGGACGCAGTACTGTAAAAGCGACCGACCAGGTGTGGGAAGGTGCAGAAGGTCTTGAATGGACTATTCCATCACCAGCACCATTCCACAGCTTTACTACACCGCCAACAGTAAAATAATAAGCAATGGCAGCAGAACCGAATAACAATCAGGCGGCAAACAGGAGGGTAATAGGTAAATTACTCTTAACTGTAGTCGCTATGTTCGGCTTTGGTTTTGCTCTAGTCCCGCTTTATGATGTTTTCTGTGCTGTTACCGGCTTGAATGGTAAAACAGGATCTCAGGTTGCTGATTTCAAAAATATGCAGCTGGATGACTCAAGGAAGATTAAAGTCGAATTCCTGGCGAGCCTGAATGAACAGATGCCATGGGAATTCAAGGCATTGCAGGACTCAATAACCGTTCATCCAGGGCAGCCGGCAAAGGTTGACTTTATAGCCAGGAACAAGACAGGCAAGGATATGATCGGGCAGGCCATCCCAAGTGTTTCACCCGGGATTGCCGCCAGCTACTTTCAGAAAACAGAGTGTTTCTGTTTTACAGAACAATTGTTGAAAGCGGGGGAGGAGAAGGTGATGCCAGTACTATTCATTATAGATCCATCGATCTCAGAGGATGTGCATGAAATTACCTTGTCATATACATTTTTCATAAAACCAGGCACAGAGGAGGCAGGCAGCAGAGTAATAACATCTTCTGTCAGCAAGACCCTGGCAAACCACACTAAGTAGGAAAATAAAAATGTCTACCACAAACCATGGTGAATATTTCATACCAGAACCAAGCAAATGGCCACTCGTTGGAACATTTGCTCTTACCACAACAGTCATTGGTGCAGTAACATCCATCCACGGCGGATCTGTTAACTGGATTTTGCCTGTCGGCTTACTGCTTATAGCCTATTTATTCTATGGCTGGTTTGGCGCTGTCATTGATGAATCACAGGCGAATAACTATAACGACCAGGTTGACCGTTCGTTCCGCATTGGTATGCTCTGGTTCATTTTCTCCGAAGTAATGTTTTTTGCTGCTTTCTTCGGCGCGCTCTTTTATGCTCGTACGATTGCCGTTCCATGGCTCGGTGGTGCTAGCAACAATGCAATGACCAACGAGTTACTGTGGCCTGGTTTCCAGGCTGTCTGGCCTTTATTGACTAACCCTGATAACACAAAGTTTGTTGCTCCTGAGCAAGCGATGGGGGCACTCGGACTGCCGGCGATAAATACAGCTCTGCTGCTTTCATCCAGTGTGACCATTACACTTGCCCACCATGCTCTACGTGCTGGACATCGTAAGCCACTAATCTGGTGGCTGGTGGCAACTGTTGCTTTGGGTGTTGCCTTCATCTTTTTCCAGGTAGAAGAATATATGATAGCCTACCAGGAAATGGGTTTGACCCTTTCCTCCGGTATCTACGGAAGTACGTTCTTTATGCTGACTGGATTTCATGGATTCCATGTCACAATGGGTGCAACCATGATAGCTATCATTCTTGTACGTGCTATCAAGGGGCATTTTACTCCCGAAAAGCATTTTGCGTTCGAAGCTGTTGCCTGGTACTGGCATTTTGTTGATGTAGTCTGGCTGGGTCTTTACATCTTCGTTTACTGGTTATAGGCGGGGAAATATAGCTGGCATTCAAACAGCTATGGCTATAAGTAATTAAGATTTAACAAAAATATTAGCAAGCTGATTTACAGGCCATGGGAGGTTATTACCCCCGTGGCCTGTCCTATTATGAGCAGGATAAAAAGGAACACAGATAAACCAATACGCCAGGTCAGAGACTTCAGCATTTTGTCGGATGTATCCCCCTTAATCATGCTAACCAGCGCAGAACCGAGGCTGATTAGTATCAATAGTAAGATGAACAGAACAATTATTTTATATATTAGCGGCATATTTGAACTCGTGTGCAATAAGGGGGTTCATTGAACCATGAGCTGGATTATTAAAATCCGTCTATTAAATCTGGATATCGGGAACTACAGGTTCAGCCCCGGACTGTTGGTGAGTATCCTGACATTTGCCCTTGCATACCTGATGTTTTCTCTTGGGCAGTGGCAAATTTCCCGCGCACAGTATAAAGATAATCTGCAGCAGAAAATAGCCGAACGGCAGGATAAAGCACCAATTGGTTATAACGAACTGCCCTATGAAGAAGACGACAGGGTTTTTTTGCCTGTAATGTTCAACGGAGTTTATGACAGCAGACACTCATTACTTTTTGATAACAGGATCGTTGATGGGGTGGTTGGTTATGATGTTTATTCGCCTTTAAAATTGATTAATGGCGCAACTGTTCTGGTAAACCGTGGGTTTATTGCGCAGGGTAAATCGAGATTAGAACTACCGGACTTCGAAACACCATCAGGTGTTGTCAATATCAGGGGGCTACTGGAAAAGCCTCCATCAAAGGGCCTTATCCTGGCTGAAAACCTGCATCAGGGTAATCAATGGCCTGCAGTACTGCAATATATTGATATCCAGGAACTCGAGTCGAAGTTGGAATATCAATTGATGAATATGATTGTCAGGCTGGCTGAGAATGAACCAGGTGGATTAAAATATCACCAGCCAGTGATCAATCTCGACAGTGCAAAAAATAACGGATATGCGTTTCAATGGTTTGCCATGATGTCAGCATTATTGAGCCTGTATTTTGTAGTGAATACTAAAAAGCGGACAAAACTGAAAGATGAGTAAAGAAACTAATTCAACGGTAAAGAAGAATCCCTATACTATATGGTTCGTGGTATTTGCCTTTGTCGCTCCGGCTGTACTGGCGTATTTAATGTATTTTTTCGGTAATGTAGGGTCGTTTTCTAATCACGGAGAAATACTAAATCCCGTGATCGATATTTCAACTCTGAAACTAAAAGATGATAAAAATGCGCTGATTCCTGAGGATAAATTGAGGTACAAATGGAGAATGATATCGTTTGTCGGTGCGACCTGTGATGATGCGTGTAACAAAAGACTCCACGATGTGCGGCAAATTCATAAATCACTTGCGAAAGACCAGCACCGTGTAATTCGTATGATTGTTCATCTTGAGCCTGCGTCAGACGAACTGAATAGCCTGATATCCAAAGAGTACCCGAATGCGCTGAATGTCTTCGGCAATGAGAAAACGGTATCATCCGCTCTCGGCGACAAGGCCATGATACGGAATAATGAAACCTATATTATGGATCCAATAGGTAATGTGATGATGCGGTTCAGCCAGGATCAGCCTAATCGCCTTTTCCTCAAGGACTTTCGCAAGCTATTAAAAGTTTCGCAGATTGGATGATTTGGCAAAGCGTATTACTCATGCATGATAACCATGCATGATACTGACTATTGATTATGAATACTGAAACAATACAGACCGAGAAAGCGACATGGAGAGATTATTTTGATCTGTGTAAGCCTAGAGTTATTGCCTTGCTGGTTATTACCGCAATGGTGGGAGTACTCCTGGCCAGTCCGCCTGGTGAACTTTCTCTGTTTATCCTGGTTGTATCATCAATAGGTATCGGCCTGGGATCAGCCGCAGGGGCTGCTATCAATCAGCTGGTTGAACGTGAGACAGATGCCGAGATGGCACGAACTGAGAATCGTCCATTACCTAAAGGTCGTGTAGACCAGCAGCATGCTTTTATTTTTGCAATGATGTTAGCGGCAAGCTCAGTGTTTATATTAACGGCGTGGATTAACGTTCTGACTGCCGTATTGACGTTTGCTAGTATGATCGGGTATGCCGTGATCTATACGATGTACCTGAAAAAAGCGACACCGCAGAATATTGTAATTGGCGGGCTGGCGGGTGCTATGCCTCCATTGCTTGGATGGGTTTCTGTTACCAACAGTATCGATCCGCAGGGGTTATTGCTGGTATTAATCATATATACCTGGACACCACCGCATTTCTGGGCACTGGCGATACATCGTCGGGATGATTATGCAAAAGTGAATCTCCCTATGCTGCCTGTCACTCATGGTATTGAATTCACCAAGTACTCTATTCTCGGCTACACCATCATTATGATCCTGGTGACGCTGCTGCCTTATCTTATTTTTATGAGTGGCTGGTTTTACCTGCTCTGTTCGAGCTTGTTAAATCTTTATTTTCTTTATATGGTGCTGCGGCTGATGTTTGGTAAGGGTGAAAATGCAGCCATGAAAACTTTCGTATATTCCATCAACTATTTATTGCTACTTTTTGTTTCGATGGTCATCGATCATTACCTGGTAGTTATTTGAGTAACGCAATTATGAACATGAAAAACACAATATTGATTTTAATAGTAGCTGCTGTGGCAGTTGCTGCCGGCAGCTGGTTTTCTTCTACTCAGAAGACGGCACAGGAGGAAGCAATTGAAGCAGCGCGTGCTAAATTCGCCAGTGTCCAGGGTAACATCCTCTCTCCACCACGTAAGATTGCAGTGCCGGAACTGGTAAAGCATGATGGGACTGCATTCAATGGTGAAGATTTACAGGGTCAATGGAGTATCATTTTTTTTGGCTTTACTAATTGTCATATGATTTGCCCAACAGGTATGAGTATGCTGGCACAGGCAAAAAAGCTGGCTGAAGAGCAAAAGGTTGATTTTCCGCAGGTGTATCTTGTGTCTGTTGACCCTGAGCGTGATGATCCGGGTACTATGAGAAAGTTTGTAACCGGTTTTGACAAGGACTTCATTGGCGTTACCGGTGATCCAGAATCAATCAAGGCATTATCATTACAGATGAGCGTTATTTATATGCGCGCGCAACCAGAAAAATCTGATGAGAGCGGTAAAAGCAGTGATGAAAAAGATAGTGCTGATAATTACCAGATTGACCATAGTGCGGCCATGTTGTTGATTAACCCGCAAGGAAGTCTGACGGCTTTCCTTAATGCCCCGCATACACCAGAAAGAATACTGAAAGATATTAAGGTCGTTTCCGAAAAGTAGTTGCGAGCTGTTTCTGCAGCGCGTTATGGCTTCGGAATTAGGCGGCTATATAATAATCAGATGGGTGTAAGTCGCCTAATGTTGTTACATGCCGGCTGACGACATGACGAGTTTTACAATACCGGCAACGGCCAGCACAAAAATAATGGCGAAAATTATTCCACCGATGAT
>Ga0316196_10001417_pt1 | contig 10494 bp, 9 predicted proteins | sample Eddsed2cm_MG_FD_204938 | JGI IMG/M metagenome (GOLD analysis project Ga0316196, IMG submission 204938) | Coastal sediment microbial communities from Maine, United States - Eddy sediment 2 cm | ecosystem: Environmental > Aquatic > Marine > Coastal > Sediment | place: USA: Maine | collected... | reverse complement strand
CGTCGGGATCGGTCCGCAAAATGAAAGCAACGGTGTCTTCCTGGCGAACACGCCGGTGCTGGATATGCTTTTGCAGGAGCCTTTGTTTGTCAGCCTGAAGGCCCATGGTACCGCGGTGGGTATGCCTTCGGATGATGATATGGGCAATTCCGAGGTAGGGCACAATGCCCTGGGTGCGGGCCGGGTTTTTTCCCAGGGCGCCAAGCTGGTAAGCGAGGCCATCCACACCGGGAAGATATTCGAAGGCCGGGCCTGGACCGAGATTTGCCAGCGCGCCCACCAGGGCGGTACCGTTCATCTGGTCGGCATGGTTTCCGACGGAAATGTGCACAGTCACATCGAACAGCTCTACGCGTTGCTGGAGCGTTGCGCCGCGGATAACATCAAACGGGTCCGGGTGCATGGCCTGTTGGACGGTAGGGATGTCGGTCAAAGAAGCGCACTTACCTATTTCGAACCCCTGGAAAAGAAACTCGAGGAATTCTCAACCGATGGCCGCGATTACCGTATGGCGTCCGGGGGCGGACGAATGGTCACCACCATGGATCGATACGACGCCGATTGGAGCGTCGTGGAAAATGGGTGGAATGCCCATGTGCTTGGAATAGGGCGGGGCTTCTCTTCGGCTGTGGATGCCATCCAAACCTATTACACGGAAGATCCCGAAATCACGGATCAGTACATGCAAAGCTTCGTGGTCGAAGAAAATGGGAAACCTGTCGGCACCATCGAAGACGGTGATGCGGTCGTATTTTTCAACTTCAGGGGGGATCGGGCCATCGAGATTTCCCGGGCATTCGAAGCGCCTGATTTCACCGAATTTGACCGCAAACGGGTTCCCGAGGTTTTCTACGCCGGTATGATGGAATATGACGGAGACGCTCACATCCCTAACAATTACCTGGTCGAACCACCGGCCTTCGATCGGACCCTGAGTGAATATCTCTGTGCTTCCGGTACGACCGCCTTTGCTATTTCAGAGACCCAGAAATTCGGCCATGTAACCTACTTCTGGAACGGGAACAACACGGGTTACATTGACGAAAAACTCGAAAAATATGTGGAGATTCCCTCGGACAAGATTACTTTCGACCTGCGGCCCTGGATGAAGGCCGCTGAAATAACCGATGCGGTGATCGATACCATTCGCGGCGGCAAGTATAAGTTCATCCGTTTGAACTACGCCAACGGTGACATGGTGGGGCATACGGGGGAGTCGGTTTCCATCCGCATCGCGGTGGAGACGCTGGATTTGTGCCTGGGCAGACTCCTTAGGGCCGTCAGGAATTCCCGGGGTGTCGCGATGGTCACCGCCGATCACGGCAACGCGGATTGTATGTGGACCGAGAAAAAAGGCCGACGCACGCCCATGGTGGCCCACACCAAAAATCCCGTCCCGTTTATCATTAAAGACTACTCGGAGGTGAACAGGTTTTCCCTGAAGCAGGTCGATAACCCGGGTCTGAGCAATGTGGCCGCTACCATCTGTAATCTGCTCGGCTACCGCGCACCCGAGGAGTATGATCCTTCCCTGATTACAGACGAAATTTGATCGGCTTAATTCACTATTCAAGCTTTGACCCCCTTCCCCTATAACGAGGAGATGACAACATGGATTCGCCAGTGAGCATCGCTGTGATCGGCGCAGGCCTTATTGGTCATCGCCATGTCAAGCACATCCTGGAGGAGCCGCGTTGCCGGCTTGCCGGGGTGATCGACCCGGATCCACAGGCAAAATCATTGGCTGAAAATGCCGGAGCCGCCTATTACCCCGACACCGCACTTTTTCTAAATGAGGCCGATGCCGAAGGGGTGATCATTGCAACACCGAACGACACCCACGCAGCCATTGGAATCCAGTGCGCAACGGCAGGTTGTCACCTTTTGGTCGAAAAGCCGATCGATTCGGATCCCGCCGCTGCCGGTAAGTTAATCGAAGCCGCTAAAAATGCGGGTGTCAAAGTGCTCGTCGGTCATCATCGACGGTTTAATCCGTACATTGAGGCCACCAAACGCATTTTGGATGACGGCAGGTTGGGAACGATCACGGCTGTGAACGCTCTCTGGACCGCTTTGAAGCCGCCCAGTTATTTCAAAATTGCCTGGCGCCGCAAACCAGGTGCCGGCCCTGTGTTGATTAATCTCATCCATGATATCGATAATCTGAGATACCTTTTTGGTGATGTCGCACGGATATATGCGGAGTCCAGCAACGCCATCCGGAAATATCCGGTCGAGGATACCGTCGCCATCACAATCCGTTTCCGAAGCGGAGTGCTGGGTACCGTCATCACCTCAGATGTCGTGGCCTCACCCTACAACTTCGAATCAGCCACCGGCGAAAATCCATTGTATAATTCTGCCGGCCAGGATTGCTATCGAATCTTCGGCACCGAGGCGTCGCTAAACTTTCCTGAAATGACGCTTTGGCGGTACATCGGCGAGGGTGAACAGGGCTGGGAGAGTCCGATCTCAAGTGAACAAATCGATGTTGAGCCCACCGTGCCCCTGGAGAGCCAATTGCGTCATTTCTGCGACGTTGTACGCCATGACGCCGAACCTCGCTGCTCGGGCGAAGAAGGAATCAAAACCCTTGAAGCAACCATGGCCGTTGCAGAAGCGGTGCGAAGATGCAAACCGGTCGCATTTGATTAACTCAATTCATAAGCCACCGGGTATGCCGGTGAGAATTTAAAAGGTTCTAGCGTTACCGCGAGGGCATGCTTGAAGGGTGCAAACCTGATCGATGCCGGCGGCTTAAGAATTGAGATAAAAAAAGAATTTTTGCTTATTTACTACGATTTATTGGCATACGCCAGTTGAACAACCAACACCAAATCCGACTGAAGCAAACAAAATACTGTCAATGATGAATCGGTCAAGTCGTCATCAAAACCGACAGATCCGATTAAAAGAGATCAAAAAATTCTTTTTAAAAATCAGCGGCCACCAACAGAGGTGGCCCCGACTCCTTCCAGGGGCCATCCTCATACCTCGAGCTCTGCTGGTGGTCGCTGATTATCGACTTGAAAATTAACTAGGGGAACGCGTGAGACTTCAGAGTGAGAAAAAGGTAACAGTTAAAAATAAGGTGTTAGGTGGACCGATTCCGTTGATATGTTTGCCGCTGGTGGCAAAAGACAGATCAGCGCTTTTACAGCAGACGGCTGAGTTAACCCAGTTGAATCCTGATTTGATAGAGTGGCGAATCGATGGCTACGATCAGGTGACAGACATCGGCGCCTGCTTGGAGGTGTTGCAGGCATTGAAGGCAGCCATGGGGTTGATTCCGCTGATCTTTACCTGCCGGATCCACCTGGAGGGTGGATTTAAAAAAATATCCCAGGAGACGCGATTGCAGCTCATCACCACGGCTGTAGCGTCGGGTGGTGTTGAGATCGTCGATGTGGAGATGTGTAATGAACCGGCCTTTATCGAAAAGGTAAAAAAAACCACCCAAAAGGGTAACGCCAAGCTGATCCTTTCCTACCACAATTTCAATGAAACGCCTGATGAGACCTTTATTTATGACAAACTCGTTATGGCCCAGGATCTGGGGGCCGATATCGCCAAAATTGCGGTCATGCCTAAAGATTATGCAGATGTATTAACCTTGCTGGGCGCAACGCTGAAGGCCCGGACAGGAGCGGTTAAAGTGCCCATCGTGACCATGTCGATGGGACCGGAAGGCGAGGTAACCAGAGTGGCCGGCGGCCTGTTTGGATCGGACCTTACATTTGCCGTCGGCAAAGAAGCCTCCGCACCGGGACAGATCCCGATTACGGATCTCAGGCAGGCGATGTCGGTATTGTATGTATGAACGTTGCTTATCGCGAATATAAAATAAACCCGTATGATCGAAAGTTGGTTCGTACCTGAAGCCGGAAATAAAAAAAGCGCTAAAGGAATCTGCAAAACAGATTGAAAGCGTTGATAAAACACTGAGCATTTGTATTTAATCATGAGAGTTCTGTATGCGGTTCACTCACTATAGCCGGCCCGATACAGCGATTTAACGAAGATCGTCAACAGGAGATGCTGGACAGCCTGCTGGTCTCTGCACGCAAACTTTCCCAGTTGCTCGGGAATGATAGCTAGTGCCCGTCCATAAAAGACCGTTGCCAAAGAAGGGCACCTTTTGGTGTTTCCAATCCAGAAATGAGGATTTTTGTCCAAGGTCAAGGAAATCAAGCGCTTGTGCGGAGGCGTAGTTTACTACGCCGCACAAGCAAGCGCGCAGATTGACGCTGAGATTGGGCAAAAAGACCATTTGTGGATGGAAACTAGCTAACATTACCCTGTTTTTCATCCCTACAGCGGGCTTGAGGCATCAATCCACGCTTTGGGTGGCAGAATGACAGAGTCCGCGATCACAAATTCATCCAAACTTGTATTACGGATATCATGGTCTTTTAATTCAAACCAGGAAAGGAGGTCAAAATTAAAAAGCTAGCCTTATTGTTTTTTAAATTTAACCAGGAAAGGAGATTGAAAATGAAAAAGCTAACCTTAGTTCTTTTTGTAGCTGTGCTGGCAGTTTCTCTTATGCTCGCTGCCGGTCCAAGTACGGCGTTGGCCGAAACCTATGTATTTAAATATGCCAATACACAATCCGAGAACCATCCGCGCAGCCAATCGATGGTCTTTTTTAAAAACATGATTGAAAAGGCATCCCAGGGCCAAATCAAGGTGGAACTCTATTTTTCTGGGGTTCTGGGCAAAGAAGCCGAAGTCCTGGATATGGTCAAGCAGGGCCTTGTACAAGGGTGCCGAGGAGGGCTTTTTGAAAGAGCCAATAAGAAGTTCCTCATTTATACCCTGCCATTCATGTTTGAAAATGCGGAAAAGGCGACTGACGTAATCCGCAGCGATTTCGGTAAAAAGATCAACCAGGGTGCCCTTGAAAACGGCTTCTATATTCCTGCTGCCGGCGTTGCCGGAGGCATGCGCAATATGACCTGCAGCAAACGGCCGGTAGCAAAGGTTGATGACCTGAAAGGTCTTAAAATGCGCCTTCCGCCCAACGAACTGTCGATTAAATCCTTTAAAGCCCTGGGCGCGAATCCGCAGAATGTTGCTTACACCGAGACCTACATGGCTCTGAAAACCAACGTTGTAGACGGTCAGGAGAATCCTTTTTCCAACATCGTCGACATGAAATTCTACGAAGCCCAGAAATTCCTTTCCCTCGTAAACTGGCAGGTGCACCCGGATCCTTTCTACGTGAATCCCAATTGGTATAACAATCTGCCTGATAACCTGAAGGCCGTGTTCGACGCCGTCGCTGAAGCCACCTTGATCTACAGCGATACGATTTGGTTGAACTCGGAAACAGGCTATTTCAACTTCCTGTCTGAAAAGCTGAAGGTCAACTCCATCAAGCCCGAAGATCGAGAGGGCTTTGTGGAAAAGGCCAAATCCGTTTGGAAAAGTTACGTCGATGAAGGCTATTTCTCCCAGAAAGATATCGATCAGGTGCTTGATATCGCCAAGAAGTAAACGACTCATGCCTTTTCTTCTCAAAAACGAGGAGCCGGATATGCTCTTGAGCCGGCTCCTTGCCCTCAAGGTAGGAGGACAAGATGGAAAAACTGATTCGATTCGAACAATCCATGACGAGGTCTTTAGAGATCCTCATCACGATTGTTTTCTTCATTATCTTATGCATTACCAACATCCTGGTGATCATGCGCTACGGCTTCAATTCGTCGATTATGGGCGGCAATGAGACTTTGAATTATCTATTTATTTACACAACCGCCCTGGGCGCCGCAGTATCTATCGGCAAAGGTGATCATATCAGTATTTCCTATCTTGTCGATAAGCTTCAAGGCAAATTTAAGACCTTACTCAACATCATCAAATATGTCATCATCGGAGTGGTAAACGCGGTGATGCTTTGGTACAGCCTGCCTTGGATACGCTCAGCCGGCTCGTTCAAGGCGCCTACCTTGCAAATTTCCATGTGGATCGTGCAGATCATTGTACCGGTGGGATGCAGCCTGGCGATAATTTACTGCTTGATTCATATCATTCGTCAATTCATTGGACGAAGCCGCAACGGCAAACAGGAGGCGCCACATGGAAGTTTTGCTAATTAGTCTGGGAATATGCCTGCTGATAGGTATCCCGATCGGTTATTCTCTGGGATTCTCCAGCTTTTGCTATTTTGTTATCGAAAAGCCCATGTTGTTACAGGTTCTGCCACAGCGGTTTTTCGCAGGCATGGATTCCTACGCCATGATCGCCTTGCCCCTTTTCATCCTCATGGGATTATTAATGAACGCTGGCGGGATCACGAGCCGATTGATTGATTTCAGTTTGCTGTTCGTGGGTCGGTTCCGTGGCGGTCTTGGCGCGGTGAATGTCCTCGCCAGTATGATATTTGGAGGTATTTCAGGCTCTTCGGTGTCCGATACCGCTTCCGTAGGTGCCGTCTTGATACCGGAGATGCAAAAAAAAGGTTATACAGCCGAATTTGCCAGCGGCATTACGGTGGCTTCATCCACGATGGGGATGATTATTCCTCCCAGTATTCCCATGATTATTTACGCCCTGATCGCCGAGGAGTCGGTTGGCAAGCTGTTTCTGGGCGGTGTAATTCCTGGGGCTATGATCGGTGTGCTGATGCTGGGCATCACCTTGGGCGTCTCCTATTACAAAAAATACCCGCGTGAAGAAATCATCTTGACCAGGGGTGAGGTAGTCGATCGAGTCAAACAATCACTGTTAGCTGTTATCATGCCTATTTTCGTGGTCGGTGTCGTGGTTTTCGGGATCGCCACGGCCACCGAATCTTCGGGCATCGCGGTTTTGTACGCGTTTGTTGTTGGCGCCTTCATTATCCGGAATCTGAAATTAAAAGACGTTCCACCCTTGATGCGTGACGCCATAATGACCAGCGCCAACGTGATGATCATTATCGCCCTGTCCAAGTTGTATATTTGGATACTGGCATTAGAGCAAATACCTCAAATGGTCGCAGCGTTTATCTCTGGACTGGATATGCCTGTCTTCCTGATTCTCCTTATTATCGACCTGATTATTCTCGCCGCCGGCACATTCATTGACGTCAGCCCGGCCATCTTACTGTTGACACCCGTTTTCCTCCCCGCCATGGGCGTACTCGGCGTATCCAGGATTCAGTTCGGTATTATCCTTATTTCAGGGCTGGCGGTCGGTTTGGTTACACCACCGGTGGGAATGTGTTTGAATGTCGCCTCTGCTATTTCAAAACTTGGCATTGGCACCATTTTCCGTGGGGCGGCGCCGTTTTTATTGGCCAATCTTATCACACTAGTTCTGATTACTTATATTCCTCAGCTCTCTATATGGCTTCCCGCATTACTATTTGACTGATAATAAAAAACAGAGAGGTATCAAATGATGGAAACTCGAAATGCCGTACATCCGGAGCACGCTATTCTATTTGATACGGCGGAAATGCGCGAACATTTTCTGATTGAGAATCTGTTCAGGCCGGATGAAGTTAAATTGGTATACAGCTATTTTGACCGGTTGATCGTTGGCGGTATATGCCCTGTGAATCCCCTGAAACTTACGGTAGATGAAAAGATCATTGGCGCTTCCTTCCTTCTGGAACGACGAGAATTGGGGGTGATAAATGTCGGTGGCGCAGGTGCCGTGACGGTGGACGGTGAAACACATGACCTATCTCCTAAGGACGGTCTGTACGTCGGTATGGGGGCAGAAAAGCTGAAATTTTCCAGTGCGGACCAAAACAATCCAGCCCGATTTTATCTTAATTGTGCACCGGCCCATGCCAATTATCCGACCTCGATCGTAACCTTCAGCCAAGCCGAGCCGATTGAGATGGGAGAAACTACCCTAAGCAACAAAAGAACCATTCGCAAGTATATCCACCCGGACGGTGTGAAAAGTTGCCAGTTGGTGATGGGCATGACCACACTGGAAACCGGAAGTGTATGGAACACCATGCCGGTGCATACTCACCAGCGGCGGATGGAAGCTTACTTCTATTTCGGATTAGCGGATGATCAGGTTGTATTTCATTTCATGGGGGAGCCCTCGGAAACGCGGCATCTTGTTGTTCGCAATGAGGAGGCGGTACTATCACCAAGTTGGTCGATTCACTCTGGCGTTGGAACCGGTGCCTACACATTTATCTGGGGAATGGTTGGTGAAAATCAGACTTTCACGGATATGGATTCCGTGCCCATGAATGAGCTGATGTAGCGTCGCAGAACCGTATTTTGGGCGGGACCATAGATTGGTAGCCGCCACGCAGCTAAATCGGTAAAATCCAAATTAGCAAAAGATCGACGGTTATAGACTAAATTTGATAACCTCAGCTCGTTCTTAGTCTTTTAATTTCATCTTCCAGCATAATGATACAGTAGCGGCAAAGCTGACCGGATTTGTGGTCGACATCTTCTTCATTGCGGCAGTAATGCATGATACAGGCATCCTCCGGACAATGGCGCAGATTGAAGGTATGGCCCAGCTCGTGGATGGCCTCTTTGACGATTCGTTCGATGTACTTTGGCGGAACGTTCGTCCCCGAACGTCCCTCGTTTAATCGAAAGGTCGAGACGATGCAGGCCTGCCCCCCCAGCTGGGCTTCACCGTAGACGTGAGTTAAAATGGGAATGAAGAGATCGACCTGGGCGATGGCCAATACCCTAATGGCATGGGGCGGGATATCGGCGGCCAGCCGATCCAGGATCGCCGTCGAGTGGTATTGATTACGGTTGTCATCCAGCGCAAAAGAAAGGTCCTGCAGAATTGAACTTGTTTCGGTTGAATAACCGAATACCTGCTTGATTTCTCCGGCTACGGCCTCAATCAATTCGGAACTTAACTCTCCGACCGGCGAAATCAGAATGCTATGTTCGCTTTGGGAAGTCAAGCTGTCTTTTGGTAAGGGTTCATAGGTTCAGAGTTCATAGGTCAAAGGTTCAGGGGGCCATGGTTAATTCTTTTGAAGATTATATCGCTTGATTTTGCTGTAAAGAGTGGACCGGTCGATGTCCAGAATTTTGGCGCAGCGGGCGATATTCCAGTCATTATCCGTTAGAATCAGCCGGATGTGGGCTTTTTCTATTTCCTGCAAGCTGTTGTTTCTGGGGGCGTGCAGGGGTTCGTGACAGAAAATGGGTAGATATTCGGGAAGTATTTTACGTTCTTTGGCCACCACCACGGCCCGTTCGATGGCATTTTCAAGTTCGCGCACATTTCCCGGCCAGTCATAGAGCATGAGCTCGTCCATGGCTTCCCGGTCGATTTTGTCGATGTCTTTGTTCGTTTCCTGGATAAAGCGGTGAAGAAAATGTTCCGCCAGCAGCGGTATGTCTTCTTTGCGTTTATTCAAAGGCGGCATTTTAATGGAGATCACATTGAGGCGGTAAAAAAGGTCTTCCCGAAAACTGCCGTCTTTAATCGCTTCTTCCAGATTTCGGTTGGTGGCGGCAATCACCCTGAAATCCACTTCGATGGGCTGGGTGCCGCCTACGCGATAAAACACCCGGTCTTCTAACACCCGCAGCAGATCGATTTGCATGCGCATGTTGATTTCCCCGACTTCATCCAGAAAGAGGGTGCCGTCATGCGCCAGCTCCAAGCGTCCCTTTTTAGTTTCCTTGGCGTCCGTAAAGGCCCCTTTCTGATGGCCGAACAATTCACTTTCCATCAGATGCTCGGGAATGGCGCCGCAATTTACCATGACAAAAGGACCGTTACAACGCGGGCTGTTTGTGTGGATGGCCTTGGCGGCCAATCCTTTGCCGGTGCCGGTTTCTCCGGTAATCAATACCGTGGATTCCATGGGGGCCACATCACAGATGAGATCAAAGACTTCCTGCATCGGCTTGGACTGGCCGATCATGCTTTCGAAACGGGTACGTTCCTTGTGCTCCTCCCGCAAAAAAAGCATCTCGCGTTCCTGGTCCTGGTGTTTGATTATTTTGTCGATCAGCACACCCAGTTCGTTGGGATCAAACGGTTTGAGCATGTAATCATAGGCGCCGTTTTTCATGGCTTCGATGGCGGTGGGGATGGAGCCGTAGGCCGTAATCATGACAATGGCCACATCCGGATCATTTTCTTTGACGTGCTGCAAAACATCAAGGCCGCTGATGCCTTCCATTTTTATGTCCACCAGCATGATGTCGAAGCGAGCCTCCTTTAATTTTTCCAGGGCCTCTTCTCCGCTGGATGCGGTGTCCACGGTATGTCCATCTCGTAACAGCCATCCGGCGAGAGACTCCCGTAGGATCAATTCATCATCAACGATCAGTATTTTTGTGCTGCTCACCAAAACCTCCTAACAGATAAAAGCCTTCCGGCTAAGAAAAATTGGAACTCCGAATGCCTAATCCAGATAAACCGGAAATAACAAATTCCAAGCACCAAATTATTTACCCTGTTAAATTGTAACTGATACTGTAAACTAATTGACCATTAGGCTCGCACTCGTTTCATATACCGTAAAGTACGAAGTGCTTATTTAACAGG
>Ga0316196_10001415_pt1 | contig 10508 bp, 10 predicted proteins | sample Eddsed2cm_MG_FD_204938 | JGI IMG/M metagenome (GOLD analysis project Ga0316196, IMG submission 204938) | Coastal sediment microbial communities from Maine, United States - Eddy sediment 2 cm | ecosystem: Environmental > Aquatic > Marine > Coastal > Sediment | place: USA: Maine | collected... | reverse complement strand
CTTTCTATGCATCAAAATACCAAAGACTAACCGGTTGCAATCAAGAGGCCGGATCTGAATTCAAACTATATTTGCGCGTTTTAAGTGTTTGCACCTTGATAATTATGGTCTGCTTTGTTGTTGCTTTTTTACTCAGATCCGCCATTAACCCACATGGCTGGGAAGACGCCTGGGGCATGTGGAATTTAAAGGCAAGGTTTATATTTCGAGGTGGTGATAATTGGAGAATTATTTTTTCGAATGCGTTATTTTGGTCAAGTCGTGATTATCCTTTACTCGTCCCCATCAGCATCGTTAGGATATGGAGCTATTTAAAAAATGACGCTGCAATTGCACAGATTTTAGTTGCTGCACTATTCACATTTTCCACGGTGGCATTACTCGTCAGCTCGCTGTCGGTTATTCGAGGCAAAAGTACGGGGCTATTAGCTGGTTTAGTTCTCGTCGGCTCACGTTATTTCCTTAAAACCGGCGCATATCAGATTGCTGACGTTCCCCTTGGATTTTATATGTTATCTACTATCGTTCTGTTCAGTCTGAAAAAAAGATCTGATTCACAATCCCGATGTTTAATTCTTGCAGGCGCTATGGCAGGACTTGCAAGTTGGACCAAGAATGAGGGCGTCTTATTTTTGCTTGTTGTAATTATTGTGCGAATGATTGTCATATCTTCCAATAGAGGAATAAAGGCCTATTCAAAAGAACTTGCCATGTTTACGATTGGCGTATTTCCTATCCTGGCCGTATTGTTTCTTTTCAAATTAAAAATACCATCAACCAATGAATTACTCACCGGTCAAAGCATGGATACGGTTTTCGCAAGGCTAGCGGATTTTACAAGATATCTAATCATCGGCAAGTCTTTCATTGTATTTTTCTATGATAAGTTGGCCAAAGAATGGTTGATCATACTTCCAATATACTTTTTCTTATTAGGAAAAACGAAGCAACATGTTAATGAAGAAAGCATCAAAACTGCGGTTTTGATCGTGCTTTTTATGTTAGGTGGTTATTTTTTTATATATTTGATTACGCCACTCAATTTACAGTGGCACATCGATACCTCCATCTGGCGGTTGTTTCTCCAATTGTGGCCCACGATTATATTTTCTTTTTTTCTTGTGGCAGCGACTCCGGAAGAGTTGTTTCTGAAAAAAAGAAACCCAGTGGCTCCGGCGCAGAAATATTGAACTTGACAATAAAACCTGCTTCAGATATCCAGATAAGGGTGCGTTAACTGTGATATCATAAATAATTGCAAACGATTAGCCACACCTTGCCAAATTGTTTATGCCACCTTAGGGTTAAGGTGTGGCCGGCACCATGATTAGTAATAAATTAAATAAAATCAAAGCCTGGGCTGATGCTCAGCTATCAAAATATTTTCCAAAAGTGCGCGGGGCGGTTTTGCTCATTGTCATTCCGGCCTTTTTTATTGTAATTATCTATTTTATCAGCATTGTCACCGAAATTATCAAGGACGAAGAATATCGATCTGTCGTGGACTATGAAGCCCGGCTTGCAGCTATCAAGCAAGATCTGCCGCCTAATTCGATCGTCAACTATGTCTCCAACTCAAAAGCGCCGGACGATTTGATCAATGCGGCCTATGTTTTGATACCGGTTCGTGTTGTAGAGGGTCTAAAACCGATGCACGATCTCTTGGTCTTTCATAACTTCAATATCGCTGAATTGCCGGAATTTGGCGGTTACGCTCTGAAAAAGAATTATGGCAACAAGGTCATATTATATAAAAGGAATAAGTGATTAGTGGACCTACCGGCGTTTATTGCCCCGCTTATTATCGGATCCTCAATTATCGCCATACTGTTTCCAATTCAACGATTACAGGGAGTTTGGCTGGTTCTAACCCTTTGTTTGGGGGCCGGTCTGGGGCTGGGGATTACCTCTGCTACGATATTTCTGTGGTTGACTTTGATAGGCTCCCCCGACAGCTACTACTTTGCAGCTGAGTTGAGTCTGGCAGCGATCTTAGCTTTTTTTGCCTTTTATCGCATTCATTACTCAGCTGACGCCACTAAAAAAAAATCAGGTTTATGTCATGAAACAAATCCTGCAACCATCAGATGGTTGAGAAATATTTTTTTGTTCTTGTTAGTAATTTCGGTTGGCTCTTTTTTACTGAAAACATTCTTGCAAGATCCGCACGGTAAATGGGACGCCGTCGACACCTGGAATTTTCGGGCACGCTGGTTGTTCCGGGGCGGTGCCGACTGGTCTTATGCCTTTTCTCTTCGAGCCAGGGATGGTTTGGATTATCCCTTACTGATTACCGCTTCTGTTTTTCGTATGTGGCAGATACTTGGAAAAGATCCGATCGCCGTTCCAATTTTTATCGCAGGCATTTTTACTTTTGGATCGGTTCTCCTTTTATTTTCTTCAATTGCTTTGCTGAGGGGCAGCAATCAAGGTTATCTGGCCGCTATTCTACTGTTTTTATCCACTCAATATTTAAATATCGGCACCTATCAATATGCTGATGTGCCTCTGGCGTTCTTTATTCTGGCTACTGTCTTTTTGTTCAGCCTGAAAGATCGTTGTCCGGAACTTTCATCACCGTTGGTTTTTTTAGCCGGGCTTACGGTTTCATGTGCAGCCTGGACCAAGAATGAGGGTCAGCTGCTGCTGGCACTGGTCATATTTATTTACTTTGTAGGACGGCTAAGAAAACAAGAATGGCTCGAGACCTTAAAAGAACTTATTGGGTTTACCATAGGACTGGCGCCGATTTTGGGCACTCTCGTTTATTTTAAATTAAATTTTGCACTCGAAAATGCTCATATAGGTGCCAATTCGTTAAAACAGATGGGAACATATCTCGTTGATATAGATCGCTATATTATAGTGGGCTCAAAATTTATAGTTAAATTCCTAACGTTTAACGATGGCCTTGTTGGGTTGATGGCAGGATATTTATTTCTTGCCGGATTGGATAGATCCGATCTCATCAAAAAACGCATATTATCGCCCATCATCCTACTGTTATTGATGACATGCAGTTATTTTTTTGTATATATCATTTATCCCGGAAATCCGATAAATCTTTTGAGTGCTTCATTGCGGAGGATTATAATTCAGCTCTGGCTAACCTGGGTCTTTCTTTTTTTCTATTGTGTCAAGGGGCCGGAAAAAAATGCCTCAATTCCGGCTAACGCCGCCCGCTCCTTTTGAAATCTATATTTAGCACTACCATGAGATATCCAAAAAAGAAACGTCAAATGAAGTCCGCTATCTTTTGGGGAGGCCTAATTGGGAGCCTGGCATATGTCATCGATGTGCCGCATCGACGAATTGTCAAGACTAATTTGCGGTTGGCTTTCCCGGAATGGTCACGGGAAAAAAACCGACTGACCACCAAACGCGTTTTTCAGCATTTGGGTGCCGCTTTCGTGGAGATCTGTCAGTTGGCAACCTATTCGAAATCGGATGTTGTCGACAGAGTGCGCGTTATCGGCGCGGAACGATGGCGGCAGGCCCTCGATAATCGTCAGGGTTTAATTCTCGTTTCAGCCCACCTGGGAAACTGGGAGTTCGGGATACAGTTTGCGGCCTGCTTCATGCAGAAGCCGGCCCTTGGCATTGCCAAAAGGATCCGTTTTAAACCGCTTAATCGATGGGTACACCATCTGCGAACACGATTCGGCATCAGTATCATTTCTCAAAAAGGCGCACTGCCGGAAATGCGCCAGACCTTGCGGCGCGGTGGAACTGTCGGCCTGCTGGTTGATCAAAGCAGACGCAGGGAAGGTGTTGATGTCAATTTTTTTGGTCACAGGGTTCCAGCAACCCCCGCCGCTGCTTTTTTGAGTATACGCTGCAAAAGTCCGATTTTACCGATTTTTTGTATACGGGAAGCTTCCGGTCAACTAACCATCCATGTCGAACAACCCATTAAAACCAAATGGTCCGGTGATTTGCGCTCCGATATCGAGGTCAATACCCAGCTGATAACCGACGCCGTTGAGAGAATGATACGCAAATACCCCGAACAGTGGTTCTGGGTTCATAAACGCTGGAAGAAATATTATCCTCATTTTTATCCAGAGTATCAGTTAAGGCGAAAGCGACGCAAAGCAAGAGAGTTTCGAAGAGAGCAACGGATAGCAGCCCAGCATCAGTCGGAAAGTAAATGAAACAGCTCAAAATATTGCACCTGCTCAGCAATTGGAAATGGACGGAAGTATCCGAACCCGCCGTGGAACTGGCCTTGGCCCAAGAGCAACTAGGTGCTGACATTGAATTGGTTTGTGGTCGTGGTCCCGCCGATCGAGCGAAACGCCGGGTCGATTATCATGCTCATAAAAAAAAACTGAACTCAATTCACGTGTTGGACATGCCCAAGCATCTTAAGATCCTATCTGCCATTCGTGATTGTGCAACGTTGCGTCCCATGCTCAAACGCTTCACACCGGATGTCATCCATTGTCATAAGAAAAATGCACAGCTGATGGGCGTCCTAAGCAGGGGCGTCTCAAAGCGCCCTCTGATTGTGAGGGGTTGTTATGATTCCGAAGGCCCCCCCCGTGATATAAGATCCAGATTAATGTATAAGTTGGGCACCGATGGAATGGTCGTCATCAATGAAAGAAGCAGACAAAAGGCCGTGGCGCGCCATGGAATACCATTTGAAACCGTCCAGGTTGTTGAACCGGGTATTGATTTGGACCGATTTTCCCCCCAGCGGCATATTTCAGAAAACAGGGCAAGCTTTGGTTTAAAACAAGATGCTTTTGTGGTGGGGGTGGTTACCCGCATAAGAGCCAGTCGGCGTCTTGACATTCCGTTGAATGCCCTGCACGCGCTGGCATCGGCCTATCCGCAGTTGCAGATGCTGCTGGTTGGACGTGGACGGGAAGGCGCTGTGGAAAACGTGCTGGCAAAGCCGGCGCGGACGTTGAATATTTTTGATAGAATTGTTTTGGCGGGATACTGTGAAGAAGACCGTTTGGTGGCGGCCTACCGCGCCATGGATTTGCTGGTCTATCCGATCCCCGGATCAGATAAATCATGTCGAACCGTGCGAGAGGCCATGGCCGCAGGCGTCCCGGTGATCGCTCCGGCAATCGGCTTCCTGCCTGAGCTCATCGAGGATCATTCAAGCGGTAGATTGATGGAGCTAGCCTGGGAAAGCCTGGCAAAAATCCTTGAGGAGCTTATTCTGGATAACGCCCAATTATTAGAAATGGGTCATAAATCTCTGCAAACCGCCATCCGGCGGTTTTCTCCAGTTCTGCAGGCCGAGAGAACTCTAGACTTTTATCATAAATTGCTGGTGGATACAGCCTAAATAGTTAAAAAGAAAACGCATTCTGAACGCCCATCTTCATTATCTCAGCGATCCTTCTGCCAATAAATCCTCGAAACGTTGCCATTTTCGATGTATTTTTCGTATCGCCATCCAATCGACATAATTGCAAATAGGGATAAAATCAGAATTTCCGATATTGTCAATAACCACCAAAAATCCTTTGGATTCATGGGTCTTTTTATAAACAATATTTTGTGGTTTGAGGGACATGGTCACAATTTTCCATTTCAGTAGGTATTGTTTTAACACGGGCAGTGCACGGTCTAAATATGGTTCGATACGGCCGGTTTCACTGATGGCGGAAGAATAATGCCCCAGTGTTTTGGAAATCTCCCCGTTATAATCTTGGATCAGATCAAAAACGGCGCCTTCTCCCAGATTGGTGTCAACGTTGCCATAGAACCTGGCCAGCATCCTCCAGGAAATATTGCGTTTCTCAAGCAGCCGGTAATACGATTGTTCGCGTCTAGTTTCTTTATGATCGCCGGAGACAACCACCTTAATGCATTTATTTTCATCCTCGGGATGAAAATAGCATTCTCGACGCAAGCCTCTTCCTATCAAGGCGGATGATTTGAGCGTAAACATAAGACCCAAATGAGAATATATATGTTGTAAAACGCAGAAGGTCGACCAATATTCTGTAGGCTTCAGAGCTTTTGTTTTATATAATTCGATAGCGGTCTAAGTGTATGATGATACATTTCATATATCTTACAGTTTTCAAGGGTGTCAAGCCCTAGAATACCTAATCGTCGAATGCCAAGGGTCGTAAGATATTTCAATGCCTGCCGGTGGATTCAGGACTTTCCGGGCTGGGAATCTAGTGGCATTGACAGCATTGGCGTTGTTTGCTACTCGTTAGGCGCGATTATTCTGTGCCACCGAGGGCCTGGTCCTATGGTTATTAGACCCTAAAAGAGGTTCAAACGAGTGATGAAAAAAATAAAAAAGATCTTATTCACCGCTGCAACCCCCATGAATTATATCATGTTCAAGCCGATATCCGACCGTTTGCTGACCGATGAGAGATTCGAAGTTGTGTATACCGCGAATCACAGTCCCCGGAAATTATACGGCGCCCTGGGTGTAAAAAATGTCAAAATGATCCGGCATGAGATTGCGGAGTGGAAAAAATTCGATATGTGCATCTGCCCGGGCTACTTTTACAAACCCCGAAAAACGGCCGTCAAGGTACAGATATTTCATTCCGCAAGCATCGATAACTACTCCGTCTCTCCCAAGGCTATGAAATTTGATAAATTGTTTACCATCGGCCCCTATCTGTACGATAAATTCATATCCACGGGCACAGTTGCTGAAAATGATCCCCGTCTTGAAAAAATCGGAATGCCAAAAATTGACTGTCTTGTGGACGGGTCCCTTGATGCGTCAGCAATCCGTAAAGAACTCGGTATTGATAATGATCTCCCCACGGTGCTATACGCGCCCACCCGCTCAACCATTAGCGGCACGTCGCTGGAGCATGCGGGAGAACAAATAATTAAAACCATTTCCCAAATGGATGTAAATTTGATCATCAAATTGCACGACCGCAATTACAGAATGTGGCGCAAGAAAAACCCGATGGATTGGAAAAAACGACTCGATGATCTGAAAACACCGAACATGAAAGTCATAACCGGATATGACATTTGCCCGGCTTTTTATGCCAGTGATCTGCTGTTAAGCGATGTTAGTTCTGTCACCTATGAATTTTGCACCCTGGACCGGCCGATGATCTTCTATAATATAGACCCAATGATCGATTTGGTGGAGAAAAAAGAACGCGAAAGATGGGGTAACGAGATTTCAGATCTCTTGGCCTGGGGCAGAGACTGTGGCCAGGTTGTTTTCAATGTGTCGGAGATGAAGGAAGCCATTGATTTCGGACTTGCCAATCCCCAGGAAAAAAGCGAGATCAGAAAAGAATTCGCTCAAAAGTTCTTTTACAACCTTGGTGGTGCGACGGACAAAGCCGTCGAAAAAATTTATGATTTGTTGGAATTAGATCCGCTAAATCTATAAATACATTTGAGGAGCAAAATTTGCAAGCAGTTATCCTATCAGCCGGTATCGGGGCACGCTTAAGTACAGAAAAAACCTCATTGCCAAAAGGACTATTGGAAATAGGGGGTAAACCTTTGTTGGAATATTCCCTTGAGGCTCTGAGTCAGAATGAAATTAAGGATGTCATCCTGGTCGTTGGGTTTCAGCATGAGAAAATAAAAAATAGATTTGGATCCCGCTATCACGATTTAAAAATCGAATATGTGTTCAACGAAAAATATGCAAATAGCGGAAGCATGTATTCCTTTGCGATGGCACAAGATCTTATTGAAGATGAAATTCTTCTGCTGGAGTCGGATTTACTCTATGAACCCAAGGCCTTAAATATATTGTTGAATGCCGGTTATAAGAACTGCATTCTGGTAACGGCCTTAAGCGGTTCAGGTGATGAGGTTTACATTTGCACGAATCAAAGGCAGGAAATCACGGGTCTGGGGAAAAAAATCCCCGAAAAGCACAAGAAAAATGCTATCGGTGAGTTGGCCGGTCTTTCCAGGTTTGAAGGCAATTTCTTGGATCTTGTATTTAAAAAATCCCAAAAAGATATTGGTGACGGCAAATTTAATTATCATTATGAAGAGTGTGTTTTTGAAACGAGCAAGTCCACAGAGCCGGTCTTTGCCGTGGTTGCCGATGATCTGGTGTGGTTGGAAATAGACACTGAAAAAGATCTGAGAAAAGCGCGGGAACAAATTTATCCGAAGATTAGACGCTTAAGTGCCTATAAAAACGGATAATTTTGATAAAAAAAGGCGGAATTAATAGATAATCATAAAAAAGCGCCCAATTAAGCTGATTTTTTCGCATTTTATCCTTGATATCCGCTGATTTGTACAATAAGAAGAATCATCTTCTATCCAAATATTCGCATATTACGATTGGGGAGCGCCGACCCTGTTGTTCCCCGGCTTTTGCTGAAATCCGGCAATCGCGGCTATCGGCGGTAAGCCATTTTCGGTTGGACTTAAATGATAAACAAATCAAAACATTGAATCGTTGGGAGACAGTTATGGCAATCAGTCAGGAACTATTAGATATTCTAGCATGCCCAAAATGCAAAGGAGATATTTATCTGAATGAAGCTAAAGATGGCCTGGTTTGCGATAACTGCAAGCTATGCTATGAAATTCGGGAGGATATCCCGATCATGCTGATCGACGAGGCCAAGTCGCTTGAGGAATAGTCGTTTAATTTGCTGGGATGCTAGGACGCTGTGAAGCTGGGATGCCATGGAATTGCAGACATTGTGAATCCTATAGCCTCCCGGCCTTCCAGCCTCCACGCCTTTTTCGAGACTTTTAGATGAGCTTACCCCAGGAACCGAAGCCTGCAAAACTGGTTGTCGGGCTTTTAATGAAAGACAGGGCCCTATTTGAACCATTGGCCGCTGAAATTACCTCTGTATACGGTTCTCCAGATATGATCAGCTCTTGGATGTCCTTTGGCTATACGACGTATTATGAATCGGAATTAGGATCTCCGCTATACCGACGTTTGCTGTCATTTGAGACCCTGATCGACCAGCAGGACCTGGCTGATATTAAATTAACCACCAACCGAATAGAACAGTCATATTCGCGACATCGCAAACGCAGGGTAAATATTGATCCCGGCTATTTGCTCTATGAGCGTTTTGTGCTGGCTTCCGGAAAAAATTTTTCCCATAGAATTTATATCGGCCGGTGTATTTACGCCGATTTGACCCTGATTTATCGAAACGGCGCTTTTGAGACCTTACCGTGGACCTATCCTGATTATGCCGATCAACCCATACGGCATTTTCTCGAGCGGGTTCGCAACAAGTATGCGTTTGATTTAAAGAGGTAAAGGAGACCAATACAATTATGATCAAAAGCATGACCGGTTTTGCCGCGGCTGAAAAGACCGTGCAGGAAATTACGGTATCTGCAGACATTCGCGCTTATAACAGCAAACATCTTGATGTCATGCTACGCGTGCCTTCCGGTTATATGCACCTGGAAGAAAAAATAAAAAAACGCATTGCAGAGCGCATTGCCAGAGGTCGGATGGAAGTCAAAATTCAGATCAAAGATCAGTCCGAGGGGGCCATTGCCTTTGAGGTTGACCATGTGCGGGTTCGGGCAATTCAGTCTGCTCTGACCGAGCTAAAGAATGAGTTTGGTCTGCATGATAATATATCCCTGGAACTTTTGATGAGCATTGGCGGTATTATTAAACAGACTGAAAGCGTGGCTGAAGCCGAAATCATCTGGCCGGTGATTGAAGAATGTCTCACCGTTGCCCTTAACAATCTTGAAGCCATGCAGAAAAAAGAAGGTGATTTCATGGCCGACGATTTATTAACGCGATTGGATTACCTCGACGATTGCATCGGAGTAATTGAAACCGATTCGGATGGTTTATTGGCTCACTATCAACAACGGTTAAAAGAGCGGCTAGAGGCCTTAACCCGGGAAATGGTGGAGATTGATCCCGGACGGCTTGCCCAGGAAGCTGCCTTTCTTGCAGACAGAAGTGATATTTCAGAAGAGATCGTGCGGGCAAAAAGCCATGTCCAGCAGTTTCGGCACATCATGAATTCTGAAGAGCCCGGGGGCCGAAAGCTCAATTTCCTGTTGCAGGAGCTTCACCGGGAATTTAATACCATGGGATCTAAAATTGGCCAGACCGACACCTCACACAGGATCGTGGATGTCAAATCTGAGCTTGAAAAGATCAGAGAACAGATCCAAAATGTAGAATAACTCCTTTCATAAGCCACCGGCTCTGCCGATGAGAATTGTTAAGGTTCTATCGTTGCCGGGTGATCACAGCTCACTGATCCAAACCTAAACAATGCCCGGCGGCTTATGAATGGAGTTTAGTGTTTATGGGGGTGTCCCCTGCCGGGGGAATGTGCGGGAGATCGACGCAGATTGAGCAGCAATAAATCGCTCGATTTAGCACCTATTTATTGAAATCCTATCATGTTTGCACAGGATTTATGGCATAGCCAGATTGAATATTTAAGCAATTCTATCGATTTAAATTGAAAAGACAGAGCGAAGCGAAACCACAAATCTTCAATTTTCAATCTTCAATCTTCAATTCCGGCTTGTCCGGGTTGGGCTTAAGCGCTTATGCTGAT
>Ga0316196_10001414_pt1 | contig 10508 bp, 6 predicted proteins | sample Eddsed2cm_MG_FD_204938 | JGI IMG/M metagenome (GOLD analysis project Ga0316196, IMG submission 204938) | Coastal sediment microbial communities from Maine, United States - Eddy sediment 2 cm | ecosystem: Environmental > Aquatic > Marine > Coastal > Sediment | place: USA: Maine | collected... | reverse complement strand
GTCAAATTGCTGAAGCATTTGATTGGACATTAAGGATTCGTAGTCAATCGTTACTGTGTTTCCGGTACAGGTATATGTAAATTCTGAATTAAAGGCTTCCTTACCCTTATCATCCATATATTTCATAACCATAGTAGCAGAGGAGCTACTGCCCTCATCAGTCACATTAGTTACTGTGTAACTAATAGTTCCCTGAGTTTTACCCTTACCATTAAAGGAAGTGTACTCCATAACGGTGCCTTCTTCCATAGGGTAATATTTACTGCAATTTTGAGCTGTTACTGGCATTGCTAAAACGGATAGCAATCCAATTAAAAATAGTTTTATTTTCATAGTTTAAATTTTAATAAATTCCACTCTTCTGTTTTGCGCTTTGCCGTCCGTGGTGCCATTATCGGCTATGGGCGCTGTCTCGCCTTTTCCTTCGGTTTTAAGTCGGTCTCCGGCAACATTGTAAATATCTACCAAAGCATTTCTAACTGCGTCGGCCCGTTTTTTTGAGAGTTGCATATTAGTTGCGTCATCTCCATCAGAATCAGTATGCCCTACAATGTTGAGGTTCATACCTCCTTCCTGCTGCAGCACCTGTGAGATCTGCCTGATAATCCCCATGGACTGTGGCTGGATATTCGCGGAGCCTGAGTCGAACAAGATGCCATTGGTAGATACTTTACCCTCAGAAATTAATGTTCTTCTTAAATCCAGACCCCCTTCAGCCACCTTTAGATTGGTGATGAATAACCGTTCTTTGCCATCCTTAAAATTGTTCATGTGAAATTTCAGCGTATTCAGGACATTTCCCTGCGGTACAATTCTTGGAATGTCGATATATTTTTCTTCATTGACCCATAACCTGTAACGTTGCTTATTCACCGCTATGGAAATATGGGGCCGATTGAGCACTTCATCCCTGAGATCTGCCTTTACCGTACTATAGATTTCTCTTTTGTTATTGATATGATTTTCCATATTGATTCCTATCGGAGAATATTGACAAAATGGAAGATGGGAGTGTACAAAATTACTACCCTCTTTAAACATTTCATCATCACTCAAGGAAATCCTTAAGGTAGCAGTAGATGAGGTTTTATTATCCAATCCTACTGTTTCAATATCAAATTCTATGGTATACTCTTCAGGCAGTGCAGGCACATCTGGGATAAAGTACAAATTATACCCAGAAATAAGTTCTAGCCACTTTTCGGGGGAATCAGCCAGAGTCACCACTTCGCCACCACCATTGGTGTTCCATTTGGCAGGGAAATCGCCAATAAAGTCATTCGAAAAATCATCAAAGAACAATAGTTTATCACCAGGAACAAAATCGAATTTACTATACACCTGAATAGGTTTCGGGTCTCCCATATTAGGAGTGCTAGTGCTGCCGTTTGTCCCCCCGGGAACATCAGGATTGTTACCACTATCATTTGGGATTGGGATTTGTCCCTGCGATTGTTCCCCTTTTGAACCAGGTTCCAAAATACTGTCTAAAACAGCGTCTGTTTTTTCCGAAGTTTCCTTTTCAACTCTACGTTCAACCGTGCGTTCCGCTGCTCGTTCCGCTGCTTTTCCTAATTTTTTTAATAATTGAGCGTTCGCATCCGGAGTTGCAAACAGGAATAGAAGCAGAGGAAGAATAAGAAGAAGTTGCTGTTTGAGTGCTTTCATGATTACCGAAGTATTTGAAATATCTTAAAAATACGATATTTTAGGCATATTAGCGGAAGTAATTTCAATCTTTTTACATCATAAAAAACCTACAAATATCTAAATATTAGTACGTTACTAAAAGTAAACAAAAATAACTTTCCAGGGATTAAAATTGTATAATTGGCTCTTTAATCTGTACAGATGGTCTTCAGTAAAGGCTTAGTTTATTTTGTAAAGTACAAGCGCATTTTCCTGATCCTTACAAACAAATTCTATCTTACGGTCATTATCAATATCATCCAGGTCTATCATGGAATATCCAAATACCGGAAAATTTTGAATTGGCACCGCATTACTGTCAAACAGATACACCTTTTGACTTTGAATATCCGTTACACTGACGTAAATTTTATCATAAACATAAAATATCACGGGATGGGTATAGACCCCCAGATCCAGTGTTGTATTCTTACCTTTAATACTCAGAATATTTTCATTATTAGTAACCAGGGTTTTGTTTGTCGCGTCCAGTCCGTGATCTTCAGAATAGTTAAACTTTGTTTTCGAAACTTTTCCTTTGGTATCAATAGAGTAGAGGGTGCCATTTTTATCTGTGACGATAAAATTATTTTTATATAAATAAGTGTTGTTAGAGGAAAATTCAATTTTCTCAGTTACCTTAACTCTCGAATTACCTACGCGATTCACTATTTTAAGGTCTCCATTTTCCAACATAAAAATCAAATAGTCTCTATTGCCAATTTTAATATGTTTGGGTGCTGACAGAACCGGACTGCCTGTATCTGTATATTTAAAACCCCTTACAGTTTTACCCTTTGAATTATACATAAAAACTTTTGATCCCTGAGTAATGACAAAGCGGTAATTTTTTTTGCCCTCATAATCAAATACCGCAAGTTCATTTAAGTTACCGCCGGGGAAATTCATATTAAAAGGAGCTACTTCTTTACCGTTTCTGTCCAGAATCAGGAACTCATTTCCGGTGGTAAAAGCTAATTGTAATCGTCCATTTTTATATAGGTCTACCTGACTTATCTTGCCTTGTATTTTCCCTTTCAATTGTTTTTTCCATAATATTTTGCCTTGTGTTGATATTAAATACAAATTATTATCCTGGTCCTGTACCACAATTTCTTTTTTGTTAGTCCTGTGATTTTTTACAAATTGAGGGTTAGTAGCTAAATCACTGTCTAATTCTACACGGAAGAGTGCAGAAATAGTATTGCTCTCTTTTTCCTTATACTTTTTTTGAATAAGTAGATTGGTATGATAAAAATTTGCATCGGCCACAATTTGTCCGGCAAAAATATAATTGGAAGCTTCGGTTTTATTAAAATCATTTAATAGTTCCTTAGTGCAATGCATTTCCAGGATATCTTCCATGCCTTTTGCATTAGCCATAAAAACAATACTAGATTCATCTGCGAGAACTTTACGCGCAGATTCATATAACATACTTTTGTCAAATGTGGAGCCACTGCTATTGTCCCGAATTATCCCTTGTAAGACCTCAAGCTCCTCTGAGAAGATAAAAGTGTTTTCCAGTATAGTATAATAATTGGCTTTAAACTCCTTAAGCAGTGGATTAAAGTATTCATAAAGAAATTTATTGCTGACAAGTTCGAAAGTTTCACGCCCCATATATATTTCATTGTTGCTGCTTTTATCCTCCAGATACTGCGTGATGTTTTCTGCGCCATAGGTGCTTAAAATAACTGCTTTTTTGTTTTCAATAAACAGAACGCCAATTTCTTCAACGGTATTGAAAACACTGTCTCTTTTAAAAGCCGCCTCCAAATAGTCTTTCTGATTTTGGGCAAAAACATCATAATTATCAAAAGAAAAGGAAATAAATGCATCTGTATTTGCAGGCATCTTGGCACTTAAGTTGCCAATCGCAGGTCTTGTATTCTTGAATAAGCTAAGCAAGTTTTTGGTTGATTCTTTGGCAATTGATATACCATTCAACTGCAGGAAGTCTTGAGAAGGTTCTATGTCAAAGGTTACCCAATCTGCAAAACCTGAAAATTGAATTGTAGTATCTTTTTTAAAAACATAATCATCCATCCAATTGCTTTGTTCCAGATTCAGGTAAACAGAAGCAGATTTATCAACATTCGAAGTTTCAAAAAGCGAATTAAGAACAGGGTCAATTTCGGTATTCATGTTATCAATGATGGCATCCATTAGATTAAGAGATGATCCAAGTATTATTTGCCGATCAAGTTCAATACTAAAAAAAGTACTTTGCTCTATTTCGTACCTATTATAGTTTCTGCCTTCATAAGAGATTGATTCAATGGTAGGGCTTTTATCCTTATCAGGATTAACAAAGCTCAGTGGTTTATCAGAAACATAAATGAATTCGGAATTTAGAGAATCAATTTCAGTAAAGGCAAGGATGCCGCTGGTGTCGCTTTGAACAAGTTCAAGTGCTTTCATCCTTCCCAGGATATGGTCATAATTTGTTGTTGAATACAATGGCTTTAAAAAGTCATTGTTTTTAAGTTCACTTTTTAAATTCGTCAGATTATTAACTTTAATTATTACCGAAGCATTTTGGGGGAGATAATGTAAAAGTGGTGTTGTAGATTCTTTTTGTTTCTGACAGGAAAGGATGCTGAAAACAATGAAGGTGAAAACTAATATAAATCTCATGTATAATGCTTTGCCACAAATTTAGAACTTTATCTACTTTTATCTATGCCGTAATCAGGGAAGTTATTTATGATAAAAAACGAAATGGCATTCCGGGAATTTAATTCAAAGAGAATATATGGAAGATGTACATTATAAGTTAAGCTTTAGTTGATGGGGCAATAATTTAAAGCTCTTTCTGTGGTATTTGGTAATGCCGTAATCAATTATAGCTTGCCTATGCTCTTCGGTACCATACCCTTTATTTTGTTTCCAATTGTACATCGGAAATTCTTCATGAATTTTTTCCATATAGGCATCTCTATAAGTTTTAGCCAATATTGATGCTGCTGCAATACTTTGATATTTGCTATCCCCCTTTACAATACATTTATAAGGGATATCATTAATTGGCTTAAACCTGTTGCCGTCTACTATTAAAAAGTCAGGAACTTTAGAAAGCTTGTTTATTGCCTTATGCATGGCAAGGATGGATGCATTGAGAATATTAATAGTATCAATTATATCCGTTTCAATATGCGCTACACCATAACATATGGCACTAACTTCAATAATAGGGCGTAGCTTGTTTCGGGTAGATGGTGATAATTTCTTGGAATCATTAAGCGATTCATCGGCAAATGAGATTGGCAATATGACTGCAGCCGCAGTAACTGGACCTGCCAGGCAGCCTCTTCCGGCTTCATCTGTTCCGGCTTCAAATTCAATTTCCTTAAAATATTTTAACATTTTATAAGCAGAATAATTGGCAAAACCCATGAGCCATTATCATAAAGTAAGGAATTTTTTAAAAAAGATAAACATAATTCAACTTTTACCCCCTAACTGTTGAAATATCGTAATAATAGGTATTTTTTTAACAAAAAACAGCTCCGAGCCTTTATATCTCTTGCGTAGTTAACAATTAATTATGATTTTTGCATTGACTAATTCAAAAATTCTATTTAAATGAGATCAAAGTTAACTTGGATGTTAACACCTCTTTTGGTGTTATTCATTTCTTTCTCTTATGGACAGGAGAAAACGATTTCGGGTAATGTGACAGACCAAAACGGTTTGCCGCTACCGGGAGTATCTATTGTAGTTGTTTCAACAACTACAGGAACACAAACAGATTTTGACGGTAATTATTCCATTCAGGCTAATGAAGGAGCTGTTCTTCGCTTTAGCTATATTGGACAAAAGACCGCTAACAGGACAGTTGGTTCGGATAACACTATCAACCTTCAAATGGAAGAGGATGCTCAGGCATTGGAGGAAGTAGTTGTTACCGCTCTTGGTATTTCAAAAAGTACCAGAACCTTGGGATATGGCACAGATGTCGTAAAAGGTGAGGAGTTGGTAAAAGCCAGAGAAACCAACATTGTTAACTCATTACAGGGAAAAGTAACGGGTGTACAAATAACCAATACCGGGGGTAACCTGGGTGGGTCATCTAAAATCATTATTCGTGGTGTGTCTTCCTTAAGTGGAGCAAACAATCCGCTTTGGGTGGTGGATGGAGTTTTGATAAACAACTCACAGACTCCTACCGGAAGTAGAATTACTGGTAACAGGGATTTCTCCAATGGAGCCGCTGTAGTTAACCCGGATGATGTTGAAACAATCAACGTTTTGAAAGGTGCCGCCGCGACAGCTCTTTATGGTTCTCGTGCTGCAGCTGGAGCTATCATCGTAACTACCAAAAAAGGTAGAGGCGGAGATGGCGGAGCAACAGTATCATTTAATTCCAGTACAAGATTCGATAATTTGTTCAGGATACCCGATTTTCAGCAGGAATATGCGATGGGTACCAATGGTCAATACGATTCCGGTAGCGTTGGAACTGACTGGGGCCCTAGAATTGTGGGACAAACTGTTCCCAATATGCCTGTAACAAATACACCAGGACAGCTTAAAGCTATAAAGGATAATGGAATAAATGACTTTTATAAAACTGGGATAACACGGATCAACAATTTTGCCATAGGCGATGCCAGCGAAAAAATGGATTATAGGTTAAGTTTTACTTCTCTTAACCAGAATGGGATTTTGCCAGGATCTAGTTTGGACAGGATTACTGTTGGTATGAATGCCGGGGTAAGACATAGTGAAAAACTGGAATCCAGATTTAGTGTACAGTATACCACTACTAAAACCAGGGGTACAGGCGCCACAGGTGCTAATGATCCAAACATTGTTAGTTTGAGTAATTCTTTCAGTAGTACTCTGGATCAGAGACTCTTCGATCCATGGATAGATGAATCTGGCAATCAAATAAACCAGATTGTTGATAATCAGGGAGTATTATCTAATAACCCACTTTGGTTAAGGTACGAGAATAAGAATGACAGGGATGAAGATCGTGTTTTTGGTAACGCTCAGCTTACCTGGAAACCCTTAAGAAATTTTAGTATTTTAGGGAGAGTAGGTATTGACATTGCAGATGACAGACGTTTACTTACAAACCGAAAGGGTACGATACAGCGTCTTTTTGGTGATTACAATTCGGATAACATAAGAAGGAACGAGCTTACTTCAGATTTAATTGCTACCTACAGCAACGATTTTTCAGATGATTGGTCTTTGACTGTTTTTGGTGGTATGCAGTACAACTCAAGAACCTTTGAAAGGCAGCGTATACAAGGTGTTAATCTATTAATTCCTGAACTGTTTAGCCCTGGAAATGCGGCACAAACAATTGCAGAAAGGGATTACGCTCTAAGGACGTTGTTTGGGATCTATGGTTCTGCAGAAATAGACTATAAAGATTGGGCAATCTTAACGTTAACGGCAAGAAATGACTTTTCATCTACCTTACCGAAGGACAACAACTCTTATTTTTATCCATCCGCTAGTTTAGCGTTTGTATTTACCGATGCTTTTAACATGCAAAGCAATGTATTGAGTTTTGGTAAATTCAGGGCAAGTTGGGCACAGGTAGGTAATGATACTACTCCGTACTTATTGGATTTTAATTTTAATCCTGTAACTACGGCAACGGGTCAGTATAGCTTAAATAACAATTTCCCATTTAATGGGGCATTGGCCTATTCGGCAACCAATACTATACCGCCTAGTAACTTAGTTCCGGAACAACAGACTTCTTATGAATTTGGATTGGATCTGAAATTCTTTAACGGCAGGTTAAACCTGGATGCTTCTTACTTTAATAATAAAAACGAGAATCAAATCTTAAACATTCCTATTCCGGAATCTACAGGTTTTGCTTTTAGGACGACAAATGTAGGTAGAGTGGATCAAAAAGGCTTTGAAATAGCTCTTGATGCTCTTGTTGCACAAAGTAAAAATGGAAATTTTGCATGGAACACAGCTGTGAATTTCTCTAAGGTAGATTCAGAAGTGGTTTCTTTGACCGAAGGTTTGGAACGTGTGGTTATAGCATCTGGCTTTAATAGTGTTCAGGTGGTTGCTGTTCCTGGTCAGGAATTCCAGCTATTTGCAATTCCTCATCTTAAGGATGAAGAAACCGGAAGACCAATAATAGATCCCAATACAGGTCGAAGACAAGCAGGAGAAGCTACAACATTAGGTTCTGTTCTTCCTGATTGGACAGGAGGCTGGGTGAATAACTTTACTTATAAAGGCTTTAGCTTAAACGCAACTGTAGATGTAAGATGGGGAGGTGTTATAAAATCATCAACCGTTGAAGGTTTACAGACCGGTGGTTTGGTTACAGAAACCCTTCAAAACAGGGAAGGAACTTTTATAGATACAGAAGGTATTATCGTAACAGATAATGGTGATGGAACTTTTGACAGAAGGGATAATGATGTTCCCTTGTTAAATGCCGAGGATTTTTGGACTTCTTTAAATGATAATAGCGTTGCAGAACCTTATATCTATGATGCAACTTATGTTAAATTAAGGGAAATGGGCTTATCATACACCTTTTCTTCCAAACTGTTAGGAGAAAGTTTTATCAAAGGCCTGACCATTGGGCTTGAGGGAAGAAATCTTGCCTTACTATATTCAAAAGTACCTCACATAGATCCTGAAGCCACATTGTTCGGCTCAGGTGCGGATGGTTTTGGAATTGAAAGAGCCAGCGTTCCTTCTACAAGAAGTATAGGTTTTAACATAAGGCTAAGATTCTAATAAAAAAAAATTATAAGACATGAAAAGACTAAAATTAATTTTACTTTGTTTTGTGTTTATATCGGGTACCTTTTCATCCTGTGATGATAAACTAGATATAAATACCGATCCTTTAGCAGCTACAAGTGCTGATCCGAATGCTGTACTTCCTTTTGTTTTTGTGCAGTATTCTGCAAGAAAGGTAACAGAATTAGGAACCAGAATATGTGATGTATCACAATATATATCAAACACATTCAATAGTCCTAAAAATGGTAGCACCAGTATTTTCCTTACTGGAAATACATGGGGCATGATGTATAATCAGGTATTGGGTAACCTTTCTCTGGTGATTGCTGATGCTGCGGAAGCTGGTCCTACCCAGAATAACGTTAATGCAATAGCCACTATTCTCAGCGCTCATATTTATTTCGAGCTGACCAGTATTTGGGAAGATGTTCCTTATTCTGAGGCATTAAATGGCCAGGATTTTCCTTCGCCAAATTTTGATGATCAGCAGTCAGTACTTAACGGTGTGGTTTCTTTATATGATGAGGCTATCGCTCTTATCGATAGCAGACAACTCGATGGAGAGTTTGCTATAAACGCGAGCAGTGATCAGTTCTATGGCGGTGATATGGATAAATGGAGAGTTTTGGCAAATTCGTTGAAATTGCGGGCTTTAATGCTGTTGCGTAATGGGGGAGCCAATGTGGATGCCCAAATTAATGCAACATTAGCACAACCATTAATGGCCTCCAATGACGAAGCGGCATATCTTTTCTATTCTGGAGCACCAGGTGAGCAGAATGGAATGCAGACTATTATTACTGCATTCTTTGGTCCTGATAATGAAAGCCAGAATGTATTTGGCCCTGGCCCACCAATTGACGAACTATTAAGAGATTCCGGAGATCCAAGATACGACCTTTGGGTGGCAAGAAACGACTTGCCAGCTCCTGAGCTCGCTTTCTTTCCGGATAATTCAACTTCTGTATTGAGTAACAATATCATTAGATTTGATCTGCCTGATATGTTAATGCTGCCTTCAGAAATTGATCTTTATAAAGCGGAATTGGCGCTCGGAGGTTTTGCTGCTGCAGGATCTGCAGATGCCAATTACAGGGCAGGTGTTGAAAATTCACTTAGATGGTGGGGACAAGATATTCCCGGGGTATTGGCTACGCTTACGGAAGCTGACATCACTGGTTATGTAAGCAGTTTGGGCGCTCCTACGATTGAGGATGTTTATAATGAACAATATCTATCTGCATTCTTGATGCCAGTTATGGCTTGGACTCATGTAAGAAGAAATAAGATCCCTGTGCTTGATGCACCACCTGCATCTACTATCGGAACTACATTGAGAAGATTTAACTATCCTCCTGATGAAGTAACAAGTAATCCAAATACACCGGCTAATTTGCCTACCGAAACACCAATGTGGTTTGAAAACTAATAAAAACGTAAAAAAGATGAAAAAAATAGTATATATAGCATCCGCGTTGGCACTCATTTTAACTGGATGTACCGAAGAATATGATCTTAACGACCGAGGTCTTTCGGTTGAAGAATTGCCGGCATATGTGGCTTTTGATTCACCTGGTACAAACGTGAATCCGGCTCCTGTAGATGTGACTGAAGATGAAGGCACTGTAGAACTAAATGTTGAAGTGCCCACTGGAACGTTATCCACGGTCACTGTAAATTACTCTTTCAGTGGTACAGCTGTCTTTGGAACAGATTTTATCGTAGACGGGGCAACCAGTGCCGGTGGTTCTTTGGACATTGCTTTACCTGATAGCCCTGCTGTTGACGGCAGACCTATTAACGATGATATCGTTGTGGAACTTTTACCAGATGATACAGCCGATGGTGATAAGACATTAATTGTAACTTTAGACAGTGCGTCTAATGCTGAAGGAGCTTTAGCTGTAGGTCGGGGAGGTACAGATTTGTTAAAATCTATAACTGTGAATATCTTAGATATTGACTAAGGGTTCTTAGGCACCAAATTATTAAAACGAAAGGGTTGCAATGTAAATTGCGACCCTTTTTTATACCTATCAATATATCCTGTTTACATCTAAAACCTTTAAGAT
>Ga0316196_10001411_pt1 | contig 10521 bp, 10 predicted proteins | sample Eddsed2cm_MG_FD_204938 | JGI IMG/M metagenome (GOLD analysis project Ga0316196, IMG submission 204938) | Coastal sediment microbial communities from Maine, United States - Eddy sediment 2 cm | ecosystem: Environmental > Aquatic > Marine > Coastal > Sediment | place: USA: Maine | collected... | reverse complement strand
GATCCCGACAAGGAGGTCGCCACTGCGTACGGAGTGGTGCACGAGGGTCGGGCGTACCCGGAACGTTGGACCTTCATCATCAACACCGATGGCACAATCCTCGACATACTGACAAAGGTCGACACGGGCTCCCACGGCGCCGAGATTGCAGCACGGCTCGAAGAACTGGGCGTGGATCGGCGTTGAGAATCAGGGTTGACTCTACGACCGGCCCGCCACACGAGCCGCACCGTTCAGGAGATGAAGAAGTTCAAACGGCTGGTGGATGATGTGGTCAGCGCCCGCTTCGAGTAGTTCCTGAGCATCTCGGAAGCCCCAGGTAACGCCAACCGTCCGCGTCCCGGCGTTGGCACCCGTTTCGATGTCGACAGGAGTATCGCCGACGAAAACGGTCTGTTGAGGTGACACTTTCGCGCCAGAAATGATCTCGAGCGTCGAGGTTGGGTCCGGTTTGAGCGGCACACCTTCACGCGCTCCATGAACGACCTCGAACGGCTTGTCCGGGAAGAGCTCTCCGACGATCTCGCGGGTTGGGGCATCGGGCTTGTTCGAAAGAACCGTGGTTCGAACCTGTCGTGCGTTGAGCTCGATGACGAGCTCTGGAATGTCGGGGAACGGACGGGTCGTCGCAGTCCAGCGCGTCGAGTACTCGTCCCGCATCTGCTGCACGACCTCTGGGATATCTGTTGCCTCGACCACCTCGGGTGGGAGCGCACGGCGAACCAGAATTTCGATGCCGTCGCCGACCAGGTATCGATAATCCGGCCTCGGATGAACGGGATGGCCGAGATTCTGGAGCACCGCGTTCATTGCATCGGCGAGATCGCCGATGCTGTCGATGAGGGTGCCGTCGAGGTCGAAGATGGCCAGCCGGGTCAGCATCTGGTGGACCACTTCCCTACATCGCCTGTTCGGACGGCAGCACCATCATCCTGGGTATCGATACATGCGGTGGTTGCTCGAGCATGAATCGGACGCATCGGGCGATGTCTTCAGGTTCCAGCGGCCGCTCCATGCCGAGCATGTCGCGCGGATGGATCTCGAAGTGGTCCTGGAGCTCGGTGTTGACCAGCCCGGGCTCGATGCAACCGACCCGAACGCCGGAGCCCGCAACCTCCATACGGAGCGCCTCGGTCAACGCTTCGACGCCGTACTTGCTTCCCGCGTAGACCCCCGCGGTTGGCCGGACCTTGGTGCCGAGGATGGATGAGGTTGTTATGAGATACCCACTTCCCTGGTTCTTGAATTGTTTGAGGGCCGTGTAGGCCATCCGAACAGCGGCCTCGTAGTTCACGCGCGCGTTGGCGCACAACTTCTCGATGTCGGCTGAGTCGATGGTTGCAGTGTCCATGATGCCGGCGTTGTTGAAGACCACGTCGAGCTTCCCGAAGCGATCGACGGCAGCGTCGACCAGGCACTGCGGCAACGACTGGTCTGTGAGGTCTCCCGAAACCGGCTCCGCTTCGCGCAACTCGCCGGCGAGTTCCTCGAGGCGATCGGCTCGGCGCCCGTTGATCACCATTTTCATGCCGGCTCGGTCGAGCTCGTGCGCCACGCCACGCCCGATGCCGCTCGAGGCGCCGGTGATGATCGCGACCTTTCCCTGAAGGCTCATTTCAGTCTCCCTTCCCGGAGTTGTGACGATACCAAAGCTATCCGATCGTTTTCTGCGAAAAACCGATGTAGGATGCTCGGCGAACAGGAGGCGGATCGAATGAATAATCAGATGATTCGTATCAGCACGAGGTATTTCATCGTCGGCGCCATGGTTCTTGGGTTCTGTTTGGCAGCGTCGTTTGGCGAGGATCCACCCTCCGTCGTGGAGCCCAATACCGGGCCTGCTCAGGAAAAACCCGTCGCAGACGAAGAGGGGGAGGTCAGCGAGGCACGGCAGGAAGCGATCCCGGTTTTCAACGAGGGTGTTGCTGCCCTCGACGCGAAAGACCTGCCAGCCGCTCTCGAACACTTTTTGAAGGCTTCCGAGATCGACCCGGACTTTCCTGAGGCCCATATCGCAACCGCTGCGATAGCGATGGAGCTCAAGAATTTCCAGGTTGCTGCCGACGCTGCTGAGGAAATCCTCCGCCTCCAGCCGGACAATCCGGATGCTGTGGGCACCGCATATTTCGCGGAGCTCATGATCGGTGATATCGAAAGGTTGATTCCGTCGGCGAGGCGACTCGCCGATGCAAATCCAGAGCTGGTTTCTAACCAGATGTTGCAGCACGCTCAGGTCCTATTTGACGACAATGAGCTGGTTGGATCGAAGGCTCTGCTGGAGGTCATCCTCGAACGAGAGCCGGAGCTTGGCCCGGCGTATTTCCAGCTCGGTCTGACCTGCAACATGCTCGGCGATGTGGAGTGCGCCAAACAGGCATTGGCGAAGTTCATCGAGGTCGCCCCCGATGATCCGGATGCCGCGACCGCCCAATCTCTACTTGACTACCTGTAGCAGGCTGCAACGTTACTTGCTCACCCGGATACGCGGGGCTATTCTCGATCAGCTCATGTTTCACCTGAATGAGGAGCGTCGAGGGTGCGGATGAACGGAGGATGTTCCGCTCGAAGTGGCCGGGTTTTCAAGCTCGTTACGCGGCTGGGTGAAGACCTCTCTTTTGACCGGTCCGAGGCGTTCCTCGTCGAATCACCACTTCGGATCTGTCCACTCGGCGCACACGTCGACCACCAGGGCGGCGTCGTGACCGGGATGACTATCGATCGCCAAGTCGTGATGACCGCCGTTCCCGAAACGGATGCGATCGTCAGGGTGGCGAGTCTCGATTTTCCGGGCGAGGTTGTTGTGGAGCTCGGAGAACAGGTGCCTACAAGGACGGGAGATTGGGGCGACTATGTCCGTGCTGCTGTCGCGGTCCTTTCGCGCGAACACAGTCTCCGGAGCGGTTTCCGGGCGGCGATCAGCGGAGATCTTCCGGGTGCGGGTCTGAGCTCATCGGCCGCCGTGCTCATTGCCTACCTGTTCGCTCTGACACGGGTGAACGAAATCGAGGTCGGCCGCGAGGAGATCTCCAGCCTGGTCCAAAAGGCCGAAAACCAGTATGTGGGTGTTGCGAGTGGCCGCCTCGATCAGAGCATCATCCTGTTCGCGAAACATGGGTATCTGACCCGCGTCGACTGCTCGGATCTGAGCATCGAGCAAGTGCCCCTCCCAACAGGATCGAAAGACTTTCATGTCCTTGTGGCCTTTTCCGGCGTTGGTCGTGCCCTGGCCGGATCCGGGTTCAACACCCGAGTCAGCGAGTGCCATGAGGCCGCACGACTCTTGCTGGAACTCGGAGGCGAGGCGCCACGAGAGGACCCTGTGCTGTCTGATGTTCGGCCCGAGGTTTTCGAGCAGTTTTCCAATCATCTGCCACAGACCCAGCGACGTCGGGCAGCGCATTACTTCGGTGAGCAACGGAGGGTCATGAGTGGGATGGAGGCGTGGCGCACGGGCGACCTCAATCGGTTTGGAGCACTCATGAATGCCTCGGGTGCGAGCTCGATCCACAATTTCGAGAGCGGCACCACCGAGCTGGTGACGTTGTATGAAAGTCTGCGGGATGCCCAAGGGGTGCACGGTGCGCGCTTCTCGGGCGGAGGATTCGGAGGGAGCTGCATAGCACTGATTGAACCCGAAGCCGGTGCATCGGTCATCGACGCGGTGAAGCGGCGGTATGAAGCTGCGCATCCTGCGGCTGCCGCCGATGCATCCTTCCACATCTGCTGTCCAGGAGGACCTGCACGTGTTGCGGAGTTGGAGGGCTGATGCAGGCAGTGATCCTCGCCGCAGGGATGGGGACCAGGTTGAGGCCGGTGACCGCGAACCGTAGCAAGGCAATGGTTCCGGTTCTCGGGCGCCCGCTCGTCGAAAGGGCGTTGGTGCCCTTTGTCGAAAACGGCGTCCGCGATTTCGTATTCGTGATCTCTCCGGATGACACCGAAATTGCTGGGTATTTTACCGAACGAACGTCTCTCGAAATCACCGCTCGATTCGTCATCCAGGAGGAACGGCTTGGAATGGCACACGCACTCAGCCTGGCCGCTCCACTCGTGGAAGGCCGGTTCGCGGTTTCAGCGTGTGACAGTTTGTTGGATTCGTCCGACGTTCGAAAGCTCCTCGAGGCAGGATTCGATGCGGATGCTGCTCTGAGCCTGCTCGATGTCGACCTGGACCTCGTCTCCAGGAGCGGGGTCGTAGAATTGGATGGCGTACGAGTTCGCCGTATCGTGGAAAAACCGTCTCGTGAGAAAGCGCCGTCAAACACGGTGAGCCTCCCTCACTACGTTTTTTCTCCGGTTTTTCTGGACCTACTCCAGTTGGTTGAGCCGTCGATCCGGGGGGAGTACGAACTCCAGGATGCGATCCAGGGGCTCATAGAAGGTGGTGGGACGGTGATCGGCGTCCACGCACATCAGCGATTCCAGGTCTCGTCGCCAGAGGATCTCTTGAAGCTGACACGGCGGTTATTCTTCGATCGTTCGGAACCGAAGCAAATCGACCCGGCCGCAGTCGGTCGTCGAACAACAATTGTGGAGCCATTTCTGGTTGAGCGAGGTGTCGCGCTCGGTGACGGTTGCGAGATCGGGCCTGAAGTCTTCCTCGAGTCCGGTTGCCACATCGGCCGCGGAGCGGTGGTCCGGAGATCGATCGTTCTGCGGGGTGGCCGCGTCGACGACGATGAGACGATCGAGGATCAGGTGGTGGTCTGAACATTCCGACTGTTCAATCTGCGAATACTTCTCTCCAGTCAACCTTCAGACGCGCGTACCAGTCGCTGAGCACGAAGAAGGCCAGCTTCTTGACGCCGGTCTCGCTCACCACTCCTTTGCGATTCCAGAAATCCTGGTATTGGCCGTGGAATCGTCGCGGTGAGCGGAAGTCTTTGAGAATCCAGGGCGATGTTCCGCGCAGGAAGGGAATTTCCGCAGCCATCGCCAGGGTCTGCTGGTAAAAAAACTCCTGGTACTCCTCCGTCCACCGATACTGTTTGGGCCCGTGGTTTCCGGCCTTCGCGCCGGCGCCGAACTCCGAAAAGATCATCGGTTTTTCGTAGGGCGTTTTCCACGTGATATCGGTAATATTGTCGATGTGACGGTCGCCGTACCAGCCCTCGTACTCGTTCACAGCGAGGATGTCCAGGTGTTCACCGAGCGGATCGTCGACGATTATCACGTCGCCCTCCTTGCGGGTTCGGTCGAGGGCGGCGGATACCAGACGCGTTGGATCCAACTCGCGCACCCTGTCGATCATCTCACCCAGGAACGCATTGCGGGAGTCGTTGATCGGCGTTTCGTTGGCAACCGACCAGACGATGATCGAAGCGCGGCTGCGGTCGCGGAGAACGTTCTCCGAAACCATCCTGACGGCTAGCTCTCGTGTAGGTTGATGATCGTAGGCAATCGCCCAGTAGACCGGCACCTCTGACCACACCATGAGGCCGAGCTTGTCGGCCAGGCGGGTCATGCGTTCAGAGTGGGGGTAGTGGGCCAACCGGACGAAATTGCAGCCGAGCCCTTCTTTGGCCAGGCGAAGCAAGGCTTCAGCCTCCGCCCAATTCATTTTTCGGGTCCCCACCGGGCCGAGTGATTCCTCGTGGATGGAAATACCGCGCAGAAACGTGGGCTCACCGTTTAGCAGAATGTCTTGCCCCGAAACTTCGACGGTACGAAAGCCGATCTCCTCCTCGATCTTATCGAGAGGGCTTGTGATCACAACCCTGTAGAGCTTTGGACTGGATGTGGACCACCGATCGAGATGGTCGGGAGCAAGGGTGAGACTCGCAGTGCCGCCCGGACCGGTCGTCGCGGTTGCCTCGAGCGCCAGCTCGGGGATAGAGACCATGACCTCGGAGCTGGCGGCCTTCGATCCGTCGAGGCGGAGATCCACCGCGATCTTCCGGTCGTCGTCGGCCAACCGGATGAAATAACTGTGGACGAACGTCTCGGGGACCTCGACGATCCACACGGGTCGGGTGATCCCGCCATAGTTCCACCAGTCGTAGGCGACTTCAGGCACCGTCAGCGCTGTGTGGGTGTTGTCGACGGCCACGGTAAGGGAATTCCGACCCGATTCGGAGAAACGGCTCGTAATTTCGAAGGCGAATGGCGTGAAACCGCCTTCGTGCTCGCCGATTTGCTCGCCGTTGAACGACACTCGCGCGTGGTAGTCCACGGCCTCGAAGTAGAGAAAATATCTTTTGTCCGGATTGGGGACCAAATCTAAAGTGCGCCGGAACCACACCATCCCATCGTAGAGTTCGAGCCTCGCCTCTGCCGAGTTCCAATCTGAGGGTACCTGCATCACTCGTTGCTGATCCCAGGCGAACTCGAGCAGTGGGCCGCCCGGCTCCTGGCCGCGCTCACAGGCGAAGAGGAAGCGCGAGGACTCGTCGGTGGCGAGCCCCATTTGGAGTGGATCGACGATGTAGCGCCACTCACCGGAAAGATCCGTTCGCTCCCGTCCGAAGAGGTTGCCGAGAGATTCGTCGATCCCCGTGCTTTCAGAAACGGACCCAGAACCTAAAACCAGAGCAAGGATGAGGAGAAGAACTCGTTTCATGGGAGACCTCCGTCGATTCGGGGATGAGTATGACATCAGCGATGTCTTCAATCGGGTTCGAGATGTATTTGGACTGACCAATTTGTGTGGTAGGAAGACATCTCGATCTTTTCGCGTCGAGAAAGGCGAAATGCCTTGAAATAAAATAATTATTGAAATAATGTCGTCCGAGAACGAGGTGACAAACGTGCTTCTCTGAGGCGATCTTCGAAGTTTACAATCTGGCATTTTGGTGGTAAATTTTCGAAGTGGTCAGACCAATAGAAGAACAGACGCAAGCTCCGGGCCAAGGCTCAAACGCGCAAGACAGGGAGAATCCGCCTGTTGCCGCAAAGCTGGTTGTGGACTATATGCGGCGGCTCATCGAGAGCGGCAGGTTCAAGGCCGGCGACAAACTGCCTCCGGAAAGGGAGCTCGCTCAGCTGATCGGTGTCAGCAGAGCGACCGTACGTGCGGGTCTGCAATCGCTGGCCACCGTCGGCGTCGTTGACTCACGGCGAGGCGCAGGAACCTTTGTCGCCGAGGGTCCGCCACTCTTGGATGTGAATCCGCTGTCGCTCTTCTCCGCCCTCCACGGCATTCCCCGGGCCGAGCTCTTTGAGGCCCGGAGGGTCATTGAAATCGATCTCGCGGGATTGGCAGCGGAGCGCGCGCATGGCGACGAGCTGGCGCTCATTTCAGAGGAAGTGATGGAGATGTTCGCCTCGATCGACGACGTGCACAGATTCCTGGTCCACGATATTCGATTCCATCGGGCGGTCGCGACGGCGGCGCGAAACCCCCTGCTGGCGGCAATCATGGAGATGGTGGCCGACCTCTTTTACGACCAGCGAAAGAAGACCGTGGACCGTTGGCGGGATGCCCCAGAGGCCGCGGAACAACATCGCAGGATCTATCAGGCCATTCGCGCGGGGGACGTCGAGCGGGCGCGGAAGGAAATGGACACACATCTGCAGTGGGCCCAGGAAACGCAGGAGATCGAGGTCAAGGCGACGCATGACCGAGATGAAGGAGAGAAGTAGGTGCGTAGGGTGGCGTCTCGACACGGTGCGTCTGAGATCTCCCTGAAGGCGGTCTACTCCGTATTGCTCTTGACGCTCATCGGGTTCGCCTGCAGCGACGGAAGTGGCACGACCGTCATCAAGCTCGCGCACGGTCTCGATGTCTCCCACCCGGTGCACCTGGCAATGATGCGGATGGGTGAGATCGTGGCCGACGATTCGGGAGGGTCCGTTCGCATCGACGTTTATCCCTCCGAGCAGCTCGGTACGGAGCGCGAGTGCGTCGAGCTCTTGCAGATCGGGTCCATCGGTATGACGAAGGTGTCGGCGAGCGTCGCCGAGGCATTTATCCCGTCCTTCAAGGTCTTGAGCCTGCCCTATCTCTTCCGCAATCGGCAGCATCTTTTTGCCGTGCTCGAAGGTGATGTGGGAAGGGCGCTGCTGCTCGATGGCCAGGAGTCGCGCTTGCGTGGCCTGTGCTATTTCGACGCCGGCAGCAGGTCGTTCTACACCCGCAATCAGCGGGTGAATTCGCCGGCGGATCTCGTGGGCCTCAAAGTCCGCACCCAGGAGAGCGCCACCGCGATACGTATGGTGCGGGCGCTCGGCGGTTCGGCGACGCCGATCTCGTGGGGCGAGCTCTACACGGCCTTGCAGCAAGGGGTTGTGGACGGAGCTGAAAACAACCCGCCGAGCTTCTACCTCTCTCGCCACTATGAGGTCTGCAGATACTACTGTCTTGATGAGCACACGTCGGTCCCGGACGTGCTGCTGATGAGCACCCGCGTGTGGGAGAACCTCGATCCAAAGGTGCAGGCCCTGGTTCAGGAGGCCGCCCTCGAGGCGGCCGAGTACCAGAAGGTGATCTGGGCCGAGGCATCCGACGAGGCGCTGGCGGCGGTAGAAAAGGCCGGTGTCGAGATCATCCGTCCTGACAAGGCTCCCTTCGAAGATGCGGTGACCGAGCTGATCGAAGAGTACCGGGACCAGCCCGAAATCTGGGAGTGGATCGAACGCATTCGCGAGGTCGAGTCGCCTGTGGTGGAGGAGCAGCCGTGAGCGCCGCCGGCGTTCGCCGGGTCGTCGACCGTGCTCTCGAGTGGCTGCTGATCACCTTGATGTCCCTGATGGTGGTCAACGTCCTCTGGCAGGTGGCGACCAGGTTCCTCCTCCGCAACCCGAGCTCCTTCACCGAAGAGATCGCCCGCTATCTGCTGGTGTGGCTGGGAATCCTCGGCGGCGCCTATGCGGTCGGGAAAAGGATCCACCTGGCCATCGATCTCCTGCCAACCAAGCTCGAGGGACGCCGCAAGGCGATCCTGGAGCTTTTCATCGAGGTCTGCATCTTCGTCTTTGCAGCCACGGTTCTCGGGTTTGGTGGCTCGGGCCTGGTGTGGCTGACCCTCGATCTCGGTCAGACATCGGCGGCGCTGCAGATTCCCCTTGGCTTCGTCTACATGGTGTTGCCGCTGTCCGGGCTTCTCACGATGTTTTACTCCGCGCTGCACGGGGCTGAGGCTCTCAACCGGTTTCGTGCTCCGGTTGAAGCGATCGACGATGGCGGGACCGTCTGATGGAATGGCTCCACGTCCTCGTCCTGATCGTGGTCTTCGGCGCGCTGCTCCTGCTCGGTGTCCCTGTGGCTTTCGCCATCGGCATCGGCACCCTCGTGACCATGCTTCTCGGGATGGCGGCCGACCCGGCGTTGATCACCGTCGCGCAGAGGATGGCAACCGGTCTCGACAGTTTTGCGCTCCTGGCAATACCGTTCTTCATCCTCGCCGGGCAGCTCATGAATCGCGGTGGTATCGCCCGCCGCCTGATCGACTTTGCCAAGGCGGTGATCGGGATGCTGCCGGGCGGTCTCGCCTACGTCCACATCCTCGCATCGATGCTCTTCGGCGCCATCTCCGGGTCCGCGGTCGCGGCTGCATCGGCGATTGGCGGCGTGGTCGGCCCTCGGATGGTCGAGGAGGGATACGATAAGGACTTCTCGGCCGCGGTAAATATTTCCTCGGCAACGACCGGCCTCGTGATTCCACCGTCGAATATTCTCATCGTCTACTCGCTGGCGTCGGGTGGCGTGTCGATCGGCGCCCTCTTCCTGGCGGGATATTTGCCGGGCATCCTCGTCGGACTGTCCTTGATGGTCGTGGCGGGTTTCTTCGCGGTTCGGATGAACTACCCGGTGGCCGGCGCCTTCCGTTTCAGTGAGGCGATCAAAAAGTTCTTCTCGGCGCTGCCCAGCCTGTTGTTACTCGTGGTGGTGATCGGCGGTATTGTCGCCGGTATTTTCACCGCCACCGAGGCGGCCGCGGTCGCGGTGCTCTACGCGGGGATCCTGGCCTTCCTCTACCGTGAGGTTCGTGTCCGAGATTTGCCGCAGATTCTGCTCGCAACGGTGTCGACGACCGCCATCGTCATGCTTCTGATCGGAACTTCGACTGCTATGTCGTGGCTACTGTCCTACGAGAACATCCCGCAAATCGTCAGTGCGGCGCTGCTTGCACTGACCGACAACCCGGTGGTGATTTTGCTCATCATCAACGTGATTTTGTTGGTGGTCGGCACCTTTATGGACATGACCCCGGCGGTGCTGATTTTCACGCCGATCTTTTTGCCGGTGGTGACCCGGCTCGGGATGGACCCGACCCACTTCGGCATCGTCATGGTCCTCAACCTCTGTATCGGTCTTTGTACACCGCCTGTTGGCAGCGTGCTCTTCGTCGGTTGTGGTGTGGCGGGGACCAGCATCACCCGGGTCATCCAACCGCTGCTGCCGATGTATGCCGCGATGGTGGCGGCGCTGATCGTGGTCACATTCGTGCCGTGGCTGAGCCTGTGGCTGCCCGCGGTCTTCGGGTTCTGACGGAGGAATTGCTGACATGAAGATCATTGTTGCGGCAGACAGCTTCAAGGGCAGCATGAGAAGCGACGAGGCGGGCTCGATCATCGCCGACG
>Ga0316196_10001409_pt1 | contig 10524 bp, 8 predicted proteins | sample Eddsed2cm_MG_FD_204938 | JGI IMG/M metagenome (GOLD analysis project Ga0316196, IMG submission 204938) | Coastal sediment microbial communities from Maine, United States - Eddy sediment 2 cm | ecosystem: Environmental > Aquatic > Marine > Coastal > Sediment | place: USA: Maine | collected... | reverse complement strand
GGAACCAGCGTCCACGTGTCTGTCGTAGACACATTGATATCGACTACACCGTTCGCATGGCGTACGGGCTCGATTTGCACTTCCTGAATATACCGATTACCTCTCAGTAATCGCTCCGACTCCTCAAGCGTCTGCATGGAAAACTTGTCGCCGCTTTGGAAGAGCAATTGCTGCTCGATGACCTTTGGCCTGGTCGTCATGTGCGCCTTGTTGGCCATGCGATAGAGGAGTTTGTCCTCTTCCGGGTTTTCAAGGTCAAAAATACTGCCATTCTCTATCGTCACCGAGCCGACGACCGCATCGGTGGCCTCCAGCGTGTCCGGATCGAAATCGGCATTTGCAGAACCTGCGACCAACAATCCTGCGGCACCGCAACACAAGTACGCCGCCGCTTTACGCGTCGTCATAATTGACTGTTGGACGATCTTCATACGCAGTTAGATGACGCACACCGGAAAATCCTTCGCCGTATCTAACAAGGAGGTTTTTTTCATCAATGCCGAAGGAAATGCTGCGCTGATCTCTCTAACGATTTAAGGCTGCCCTAAGGAACAACCGTTAGTCTTGCCATCAACCGGAATTCGTCCAACGGGCGGTCTAAGCAAGCAGGCCCCGGCATTTAAACCATAAACTTTTCGCCCGGCAGAGGAAAAATGAACGACGGAATTTACCGCAATGAAGCGTATGTCCCCGTACTGATGACCTTGAAGAGGTTCGTCATGTACGGTGGCGCCGGCGCCATCGGCACCGCCGCACACTTCATTGTGTTATTCGCTACTTTGCGCCTGCTCGGCCCGGTTGCAGCATCAACACTCGGCGCGATCGTCGGCTGCATCATCAACTACTTTCTGGCGCGGCAGTATGTTTTCGCATCAACCACATCGTGCGCACGCTCCTTTCCACGCTTCGCAAGCGTCGCAATTTCCGGCATCGCAGTTAACGCCATGATCATAAATGCATTTGTCGGCGTACTGCCCATCGCTCCAAGCCAGGTGCTTGCGTCAGGCGCCGTACTGTTGCTGGGCTATACACTGAATAAGAGATGGACCTTCGATGAACACTAGCAACGATGCTCGCCACATTAGTATTGTCGTCCCCTGTTACAACGAGTCGGATGGCTTATTGCAGTTTCACAATCGGCTGAGCACTGCGTTAAGGCGGTCATCGGTGTCTGCAGAGATCATCTACGTGAACGACGGCAGTGCCGACGATACGATTGACGTCATCGAGTCCTTGCAGGCAATGGATGGTCGCGTAGGCCTGATCAATCTCAGCAGAAACTTCGGCAAGGAATCTGCTCTTACGGCTGGCATTGACTATGCCCGGGGAGATGCAGTCATTGTCATCGATGCTGACCTGCAGGACCCACCCGAGTGCATTCCCGATATGCTGGATGCGTGGCGCCTTGGCTACGATGTCGTTGCCATGAAGCGCGGTGACCGTTCAACGGACACGTTATTCAAACGTATCTCGGCCGCTTGCTTTTATCGCGTACTTGCAAAACTCAGCGCTGTGCATATCCCGGAGAACGTGGGCGACTTTCGTCTTCTGAGCCGCCGCGCCGTTGGCGCTCTAAAGGCCATGCCGGAACGAAATCGCTACATGAAGGGCTTGTTTGCATGGGTCGGCTTCAAGACAATCGAAATTGAGTACAAGCGTGACCCGCGGTTCGTTGGCGGCTCGAAGTGGCCGCTATTCAAGCTCATCGGGCTGGCGCTCGACGGAATTACCTCTTTCAGTATTGCACCACTACGGATCGCCAGCATGGCCGGCGCGCTGGTTGCAGTGTGTGCGCTGATTTACGGCACTTTCTTCCTTGCCAAGACACTACTATTTGGCGACTCGGTCGCAGGTTTTCCCACCTTGATTGTCATGATCACATTTCTTGGCGGTGCCCAACTCATGGCAATCGGCTTGCTTGGTGAGTACGTCGGCCGCCTGTTGATCGAGAGCAAGCAGCGACCCCTCTATTTCGTTGACACGCTGGCGCTGTCCAAACAGCGACAATCCAACGCAGAAGTCCATTTACAGAGTAGCGCGGCCGGATGACGTCCCGAAGAATCTGGATCGCCGTCCTCGTGACGGCAGCGCTTGCGCGCCTGCTGACCTTGTCTGCGTATCCTTTGCACGATACCACCGAGGCACGCTATGCCGAGATCGCCAGGCTCATGGTTGTCAGCGGTGACTGGATAACACCGCAGATAGAGTTAGGTGCGCCGTTCTGGGCGAAGCCGCCGTTGTCGACCTGGCTTACTGCCGGCTCCTTCGAGCTGTTCGGTTTCAGTGAGTTTGCCGCAAGGCTGCCTGCTTTCCTCTTGACGGTGCTCACCGCGCTGATCGTTTTCAGAATTGGCAAGACGTGTTATTCAGAGAAGACAGCAATCATCGCCTGCGCGATTATCTTCACGAGCGTGCTCGGCTTCGTCGCCTCAGGTGCGGTTATGACCGATGCAGCTCTGATGTTGGCCACGAGCCTGTCGCTCGCTTCGTTCAGTATGACCATTCGCGATCCGAGGCCGTTCGGGCGCTATGGCTTGTTTGTTGGCATGGGGCTCGGCCTGCTCGCCAAAGGCCCTATTGCCCTCGTGCTCATCGGAACGCCAATTCTCGTTTGGTCGCTTTGGCACAAAAATCTCTTGTGGTTATGGCGGACGATTCCGTGGGCAACAGGGAGTATTGTGATGCTCGCAATCGCCAGCCCATGGTATTTGCTGGCAGAGATCAACTCGCCGGGATTTCTTGAGTACTTCCTGATTGGCGAACACTGGTTGAGATTTGTTGAGAGCGGCTGGCAAGGCGACTTGTACGGCCACGCCCACGCGCAGCCACGCGGCACAATCTGGTTGCTTGGTTTGGCAGCAGCACTGCCCTGGTCGGTTTTCGCGTTGTACGCTGCTGCCCGGGCCCTGAGGGAAAAATCACCCCTGCGCTCGATGGCACCCCAGCAAGCTTTCTTGCTCTTGTGGGCTCTAACGCCGCTCGTGTTCTTTACATTCGCCGGCAACATACTGCCGGCCTACGTTCTACCGGGCCTGCCCGCATTCGCACTCTTGCTGGGCGACTGGCTCTCGAAGCGTGGTCATCTGGCCGCTCTATCCGGCTTTATTGTTCCGGCCGTGTTTGCTGCAGCAGCGGTATTTGGCCTGTTCGGCTCCATTGCTTCTCGATCACAGCAAGACCTTGTTGATTATCATTACGAGAATTCACCAGCGGTGGATCTGTACTATTTTCCCGAGGTGCCTCACTCAGCAAGCTTCTATTCCAACGGCCGGGTTCAAGCGATCAGTTCCGAGTCCGGGTTGGCACGCTTTGTCGCGGCCGCAAGTGACGAATATGTTGCGATACGCGAGAAGTACTATTCAAGGTTGCCCGACAGGCTTCAGAACTGCCTGCAGATGGAAACCCGGATACATAATTTCCTGTTGTTGCGCCCATTAGATCGCTGTCCGTAGCACACCCGAGAGTACGCCCCTGTTCTCGCGACCGACTTTTCTTCGGCTCGCCGTCTAAGTTCATACCACGTCGCCAGAGACGATGAGTCGAGCAAGGGGAACACAATGTCAATTAAGCATCTTGTCCTGCTAGCCGCATTGGCAGCAGTATTTTCATCACCAGCCGCACTCGCATGGGGTAATCACCATGATGACTCGAATTGCGAGAAATCAGCCAAATCAATGTTGAAGGCGTGCTACTTCGACGTCCGTGATGACCTCAACGAAACCATTGCGAGCTGCCAGCACATCTCTGACAGAGGTGATCGCTGGGCCTGCTACACCAGTGCCTACACTGCGAAAGGCGAGGATTCCGAGGAATGCGGTGCTGTACATGAGGCGCGCGTAGAGGCCTGTGAGGTTCTCGAAGAGGATCGGTATGACCCGGACCCATTACTTGATCCTGCCAATTTCTTCGTTGATCCGGGCACGCCAGTTCTTACCAACCCTTATATTTCGGTCGAGGAAGGTCATACCTACGTGCTGCGTGCGGGCGAGATTGGCGAGGACCCGGAAGAACTCGTCATTGTTCACGTAACCGGCGAGACGCGGGACGTTCTTGATGTGCCATGCCGCATAGTGGTCGATATCGTATTCGAGGTTGAAGAGGAAGACGGCGACGTCGAATACACCGTTGTCGAGGCGACCGACGACTTGTTCGCGCTGAACACGGCCGGCGACGTTTTTTATTGCGGTGAGGTTTCACGTAATTATGAAGACGGCGTGCTTCGCGACCTGGACGGCTCCTTTGAGGCAGGCATTGATTGGGCAAAGGCTGGCACACTTATGTTCCAGGTACCCATCCCCGGGCTCGCGCATCGGACGGAGTTTGCTCCAGGCGAAGCCGAAGACATCATCCAGTACGTCACTACAGAGGGCGGCCCGACGGAAGACCAGGGCGGTGAAGTCGACGGATTCGAATGCGACAGCGCTTGCCTGCAGACCTTTGATTTCGCGCCACTCGATCCCGAGTCCACAGAGTTCAAGTTCTACCTGCCCGATGTCGGGTTCGTGCTGGCCGTTGGCATGGAAGACGGAGACGTCGTTGAACGGGAAGAGCTCGCGTGCGTAGGTAACTCGCTCGACACCCTGTATGACGCGGAGTGCGGCATCGGTGACGCAGAGCAGGTTGATGCGTTGCTCGAAGAGCTATGCAAAGTGTCGCCGGAGGCTTTCTGCGCCGACGACTAGTTAGCCCCCCCAAACTACCTGTTGCACATCGGGTAGTTCAGGAAAGCCCCTCATTGAGGGGCTTTTTTGTTGGCGGTCGCCTGATCGTCCACTACCGCGATCCTGGAACGGACTACGCTCGCGTAATCAGCTCAATTGCTCGATGAATCTCAGGTAAAGCGCTATTGACGCGGTCTTCACCTTCTTTTATGGCATCCCCTGCCCGCTGGAATTCAAGAATCCCCATATCACCCAGCCTCGGTGAGATGACGATATCTGCCGGATCACCTGCGAGACGGCTTCGGGTAATCCTGTCCTGAAAGATATTGATGGAACCCGAAACAGCATCGAGTAACCCGGGTGGTACCGCCTTGTCGTCGCCGTGCGGAAACAGGTTGCTCGAATAGTCTCGCGCCTGCTGTTTCAAACTCGCGAGCATTCCACTATCTGGCTGCTCAGTCGCGGCTGGCTTCCTGTCTGCTCTTCTCATGATATCGGAGTTGAGGTTGACCGCAATTACGACCTCTGCCCCCAATGCGCGGCAAGCATTCACGGGGACCGGGTTTACCAATCCACCGTCCACAAGCCATCGCTGCTGATCGCGAACGGCAGGGTATAAGCCCGGCATCGCCATTGATGCCCTGACGGCCTCCGCAAGCAGCCCTTCGCGAAACCAGACCTCGCGACCGGTATCAAAATCGGTCGCGACTGCTACATACTTCTTGGCCAGATCTTCAATTCGTACGTCTTCTGCCGCGACGTAGGTATGCAGAAAGCGCGTCCACCGCTCAACGTTGACCAACCCGGTCTGGGAGAGCTTAATATCGAAGAACCGCAGGACATCACTGCGGGTTGATTTCAGCACCCAGTCTTTCAGCTCGTCGAGGCGACCCGTAGCGTACGCGGCACCCACCATCGCGCCCACCGATGTGCCGCAGACTACATCTGGCTCGATCCCGGCCTCGCTTAGTGCCTTGATGATACCGACGTGCGACCAGCCACGTGACGCTCCCGAGCCCAGCGCCAGGCCGATGCTCGGTTTTTGAGGCAAATTATTCAATCGCTTAGAGAGCCCGGAAGCAGACGATGGGAAGTTCAGGGCCATCGTCTGCTGATTTGTTGACCTTACGGCGTGTACCAGATCGGCGACGTGTAAGCCCGCTCGGTCGTGATCATCGGGATTTCATCCTTCATTGTGATCCCGAAACGCACAGCTTCGTACGCAGTCCAGCGGGGTGTCGGAATTTCCATGACACGCGCGTAGTAGGCGGCACTTACTTCCGGATCGAACTCGGGGTCGGTCCAGACGGTGATGAGTTCGGGTGCGCCGATCGTGTTTGTCCAGGTCGCTGTAGCGATGTCTACGGTGTTCCCAACCAAGGGCAGTTTTCCGTCGGCCCCGGGTTCCCGATCCCCTGACCACACTGCGTCAAATACTTTCTCCTGACGATTGCCCTTCCCGTCAACCCAAACCTTGACGATCTGGATGCGGTCGAGGTTGCCGGACATCGGATCCCGAAGCGCGGCGACCAGGAAGCTTGGTGCCTTGCCGGCCGGGGCACTGTTGAGATCGCCGCCCATCGGCACGCCTTTGCGATAGCCAACGTCGGCAGGCAAGCGAGTTTGTGCGTCCGCGGCGGTGAAGTCCCAGCCACCGAAGAAACGCACCAGCATGCGCGAACCCGTCGTTCCGAAAGTCTCCTTGTTCATCATCGCGTCGAACAAAGCCTCGCGGGTGTTCTCGCGAGCCCACACGGCGGCGAGGCCCGAGGCGACCATGCCCCAGCCTGTGTACTCAGCATCGCCTACCTTGGCCATCGGGTGCTCGACACGCTTGGCGTTCGGTTCTGCGCCGGAATGCTTGCCGAAGAAGTTATCTTCCTGTGCGGTCGCGAGCCCGGTATGGCTGTCAGTCGAACCGATGAAGCCTACCTTGTACGGGTTTTCTCCAAGCTTCTGCTCGAGTTGCAGGCCGACTCCCAACGCCGAACGGCCGTATTCGTACTGCAGCATGTCATCCGTCTTGAATTCGGTGAGGTCGAGGTTGCCCTGGTCCCACGTTTCGTAGTCGGCAAACTCGTCATTCGGAGACAGCAACGGGTGGGTCTCGCCGTCTCCCTTGATTTGGGTGATCTCGTAGAGCGGTTCCCACCGGATGCGCGTCTCCGCCCAGGCGCGATCGTATCGCTTGCCCGTGAATGTATCCGCCATCGGGAACATCGTGCCGTTACTCATGTTGCCATTGTGCGCGATCGCCAGCATGCGCCCGCCGGTCTTGTCCTCGTAGGACTGCATCCACTTCCACAGGTCGCGCTCGTCCGGGCTACCGTACGGAGGCAGCGTGGTGTACGGCTCCATCATGCTCGCCTTGCCTGCCCCGTCACGGTATATGACAACGCGGTGCCTGTTGATGCCCCTCTCGGTCGAAGTCCACTCGTAGCCGTGAAGCGCAGTGTAGCGACCCGGCTCGTTGTACTTCTCTGCTGCCGCAATAGTGGCCTCCCAGGTCGAGCGGTAGGCATCGGTTCCGGGGGCGAGGTAGAGAGCATCCGGGAAGGAGTTGCCAGTCAGTGACTGGATGATCTCGATGGCAGCCGCAACAGCGTCCTGGCCGCCGGCCTGAATCATGTCGTACCACTTCCTGCCAGTCGGGTCAGCGAGCATCTTCGGGTCGCCGGAATTCAGGAGCGGGAAGAACCCCATGTTGTCCGAGTGATCGGCAACAACAAGAAAATCGAGCGGACGAGACAGCCTGACTCGCTGGCCGGTCGAGGACGTCAGCTCTTCGCCACGCGCAAATCGATGCGCATCTTCAGGCAACAGCCTGGCGCCAAATGCGCCGGCATCCATCGAATTGCCGGTATGCAAATGTGTGTCGCCCCAGAACACCTGGGTTGGGAAGTTGCGTCCCGCGTAAGGAGAGTAGTGCTTCTGCGCGGGAAAAGAGTCCTTCACGTCTTCGGTCGGCGGTGGTAACTGTGCGTTCGCCGCAGAACCTGTCAGAACAGCAAAAGCGACGATTATTGAGAACAAGACGCGTTTCATGATTTTCCCCTCGGTTGTTTTTCTGGCTGATATTGGTCTGTCTGCCTTTTGTGTATGCTAGTCCAAATTCAATGACGACGCACTCGCGACAAGGCTGAACCATCCCGTGATTAAGAGGCTTTCAAAAGAACCCCTGCTCCATTTTCTGTTGATCGGAGCATCCCTATTCTTCATTTTTGGGCTGGCGCAGGACGGCATGCCTGGTCGCACTGATGATCAGGTGATAGTGAGTGCCGGCCGTATCGAGCAGCTGAATAATATTTTTACCAAGACCTGGCAGCGACCGCCGAGCCCGGCAGAACTGAAGGGCATGATCGATGACTTCGTTCTCGAGGAAATTTACTACCGGCAGGCGGTGGAAATGGGTATCGATCGCGACGACACCGTCATCCGCCGCCGCTTACGGCAGAAATTTGAGTTCCTGACCGACGACATGGCAGCGGCAAGCGTGCCCACCGACGAGCAACTGGCTGCTTACCTGGCGGCAAACGCTGATGCGTTCGCCAAGGACACGACGTATACGTTTGAACAGGTCTACATCAATCCAGAACGCGCCGGCGTCGACCTGGAGCGGCGGGTCGCAGAGGAACTCGCCGCGCTGAAAGCTGGAAATGAGGCTGGGGGGACAGGCGGAATGTTACCGTCCTATTTCGACAATGCACCTGCGCGTGCTGTCGACAACTCCTTTGGACGTGGTTTTGCCAGGAGCCTCGACACCCTGCCCCTGAATGACTGGCAGGGACCTGTCGAGTCTGGTCTTGGCCTGCATCTCGTCAAGATCGCTGAACGCGTCGAAGGCTACCTGCCAGATCTCGCCGATATCCGGCCCATTGTCGAACGCGAGTGGGTGAATGAAAACCGGCTCGAAACACGGCGCCTGATCAACGATCAGCTATTGAGCAACTACGATGTCGTCATCGAGTGGCCGACCGAATGAAGCGAGTCCGGGTCATACTCTGTTTGTTTGTGCTCGGCTTGCTGCCGGCGCTCTCCAACGCACACGAGATGCGTCCGGGTTACCTGGAGATCCGCGAGACGGCCACCGACACCTATGACGTGCTGTGGAAGGTGCCCGCCCTCGGCGACGACATGCGCCTCGGTCTTTATTTGCGGTTTGAGGACGACGTGCGAAACGTGACGGAACCAGTCTCCGGGTTCATCGGCTCGGCGCATACTCAGCGCATGCGCATTCAGCGCGAGAACGGACTGATCGGCACAACCATTACTATCGACGGGTTGGATGCGACCTACACCGATGTCCTGTTGCGACTCGAGCGCGCCAACGGCGTCGAGATAACACATCGGCTGACACCGACATCGCCCAGCTACGTCGTGCAAGCCGAACCCGGCCACGGCCAGATTGCATTGACCTACATAATGCTCGGCGTCGAACATATCTTGCTGGGTATCGATCACCTCTTGTTTGTGCTCGCGCTGCTCATGATTGTGGCCAACTTCAAAAAACTTGTTGCAACCATTACCGCCTTCACGATCGCACACAGCATCACACTGGCCTTGGCGGCGCTTGGTTTCGTAAGTATGCCGGGGCCGCCGGTTGAGGCAATAATCGCACTCAGCATCGTATTCGTGGCAGCCGAGATCGTCCGCGGCCGGCAAGGAATCGCGGTACTCACCGCGCGCGTGCCGTGGATCGTTGCGTTTACCTTCGGATTACTGCATGGCTTTGGCTTTGCCGGTGCATTGAGTGAGATCGGTTTACCGCAATCGGCCATTCCTCTGGCGTTGTTCTCATTTAACGTCGGCGTCGAAATTGGACAGTTGCTTTTTGTCAGCGGCGTCGTTGTGCTGTATTCAATCGCCAAACGAATTCAACCCGTACCGCCGGCATGGGCATGGCGAATACCCACCTATACCATTGGTGGTGTGGCAGCATTTTGGACGATCGACCGGATCGCGGGATTTTGGGTTTGATGAATACTCAGCATGAGTTTTCAAGTGCACCCGGTCTTCATGGATTGCGAAGGGTGGATGGACGGGAAATAGACAGGTTTCCTGCGGGCAACCAGTGGAATGGCACTTAAACGAGGCGCCCTATTGAAAACAGCTCACGTCCTCCTCGCATTAATGCTCTTTGCGATGCCAGGCGCTGTAGCGGCAGATCTTGCCTATATCATCCACGGCGTTGAAGATCCGCTCAAATCCAATATCCTGAATCATGTCGATACCCTCCAACTTGGCCCACAAGCGCGCCTGGCGGACAAAGACTTCGATCGAATCCTCGCGGAAGCCATAGGCAAGGCGAAGGTCGCGCTGCGACCGTACGGCTTTTACGCGGCCGAGGTCAGCGGTCGTATCAATCGCGATTCCGAGGGTAATCCAGTCCTGGTGCTAAGGGTCAATCCAGGGCCACCGATTGTCATTGAACACCTGCAGCTGGAGATCGTCGGCGGCGGATCCAAGTCGCGTACCCTGAAGAGCTGGCAAAGCAACTGGCCGCTCACCGAAGGCAGCATTCTCAACCAGGTGGAATGGGAGCAGCAGAAGCAGCGTGCGATCGAGCTGAGCGACTCAATTGGCTACCTGGGTGCGGAGTTCACAAAGCGAGCCCTCGAGATTGACCTCGAACGAAACCGCGCCAGCATCATACTGACGCTGGACACCGGGCCACGCTTCGTCATGGGCGATATCGATTTCGGTGAACATATGTTGAAGCCCGGTATTCTCGAGCTCGTACCGAGATTCGATAAGGGAGATCCATATACGACCAATCTTATGGACAAGTTTCGCTCGGATCTCTGGCAAACCGGCTACTTCACGGATATTGACGTCGTCCAGATAGAGGTGCCAGACAGCGAGC
>Ga0316196_10001408_pt1 | contig 10525 bp, 7 predicted proteins | sample Eddsed2cm_MG_FD_204938 | JGI IMG/M metagenome (GOLD analysis project Ga0316196, IMG submission 204938) | Coastal sediment microbial communities from Maine, United States - Eddy sediment 2 cm | ecosystem: Environmental > Aquatic > Marine > Coastal > Sediment | place: USA: Maine | collected... | reverse complement strand
CAGGAGAGGCGTCGAGAAGGAATCCCTGCGCGTGACTTCCGACGGTTACCTGGTGCAGACACCTCATCCGCAGGCCCTGGGTTCGGCGCTGACCAATCGCTTTATTACGACCGATTTTTCGGAGGCACTGCTCGAGTTCGTGACGCCGGCGCTCGGCAGCACCTGGGAAGCGCTGCAGGTCGTTTGCGACATCCACCAGTTCACCTACCAGCGACTGGATGATGAGCTGCTGTGGTGCGCCAGCATGCCGTGCCGTTTACCGGCTGACCCGGATATACCGCTGGCACGATACGGCGACTCCAATGTCGGCCGCATGAAAACGATTTACCGGCGCGGGCTGGGTCATCGCTACGGCCGGAACATGCAGACGATCGCCGGCGTACATTTCAATTATTCGCTGCCCGAATCTTTCTGGCCGGGGTACCGGGAGTTGCTTGCCGAGGACGTCGGCGACAACGAATTCCGTTCGATCCACTACCTCGGCCTGATACGCAATTTCCGGCGCTTCGGGTGGATAGTCCTCTACCTGTTCGGCGCCTCGCCGGCCCTGTGCAAGTCCTTCGGCGGCGGGAGCGCGCGGTCGATGCCGGCACTCGATTCCAAGACATGGTACGAGCCGTACGGAACGTCGCTGCGTATGAGCGACCTCGGCTACAACAACAAGACCCAGGCGGGCATCACAATCTCGTTGAACCGGCTCGACGAGTACATCCGCGACCTCAGCGAGGCGATCCGGACACCCGAACCCGCCTATGAAAAAATCGGTGTCATCCAAAACGGGGAATACCAGCAGCTGAACACCAACAAGCTGCAGATCGAAAACGAGTACTACAGTCCGATACGGCCGAAGCGGGTCGCTCATTCGGGCGAGCGGCCGACCGCCGCGCTCAGGCGCGGCGGTATCGAATACGTCGAAATCCGTTCCCTCGACCTGAATATATTCGATCCTGCCGGCATCAATCAGAACGCGATGCGTTTCATCGAGGCGTTCCTGATTTACTGCCTGCTGGAAGAAAGCCCGCCCTTCGATGCCGGCTCGCTCGAGGAAGCGATACGCAACCAATCACTGACGGCGAAGCGGGGCAGAGAGCCGGGCCTGCAGCTTCAGCGTGACGGCAAACCGGTCTACCTGTCGGACTGGGCCCGCGAGATCGTCGGCAAGGTAGAGGCCGTTGCCGAACTGATCGATCGTCATGAGGACGACGGCAGCTACCGGGACTCGGTCTCGGTAGCTACGGGGCACGTGGCGGAGCCGGATAGCACGCCGTCTGCGCGGTTGCTGCAGGAACTTCGCGATTCGAAATCCAGTTTTTTCGAGTTCGCGCTCGACCTCGCGCGGCGCCACAAGTCGTATTTTTCGTCGATTGCGCCGATGCCACCGGAACGGGCGCAACGGATGGAAAGGGAGGCGGTGGAATCGATCCAGCGGCAACGCGACATCGAAGCTGCGGACGATATGAATTTCGAAGACTACCTGGCGGGCTACTTCGCGTCCGGCTGATTCAAAACGGCACGTCCTCACCGTCCCGCCACGCGACTTCGCGGTGCAGCGTCTGCAGGCGCCGGGTCAGTTCACCGGGGCTCCCTGTGCCGATCGTGCGGCCGTCCGCTTCCAGCACGGGCGTCAATTCCCCCATGGTTCCGGACGTGAATGCCTCGTCGGCGGTATACAGCTCGGTAAGGGACAGGTTGCGCTCCACGGCGGGAATGCCCTGTTCGCGGCAGATATCGAGCACCATTTGCCGCGTCAAGCCGGGCAGACAGGCGTCGGCATGCGGTGTGCAGACCGTTCCGCCTCTGACCATGAAGATGTTGGTGTCGTTGGTCTCCGAAACGAAGCCGTTAATATCGAGCATGACTGCACTGTCGGCTCCGGCCACGTTGGCCTCGATCGAGGCGAGAATGTTGTTGAGCAGGTTATTGTGATGAATCTTGGAATCGAGGCACGAGGGCGTATTGCGCCGGGTTGATGCCGAGATGACGCGAATCCCGTCGTCGGAGTAAACCGGCGGTTTCCATTCCGCGAGAACGATCAGCGAACAGCCCGACTGGTTGAGCCTCGGATTCATGCCCGAGGTGATCTTTTCGCCGCGCGTCAGCGTGAGCCGGATATGCGCCCCGTCGCGCATATCGTTGGCCCTGAGCGTTTCGAATACCGCCGCTTGAATTTCCTGCGAGCTCGGTACGGCCGCAAAAGCCAGGGCTTTTGCGGAGTTCTGCAGGCGGGCCAGGTGGGCGGAGAACGCCGCAATCCTGCCCCGGTAGACGCGCAGGCCCTCCCATACCGCATCGCCGCCCTGGACGACGCTGTCGAATACGGACACACGGGCCTCGGCGCGAGACTTCATCTCGCCGTTTACGTATACGAGGATGTCCTGGTTGCGCGGGTCGATGCTCGTCAATTTCCTGCTCCTTTCGCGTCGGCACGGATCGCGTGCTCGAAAAGCCTGCCATACCACGGCTGACATTCGTCGAGCAGGGGCTTCAGGCGATCCGGGAATTCCGTCTTTGCCCGGTAGGGCGCGAATCCGGTGCTGCGATGCACCGCGTGGTACCAATGCGGCGCCCACACGCCATCCTCCGGCCGCGGACCCGCCTCCCAGCGCAGCATCGCCGGCGTGAATGCAAGGCCGATGTGTTCGCAGAGTGCACCGAGGACGGCTCGCGGGCTGGTCAGCAGCTCGCGCGAGTCGAGGACCACCGGCGCCTGCCCGGCGTCCTGCAGGCCGGAAAACAATTCCCACTGCCGTCGCAGCCCGGTATCGGCGAGGCATGGCTCGGGAAGCTGGATCGAAAGCGACGGCAGCATGTCCCGCGGATTGCGGATGAGGAAGATATTGCATGTCTCGCGCAGGAAGCCGAGGTCGAGGTCGACGAGGTGGTGCGCCATGTGCTTCACGAACAGCCGCGGCTCGGGGTGCCGAGCCTGGCGCCGCAACAAATCCCGCATGACGGCGTCGCCATCGCAGTTCATAGCCGCCATGACTTCATCGCCGCCGGGATGCTCCGCGCCCGTTACACGAAGATAATGACCGTACAGCGGCTCGTCGATCACGGCCACGGTTTCGTTCTGCGCGAAACTGTACATCAGCGCCGTCGAAACGTTTCGTGGTCCCGACCACAGGCATATAGCGGTTGTCATTGCATCACTCGGCTGGTTTCGCGGTTCATGCGGCTGCAGTTTAATCGCATCCGGGCGCGTGGCGAAATCGTGACCGTTTGCCGCTGCTTGTGTGCGCCGCTCGCCGGCACGCCCGTTTCAGTGTGCGCTCCGTCACAATTTCAGCCGGGGACGCTGTGACGTCCCGCCCGATTTAACTAAACTCGTGGTCTTCGTCGTGGCTTGCGATGGATTACGCATGTTGAAGACCCTAATTTTCGGATTCCTGCTCGGCATCGTCGGTACCGTCGCGGCGGCCTATTACGTGCCCGTCGTCGATCAGTATCGCGAGTCCTCGGTTATTTCCGTGTCGCCCAACGGCGGCAACACGGAATCGTTTCGCATCAACATACCCACGGACCGCATCATGGTCGGTGCGCCCCGGCAGGCCGAGCCGTTGCCGGCGGGGCTGCAATGGCCCGCCGAGGAACAGTTCGACGGCGTGCGCGTGGAGCTGTTCAAGGTAAGAAATACGCGCGACACCGTTATCGGCGTCGCAAGCCGCCTGGTAGCCGATAGCGATCGCATCGAGGACAGTGTCGAGTGGATCATGCACCTTCCGGCCAGGGGGACGTTCTACGTCACGATGCCGGCGCAGCCGGTTGACGGCGGTCAACGCCTCGGGACGCTGCGGGCAGGAACCCGGGAGTTCCGGCCGATGCAGGGTGCCGTCAGCGAGCGCTGGGTGCCGAACACCTTCGACGACGATCCGGATGCCCCCGACGGACATATCGAACTCGTGACCTCGTTCGTGGGCACCTTCTCGGACGACGTGACCGAAACGGCTCTGACGGAGGGCGCATTGTGATCAAGTACGCTGCCGGCCTGCTGTCGGGAATCCTCCTGGGCGTAATTGCGGCGGCCGCATTGCTCTATTTCAATCCGCTGGCGTCGCGCAACCCCCTGTCGCCATTGTCGGTCAGCAATAACGAGATATTGAGCGTCGGGTATTCGGCCGTTCCCACGGACTCGATCGTCTATACCAACAACGGTGAATCACGCATCAAGCCCTTTCCCGACACGGTCAGGGAATTGTGGGAAGCCCCGATCAGGCACTCTGACGTCCTGGTGACCGTCGTAACGGACAGCCGCAACAATCCCGCCGGTATAGGCATCAAGTTTTCGTCGGATTCCGAGCGAACGCGGCTCATCAATGGCGAAGCGCTGGTGGACAGTGCCTGGCACATTCACCTCGTCGAGCGCGGCAGCTTGTTCGTGGAGCAAACCGAAAACTACTGGAACTTCCTGCGCAACATCGTCGTACCCGCCTACTGGAGCACGGCCAATCACTGGAAGGGCGTCTGGAACGGCAACATGACCGTGGGTCCGGGCGCGCTGGGCACGGCAGCGGTCTCGGGCGGCACCGGCGAATTCGCGGGCCTCGAGTCCGAGGCCGTGGAAGCAGTCAGTGCCAGCGCTTACTCGGTCTCTCAGGGACCGGTTGCGATGGACGGGCGCCTGACTATCGACGTCACCGGGAATGTCGAGCTGACCGCTACCGACGTTCTCGAGCGTTGAGTTCCGCTCTTCAGGCCAGGTCTTTCAGCTGCACACCGGCGTCCGCCAGGCGCTCCGGCGCGATCCTCTGACGCGCCGCAATCAACGCCTTCGATTGCACGAAATCACGCGGCGTATTGACGGCGTCACAGGCAATCAATACACCGCCGCGCAGATAAAGGCATGAAAACGCACGCGTTGCCGGCTCGCCGCGAATGACCACCTCGTCGTAGCCTTCGGACAATCCGGCGATCTGCAGTTTCAGATCGTACTGGTCCGACCAGAACCAGGGCACCTGCGAATACTCGACGACTTCGCCGCAGATATTCGCAGCCGCGGTTTTTGCCTGCTCGAGGGCATTGTGAACGGATTCCAGCCTGACGCGCCGTCCATAGATGCCATTGGGATGTGACGTGCAGTCGCCGACCGCGTAGACGTTCGGGTCCGCAGTCCGGCAATGTGCGTCAACGACGATACCGTTATCGACCTCGAGTCCGGCCGACGCCGCCAGCTCGGTATTCGGCACGATCCCGATCCCGGCGATCGCCAGGTCAGCGGGTATCGAATGACCGCCATGCGTACGCAACGCGTGCACCCGCGTATCCCCCTCGACTGCCTCGAGCGCGGTCGACAGCATGAGATGAACGCCGTGTGCCGCGTGTTCTGCCTGGAAAAACTCGGACACGACGGGCGACACGACACGATTCATCACCCTGTCCGCCATTTCCATGACGCAAACGTCATGCCCGAGTTGCCGCGTCACAGCTGCGACCTCCAGGCCGATGTAACCGGCGCCGATGATGACGACATTTTTGGCGGCGGCCAGGTCGTCGCGAATGCGGGACACGTCATCGATGCCGCGCAGATAGTGCAGCCCGTCCAGGTCGCAGCCCGGCACCTGGATGTGCCTGACGCGGGAGCCCGTCGCGAGCACCAGCGTGTCGTAGGCAATGCGCTCGCCAGCTGCGGTGGTTACCTGCTGCCGGTCGCGGTCAACGGCGGTGATTCGCGTTTCGAGGCGAACGTCGATGTCGGTGGTCGCGTAAAAGTCCGGCGGCTTGAAATAAAGGCGCTCTGCCGGAAGCTCACCCGCCAGGAACTTTTTGGACAGCGGCGGACGCTGATAGGGCAGCCAGGCTTCCTCGCCGGCGAGCACGATGTGGCCGGCGAAGCCTTTCTGCCTGAGAGAGGCTGCGACCTGTCCGGCGGCGTGACCCGCCCCGGCAATTACGAGTTGGTGCGCCAGGATCCGTTCCTTTTTCAGACCTTTCAGACGGGCTGCAGCGGCCAGAAAACCGGCAACAATATCATTACGGCAATGAATACGACGATGGTCAGCGGTACGCCGACCTTGAGGTAATCGACGAATCGATAGCCGCCCGGACCCATCACGAGAATGTTCGCGGGATGCGAGATCGGGCTCGTGAAGCTCGCAGAGGCGGCCATCGCGATTGCCATCATCGCCGTCTCCGGTGCGTAGCCCATGTCGGACATTGCAGATAGCACGATCGGGGACATCAGTACGACGAGAGCGGCGGTGGGAATGATCATCGTCGCCATCGCGGTCACGATATAAAGTCCCATGATGACCGGCCAGGGCCCGGCGTCGCCGAGAAGTGCCATCACCTGGTCCGCGATGTAGGTTGCCGCGCCGCTGCTCTGCATGGCCGTTCCCAGCGGCAGCATGCCGGCAATCAGGAAAATCGCCCGCCAGTCGATCGCCCGATAGGCTTGTTCCATGTTGAGGCAGCCCGTCAGCACCATGACCGAGCCACCGACAACCGCAGCCACAGAGATCGGCGCATAGCCGAGCATGACGCTGAGCACGACGCCCAGCATGATGGCGGCCGCCAACGGGGCACGCCGCGTGTCGGGCGGTTTGCGGCCGAGCGGTGTGAGAACGAGAAAGTCCGAATCGGAGTCGAGCAGCTCCAGCCGTTCGCGGGGGCCGAGCAGCAGCAGGGCATCACCGATCTGCAGGCGTTCGTCGGCGAGATCCGCGCCGACCGTTTCGCCCTCCCTCCAGATCCCGGCCAGCTCGATGCCGTAACGCTCGCGAAAATTGAGTTCCCCCACCGTGCGCCCGGCAAGACTGCTGCGCGGGTCCAGCGTCGCGTCCATCAGCGTCAGGCGCTCCGAGTCGAAAGCGCCGAGGTTGGCGGGCACGCTGGTATCGATCTCGAGATCCTGGAGGCCGCGCAGTACGTCGAGGTCTGCCGGCTGGCCCTCGATGAGCAGCAACTCGCTGCCCTCGAGGACGTAGTCGCCCCTCGGCATGACGTGCAGCTTGCCCTCGCGAAAAGTCGCGAGCACACGAAAGTCGAACACGTCGGCCAGCCGGCTCTTGGCCAGCGTGGTCCCGGCGAGATCGCTCTCCTTGGGTATGCGCACGACGAACATGCGCTCGTCGGTGTGATATTGCTCCGTCAGCTGGTCATAGCCCAGCAACTCGATATCGGTGAAGTCGGAAAACCGGTCGAGGCTCTCTATCGCGTCGCGCTCGCCCTGCACCAGTACCCGATCCCCAGCGCGCAGGGGAACGTAGGCCAGGTTCGTCAGGCGATAGCCGCTTTTTCTGAGCAGACCGACGACGGCGACATCGAACCGGGAACGGAAAGCGGCATGCCTGACGAGTTCGCCGACCAGCGGCGAACCCTCGGTAATGGTCACTTCCGCGTAGGCGACTTTGGCGGCGACCATGGATTTTAGTACCGGTGCCTCGCGTTCGATGACGAGGTCGCTCCAGCGGCGCAGTTCGCGGAACTGGTCGACACGGCCCTGCACCAGGATACCGTCGCCGCCACGCAGGACCATCTGCCGGCTGGGCAGCGTGTCGCTGCGGCCGTCCCTGATCAGCGCCAGGATGATCAGGCCCGTCGACGCGCCGATGCGGCTCTCGGAGAGCGTCTTGCCGACCAGGATGGAGTCGCGCGGCACCCGCAGCAGGAAGGAGCGTTCGTGCAGCTTGTATCGCGTGCGCAGGCTGCGTTGACTGATGTGCTTGTCGCGTTCTCCTTTCTTCCTGGGCAAAAGAAAACGGCCGAAGAGGGCGACGAACAGGACGCCACTGACCATGATGGCGCCGCCCAGCGGCGTGAAGTCGAACAGTTCGAACGGTTCGTAGCCGCCGAGCACCAGCGACTCGCTGACGAGCAGGTTGGGAGGCGTTCCGATCAGCGTCATCAGGCCGCCGAGCAGCGTGGAGTAGGCGAGCGGCATCAGGAGGCGCGATGCCGGGATGCGTGTTCGCCGCGCGACGTCGACGACGACGGGCAGCATGAGGGCGGCGACGCCGATATTGTTCATGAACGCGGACAGAACGGCGCCCGTGATCATGATGACGAAGATCATCGAGATTTCACGGCGTCCGGCCACGCGCATGACCTGCCTGCCGATGATGTCGGCGATGCCGGTCCGGGTGAGGCCTTCGCTGAGGATGAACATGGCCCACACGGTGATGACGGCGCTGTTGCTGAAGCCGGCAAAGGCGCCCTCGGCATCGACGAGGCCCGTTATTGCCAGCGTGCAGAGCACCAGCAGCGCAACGAGATCCATGCGAATGACCTCGCTGACGAATAAAATCAGCGACACGCCGAGAATGACCAGAACTATTAAGATCTCGACCGTCATTCGAATTGTTCGACAGGTTATCCGTTGCCCCCGGTAGCCTGATAATGCCACGATGCTTAATCGATGTCCGAGTATTCACCATACGAAGCGCGTATTCCGGTGCGCGGCAACACGCACCGCGTGCGTGATGTGGATTACTACATCAACGAGTGGGGAGACCCGGACGATCCGTTGATCGTATTCCTGCATGGCTGGGGCGATTCAGGCGCGACGTTCCAGTTCGTGGTCGACGCGCTGGCGTCGCGTTGGCACGTCGTCGCACCGGACTGGCGTGGCTTCGGGCGGACTCAGCAACGCGCCCGGGGCTACTGGTTCCCGGATTATCTTGCCGACCTCGACGACCTGCTGTCGAAGTACAGCCCGTCGGCACCGGTTCGGCTCGTCGGCCACAGCATGGGCGGAAACGTCGGCGGACTCTATGCTGGCGCGATGCCCGAACGCATCAGTGCATTCGTCAACGTCGAAGGCTTCGGTTTGCTTGACACGAATCCGGACGAAGCGCCGGCACGCTACCGGGAATGGCTGCGGGAAATTCGGGAGGCGCCCGCGTTCAGGCATTTCGACAGCACGGAGGCACTTGCCCGTCACGTTGCAAAGCGGAGTCCGCGGATGTCGGCGGCGCAGGCGCGATTCGTCGCCGAGGCCTGGGCGGTCGAAGGGCCGGATGGCCTTACGCTACGAGCCGACCCGGCGCACAAGCTTCCCAACCCGGTACTGTATCGGCGTGCGGAAGCCGAAGCCTGCTGGCGCAACGTGCAGGCGCCCGTGCTGCTCGTGGCGGGCGCCGACAGTGCCGTACTCGATGCCGTCGGTACACGGCCCTCCGACGGTGCGTTGCCGCTTCCGTTTGCGGACAGCCGCAGCCTGGTCATCGAGGCCTGCGGGCACATGGTGCATTTCGAGGCGGCGGATGTTCTGGCCGCCGCGATCGAGGACTTCCTGCTGTCCGCCCGCTAGCCTTTCCTTGTAAATATAACCAGTACTGTATAAAAATACAGATTTTGGGGAGGGCATGGTGCAGTCGAGCAACAGCGGGCACGACTACCTCGATGCGCTGAATCCGGCGCAGCGCGAAGCCGCAACCTTCGGCGAGCGCAGGGTCGGCGCAGCGTTCGATGCCGGACCGCTGCTGATCGTTGCGGGCGCGGGCACCGGCAAGACCATGACGCTGGCGCATCGGGTCGCCCACCTCGTCGTCGAGGGCGTCGATACCCGGCGCATCCTGCTGCTGACGTTCACGCGCCGCGCAGCGATGGAAATGACGCGTCGCGTCGAGTCGATATTGCGGCAGGCGCTCGCCGGCAGGAAAAACGGCCCACTGCCGGCCGGCATCCTGCCCTGGTCGGGCACCTTTCATTCAATCGGCAATCGCCTGTTGCGACAGTTCGCCCATAACCTCGGCCTCGATCCGGGCTTCTCGGTTCTCGACCGTGGCGATGCAGCCGACCTGATGGATGTCGCGCGCCACGAGCTGGGACTGTCGAAGACGTCGCGTCGTTTTCCGAAGAAGGACACCTGTCTCGCGATCTACTCGCGGTGTGTCAATGCGCAGGAATCGCTGGAGGACAGCCTGCAGCAGAGTTTCCCCTGGTGTGCCGAATGGGAGAGCGAGCTGCGATCCCTGTTCCGCCATTACGTCGAGCGCAAGCAGGAAACGCAGGCGCTCGACTACGACGACCTGCTGTTGTACTGGTGCCATCTTGTTGCCGAGCCGGATTTTGCCGGCGAAATCGGATCCTGGTTCGATCACGTGCTGGTCGACGAGTACCAGGACACCAACCTGCTGCAGGCGAAGATCCTGTCGGCGTTGAAACCCGACGGCGCGGGGATCACGGTCGTCGGCGACGACGCGCAGTCGATTTATTCGTTCCGCGCTGCGGAAGTGGAGAACATTCTCGGCTTTCCGGCGCAGTACTCTCCGCCTGCCCGTGTCGTGACGCTGGAGCGGAACTACCGCTCCACGCAGGCGATACTGGACAGCGCGAATTCGCTGATCGCTGACGGCGAACCCCAGTATCGCAAGTGCCTGCAGTCGCAAACCGCACAGGGCGGCAAGCCTCGTTACGTGACGGTCGAAGACGGCGATACCGAGGCCGAATTCGTCGTCGAGTCGATTCTCGCCCGCCGCGAGGAGGGACTCGAACTCAAGCGCCAGGCCGTTTTGTTCCGCGGCTCGCATCACAGCGACCGGCTGGAGATAGAATTGATCCGCCGCAACATACCCTACGTGAAGTACGG
>Ga0316196_10001407_pt1 | contig 10532 bp, 7 predicted proteins | sample Eddsed2cm_MG_FD_204938 | JGI IMG/M metagenome (GOLD analysis project Ga0316196, IMG submission 204938) | Coastal sediment microbial communities from Maine, United States - Eddy sediment 2 cm | ecosystem: Environmental > Aquatic > Marine > Coastal > Sediment | place: USA: Maine | collected... | reverse complement strand
GGGTCAGCCAAAGGCGATTCGGTCTCTCGATCCGTGCGGGGATCTTCTTCTCCACCACCCGCAGGTACTTCGCGCCGCCGATGATGCTTTGCTTGGGGTCACTGCGGTCTTTGATCCCCATCTGCTTAGCGGTTGCCTGGGTCAGCATCATGATGCCGCGCACGCCGGTTGGGGAGACGGCGTCCGGTCGCCAATGTGACTCCTGGTAACCGATCGCGGCGAGCAGGCGCCAGTCGATACCCGTTTTTTCCGCTGCGTCTTCGAAGTGGGGCATCAGTTCCGGGAGGCGATCGCGCACATGCCGCCAGAATTCGCGCGTGTCGACAAAGTTGAGACGATCGGCATGCCCGAAATAACGGGCGCGCAGGCGCCGCAATCTGCCATCTTTCTCTATCAGCTGCAGAAAATCGTTGGCCGCATTCATCAGGCTGTCGTCACCAATCCTGCTGAATGCCCAGGCGATGGCCTGCGGTTCACCCAGTTCGAACGCGATTGCCACATGCCTGAACACCCGGCGAGACAGCGCTGCCTCGTCGGAATCGGCCACGGTCAGTCGAAGCAGGCCCTGGTCCAATGCAGATAAAAGTCGCTCAGTGCTGTTGCCTGGATGACGCTGCCAGGAAAGGGTGGGGTGCCCGGTCTCCCTGAGTCGGCGGAGTGTCTCTTCATGGCTCGATTCGGCCACCACGTGCAGATCATTCGGGCCGACCTCGTCAAGCGAACGCGGTTTGTCGGCCCCGCGACGATAGATGAGTTGTTCGGTCACGAACCGGTAGGGCAGGGAGAATGCCAGCAGCTGTTCACGCGGTTGCGTAATGGTCAAACCGGCCGCCGCCAGGTGCACGCTGCCGCGAGCCGTTGCGTCCAGTAGTTCCTCCAGGGTGTCGGGGAAAATGAAACGGACTTTTACACCCAGGTGTTGGGCAAACTCCTGAACGAGTGCGTATTCGAAACCGTCAGGCCCCTTTGCGCCGTCGTGGTAGGTACTGGGGCTTCGGCGCGTGGCCACCACCAAAATGCCTGATTGCTGGACCCGTTCCACGATGGACGGCGCACCCTGCCTCAGCAGGACGAAGAGACCCAAGGCGCCCGCCAGCAGAAGAAAAGTGGCCATCGACGCAGCGTGAAAGCGTCGTTTCCCGGCATCGATTCCCATCAGCGAATGCGTATTACCCTGATGGCCAAGGTGCGGCTATAGTTGTCGGCCAAGTTTGATCCCTTGATGTGAACGGGCGTAACGTCCGCCAACACTGGAAGATAGTCATTGCCGCGACAAAAAGCCACCCGGGACCTGCTTCCTGATCTGCCGATACATGGCAGCCTGGCTGAACTGCGAGTCGCGCTGTCGCGGGGTCACGCAGTGCTGACCGCGGAACCCGGTTCCGGCAAGACCACCCTGGTCCCGTTGCTGCTCCTCGACGAACCCTGGCTGGGCGACCGCAAGATCCTTATGCTGGAACCACGCCGGCCGGCCGCGCGCATGGCCGCAAGACGCATGTCTTCACTCCTGGGTGAAGCGGTAGGTGACACCGTGGGGTACCAGGTCAGGTTTGAGCGCAAGATCTCTGCCGCCACGCGGATCGAGGTACTCACCGAGGGGTTGCTGCTGCGCCGTCTGCAGGCCGATCCTGAACTCAAGGGGGTAGGTCTCCTCATCTTCGACGAGTTTCACGAGCGCAACCTTCAGGGCGATCTTTCTCTCGCACTCAGCCTGGATGTGGCCTCGGGGTTGCGCGATGATCTACGCCTGCTGGTCATGTCTGCTTCCCTGGACCCGCGCCCCCTGGTGTCGATGATGCCTGCAACGGCGATCGATGCAGCAGGCAGGGTCTATCCGGTCGAGGTGATTTACGCCGATGCGGATGGCGAACTGAGAGACCCTGTCCCGGCCTGCATGCGCGCGCTGAAAACGGCGATTGATCAGACAGATGGCGACGTACTGGTTTTCCTCCCCGGCCGCCGCGAGATCGAGCGGATGCGCTCCGAGGTACGGCAGCACTGGGGTGAAGACCTCGATGCACAGGCTTTGTACGGCGACATGCCGGCGGCGGACCAGGATGCGGTGCTGCAGGGCGGCCACGGTGAACGCCGTCGGGTGATCATGACCACCGACATCGCCGAGACCAGCCTGACCATCAGTGGTGTGCACGCGGTGGTCGACAGTGGCCTGGCACGGAAACCGGCCTTTGATCCCAATACCGGACTGACGCGTCTGGAGACGCGTCGGATCAGCAAGGCGTCGGCGCTGCAGCGGGCAGGGCGCGCCGGACGCCTCGGACCGGGTTGGTGCTACCGTACCTGGACCGGCGCGCGCCAGGCGCGCCTGGAGGATTGGACACCGCCCGAGGTGGTGGAAGCGGATCTGGCGCCACTGGTGCTGGAACTTGCAAACTGGGGAGTCGTGGCGGCCAGCGGATTGAACTGGCTGGACGCGCCGCCGGCTGCACACTGGCGCCAGGCGGTCGAATTGCTGAATCAGCTGGGCGCTGTCGATAAAAACGGGAGAATCACCGCAGCGGGAAAGCGGATGGTCCGTTTCCCGGTCCACCCGAGGCTGGCGCATGTTCTCGCGTCTGCGGGTAACCCTTATGACCAGTCCCTTGCAGCTGATGTGGCCGCCCTGTTGTCTGACAGAGATCCCCTGAAGCGTGGAGGTACGCGATTGCGCAGTGCTGATCTGGGCATCCGTGTCGAGGCGCTGGCGGCCTTGCGTCAGAAGCAGCCGTTATCAGCCGATTTCGACCGCGCGACGCTGCGACAGGTGGATCGTGTGGCGCAGCAATTTCTGCGTCTGTGTAAACAGCCGGCAGAGACAGGAACAATGCGGATGAATGTCGGGCAATGCCTGGCCCTTGCCTATCCGGACCGGGTGGCGATGTGTACATCACTTGACGGTCGGCGTTATCTGATGTGTAACGGCCGCGCCGCACTGCTGGATGAATCGGACGCACTCTGTGGCAGTACCTTCCTGGCGGTCGCCGGTGTCGATGCCGGGAGGCGTGAAGGGTTTGTCTGGCTTGCTGCGCCGATGGAGTCGGACGAGTTCGAGATGCTCTTCGGGGATCGGATTCGGGCGCAGCGCGAGGTGCGCTGGGACCCGGTCCGGCGCGATGTCGTGGCGCGTTCGGTGCGGCGCCTGGATGCGCTGCTGTTGAGTGACGAAGCGGTCCAGCTTCGTGCCAATGATCCGGTGGCTGCATTGCTTATCGAACAGATTCGCGCACAGGGACTGGCCGCATTTTTCGACGACCCAGTCGGGCTGCGGGCACGTGCACAACTCATTCGAACGGCCGATAGCGGCACGGAGTGGCCAGACTTTTCCGAGCAGGGTCTGCTCGCCAGTCTCGAGGAATGGCTGTTGCCCTGGCTCAAGGACGGCGCTGGCGTGCGCCAACTGCGGAGCATCAGTATTCAGGAAGTCCTGCTGGCCTGGCTTGGCTGGGAACGCGTTCAGCGTCTCGATCGATGGCTGCCGACGCATTTCGAAACACCCGCGGGGAGTCGTCGCCGTATTCAATACACCCTCGATGCCGCGCCATTCCTGGCGGTTCCACTGCAGGAGATGCTGGGCTTGCGCAAGGGCCCGACGCTGGCCGACGGCCAGGTGCCGCTGGTGCTGCATCTGCTGTCACCGGCGGGTCGTCCCCTGCAGGTGACCACAGATCTGGCCGCCTTTTGGGCAGGTGCCTACACGGAGGTCAAGAAAGAGATGCGTGGCCGCTATCCCAAGCACTACTGGCCGGATGATCCGGAAGATGCCAAGGCTACCCGTTTTACCAAGCGCAGAATGCAGAACGACGGTTAACGAACCAAGCGTAGACGGCCGGGGTCTATGCGTTATGAACGGACGTGCGGGCGCGTTTCTGTCAGACTTAAGCGGTAACTTTCGTGAACATTCTGCGCGGTGGAACCAAGGTGTCTGAAGAAAACCAAGAAACTAAAAAGCTTACGCTGCTTCAGGTTTTCGGCAGCGTTATTTCGTCTTTCCTGGGTGTGCAGAAAAATGCGAACCGGGAACGTGATTTCAAGCGCGGGCGCGCGCGCGACTTCATCATCGTGGGTATTGTGCTGACCGTATTGTTCATACTCTCGGTATGGGGCGTGGTGCAGCTGGTCATGCACTTTGCGATCCCGAGTTGAACGGAACGCTCATTGGTTATGCGTGCCGGACCGGTTCGCCCATTCAACCGGTCTTCAGTCGGGCGCGTATATCGGCCTTTGCCTGATCGATGATGGATTCGCGGTCCAGGCTGTCCAGAATCTCGCGCACGGCGAGCTTGGGACCGGCATCACCCCAGGATCTGCCGTTGGCCAGGTAACGTTCGGCGGCGCGTCCCACGACATAGGTGCTGTAATAGGCCACGGCCCCCTGTGCACCGCCGGTTACGATGGCCGACAGGCCGCCGGTGCCAAGCTTGAGCGCAGAAGAGACCAGGTTCACGGCCCAAACGGTACCCATAAGGACCAGCATCTGGGCACCGATGGTCTTGACCAGGCCTCCGGCCTCACTGCGCGTCAGGGGAAGACCGTAGGTGCGTGATAGGTGAACGATCATGCTGACGTCGACCACCGCCGCTGCAACCAGGTCGGCGACCGGCACGGGGTTCAGGGCCACGGCAACCCCTTTGGCGATGCACCAGGTGCGAATCACCCTGTCACCGAGGGTGCGTCGCGCGATCAACACCCGCTTCGCGACCTGGTCACTCAGTTCGCCGGCAAACAGCGAGGCATTGAGTGCGGCCAGGGTTTTTCCTTCCTGCTCCAGGACCTGCCATAAACGCGCCTTGAGATCCGCCACATCTGGCGGTGTCTGGCGCTGGCTTTCGGTCTCCTGGCCATCCTCATCCACCATGATCACGCGTTGCGGCGCCGGCTGGGCGGATGCACACACCAGGTTTTCAGGCTGAAGCAACGATGTGCCGTGACCCTGCAAGGCACTGAGCAGGCTGGCACGCTCGTCGCTGTTGTAACGGTCGATCTTGTTGAGGACGACGAGCAGGGGGCGGCGCAGGCCGGTCAGGGTCTGCAGTGCATCGAGTTCAACCTGGGTCATGTCGCCATCGACCACGAACAGCACCAGGTCGGCACGGCTGGCCACCTCGCGTGCCAACAGCTCGCGTGCCTCGCCGTCGACTTCATTGATTCCCGGCGTGTCGATCAGGTAGACGTTGCCGTCGTGGAACTCCTGCCATTGTCCCCGCTGAACGGTCGAGGTTTCCCCATGCAGCGGGCTGGTTGCAAAGCGCTGCTCACCCAGCAGGGCATTGACCAGCGCAGACTTTCCGACGCTGACCCGTCCGAACACCGCGATATGGATGTGTCCGTGTTCGAGCTTGTCCAGCATGCTCTGAACCTGCTCGTAGTCCGCATTCAGTGAGGCACGAACCTCCTGCGGAACACGCGGGTCGCTGAGGAGCTCGTTCAAACTCTCGCGCGCGAGCGCGAGGTGTGAATCGCCATCATCCTCAGTCTTTGTTGCCGTCGGCGCGCGTTTGTTCGATAACCACTCGGGCAAGGCTTCTCGCAGACGTCTCCATATTTTCACCAAGTTTCTCCTCGAACAATTTTGCGGTCTGCCTCGGGTGCAATTCACCGCGCGTTGCCAGAGTCGTCGTCAGCGCGCGACCCATGGTGCGGAAGATTATGCCGTAGGCCACGGCGTGCAGTGCCCCGCCCGCCAGGGTGCCGATGCCAGGAAAGGCCTTGAGTGCGTTGCCGGCCACCGCCAGGATCAGGGTATGCGCACGACCGACATGCTTTTGGACAAGCTTCAGCAAAAGTTCAGTGTCTACCTTGCCCACTTTGACGTCATAGAGGGCCGCAAGTTCTCGCACCAGCTGGGTCCCCAGCCATCCCTGAATAAGCAGGTCTGAGCCCGGGGTGATGGCGGCGAGGGCACCAAAAACGGCTTTGACCGCGTAGCTGTCGACCAGCTTTTCCGCCTTTTCCCTGCGTGAGTCCGCCAAAGCTGTGTCGAGTTGTTGTGATGCCAGAACGAAAGTGGCGCTGTCCCTCAGGCGATCGAGTATCTGTTGGTTGCCGTCAACGAGTCTTTGCAATGCTTTGGCCAGCGCCTGCACCTGCGGTGCCACTGTACGGGTTTCGGCCTGTTCAGTACCATCCGGCATCTGCCTTATCACCTGCTGGCTTGTCGCCGCGGATACTCGAACGAATTCCGCGTTTGGCTGGCCGCCGATCAGTTGGCTCAGCCTTGCCGACAACTGCTCGGTTTCGATCTGGTTGTAACGGTCTGTCTTGTTGAGTGCGAGTACGAGAGGTTTTTGCAGGTCAATAAGCTCCTGAAGGGCGGCATGTTGTGCACGCGTGATATCACCATCGGTAACATAGATGACGATGTGCGCACGTTTGGCTTCGTCGATCGCCACCTGATCAAGTGCACCATTTACTTCGCCCGTACCGGGCATGTCGGTGATCGACAGGGCGTCGCCGCCAGGGCTATGCCACCGGTAGCGGGTCAGTTCACGGGTGGTCCCGCCACGCACGTCGCTGCGAATCTCTGCGTTTGGCAGCAGGGCCTTGACCAGTGCTGACTTCCCGGTGGAAATCTCGCCGAACAACACGACATGGATCTCGCCGGCGTCGCGGCGGCGCTGCAACTCAGCGAGCTCGCGGCGTACCCTGCTGGTGTCGGCGCCCAGCTCCTCGGCTGCCTCCATTGCCGAATCGATCTGCGCTGCCGTGGGGGCGGTGTATTTCTCAGTCTGTTTATCTTCAACATTCGGCCGCCCTGGTCGGAGTATTCGCCAAAGCAACCACCCGATCAGCAGGCCCGCAAGCGTAACCAGGCCCCACCAGCCATATTTCAGCCAGCCTGGGGCATGCTCCAGGTGGGCCTGGATATTCAAAGTGGCTTCGCTGATCGTCAACACCAGCAGCATTGCGGCGAGGCTGAGTACCAGCACCGCCATGGCGATCAGTACCCGAACGCTGCGTGGCAGATTCATGTGTTTGTCTCGGACAGGGCGACTTCTTGCACTGACAAGCAAGCTATCCTAGCGCGCTTGCCTGGGCAATGGGTGCGGGAATGTCTGAATTCGAATGACGCAGTTATGCGGCGGTAGAAAGGCCGCCCAGGTGGGGCGGCCTTTCGCAGGTAGGTGTTATGCCGGCGAATAAATGGATCTCGCCGGCGAGCTTACCTTGCCCTGCCGTTTGAGATAGGCCAGCGTCTGGGCGAGATTGTTTGCGACGACGCCGCGGTTCTCCAGCTCCGCCTTGATCTCTTTGGTGGAGACTTTTTTGGCCTTGTTCACGATGTCGAGAACCTGGTCGGTGACGCTCCCGCCGGCCGATGCACGGCGCTTGCCGCGAGCGCTGCGGCCGCCCAGCCCGCGGATCTCCGCATCGATAGCCGCGAGTTCCTTGCGGTGTCGAGCGACCATCTCGCGTCTCGCGCTGCGTAATTCTTCGATCTGCGCGCGGGCAGCTTCTTTTTCCGCGGCGGCTTCTTGTTCTTCGCGCTCCTGCGCGAGTCTGTACAGTTCGTCAGAACTCAGGTCTGACAGGCTCTTTTTCGCCATTGCAACGGACTCCAAAATAGATATTGCTGACACCTCTTAAGAATGTGAGGTGGATGGTTGAGTAATCTGGCGGCGATAATATAACCGGGCAAAATATATTATGCAAACGGTAAACCCATCTCAACGCATCTGTTGATTTGCGTACTCGACTATTTACTAAATCAAGAACATCTATTATTCGGTGAGTTCAGATCTTTTCGAAATCTTCACCAGGCATGCCGGGTTTGAAGATGAGGTCCACCACCCCTTTCTTCAGCTGTTGTAGCGGTAAAAGCGGACGCCAACAATTCGCAAATGTTCCTCTCGCGACCAAAAAAAAGTCTGTCTGTTTCGACCCGCTGTTTGTGGCGGCAGTTCAAGCTGTTACGTTTCGATTGCGAGATACTCACGGGTCAACTCCCCGACCTCGAAAGTGTTCTAGACTTGGCCCGTTCTCTCAATCTGATAGTTGTCGCGCAGGTAATCTAAAATCTCCGGCTGGGTGCCGCGGAACACGATACGTTTGGCTTTTTTGCTGAGCTGATATTCATACATGCCGTCGTAATACTCGTGCAGGAGATAGCCAATCCAGGCTCGGTGTCCTTGTGTATCGCCGGTCCGGGCGTGCAGGGCGAGGGCCTCGTGTAACATCTTGCTTACGCTTGCATGTCGGTCGCCACCGAGCCGCCGGCGAATCCGGTCCAGGCTGTTCTGCAGATAGTCGGCCCACTCGCCGAAGCCCGTCTCGCTGTCGCCTGCGTCCTGAAAAGAGGCCAGCGAGTCGTGAACGTATTCCTGCAATGTGATATCGACCCGCTCATCGTCAGAGGCCTCGAGCAACACCAGGGGCGCGGTCTCGAGACGTGCGAAAAAAGCCGGTGGGATGTGGCGGCTGCCGATGTTGCGACTTTCGTCCTCGACGGCGAAATGCCGGTTGTCCGCAGACACCTGTTTCATCAGCGCGATCGAGAAACTGTTCTCGAAATCAATCTGGCCGGGCTGCGGCTGCGGATGATGACCGAAGGCCGAGCCGCGGTGATGGGCCAGTCCCTCGAGATCGATCTGCGCATCACAACGGTTCAGCAGTCTGGTCTTACCGACGCCCGTGCGGCCGCCAATCACGACGGGTCTGCAGATCGCGCTGTTTTGCTCGATCTGGTCGAGCAAGAAGCGTCGCATCGCCTTGTAGCCGCCGCGAACCCTGGGGCAGCTGATCCCGGTTTCCTCGAACAGCCAGCGCTGGCTGGTCTTCGAGCGCATGCCACCGCGGAAACAATAGAGTACGGCGTCCGGGTGACGCTGGAGGAAGTCCCTCCATTGCCCGATGCGTCGTGCTTTCAGTTCTCCGCTAACCAGCTGTTCACCCAGTTCGATCGCCTGATCCTGACCCTCCTCCTTGTAGGTGAGGCCGATCCGGTGTCTCTCACCGTCATCGATCAGAGGGTGGTTCTCCGCTGTGGGAAAGGCACCTTCGGCAAACTCTACGGGCGCACGCACATCCAGCAGCGGGGCGTCGTTGAGGAAAAGCCCCTGCAGGTCATCGATCTCTTTGAGTTCTGTTGACGACATGGTCGGTGCTTACTCACCCAATCGGTTGCCGGCGTTGGTGGGTAGCGTCTGTTTGTGGCACAGGAACTCGGTTCGATTGTGTCTGCAAAAACGCATTTTGAATCTGTCAGGGCAGCTTATCGGCGGGTGCTTTGCCAAAACGCTAATATACATCGACGTGCTGCCCGAATGGAGGACTCTTGGTTGGATTTTGAACGTCGTTTCGGTGGGATCAGCCGTTTGTATGGCAATTCCGCGTTGTCAGAGCTGGCTGCTTCGGGGGTCTGCGTGGTCGGGGTGGGCGGCGTCGGATCCTGGGCGGTGGAGGCGTTCGCGCGCAGCGCAGTAGGCCATATCACCCTGATTGATCTCGATCATGTGTCTGAATCGAATATCAACCGTCAGCTCCCGGCGATCGAAACCGAACTGGGGCGTGCCAAGGTTCAGGTTCTGCGCGAGCGCATCGCCCTGATCAATCCGGCCTGTCGGGTCGAGACCATCGAGGATTTCCTCACCGTCGATAACCTGGAGGGGATGATCGCCGCGGAACACCACTGGGTAATCGACTGCATCGACAGTTTCCGTATTAAAGCCGCCCTGATCGCCTTCTGCCGCCGGCGCAGGCAATCGATCATCACCGTCGGAGGTGCGGGCGGACAGCGGGACTCCACCCGCGTGCGTGTCGGCGATCTGCGCAAGACGGAGCAGGATCCGCTACTGGCCAGGACGCGCAGGCTGTTACGCCAGGACTACGGTTTTCCCGGCAACCCGAAACGCCGATTCAATGTCCCCTGCGTGTGGTCAGACGAACCGCAGGTCGCACCCGCCGATGCCTGCGAAACAGGCCCTGAGGGCTCGTTGAACTGCGCGGGTTTCGGCGCCTGCATGCCGGTAACCGCTGCGTTTGGATTGGCCGCCGCAGGCTATGTCGTCTCGAAGATCGTGGACGGCGCATCACAGCCCGGGTAGTTGATTGCTTGGGGACGCGGAGTCCACAGAGATCCGCAGAGCACGCAGAGAGGCACTGTTCGCCGACAATCAAAATCTCTGCGCTCTCCGCCCTTCTCCGCGCACTCTGCGTCCTGAGGTTGATTGAACCATCAACCCTCATCGAGCCCGCCATAGGCCTCGACCACCGCCGGTATGAATCGTGCGAGCTCCATGCCCATGAGGGCGAAATCGGCATCGAAGCGCGCCGCTGCGTCCTCGGTGTCCACGTCCGCGGCCTCTTCCATGATCAGGTCGAGAAAGCGCAGGCGACGGATCCCGAGGTCGTCGCATAGAACGCAGCTGATGCGCTCCTGCCACTCCACGGCCAGCTTTGCGACCTGCATGCCGGCGTCGAGATGCGACTTGACCTCCGCGCTGGCCAGATCCATGCGCCGGCCCCGCATGACACCGCCTTTGTCCACCGGTTCTTTCAGCTCACACTCGTCGCCGAGCTCGAAGCCTGGCGGGGTGGCC
>Ga0316196_10001405_pt1 | contig 10547 bp, 10 predicted proteins | sample Eddsed2cm_MG_FD_204938 | JGI IMG/M metagenome (GOLD analysis project Ga0316196, IMG submission 204938) | Coastal sediment microbial communities from Maine, United States - Eddy sediment 2 cm | ecosystem: Environmental > Aquatic > Marine > Coastal > Sediment | place: USA: Maine | collected... | reverse complement strand
GACTTGACCGACATGGAAGCCTGCGATGCCGTGATCGAGCGGATCGAAGCCGAGATGGGCCACGTCGAAATCCTGGTCAACAACGCCGGGCGCTCGATCCGGCGGGCGATCTCCGCATCCTACGACCGCTTCCATGATTTCGAGCGCTGCATGCAGCTCAATTACTTCGGCAGCCTGCGCCTGATCATGAAGGTACTGCCCGGCATGGCGAAGAAACACCATGGTCACATCATCAACATCTCCTCGATCGGCGTGCTTTCCAATGCGCCGCGGTTTTCCGCCTACGTGTCTTCCAAGGCCGCGCTCGACTCGTTTTCACGCTGCGCGGCCGCCGAGTTCAGTGACGCCGGCGTGCATTTCACGACGATCAACATGCCGCTGGTGCGCACGCCCATGATCGCGCCGACCAAGATCTACGAAAACCTGCCGACCATTACGCCCGACGAGGCCGCGGTGATGGTAAAACAGGCCGTGATCTACAAGCCGCAGCGCATCGCAACGCGGCTCGGAATATTTGCGCAGGTGCTGCACGCGGTGGCGCCGAAAGTGTCCGAGATCGTCATGAACAGCGCCTTCCGGATGTTCCCCGATTCCGCGGCGGCCAAGGGCGTCAAGGATCATCAGCACGCTGCTACGCAGGAACAGTTGGCGTTCGCGAGCCTGATGCGAGGCATTCACTGGTAAAGGTTGCTACGCACCGCCATGATCAAGCCGGGAGCCCAGCGCCTGCGGGAGATGCTGGCGCGCAACCACGCCATAGCGCAGCGTGTGCAGGAGGCGGACTTTCCGCTCACGCAGTTCAACAGCCTGCAGCAATGGCAGCGTGCCCGCATCGCCCGCAGTTTCGAAGACCTGGCGCAGAGGCGAGGATACCGGCCGGCCGTGCAATTCTTCCTGAACGAGTTGTATGGCGGCCTGGATTTCCAGCAACGCGACCAGGACATGGGGCGCGTCATGCCGGTGATGATCCACTTCCTGCCCGACCGGACGCTGGGAACCATGTCCGAGGCTTTCGAACTGCAGGCCGTCAGCCTGGAATTCGACATGTCAATGGCCGGCGAGATGGCGCAGCGGGGGCAGGTCGGCCTCGACATGCAGACCTACTGCGAGGTGTACCGCGCCGCAAACGACCAGCCCGGCCGCGAACGGCAGATTCTGCTGATCCGCAAAATCGGCTACGACCTGGACAAATTGGTCCGCTGGCCCCTGGTCAATTACCTGGTGCGGCTGTTGCGCGGACCGGCGCACGCGGCGGGGTTCGGTAACCTGCAGGAGTTCCTGGAAAACGGCCTGGCCGCATTCCGCGCACTCGAGGATCCCGCCTGGTTCATCGAGACGATTTACGCAAGGGAGTGGGGTGCCATGAAACAAATGTTTGACGGCGCCAGGCAGCCGTTCGGGTTTTAGGACCTGTTAACACTACGTGGCCTCATGCTGTCGCAGGCCCTAGACGAAGGTGCAACCGAAATGGTCCCGCAAATAACGGGTGATCTCATGTTCGATCTGGGGTTTCAGGAACATCAGCATCAGGCCGAGCCGCGCCTCGATGCGAATTTCCCGCTCGCGGACCGTGATGGTGCCGTTCACGCCCGGACGTTCGAACAGGATATGGTCGCCCTCCCAGCCGTAGTCGATATCGAACTTGCGCGCCAGGTCGCCGGCCAATTCGTCGGCGGCGGCCTGGGCAGCGTCCCGGCTCATCGAGTGGCGGGCGTGCATATCGATATAGGACATGGCAGCGGCCTGCAGGTGTCAAAGTGCCCAAGTGTACGGTGCTGGGCAGTCCCGTACCAGACCCCGCGGGGCGGCGGGGCCGGATGAGGGCCGGTACCCGCAGGCTACTGCTGGCGTTGCCGGTTCTGCTGGCATTGCTGTTCCTGGCCGCTTACCTGCTGGTCGACGCCTGGCTGGAAGGCGCCGGGGGGCGGCGCGCGCTGGAGCGCGCGCTGCAGGACCGCATCGGATTGCCGGTTCGGCTCGAGGGAGAGTTCAGGGTGATGTTGCTCCCCTCGGTCGGAGTTTCCGGCACCGCGCTGGTCGTGGGAGAGCCAGGCCCGGCCACTGAGTTGCTGCGCAGTGACAGGTACGCGGTGGCACTGGCCCTGGAACCGTTATTCCACCGCCGCTTGTTGATTGAATCTGTCGAGTTCGGCAGCGGGACCTTGCACCTGGAGCGTTGGCCCGAGAGTGAAGAGCCATCAACCGGCGCGGCGCACTCCAGCGTGCAGCTGCCGGAAATCGAACACCTGGAAATCCTGGATTTCAAGGTGTTCGCCGCGGCAGATGGTGATCAGCCCTACCTGTTGCGGGAACTCAGTATCAAGCAGTTCGCGGCGGGCCGGGCCAGCCCCTTCCGGCTGGAAGTGCAGGACTACGGCGCGTGGGACGGTAGTCTGACCTGGGACCCGCAGCGCTCAGCGCTGGACGTGACGGCGGCCGGTGCGGGGTTCTGGTCCGGTGAAATCCGGCTGCACGCCCGTGCGTTGCTGGATGCCGGTACGGGCAACCTGGCACTGGACTGGGCCGGTGGCGCGGAAGACTCCGGGCGGGGGCGCGAGGCCCGGCTTTCCCTGACCTATGCGCTGGTTGCCGGAGGCGTGCGGATGCACGGTATTCGCCTGGCGGTGGAACCCTTGCTGGTCGAGGGCGAGGGTTGTCTGTTGACCGGCGCACGACCCGCGCTGCATCTCGAACTCGCCGCCGGGCGGGTGGATGCGGACGCCCTGCCGGACTGGGCGGCACTCACCGGCCCCACGGAGACAGAGGCCGCGGACACGGCCGTGGGGCTGGACCTGAACATCCGCCTGAAAGCCGCGGAAATGCTGGCGGGCGGCGCGGTCGCCCGGCAGGCGGTGCTGCAAGTGGGGGGGGTGCCGGACTGCACCCTGGCGGACGCCGCGACCGCGGATTGAACCACCCGGATCGGTATGCTTGCAGGGGGCGAGCCTATACAATAGAAGTTTTCGCCCAGATGCTGACGACGGGGACGCTGGTTTGAGTAAAAAGCACGAGGACAAGGCCGGCCTGGCGGAGGTGCGGAGCGAGATCGATCGGCTGGACGAGCAAATCCAGGCGCTGATCAGCGAGCGCGCGCGGCTTGCGTTCCGGGTTCGGAAAAGCAAGGGCGAGACGCAGCAAGCCGTGGATTTGTATCGTCCCGAGCGCGAGGCGCAGGTTCTCAGGGGCGTGCTGGAGCGTAACCAGGGCCCGCTCAGTGACAGCGAGATGCTGCGCCTGTTTCGCGAAATCATGTCGGCTTGCCTGGCACAGCAGGAGCCGCTCAAGGTGGCGTACCTGGGTCCCGAAGGCACCTTCACGCAGCAAGCGGTCCACCGCCACTTCGGACACTCCGTTCACGCGATCGGGTTGCCCGCCATCGATGGCGTGTTCGAGCAGGTGCAATCCGGTGACGCCGATTTCGGCGTGGTCCCGGTGGAAAATTCATCACAGGGTATCGTCAGCCACACGCTCGACATGTTCCTGCTGTCCGACCTGAAAATCTGCGGGGAAATCGAGTTGAGGGTGCATCAGAACCTGCTCACGCTGGCCAAGAGCGTGGCGCAGATTGAGCGGGTCTATTCACATGAGCAATCCCTTTCGCAGTGCAAGAACTGGTTGCGCGCCCACCTGCCGGCGGTCGAGCTGATCGCCGTCGGCAGCAACAGCGAGGCCGCGCGCCGTGTGCGCAATGCGCCCGAGGCGGCCGCCATCGCCGGACGGGTTGCGGCGGAAGTGTACGGGCTGCCGGTCCTGTTCGCCGATATCGAGGACCACGCCGACAACACGACACGCTTCCTCGTGATCGGCCGGCAGATTTTCGCACCGTCGGGGAGCGACAAGACGACGCTGCTGCTGTCCGGGCATGAAGGCCCCGGTTTGCTGTATCGCCTGCTCGAACCGTTCCAGGTGCATGGCGTGAACATGACCCGCATCGAATCCCGGCCGTCACGGCTGGGCAAGTGGGCCTACGTGTTCTTCGTGGACGTCGAAGGACACGCCGAAGACGAGAAGGTCGCCGCGGCTCTGCAAGACCTGAAGAAGGTCAGCAAGCTGTCGCGGGTGCTGGGCTCTTATCCGCGTGCGGTGCTCACCCCCTCATGATCCTGGCCACCCAACCGGCAGCGGGCCCGCTGCTGGGTGAACTGCTGCCGCCGGGCGATAAATCGATTTCGCACCGCGCCCTGATTTTTGCCAGCCTGGCGCAGGGGCAGTCGCGCATTCGGGGCTTGCTCGACAGCGAAGACGTGCAAGCCACGGCCAGTGCGTGTCGGCAACTCGGCATGACCGATCGCTTCGAGGGTGACGAGAGAATAGTCGAGGGTGTGGGCGAGCGCGGCCTGCAGCCACCCGCCGCGCCGCTCGACATGGGCAATTCCGGCACGGCCATGCGTCTGCTGGCCGGAGTCCTGGCCGCTCAGCCCTTCGACTCCGTACTGACCGGAGACGCGTCGCTGAGCCGACGTCCGATGAAGCGGATCGTCGCGCCGCTGGGCCAGATGGGCGCCCGCATCGAGACTTCGGCGAACGGCACGCCGCCACTGAGGATTTCGGGCAGATCCGACTTGCGCGGTATCGACTATGAATCGCCCATCGCCAGCGCGCAGGTCAAGTCCTGCCTGCTGCTGGCCGGCTTGTATGCCAGTGGGCACACCAGTGTGCGGGAACCGCTGCGGAGCAGGAATCACACGGAGCTCATGCTGCCGGCGTTCGGTGTTCCGCTGGTCGGAGATTGCGGCGTCAAGGGCGGCAGCCACCTGGCCGGGACGTCGCTGCGGGTGCCGGCCGATATTTCCTCCGCCGCGTTTTTCCTGGTCGCCGGCGCGCTGGTTCCCGGCTCGGATGTGCTGCTGCGCGACGTGGGCCTGAACGAGACCCGTGACGGCATCGTCCACGTGCTGCAGTCCATGGGCGCCGACCTGGCTATCCGGAACCGCCGCCGTTTCGGCGGCGAAGCCGTTGGCGACATCCGGATCCGCTATGCGGGGCTGCTCAAGGGCGTGGACATTCCGCCGGAGCTCGTGCCTTCGCTGATCGACGAACTGCCCGTCATCCTGGCACTGGCCGCGGCGTCGCAAGGCACCACCCGGTTGCGCGGAGCCGCCGAACTGCGGGTCAAGGAGAGCGACCGCCTGGCGGTGATGGCGCGAGGATTGGAGACGCTGGGTGTGGGTCTGCGCGAGTACCCGGACGGGATGGACGTAGAGGGCGGGCCGGTCAAGGGCGGGCGTGTCGATGGGGCAGGGGACCATCGCTGCGCGATGAGCTTCTGCGTTCTCGGCCAGGTCGCGTCTGCAGCCGTCAGCGTGGCCGGCTGCGAGAACATCGACACCTCCTACCCGCGGTTTGTTGATGATCTGAAGAGCGTCGGCGGCGCGATTGGACCGGATGGGTCGGGCGACCATCGCGGCTGAAGCCGCTCCCACAGAGCGGCGCTGGAGCATTGCGTGAAACAAGCGGATCATAACGTACCGGTAATCGCCATTGACGGCCCGGGTGGCTCGGGCAAGGGTACAATCGCCGCGCTGCTCGCCGAGCGCCTGGGCTGGCGCCTGCTGGACAGCGGAGCACTGTACCGGCTGGTGGCCGTTGCCGCCATGGATCGCGGGATCGCGGCCGATGACGAGGCGGCGCTGGGTTCACTGGCCGCCGGCCTGGATGTCGAGTTCGCGGTGGCCGATCATGGCATGGTGGTTTGGCTGGACGGCCGGGACATCACGAGCCGGCTGCGTTCGGAAGAGGTGAGCGCCTTCAGTTCCCGCGCCGCCGCTCTGCCCGCCGTGCGTGCGGCCCTGGTGCACCTGCAGCGCGGTTTTCTCCGTCCGCCCGGGCTGGTTGCCGATGGCCGCGACATGGGTACGGTGATCTTCCCGGACGCGCGGCTGAAGATTTTTCTGACCGCCAGCGCCGAGGCAAGGGCGAAAAGGCGACATAAGCAGTTGAAAGAAAAAGGAGAAAGTGTTAATCTCTCGCGCCTTTTCCGGGAGATTAAAAAGCGTGACGACCGTGATCGGTCAAGGGCGGTATCCCCGCTCATGGCCGCGCCCGACGCCCACCTTATCGATTCGACGGAATTGAGTATCGACGAAGTGCTGCAGAAGATTCTTAAGTTACTTGAAGAATCCAGAGCATCTCTTTGAATTTTAACGGGCATTTGCCCCACAACCCTGGGTGGATGGTTGCCGCGATCAAACCCTTTAGGCAGCCCATCCGTGAGTAAACATCAACATGACTGAAAGTTTCGCAGAATTATTTGAACAGAGCCTGGCCGCACAGAACCTGAAGCCGGGCGCCATCGTAACCGGCACCGTTATGGAGATTCGCGACGACTCGGTCGTCGTCAACGCCGGTCTGAAATCCGAAGGAATCGTTCCCATCAGCCAGTTCCGCAACCTGCAGGGCGAACTGGAAGTGGCCGTGGGTGACGAAGTCCAGGTCGCGCTGGATACCGTGGAAGACGGTTTTGGCGAGACCCGGCTGTCCCGTGACAAGGCCAAGCGCGCCCTGGTCTGGGACAAGCTGGAAGGCGCTTTCGAAGACGACAACACCGTCGAGGGCAAGATCAGCGGCAAGGTCAAGGGTGGCTTCACCGTGGACATCGAGGATATCCGCGCGTTCCTGCCGGGTTCGCTGGTGGACGTCCGTCCGGTGCGGGATCCCGCTTACCTGGAAGGCAAGGATCTGGAATTCAAGATCATCAAGCTCGACCGCAAGCGCAACAATATCGTTGTTTCGCGGCGGGCAGTGGTGGAATCCGAGTTCAGCGCAGAGCGCGAAGCCCTGCTGGAACGCCTCGAAGAGGGCGTTATCGTCAAGGGCGTGGTCAAGAATTTGACCGATTACGGCGCATTCCTGGACCTGGGCGGAATCGATGGGTTGCTGCACATCACCGACATGGCCTGGAAGCGGGTGCATCATCCCAGCGAAGTGGTCAATGTGGGCGATGAACTGGATGTCCGCGTGCTGCGTTTCGACCGCGAGCGCAACCGTGTTTCGCTGGGCCTCAAACAGCTCGGCGATGATCCCTGGAATGACCTGTCGCGCCGTTACCCGGTGGGTACGCGCCTGTTCGGCAAGGTCTCCAACATCACCGATTACGGCTGCTTCGTCGAGATCGAAGATGGCGTCGAGGGCCTGGTTCACGTTTCCGAGATGGACTGGACCAACAAGAACGTCAATCCCGCCAAGGTCGTGCACACCGGTGACGAGGTCGAAGTCATGGTGCTCGACATCGACGAAGAGCGCCGCCGCATTTCGCTGGGCATGAAGCAGTGCCAGGCGAACCCCTGGGAGTCTTTCGCCGCGACACACAACAAGGGCGACAAGGTCACGGGTGCGATCAAGTCCATCACCGACTTCGGCATCTTTATCGGTCTCGACGGCGGCATAGACGGACTGGTGCACCTTTCCGACATCTCCTGGCAGGACATCGGCGAGGAGGCGGTCCGCAACTATCGCAAGGGCGAAGATCTGGAAGCCGTGGTGCTGGCCGTGGACCCGGAACGCGAGCGCATTTCGCTGGGCATCAAGCAACTGGACCAGGATCCGTTCGCGACCTACATGGCGGCCCACCCGCGCGGTTCCATGGTCAAGGGAACCGTCAAGGAAGTGGATGCCCGCGGCGCCGTGATCGAACTGGTGGAAGGCGTGGAGGGTTATCTGCGCGCTGCCGACATCAAGGAAGAGCGCGTCGAGGATGCAACCCGCGAGCTCAAGGTCGGCGACGAAGTCGAAGCCAAGTTCATCAGCCTCGACCGCAAGAACCGCACGCTCAGCCTGTCGATCCGTGCGAAGGACGACGCCGAGATTGCAGAGGCCCTGAAAGAATACAAGCAGGGCAGCGCCACCGGCGGCACCACCTCCCTGGGCGACTTGCTCAAGGAACAGTTGGAACAGGAGTCCTGAGGCGTCATCCGGGCTCACTTATCGGACCAAGGGGGGCTGGGACTTCCGGCCCCCTTGGCACGAGCCAAAGCGTGTGACATGACCTTACGACAACAGGATCAGGGATAGCAGGAGTTGTTATGACAAAGTCCGAATTGATCGATCAGCTGGCCGAATTCCAGCGCCACCTCGCCCACCTGGATGTGGAACTGGGTGTTAAATCGGTGCTGGAGCAGATGAGCGCAGCTCTGGCCGATGGAGAACGGATCGAGATCCGCGGTTTCGGCAGCTTCTCTTTGCATTACCGCGCACCGCGCATGGGGCGCAACCCCAAAACCGGCGAGTCGGTCGCGCTGCCGGGCAAACACGTACCCCACTTCAAACCGGGCAAAGCCCTGCGCGAGCGCGTCGACTTCCCGGACAAGTGAGTCCGTGTACCGGATCGCTTTCATTGTCATTGCGGCCCTGGCGGTTGTCGCCGGGCTCCTGATCGGTACGCTCAATTCCGAGGTCGCCTCTCTCGACCTCCTCTGGTTGCGGCTGGAATGGCCGCTCGGCTTGATCCTGCTCTGCGCCGCTGCCGCGGGCCTCGTGCTGGGCGTGCTGCTGGCCTGGCTTTTCAGCATTTTGCCGTTGCGGGCGCGGCTGCGCAAAGCCCTGCGCAAGGACAATGGCTTCGGCTCGGCGGGTACGCTGAAGGCAATCGATGATTGAATACCTGTTGCTCTTGCTGCTGCCGGTGGCCGTGTACTTTGGCTGGTGGCTGGCCAGGGCATTCGGGCGACGCTCTATCAACAAACGCAACCGCCTGTTCAGTGACCAGTATTTCCAGGGCTTGAACTACCTGCTCAATGAGCAACCCGACAAGGCCATCCAGGTGTTTCTCGAGCTGGCCGAGGTCAACCAGGATACGGTCGAAACCCACATGGCGCTGGGCAACCTGTTCCGGCGGCGCGGCGAAGTCGACCGGGCCATCCGCTTTCACCAGAACATCATTGCCAAGCCCGGGCTTGGCCCCGAGCAGCGCACGCAGGCGCTACTGGAACTGGGCGAGGACTACATGCGCGCCGGGCTGCTGGATCGCGCGGAACGGCTGTTTTCCGAACTGATCGAGACCGACGCGCACACGCCGTCGGCACTGCGCAGCCTGCTGGAAATCTATCAGCAGGAAAAAGACTGGGAGAAAGCGCTGGAGCAGGCGCAGCGCCTGGAGCAGGTCAGCGGCGAACACATGGGCCACGTCATGGCGCAGTTCAGCTGCGAACTGGCGGAGAACGCGCTGGCGGAAAATGACCGCGAGGCGGCCCGGCGCCACCTGCGCCAGGCGCGGCGGAACGATCCGAGGAGCGTGCGGGCCCGGTTTCTGCTGGCCGACCTCGCCGCGCAGGAAGGTGACCCGGGCAGTGCGCTCGACCTCTACGAGGAAATTGCCGAACTCGATACGGATTACATTCCGGAAGTGCTCGAAGATTACCGCGAAACAGCCGTCGTCGCCGGCGAAACGCAGCGATACCGGAATAAGCTCGACGAATGGGCAGCGCGCTACAAAGGCATTTCGCTGATTCTCAAGCTGACGGATTTTATTGCCAGCGAACAGGGTGGGGATGCCGCCGGCCAGTTTCTCGTCGAGGCCCTGACCAACAAGCCATCGGTCAAGGGCCTGGACCGGCTCATCGAGCTGAAAGCGGGCGGCAGCCTCGATACGGAGTCCAGTAACGACATATTAAAAGCAGTCACCACACGCCTGCTGACTCGTCAGCCGCGCTATCGCTGCCATCACTGCGGATTCAGCGGCCAGTCGCATCATTGGCTGTGTCCGAGCTGCAGGAACTGGAACACCACGAAACGGATCCAGGGGGTCCTGGGCGAGTAGCGCCGGAACCGGCATGGGCAGCGCGGAGGACATGGCCTATCTGCTGGTGATTGCCCTGACCGTGGTTCTTTCTTGGGTCCTGACCGGCCTGGCGACCTGGTATGCCTCACGCCTTGGCCTGTTGGACCATCCGGGCGACCGCCACAGCCACAGGCACCCCACGCCACGTGGTGGTGGGGCCGGCCTCGTGCTGGCCATGGCAGCGGCTTCAACGCTCTTCGTGCCGGCCTCGATGCCGGACTACTGGCTTTCCTGCGCGCTGCCGGGATTCGTCGTGCTGGCCATCACCGGCTGGTGGGACGACCATCGTTCGCTAAGCGTGCGCTTGCGTATTCTCGTTCAGCTGGCAGTCACGGTGTACCTGCTAGCCTGCGTAACAGGTAGTGGCTGGATCGCAGGCATGATTCCACTGGCGGTAGCGGGCTTATTCGTGATCTGGATGACCAACCTGTATAACTTCATGGACGGCAGTAACGGTATGGCGGGGTTGCAGGGTGTGTTCGCGGGCAGCGTACTGGCAGCGCTCTATTGGCTGTCCGGCGATGGCCAGTCGGCCCTGCTGGGCCTGTTGCTGGCAGCTGCCTGTGCGGGTTTCCTGCCCTGGAACCTGGGTCGTGCACGGGTCTTCATGGGTGACGTCGGCAGTCTCGCACTCGGTTTCGGATTCGCCGCCGTGTTGGTTCACGGGGTGAGTTCCGGCGCGTTTACACTGCCCGTTGGCTTGCTGGTCATGTTGCTGTTTCTGACGGACGCGACACTGACTCTGCTGGCCAGAGTAATAAGGGGAGAGCGG
>Ga0316196_10001402_pt1 | contig 10570 bp, 3 predicted proteins | sample Eddsed2cm_MG_FD_204938 | JGI IMG/M metagenome (GOLD analysis project Ga0316196, IMG submission 204938) | Coastal sediment microbial communities from Maine, United States - Eddy sediment 2 cm | ecosystem: Environmental > Aquatic > Marine > Coastal > Sediment | place: USA: Maine | collected... | reverse complement strand
ATCGTCGGCGCGGTGTTTGTTACCGGGTCGAGTAACACAAACGATACCGAAATATTACTCGCTAGAACGACCCCGTTTCTGTCAAAAATTCTGTTAACCGAACCTTCAGTCCATCCCGGTTGAGCATTGTTTGAAATCTCATCGAGATTACTATTGCCGCCTGGATCTTCATCGGAATTAAGAGATTCCACAGCCCCGAATCGGGCTGTAATATCGGTTGCTCCAAGCTGTTTAATCGCCGATCCATAAGCATTCCATTGTGATTCAGAGGTGTCGGTGTGACACAGGGCGCAGCTTGCATTGTCATACGAACTTGACGTTGGGTATTTAACCTCCCAGGCAGAGCCATAACTGCCAAAGGCCTGAGCTGAAAGCGGTAATGCCAGCCACGCCATACCGAGGATTAGAACGATTGAGTTAATCAAAGGCCTTCTCGATGTTAATCTGGGGCAGATTCTATCCATGAGTAAGAGCCCCACATGAAAACGAGAATACAAACCCTGGTGCACTAGACAACACCCGTAATCGGGCAGTTTCCGTGACAGATCGAAACCCCAGATCCATTTTCATACTGCACTCCTATCCTCAGTTTTTCTCAAAATCGAAGGGTCTTCGATATTCGGTCGAGGTTTTTATAATTATTGGTTGTTCTTTAATTTACCGCCCGATCTAACCACAGGCGGACGGACCTGTATACTCTATTCTTGATATCGAGCATCTATTGAGACTTCCAGTCCCATTTTAGCCACTGCTTCGATATGACTAACATCATCGCCGATAACGACCCTGCAAAGCATCACCCAAACGAGTGAAATCCGTTATCAAATCTCAAAAAAAGCTGCAGATTTCTATAGTTAGCGGGGATCCGGCACTTATCGCCGAACTGAATTTTCGGGCGTGGTTAACGGCTAATCGGCGGTCGCGATATATTCCTGGTCAATCTGTCCCGTGAGAGAACCCATGAATGCGACCAGGTCATCCAGCTCGCCTTCGGCCAGATCAACAGTGTCGCGAATACCGGCCTCGCGGATCATGTAAGCAATCAGGCGCTCTCTGAGCGAATCATGCAGGGTTGGATAACGCCCGTCATGCAGATAAGGCCCGGTACGGGCAATGTTGCGCAACGGAGCAATCTTGAATTTATGGGTATTGCCGAGCCGCTTGCGAAATTCAAACTGATCACCCGCGCGCGTGTTGGGGTAATTTTCGATCAGATGAATGTCCTGTCCACCTAGTAACGGCCCCGCGTGGCAGGACGCACACCCCTCTCGCATAAACACACCAAGCCCACGCAGTTGCTGCTGTGAAAGAGCGTTGCGATCACCCGCAATAAATCGGTCGATGGCTGCATTCGGGGTCATCAACCTGCGTTGGAATGCCCCGAGGGCCGCCGACAGATTAGTGAAACTGATCGGCGATGGCGAATTCGGAAATGCCCGCGCAAACAGGTTTTGATAGCCCCGATCCCTGGCTACGACCGCCAGCACGGAGGCCTCGTCGGGCATCGCCATTTCAAGCGGGTTTAACAGCGGCTCGCGAGCCTGCTGCTCCACGCCTGGCGCGCGACCATCCCAGAACTGGGAATCCTGCAGAGCGGCATTAAACACGCTGGGCGCATTGCGCGTGCCGATCTTGCCCGCGATACCACGCGCCAGCGTCAGGCCATCCATGCCGTATTTGTCCAACACATGACAACTGCTGCAACTCACCGAGCCATCACGCGACAATCGCGGATCGTGAAACAGGGCTTTACCCAGCGCTATTTTTTCAGGCGTTACCGGGTTATCGGCAGAGGTGGCCTCCCCCGGCAAGACGCCGAAAACAGTCCGCGCCTGGCGCAGTAAACGATCGATTTCCGGCTCGAGGGCAACCTTGGCCGGTCGCGCAGCGCTGATCTTGCGTATTCGGTGTCCGAAGTATTCGGCAATATAGAGACTGTTGTCGGCGTCCTTGATAACCGAAAACGGCCCCTTGAATTCGGCAAGTACAGCCAGCTCCGGTGCTGGCGAATAACCGAAGGTACCGGTACCGGCTATCGTGGTGATGACACCTGATGCAAGATCGACATGCCGAATGCGGTGATTGCCGGCATCGGAGATAAACAGACCGCCGTCATCATCGGCATAAACGTTATATGGACGATTGAGGTGAGCAAAAACAGCCGGCCCACCATCACCCGCAAAGCCTCGCTGACCCGTGCCTGCAACCGTTGAAATCTCGCCACTTTGCGCATCGATTCGGCGGATCATGTTGTTGCCGTAATCGGCAATGTACAGGTTATCGTTGCTGTCCAGGCTCATCCCGAGTGGCGTAGATAGACCTGCCTCCCGGGCCTGCCCTGCTCCCGTATAGGCGCGGCGACCGATGCCCGCGATGGTTTCAATTTTGCCGCTGTCCACATTGAGCTTGCGCACCACATGATGGTGCCAGTCGGACAAGTAAACATTGCCGCGGGAATCTGCCACGATGTCCAGCGGAACATCGATCCTGGCGTTTACCGCCTCACCGCCATCGCCGCTATAACCGGCGCTGCCATTACCCACCAGGGTCGTCACAGTTCCGCTGGCGTTGTCGATCGCGCGAATACGATTGTTGTAGTAGTCCGAAAAGATAACATCCTGTTGCGGATTGAGCGCAATGCCAAAGGGGCCGCTGAGCACAGTACCCCGGGCGGGAATACCGTCACCGTTGAAACCCTGCCTGCCGTTCCCGGCCAGCGCGTGAATGGTGCCCGACTGCAGATCGATACGCCGCAGTGCATGGTTGAAATAATCAACCACCAACAGATCACCGTTCAACAGCACCATGCCGAAAGGCGCGTTTAACTGTGCCTCAATGGCAGGGCCTTCGTTGCCACCGTAGGCCTGCAGACCATCGCCCGCCAGGGTAGACGTCCAGCCGCTAGCGACAGCTTTAAAGTGCGCGGGAGCACCTTCAGCAATATCAGAACGCGCGGAAATTTCCACGGCGCCATACTGCAGCGGCGTGGGCTGAAATCGCGCCCGCCCCTCGGCATCGGTCAAAACGGTTAATTCCGCCGGCCGGGTAACGCCCACCACCGTCTCGAATGAGACCGGCACGCCGGCGAGCGGATTGCCACGCGCATCCCTTACCTCGGCTTCGAAAGGCAGCCCGGCAGGATTATTGATAACCAGAAGCTGATTGTTACCACGGTATACCGAGACACCGCGAGCTGGATGCAGGGTGAAGTTCACCTTCTGAGAGGTCACCGCATCAGGCACGCTCGGGGCACGCAGAGACAGCGTAGCGCTGTGTTGCCCGGGTTGCAGGGCATCGGGCAGCACGCTGAGCGTGAGCTGTTGCGAACCGCGCCCACTGGCGGGCGCCACCCGCAACCAGGGCACATCGTTATTGATAGCCCAGCGATCCGTGTCGCTCGCAGTCGTCACTCGCAGGGTGGTAACCGGAGATTTCCCATCCATGTCGGAAACAAGCGTTATCGGAGCCGCAGGCAATCCAGACGTCGCGCCGACTTGCCCGGAAAATACCGGGCAGGAAAACGAAAACAATAACAAGGCTGTTGCGATTAGTCTCATACCGGCTTGAACATGCCGAGTTTCTGGCGGGAAGTTAAATGACTTGTTGAGTATAGCAAGAATATCGATACCACTAACGGCAGAGCAGCTCCAGCAGCTTTCGTGCATCCATCACTAGTGGCAGATAAAAAACGCGTCATGAATTTCGCTAATTGCTGACAGGGGGAATCTAAAACCATGTTGTGGATGTTCAAAGGTTTTCGCTTTTAAAGTCTTCGGCCGATTTGCATTGGTCTATCCATAACTCTCGCCCCGGGCTACTCAACGGTCAGTTGCAGGACACTCTCCGCCGCTGCCTCAGCACTACCGGACAAAGCCACTGCCTCGGCGTAGTGATGCTCGGCCATGGTGTCGTCATTTTGTGCTTCCAGCACGCTCGCCATCATGAAATGGTAGGCGGCACCCTGCTCATTCACCTCGACTTGCTGAAGCCGCTCATATGCCGATGCAAACCGCGACGCCGCGATGTCCACCCTGCCCATAAGCAGATTGACCTGCGAGTTACGCGGGTTTATCTGCAGCTCCCTGGCGTAGGCCTGCAGTGCTTCGCGATGTTTACCCTGCTTCTCGTAACATTGCCCAAGGAGCAGGTTGCGGTTGCCGAGCTTTCCCACGACGTCCAGGGCTTTCGTCATCATCGTATCGGCCCATTCACAATCACCCCGTAGCTGGGCTTTTAACCCTGCGTCGAAGTAAGTCTGGTATTTCAGGTTTTCCCTTTTCAATTTCTGATAGTAAACATTGGTACCGCTGGTTTTTTCCAGCGAACTCAACATGGACTCCAGCCCCCAGTCGAAGTGGCGGAAAGCGTTACCCAATTTAGCTGAATCTATAGTCAACACGATACGTTTACGCAGATCTGCAAGGCTTCGCTTGCGTAGCCTCGCCATTTCGAATTCCAGTGCTGGGTAGTCGAGCGTGTTCAAAGGTGCGCGAACACTATTGGTCAGCGCGGCGGCATCGGTGTGAATCAACTGATAGGCGATACCCGCCGGATCGATATCGTGCTTTTCGCGGAAATAGTTCGCCAGTTGTGGCTGCTGCGCCACCGCCAGCGGATGATGGGCGACGATAGGCCTGTCTGAGCAGAGCAACAGCAGGTAGGACGATTTGAGTTGCGCCAGGCCGCAATGCTCAAAAGCATTGGTGACTGATTCCAGCATGATATCCGCGCCTGCGTCACCGACCCGCGAATCCAGCCAGCTCATGTACAACCCGCCCGGTGCCAGCTTGCTGCGCACATCGGCGAGAAACTCGACCGTATAAAGTTTTGACGAGCTGAAGAACAGCGGCGAGGTCACCGTGTTCAAAATCAGGGAATAACCGCCCTCTGCCAGACGCACCGAATGAATCGCGTCGTCATGCACCAGGTTCACGTTGGGCATGTCGGCGATGCCGAAGTTGTGTTCCTGCAGACGCGGCAGGTTTTCAAGGATCACAGCGCTGATCTCCACGGCCTCCACTTCATCGAACAATAATCCCACCGCGCCGGCGGTAGCGCCGCTGCCTACACCCAGCACCATGGCGCGTTGATGATCGGGAGCAAATACGCCGGATATGGCACCCACAAGCTTCTCGGAGGCACTTTTCATATCGATGCTGATTTTGCCATTGATAAAAAAGTAGACTCCACCGTTGCGTCGACTGATCGAGAGCACGTCCTGCTCGCCCTTGTAGCGTTCGCTGGTGGCGTGATCGCCGATACGACGCTCCATAGCCTCGAGCGATTTGAAAGAATTATGTCCCTGGTACAACAGCTCCTCGTTCCACAGCTGCCGCCCACCAATCAGCATAACGGCGAGACCCAACGCGAGCCCGACCGGTAACAGCGGCATTTTAACCAGCGGGGGCCGTGTGGATGAGCCGAACAGAGTGACAATGACGATGCTGGTAGCCGCCAGTAACGCGACGATCAGCAGCAGGTCACCGTAGTCCAGACGCTTGTGCAGAACCAGAAACATCAGTACGAATCCCGCTGCGTTCGCCATCGAGGCGATATACAACAGGTAACCCGGCGAACGGGCGGCATCGCGTCCCTGCGCCAACGCTTCGACCTGCAGGGTATTGAGCAACGCCGGGATGGTGGCGCCGAAGGTGATGGCGGGGCCCAGAAAAAGTACGCTTACACTCAATAATTTGAAGCCTACCTGATTCCAGTAGGAAGCCGCGGCGAGCGAATAATACTCGGCGTATAGCTGCATCACCCAGGTCAACCCGCCCAGTAACCAGCACAGGGCGATAATATTGGCGAGCATCAGGGGGACAAAACGTATCCTGAACCAGTTGACCAGCAATGAACCCAATGCAATACCGGCCAGCACGACGCATAATACGTAGGCAAAAGATTCACGGTATGGCCCCAGCAGCATTTCGGTCAGGCGTACGGCGCTGAGCTGGAAAATCGCCGAGCCGACGCTGCTGATCGCCAGTGCCGCCAGCACGCCACGAGAAAAACCCGAGCTCGACGGCTTCGGCCCCTTCACGATACTGCGGGCCACCGGGGCATAAAGCGTCAGCAGCACCAGGGCGACCAGGCCGTTAAGCGCCCCCATATACAACACGGCGTCACGAATACCCACCTGACGGATCAGCCAGAACTCAACGACGATCACGGTCGCCGCTGCACCGAAGTTATAGATTGCGTAACTCGCAGCAAAATAACCCTGTCGCGGGCGCAGTTGCTGCGCATAGCCTGCAAACAGGGGCAGGCTCACGCCGATCAGGAAAGCAGGAACAATCAATAGCAGCACCGCGACGGCCAGTGTGATCGCCGCACTGGTACCGACTCCGGGTAAAAAGCTATAAAGAAAAGATTCTATGTGCAGCAGGTTGTAGGCAAACAGACCCGCATAGAGGCCAATGCCCGCCTCGATAAGCCAGAGCCCACGCCACCAACGATGTGCGAAAAGCGCACCCAGTCCGATGCCGAGCAGGAAGGTCAACAATACCGCAGTGCTAACCAGGAACTGGTCACCGATGATGTTCGCCAACAGGCGACCATACAGTATCTCGTAGGCGATGCCGCACAGTCCCGAGCTGAACAACAACGAGGGCAACAGCAGGCGCTGCAGGATCAACATGGTTCTGGTCTTCCCGGTCCCGAGCACACAGCGAAACGCGAAAACCAAACGCCGCAATATTGATGGTTAAGCTTACTCATTGATAAACAGCAACTTTTCGCCGCTATTCCATGAAAACTCTACCGCGGGTCGGTCATCGGTAGCGATAGCGTCGGAATGCATGGCTGAAGGCAGTCTTTTGTAGGATCGATACAAGGGTTTTGTTCTGATCTTGCGGCCGGCATGAGTGCGCAATTGCGCCATTGCTGCGGGTGGCAAGTCCATACCTTTTGCCGCCGGCAAGCGCAGGTCACTCATCGAGGCGACCGCGTTATAACCGTTGGCATAGGAGCGGCTGAACTGGGTGTAGGGGAATGAAGCCGCCAGGGTATTGGCGATTACCGCGCGCTCACTGCCGAAGATGTGCTGAATGACAACCCCTCCCGGTTTCAAATGACGCTTGGCCAGTTCGTAAAACTCGCGATGAAACAGGGTTGAGCCTCCCGGCAAGTGCGGGTCCGACACGTTGAGCGAAATAATGTCGTACTGACGATTCTCGCGCAGCAGGAAGTGACGTCCATCGCCAACCTGTATCTGCACCTTGTCGCTCTTGTGATAACTGAAGTTGTTCGGCCCGAACAAATCCGCAGAGGACACCATCGCCGGCAAAATTTCCAGGGCATCGACCCGTTCGATACCGTCATACAATGCCAGCGCCCCGGCGGTAATGCCATAGCCACTGCCAATGACCAGGGCCGTGGTCGCATCGGGTTTGAAATGCATGCCCAGGTGACCCTGCATCTGCTGCACGTAATCCGTCGAATAGGCGCCGAGATGGTAAATCAGCTCTGAGCGATTATTGGTCACCCGCAGCCTGCCGTTTGCCAGCCGGGTTACGCGGAACAGGCCATGGGCATCTTCTTCCTCCACCACCAGCCTTTCACCCGGGGCCAGCCCGGCAGGATAGGATGACGGCAGCATGATCATCACCGCGATCGCCGCCATACCGAGTCCAATCGATGCGACGGGCAGCGGGCGCCAGGACTTGATCAGGCTGACCAGTGCGAGCAGGAGGAGCAGGACAGTGATGAGTCTCAGCATTCCGAAGGAACCGACAACGCTCAATCCAATAAAACCCGTTCCCAGTGATCCCACGACCACGCCGATGGTGTTCACGCCGTAATAGCGGGCACTGGTCGCACCGATGTCTGAAGCGCAGTGCCTGGACAGTGCAATCGTCAATGGGAACAGGGCGCCCAGGGTGATCAGTGGTAACGCCAGCAAGGCAAAGGCTTCGATAAACCGATAAATTAGGACATACTTTTGCGCTGCAGGCAGCCCGGATTCGAAATCAGCCTGATTTGCGATCAGCCACCAGCCGCCCCAGCCCGACAACGCCACGGCGAGCGCAGCACTAACCAGCAACAGTGAAAATATCCGCCGCGGGTCCTGCTCCGGAGATCGCTGTATGCGTTGGTAGAGCCAGGCCGATAGCCATGCACCTGCAGCCAGCAGAGTCAGCACCGCAAACATCAAGGTGGTAAAGGCATAGGTGCGATTGCCCAGAAAAAAAGAGGCAAAGCGCGCCCAGACCAGCTCCAGCGACAACACCGCCGCCCCGCTCCCGAGGGCCATCATAAACAGGTAGCTCTCTGTGGGCTGATGCAACAGCGGTGCCTGCGATGCAGCTGAGCTCGTTGCAGCAGCACCTGGTTGAGTATCACTAGTGCGTACGCTTAGCCAATAGGCGATAACTGCAACCACCAGGTTCAAGGCCATGGCACAGTAATAAGCGCTCGTGACCCCCAGTAGTCGAATAGCAAAAAAGCCGCAGATCAAAGTGCCGGTGGCAGCACCAAAGGTATTCCATCCATAAAGTTTGCCCACCACCGACAACCGCTTGTCGTAGGCCCGGGCAACGGTCAATAGAACGGGTAAGGTGCCACCCATGAGCAGGGTCGGGGGCAACACCATTAACAGCACCAGGATAAAGGCCAGCAGATAGCGAGTAGGACCAACCCCCAGGACAGCGCCAATGGTATCGGCCTGGTAGTGCAGTAAAAGTCCGGTAGCAAGAGCCGTAAAGGCAATACCGACCTCGAGCAGAGCATAGGTTCGCAAAGGCGAGCGCAGGCGCGCGGAAAGACTGCCGAACAACCAGGCACCGAGCGCCAGGCCGGTGAGGAAAGCGGCAAACACCAACGCAGCCGCCTGGGTGGTGGAGCCAAGGATAAGGGAGAAGGCACGGGTCCAGAGCACCTCGAAAAACAAACTGGCGGCGCCCGACATGAAGCAGGCCAGCAACAGAATTCTGAACACCTTTGAATGAGAGGCTTGCAGCTTCACTGAAAGAGGCACCGGAATATCTGTATTTCGAGGATAATCTTACAGGTCAAAATCTTACCCTTATTGTTGGCGAAGCTTGCCGGAAACCGAAGCGGACCCAGAGCAACCTGACTGCGCGGCAAAACCCCGATTTGCGGCTACTGAAGCGCCCCAGCCACAGTGTTTTCGAGGTGGGTGGCAGGCGGTAACGACCGCGCAAGTTACGCGCGAGCGTAGCCGACGACTATGCGCACAGAAACCAGCAGTTCCCCGCAACATGCTGCCTCTATTGGTAGCTTGATACGGCGCTTTATTGTGGGCACAGGAACTATAGTGGCCACGGGTAATGTTCCGGGCTCCCGTCCCTGGAAAATCACTACTCACGACCGTTCTGCTATCGCAAATATCACTACCCCGGCATCCATTTATCAAACGCTCGTGCAAAGTACCAATTTACTCGCAAGCCCCACCTGTTCAAAGTTAGCGGCAAGTATAGAACATCAGGTGCTGTTTGTTTGGTGGGACTCCTCGAGATTAGTCTCGAGCAGAGCTGGGTAAATCAGGCATTCAGACCGGCCGTGATGCGGACCTGCGCCATAGCGTCAATACGCCATCATCACGCAAGGTTAAAGTGCCTGGTTGCATGACACATCTCCAGCTTCTGTATTTCACTCGTTGATACCCGAGATTAACTGCCCGATTCAACCCGTTACCAGGGAGCGCCGACCCTCGCCAGACTGGAATTGTCGATCATCAGGGCGCTGCTCGAAAATTAGCGCACCATTGCGCAACGAGCCAGCAAACCGCAGCATACGGACTTGCGCTCGCCCAGGCATTACGTAAAAATGAAGTTCGCATCCGCCAGATTCAACGCCAACGCGGCGATCCGAATAACCCAATGCATCCAGGCCTGCCCTCCTCCAGCCATGAACTCACCGATTCCAGTCGTTAAACCCATACGGATCTCGTTGATCCTGCCGGTTTATAACGTCGCCGATTATCTGCATGAGTGCCTGCAAAGCATCATCGATCAATCTGCGGAATTTACCATCGAGGCGCTGCTGGTCGAAGATTGCTCTAGCGATCAAAGCCTGCAGATCTGCGAGGAATATGCGCAGCGACATCCTGACCTGTTCAAACTGGTCGCGAACGCGGAAAACCAGGGCGTCAGTGTCGCGCGCAATATCGGACTGGGTAATGCCTGTGGGGATTATTTCATGTTTGTCGATCCGGACGATGTGCTGCCGCCGGACGCGCTGCACAATCTGTATGCTGCGGCGACTCAAAACGACGCCGATATCGTCAAGGGTAACAACACGATCTTTACCGAGCATAGCGAACACGACGCACGCTATAACGTCAGCTCCGAATCCACGCTCAGCGGCGACGAGGTGCTCACCACCCTCTACAGGCACTCCCGGGTTCGTGGCCATCCCTGGGGAAAACTGTTCAATCGCCAGCGGCTCGGATCGATCCGCTTTCCGGTCGGGGTGCGCATGGCTCAGGACCTCTACTACTGCGCTGAGGTATTCAGCGCGGCCAGGTCTTTGCTGTTGATCGACAGGCCGGTCTATCGTTATCGCAATCGCGATACCGGTTCCACCGGGCGCAAGTACGAGACCGGTGCCT
>Ga0316196_10001400_pt1 | contig 10572 bp, 7 predicted proteins | sample Eddsed2cm_MG_FD_204938 | JGI IMG/M metagenome (GOLD analysis project Ga0316196, IMG submission 204938) | Coastal sediment microbial communities from Maine, United States - Eddy sediment 2 cm | ecosystem: Environmental > Aquatic > Marine > Coastal > Sediment | place: USA: Maine | collected... | reverse complement strand
TTCGCTGGGCATGGGTTCGGCAATTTCCAGGTGGTCGGTAGCGACCGGCCTGCGGCGCATCGATCTGGTGATGGATTCGCAGGTGCATTTGAAAGAACCCGACAAGGTGTTGGGCCATATCCGCAGTTCCGGGTTCGAGGCCATATACCTGCTGCTGGACTTTCACCCGTATCTAACCGATCCCATTATTGTGCGCCTGCTCAAGGAGGTGGCGTTGGCGATGCGTAAAGGCAGGAGCAAGCTGGTTTTGATCAGCCATGACCTTGCCATTCCACCCGAGATCAAGAAGTTGACAGTTAACGTGACGCTGTCGTTGCCTGACGAGGAAACGCTGCTGGAGATCGTCAAGCGGGAAGCTTCGGACTATGCACGTCACAATTCGAATCAACGCGTCAATACAGACCAGAAGAGCCTCAATCAGCTGGTCAACCACCTCAAAGGCCTGACCTATAACGACGCGCGCTCGCTGGCGCGGGCCGCGATCGTCGACGACGGTGCCATAAATGCGAGCGATATTCCGCAGGTGATGCAGGCCAAGTATGATTTATTGAGTGGCAATGACCTGCTCGGTTTCGAGTTTGAAACCAGTAACTTCTCGCAGCTGGCCGGCATGCACGTGCTCAAAAAATGGTTATACCAGCGGGAAAAGTTTTTCCATCAGGTCAAGGGCCTGCCTGCCATGGACCGCCCAAAGGGTATCTTGTTACTCGGCGTGCAGGGTTGTGGCAAGAGCGTCGCGGCCAAGGCCGTGGCCGGTATCTGGAATGTGCCCCTGCTGCGCATGGACTTCGGCAGCCTCTACAACAAGTATGTGGGCGAGACCGAGAGCAATCTGCGCGAAGCGCTGAAAACGGCTGAAATCATGGCGCCCTGTGTGCTGTGGATCGATGAGATTGAGAAGGGTATCTCGGTCAGCGATCATGATGATGGCACCTCGCAGCGTATTCTCGGCACCATGCTCACCTGGATGGCGGAGAACGATACGCCGGTGTTCATCGTTGCTACCTCCAATGACATCCAGCGCCTGCCGCCGGAGCTGATTCGCAAGGGCCGCCTGGATGAAGTGTTTTTTGTCGATCTGCCCAGCGCCGAAGTGCGCCGCGAAATATTCAGGATTCACGCAGACAAGCGCGAACTCGATATCGCAGGGCTTGATCTGGAGAGATTGACGGAACTGACCGATGGCTTTTCCGGTGCTGAAATCGAGCAACTGGTGGTGTCCGCCATCTATACGTCGCATGCAGCCGACGAACCGGTGAGCACCGAGCTGCTCGAAGAGGAGATCAGTAACACCAGGCCCCTGTCGATTCTGATGTCCGAAAAGATAGATGCCTTGCGCCACTGGTCACAGGGCCGAGCCGTTTCTGTTGATTGATTGATACTATCGTGGCGCGGAAGGTCAGGTGCCTTATCATCGAACGTCTCGGCGAATACTTGCTCTGATCGATAAACCATTAATCCCGCGAGCGCCTTATCGGCATCAAATCGATGACCGCAAGGCGAGATATCGCTGATGACGCCGGTGATGTCTGTTTGTTAAGATCGCAGGTCAATGCTCCCGCTTCAGAGTAGACAGCCATGCAACAGACTTTTGCTCCCTCCGCCTATTCTTACCCGCTGTTGATCAAGCAGCTCTGGCATACGCCGATGTCCTGTCACCAGGATCAGGAAATTGTCAGCGGCCTGGATCAGCGTTTCAGTTATCGGCAACTGCGCGAACGCATCGGGCGACTGGCTGCCGGGCTAGAGTCGATCGGCGTCAAGCCAGGCAATACCGTTGCGGTGATGGACTGGGACAACCATCGCTACCTGGAATGTTTTTTCGGGGTGCCGATGATGGCCGCCGTATTGCACACGATAAATGTTCGTCTTTCGCCAGAGCAGATACTGTTTACCATCAATCACGCCGAGGACGACTTCATCCTGCTGCATGCCGATTTCGTTCCCATCATCGAGCAGATTCGCGATCGTATCGAAACCAGCCCGCAATTTATTTTCCTGCGCGATGATGCGCAGACGCCGCGCCCCGATTTCTGTGAATACGAGTACGAGTCGCTGCTGCAACAGGCAGACGCCGACTACGAGTTTCAGGATTTCGACGAAAATACCGTGGCCACGACCTTTTACACCACCGGCACCACCGGTGACCCGAAGGCGGTATTTTATTCGCATCGGCAACTGGTGTTGCATACCATGGGAATGATCGGCAGCCTTGCCTCTGCCGACAGCAGTAGCCGGATACATCGTGGTGACGTCTACATGCCAATTACACCCATGTTCCATGTGCACGCATGGGGCTTCCCTTACGCGGCGACCTTGCTCGGAATGAAGCAGGTTTACCCGGGGCGTTACGATCCGGCATTGCTGCTGAAGCTGATTGAAGTCGAGAAGGTGAGTTTCTCGCACTGTGTCCCTACTATTTTGCACATGCTGTTATCCGCGCCCGAGGTCGAGCTAGCCGATCTTTCCGGCTGGAAGGTGATCATCGGTGGCGCGGCCATGCCGCAGGGGCTGGCGCAGGCCGCCACAGAACGCGGCATAAACCTGTTTACGGCTTACGGCATGTCCGAGACCTGTCCTCTTATCTCGCTTGCTGACATGAGTGGTGTGTATGAAGTTGATCCGCAGGTGGCTCTGGCAGACCGCTGCAAGACCGGGAAGCCGACACTCATGGTTGACATGCGCGTGGTCGATGCGGAGATGAGGGATATCCCGCGCGGAGGTTCGGTAACCGGCGAGGTGGTGGTACGTGCCCCCTGGCTGACCCAGGGTTATGCCGGTAATCCGCAGGGTTCGGAGGAACTGTGGCAGGGTGGATATCTGCATACCGGCGACGTCGGCTATATCGACATGGATGGCTCGCTACAGATCACCGACCGCATGAAAGATGTGATCAAGTCAGGAGGCGAGTGGATCTCCTCGCTGGCGCTGGAAGATATTGTTTCCCGCTGCGACAGCGTTAATGAAGTGGCTGCTTTTGGCATACCCAGCGAGCGCTGGGGAGAGCGTCCGATGCTGGTGGTGGTCGGCAGTCCCGGTGCCACCGCGGAAACGGTCTCCGCCGAGGTTGAGGCCGCTATACAGTCCGGGGTGAAAGCCGGTCAGTTTCCGAAGTGGGCGATGCCGGAACGCATCGAGTTGCTCGATGCGCTACCCAAAACCAGTGTTGGCAAAATGGATAAGAAGCGTTTGCGCGCCGAGTACGGGAGTGCCGGTTAACGGCGCCGGCGACCCGCACTGATCTTTACTCCAGCAAGGCCTTATTCGTCAGAGGGCGGGGTCATCCATTCTTCAGGCTGCGCCAGGCCGCGCGGTATCTTCTTCTCCGGATCGTAAAATGGCAGGCTGACGATCTCGCAGCTGTGTCGGCTGCGGTCCTGTCCACGCACCGTTAGCTGCTTGCCCAGCCAGTCGCCTGCGCGCTCGAAGCGCACGAAACCGATTCCCGTTTCCAGGTAGGGTGTCCAGGCACCCGCGGTCATTCGGCCTACGACTTTTTCGCCGTCCAGCACCTCGAGGCCGGAGGATGGCACGATCCCGTCGCAGCTCAGGCCGAATAACAGGCAGTCCTGGTTGGCACTCACCAGCGCATCCCGGCCGACAAAAGCGGGCTTGTCCAGTTCGACGAAAGCGCCGATGCCCGCCTCGTAAGGGTTCATGGAACGGTCGATGTCAGTGCCATAGTCGAGGATGCCACCCTCCAGGCGACGAATCCCCATCGACTCGGCGCTGCTGAATTGCATGCCGTAGGGTTCACCGTGCAACATCAGGTGATCCCACAATGCCCTGGGGTCGAAATTCTCACCTTCGCTATAAACTTCAAAGCCCATTTCGCCGGTCCACCCGGTGCGGCTTACCAGCAGTGATTGCCCGCCGAAATCAAAGCGTCCGGCATGAAAATAACCAAAATTATCCGGCATCTGCCCGTTGGTCGCATTGTGTAGAACTTTTAAGGCCTGCGGGCCCTGCACCTGCAGTACGTGGGATTGCGGATCGCTGACGCTGACCTCGAGACCATCAGCATAGGCCAGCAACCAGGCTTCAAACTCACCATTCGCCTGCACGTACCAGAAATGATCCTCGGCCAGGCGAATCAGCACACCATCCATGATGACCCCGCCCTGTGGTGTGCAGGCAATCGCGTAGCGCGCCCGCCAGGTCCCAAGGCTACTGATGCGCCGCGTGAAAACCCGCTCCAGCAGCGTGACCGCATCAGGCCCCCTGATTTCCAGCGGCATCTCGGGTACGTCGTACAGCATGACCTGGCGGCGCAGTTTCCAGTAGTGCTCTACCGGGTCATCACCGACCGAAAGCGGATACAGCCGGTTGCAGTAAATACCAAAGACCACGTCGTCATGCGCATACATGTCGATATAGGGTGAAGGCGTGAAACGTTTGGCGCTGGCGCGGATGACTCGATGCGAGCTGGCGTAGTTGGATACTTCCATGAATGCAGGCCTGGGAGCGGTTGAAAGAAGGGGATTTTATTCCGTTTTAGTTAAATGGGAAGCACTACTGGCAGGTCTTGACCAGTCGCCCTGGCCGGGTCTGTTCACTGTCTGTGCCAGGCGATCGGCTTTAAGTGTTTGCCCCCGTTCACAATACAGGTTAGCGTTCGGCTTCGAACCTGGCAGTGCCCCTGGAGTCTGTTTCCGTTGACCGCGATTAACCAGTTTGCGAACCTGATTTCCACTAGCGCAGGCCTGTCGTGGTGAAGTGGCCCGGGCTGCCCATCGAAGATTGCCTGCGGGAATTGCAGCAATGCCTGTCCAAGGGCGATAACGTGGTGCTCCAGGCGCCACCGGGCGCGGGCAAGACTACACTGGTACCGCTAGCCCTGCTCGACCAGCCCTGGCTGGCCGGACGCAGGATCCTGATGCTGGAACCGCGCCGTATCGCCACGCGCACCGCCGCTTATCGCATGGCGAGTCTCCTCGGTGAGTCCCCCGGTCAGACGGTGGGTTATCGCATGCGGCTCGAATCGAAAACGGGGCCGGAGACGCAAATCGAAGTCATCACCGAAGGTATCCTGACACGGATGCTGCAACGGGATCCCCTGCTCGAAGGGGTGGGCCTGGTGATCTTTGACGAATTTCATGAGCGCAGTCTTGATTCCGATCTCGCGCTCGCACTGTGCCTGCAGGGACGTGCAGTGTTCGGTGAGGCAGCCGGAGATGGCCACAGCCGGCTCAAGATACTGGTGATGTCGGCGACACTCGACACCGCCGCGGTAGCCGCGTTGTTGGGCGATGCTCCCGTCGTCAGCAGTGAGGGCAGGGCATACCCCGTTGATATTGTCTATGGCCGTGCGCGCAAGTCAGGCGATCGCACTGTGGATCGTGTGGCAGCCTCTATTCAGCAGGCTTTGCAGGATAACCCGCACAGCAGTGTGCTTGCCTTCCTGCCGGGCCAGGGCGAGATACAACGCTGTCGCAACCTTTTGCAGGACTGGTTGCGCGAACGCCGGATCGAGGGTGTTCACCTGCGCCCCCTGTTCGGCAATCTGTCCATCGATGAGCAGCAGCGCGCCATTGACGCGCTGTCCGGCAAGGAGGCCGATGATCAAAAGGTAGTGCTCGCAACCAACATCGCCGAGACCAGCCTGACCATCGATGGTGTCGACGTCGTGGTCGACTCAGGGCTTGAACGTGCGGCTCGTTTTGATCCAGGCACGGGCATGACCGGTTTGCATACCTTGCGTATTTCAAGGTCCTCCAGTGAGCAACGCGCCGGGCGTGCCGGGCGTCAACGACCGGGCAAGTGCTATCGTCTGTGGTCGGCCGAGCAACAGCAGCAGCTCGCCGCCGAGAGCAGTGCTGAAATTCTCAGCGCTGACCTCGCACCGCTGGCCCTGCAGCTATTGCAATGGGGTGTTGACGATCCGCGCGAACTGTTGTGGCTCGATCCGCCGCCGCGCGGTCCCTGGCAGCAGGCCATGGATTTGCTGTTGTCGCTCGGAGCGCTCGATAAACGCGGTAATACCTGGGTATTGAGCCCTCATGGCGAAGCGATGAGCGCCTTGCCGCTACATCCGCGTTTAGCCCACATGCTGCTCTACGGTGCCGCCAGTGGTCACGCGCGTACGGCAGGCCTGCTCGCCAGTTTGCTGTCGGAACGCAATCCTTTCCGCGACGATGTGGATGTCGGTCAGCGTCTCGATATGCTGGCCGGGGAGCTTGCCTGCCCGCGACCACAGCAGGGCTGGCTAGCGCGCACCCGACAGTTGGCCGGGCAGTTTGAGCAGCAGCTAAAAGGGCTGAAGCTACCCGCTGCGGATGTCAGCTACCTGTTGCCGGGGGACCAGATCAATGCCTGCCTGCTGGCGCAGGCTTATCCGGATCGAATCGCCCGCCGTCGCCACTCGGGGGGTTATCAACTGGCCAACGGTCGCAGCGCCGGTTTTGTCGGCACGCCGGCACTCGGCAAGCATCGCTGGCTCGCGGTTGCCGAGGTCAGCAGCAGTGCTGGCAACAGAAGTGACGTGATTCGTGCCGCGGTCGCGCTCGATGACAACTTGTTTGGTTCTGCCCTGCGCTCGTTGGTGAGTGAGCAAACCATCGCCGAATGGGATCGCAAGGCTGGCCGATTTGTGGCCGAGCAACAGCAACGGATTGGCGCCCTGGTGTTGCAGCGCAAGTCGTTGCCGGAGGTACCGGAGGAGGCAAAACGACGGGCGTTGATTGAGTATTTGCAGGCTGAGGATCTCAAGCCACTGCCCTGGACCGCCGAGCAACGGCAATGGTGCGCGCGCGTGAATCTTCTGCGTGCCATAGACCAGGGTCAGGCCTGGCCGGATTTCAGCCACGAGGGTCTGTTGGCAAACCTTGACGAGTGGCTCGGGCCTTATCTCGGACCGGTCACTATTTTGCAGAACTTCGGCAAACTCGATCTCGGCAGTATTCTCGAAGCACAACTTTCCTGGCAGCAGAAGCAGCGCCTGGAGCGCCTCGCGCCAACCCGCTTTGAAGTGCCCTCGGGCTCGGCGATCAAGATAGATTACAGCGCATCACCACCGGTTCTGGCAGTCAAGCTACAGGAAATGTTCGGCTGTGAACAAACACCAACGGTGGCCGAGGGCAAGGTGGCACTGCTGGTGCACCTGCTGTCACCGGCGGGCCGGCCCCTGCAAATCACCCAGGACCTGGCCGGATTCTGGCGCTCGTCCTACCACGACGTCAAAAAGGAAATGAAAGGGCGTTACCCGAAACATCCCTGGCCCGATGATCCACTGGTCGCACCGGCCACACGCCATACGCGTCGACGTGGATCATAAAGGGGCATTGGTCGAGCCCCTTCATCGTGGGTCCGCGTGGCTTTGGTGCTCGTTTGATTAATAAAAGGTCATCCTATAGTATCGTCTACCCCGATCGATGCTTTATCGTTGGGGTAGGCTGCTACGGTTCAGCGCTATAAAAGCGAGGGCCGAATAATAAATCCTCAGGAGGAATTGGCATGATCAGAAAAATAACGATGGTTGCGATGGGCGCAACACTATTACTCACCTCGGTTACCAGCGCGTATGCGGCCGAGTCCATGGTTCTAAAGCGCATCAAGGAGCGCGGTTCCATCAACATGGGTCACCGGGAATCTTCCGTGCCGTTTTCCTATATTGGCAAGGATGGCAAACCCCAGGGATACTCGGTCGACCTGTGCATGAAGTTCATCGATGCCGTCAAGGCCGAACTCGAAATGCCCGATCTGGAAGTCAACCTGGTGCCGGTTACCTCGCAAACACGTATCGCACTGATGGCTAATGGCACTATCGACCTGGAATGTGGGTCCACCACCAACAACCTGACCCGCCAGAAGCAGGTTGACTACCTGTCGACTACCTTTATTACCGGCACCAAGATCGCTTCCAAGAAGGGCTCGGGTATTACTGAAATCGAAGACCTCGAAGGTAAAACCGTAGCACTGTCGCTCGGCACCACCAACGAAAAGGCGATCAAACGCGTTGCCAAGGAAAAGGGAATCAACCTCAAGACCCTGATGGTTAAAGATCATCCCCAGGGTTGGCTTGCGGTTGAGACCGGTCGCGCCGATGCCTATGCCTCGGACGATGTGCTGCTCTATGGCTTGGTGTCCAAGTCGAAGAACCCCGCAGACTTTCAGGTCACCGGGCGTTTCCTGAGTTTTGACCCCTACGGCATCATGGTGCCGCAGAATGACTCGCTGTATCGTCGCATTGGCACCGTTACACTGGCTGATCTGATGCGCTCGGGCGAAGCTCACAAGATTTACGACAAGTGGTTCAACCCTGGTCCGACGGGTATCAACATGCCGATGAGCGATACGCTGCGCACGGCCTTTGAAATCCAGGCCCTGCCGCACTAAATCTTTCTTTACCTTCCAGAGCATTGAGCCGGACACTAACACTGTCCGGTTCAATGCCTTCATTCTACCGGGGTAGTCATGAGCTATAACTGGGACTGGGGCGTACTGTTTCGCGAACCCTATTTTGAATGGTTGGTATCCGGCTTTCTGTGGACGATCTCGGTCTCGATCGCCGCCTGGATTCTGGCCTTTTCGCTGGGATCGATTGTCGGTATCGCGCGCACCGTCGACAACCGGTTGGTTAGCGGAATCGCTACCTGCTACGTTGAAATCTTTCGCAATATCCCGCTTCTAGTACAGATGTTCCTGTGGTATTTCGTGTTTCCCGAGTTGCTGCCTGACGATGCGGGCATGTGGGTCAAGCGCGAACTGCCGATGCCCGAATTCACCACCGCGGTGGTTTGCCTGGGGCTTTATACCGCGTCCCGGGTCGCGGAACAGGTCCGCGCCGGTATCCAGGCAATCGGCCAGGGCCAGCGCAACGCCGGGCTCGCCATGGGTCTTACGCCCGCCCAGGTTTACCGCTACGTGTTACTGCCGGTTGCCTATCGCATCATCGTACCGCCGCTGACCAGCGAGTTTCTGACCATATTCAAGAATTCGTCGGTGGCACTTACCATCGGTGTGCTCGAAACCACGGCGCAGGCACGCCAGATTGAAGAGTATACCTTCCAGGGATTTGAAGCCTTTACCGCGGCGACCCTGTTGTACATCGTCGTTACCTCGATCGTCATGTTGTTGATGAAACTGGTCGAAGGGCGGGTACGCATTCCCGGCATGATTTCCCTGGGAGCGAAATAATATGTTCGGTGATTTCGATACCGCTGTCATTTTCGATAACCTGCATTTCCTGCTGGAAGGGATGCAGCTGACCCTGGTTCTGACGGTGGTTGCGATTCTGGGCGGTTTGTTGCTGGGAACCCTGCTGGCGCTGGCGCGCCTGTCACCGTTCAGGGTAGTGTCTTTCTGCGCCGGCAGCTACGTGAACTTCTTTCGCTCGATGCCGTTAATTCTGGTCATCTTCTGGTTTTATTTCATGGTGCCGCACATTGTCGGTCGCCCGGTGGGCGGATTTTACTCGGTGCTGGTGGCTTTCGTGATGTTCGAGGCAGCCTACTATTGTGAAATCATGCGCGCTGGAATCCAGAGTGTGCGCAAGGGGCAGATCTATGCCGGCCAGGCACTCGGTCTCACCTATGGGCAGAACATGCGCTACGTGGTGTTGCCCCAGGCGTTTCGCAACATGGTGCCGATTCTGATGACCCAGGCCATCATCCTGTTTCAGGATACCTCGCTGGTCTATGTGGTCGGGGTTAAGGATTTTCTCGTCAGCGCCGACCTCGTCGCCAACCGCGAGAACCGTATCCTGGAAATGTTTACTACCGTGGCGCTGGTCTATTTCGTGATCTGCCTGTCCGGTTCGTTATTGGTCAAACGCCTGCAGAGGAAATTCGCCAAGTGATAGAACTCAAGAATGTCAGCAAGTGGTACGACGATTTTCAGGTGCTCGACAATTGCAGTACCCAGGTCGAAAAAGGCGAGGTTGTGGTTGTCTGTGGCCCGTCGGGTTCCGGGAAGTCAACGCTGATCAAATGCGTCAATGGGCTCGAGCCGTTTCAAAAAGGTGAAGTGTTTGTCGATACTATATCGGTCGGTGACAAGGAAACCGACCTGCCGAAATTGCGTGCGAGTATCGGCATGGTGTTTCAGAATTTTGAATTGTTCCCGCATATCTCGGTTGCCGAGAATATCAAGCTGGCGCAATTGAAGGTGCTGGGCCGCAATGAAGATGAAGCCAGCAAGAATGCGCTGCGTCTGCTCGAGCGCGTTGGTCTCGCCGACCAGGCGGACAAGCATCCGGCGCAACTCTCTGGTGGCCAGCAACAGCGCGTCGCGATTGCGCGCGCACTGGCGATGGATCCGATCGCGATGCTGTTTGACGAACCGACCTCGGCGCTCGATCCGGAAATGATCAACGAAGTGCTTGATGTCATGGTTGAACTGGCGAAAGACGGCATGACCATGATGGTGGTGACCCACGAAATGGGCTTTGCCCGCCGTGTGGCAAACCGGGTTATCTTCATGGATGAGGGCAGGATAGAAGAGGATTGTACCAAGGAAGAATTCTTCAATACCACGCGCGGAGAACGTGCCCAGATCTTTCTCTCCAAGATTCTGGAGCACTGAATACAGGCGTTAGCCGAAGAATAAACCGACCGGTCAATAACTCACTGGCCC
>Ga0316196_10001399_pt1 | contig 10575 bp, 11 predicted proteins | sample Eddsed2cm_MG_FD_204938 | JGI IMG/M metagenome (GOLD analysis project Ga0316196, IMG submission 204938) | Coastal sediment microbial communities from Maine, United States - Eddy sediment 2 cm | ecosystem: Environmental > Aquatic > Marine > Coastal > Sediment | place: USA: Maine | collected... | reverse complement strand
AACCTTTTTCATCTCGTCCTTATCCATCAATTCAAAGTTCTCGATTTCAAAAGAGTCTTCTCTGGCCAGGAATCGGTCTATCAACTCAAAATCAACGAAATCATTCTCCTTGCGCCACCACTTGATAAACTCTTTTCCCTGCCTTTTGCTTTGTTCAAGCTCGCCCGCAATCTGATGACTTTGCATGACTTTTCTCCTTTCCAAATGAATGTCCTTGGGATAGACAGCTTTGGTTCAGTGGACATTTATCTTGATTTCTTTTTCCAACGCTTCCTCCATTTTAGGAAGCTTCACCGTCAATATACCCTTATCAAAGCTTGCATCAATCTTGTCAGTTTTCACACCTACCGGGAGTCTCATGGACCGCTGGAAGTTCCCAATGTGGCATTCGCAACAGTGGTAGTGTTTTCCCTCTTTCTTCCTCTCGACTTTCTTCTCACCTTTTATGGTTAAAATGTCACCGGTGAGTTTTATGTCAATATCTTTTACTTCCATGCCAGGTAACTCGGCCTCAACAGTCAGGCACTCCTTCGTTTCCGAGATATCTAAAGGAGGGTACCAGCCAACTCCAAGAGCCTCCCCTTCTAAAGGTTCACCGAGAAGTTGGTCCCAAAGACGATCCATCTCTCTTCTAAAGGGTTCCATCTCCCTCAATGTTCTGCGATGTCTCCACGGTGTTAGTTCCATGATGTTGTCTCCTTTAACAAAGAAAATCTGTCTTCCCAAGGGCTAAGCGGGGCCATACATCAACAGTAAACGACCCATTGCTGCTACTCTTTGTTCACAGATTTATAACCTTTGGCCTCAGTGCTCTGCCGATTCGAATTGGTGCAAAAGTTGTTTCTACATTCTTTGCGTTAAGAGCTAAATTGCAGCGTAATAATTATACCTTCACCGCAATAAGTTAACTTTTTCTAAACCTTATCCCTAATCAAAAATTAAGCAACAAAGTAAAGAACATTCCTTTTATAAAACAAAATGTTAAGTGTTTTAGTCGTTAATATTGATGTGACTGCTAGCTATGCAAAGCGGTTTGGTTGTTCATGCTGTATAGGGGATATAGTCTTTGAGTAAAACCGTAAAAACAGAGATTAAGCTTTTCAGAATGGAAGAGTCTCTACCCTCACCGGAAGAGAGCCCATCTTTAAGAAAGGTATGTCTTGTTGCCAACCATAGATAGACTTATTGCAATAGATAACCATGTCGTCTTTTCTGTATCTTCCATGATGTTACCATCCTGAGAAGTAACCGATCAAACCCAGGGTCATCCCGAAAAAAAGGTTAATGCCTTTGACCCTTAAAAAATCCAGACGCGAGTCAGCGAGCAACGGCAGCATGCCGTGACCGTCCTGAACGATGGAACTGGCGAGCAGAACACTGAAAGAAACTGCTCCTTGGGTGTAGAGAGTCAAAAAGACCAAGTGTGGCCCAGATTCAGGAACCAGGCCCACCAAACAGGCAACCAATAACATGAGGAACTGGTTCTGCTGCATCCATCCGGCAAGCTGGAAATGCTCAATCGACAGATGCATGAAAAAAAGCGCGCCGAAAGTCCATAAAAACACCCGGGCTAGATGACGCTTGACGACATGTTCCCAAAGATGTGTCCCGAGAAAGTGCTCAGGGACGGTGCTGACAATAAACAGTCCGACAGCCGACGTTAGCAGCAAAGAGACTCTCACCCAACTCCAGACATGAGGGCCGAGTTGACCGGTTAGCAGGCCAAAGATAAAAAGGACGAGCATGATGACCAGGACTCCCCGGGCGAGGGAACAGTCTTTCCACTGCTGCACTATTTGTCCTCGCGGGAAACATTCGCAGGGTTCCTCTTCATGAATATCGAGTTGGTGCTGAACATCTGGCTTTCTATCTGCCGCATTGCCAGAGAGGGCATCTGTGATAACACCGGCCACAATACCGACCAGCATGAGGACAAGGAAGATGGCAAGCGCCGTTCCGGGAATCATAGTCAGCATGACGAAGGATTCGTCACCGCTGGTGGCGATCATCGCTGTAACCACTGCTCCCAGTGAGACGACCCGGTGTGAATAAAGGGCAACGATCGCGAAGGCCCCCATGCAGCCGGGAGTTGCACCGAGAGCAGCAGCCAGCAGGTACTGCCGCCAGCGACTGCCGCGCAATCCGTGTTGCCAAACCCCTTGTGTCAGCACGTTGAGATATTCGATCACCAACATCATCACAAAGACGAAGCCGGTAATCATGAGCGCATGAGTCAGGCTGTCCCGCACGAGCTCAATCATGATTTTCGATCCCTTGTGGCACAATAACCGCAGAGAGGCTCTTCACTGTTAGGTGTTTAGGAGAGCGTCTCCAGGCTTCTGCATAGCCAGATGCACTGGCTTCGGTTGCGGGTACGCAGCAATCAGTCGCTACAGCGGGTCAATGCGGCCCGCACCATCCAGGCCACAAGAGCAAGACCGACCACCAGGGTCACGAGAAATAAGATCAGCGGTGAATACTCAGGAGCGACCTTGAGCATCTCCAGAGTAAAGTGTTCCTGCAAATAGCCGCCGCGTACAAAATCACGCATGAGAACCATTGTGCAGACCAGGCCAAACAAGACTGTCGTGCTGGCATAGACCTTTTTCTTGAATGCTGTGACCAGAAGGGTGGCCAGCAGCAGCAACGCCACCACAAAGCAGATTGTCGCCAGGTTATTCCCCCCCATAAAAAGCATCCGCTGTGCTTGAGGCAAGGCCAGCAAAAACCAGAGCCCGACAGCAATCTGCACGATAGTCAATCCCAAAAACAATTTCATCCCGACCGCCGAGGCATAATCACCCAGCAAACGGTCACTGCGTCTAATCCAACGCCCATAGAGAGACACGAAGAGGCCGCCAACAGCAGTACCGCCGACCATGAAGTGCAGATAGCGCGGCCAGAGCGTGACGTCCGCCGTGTTGAGAAAGGTTCCTCTCGAGTTCTTCAGGTAGGTCTCCCAAGTTTCAGGATGCAGCATCAGCGTCATGTTGTTGCTGAGCATAAAGCCGATGTAAAGAAAGCCCAAAAAAGCACAGCAGAGGGTCACGACACCATAACGACCTAGTGTGGAAAATTTGAAATCATACAAGTAGGCAGCATAGTAGGCAGTCAGCAGGACGGGAATAATCATGAGCCAGTACATGCCCATGAGCACGGAACTGGAGTAGATAAAGTGTCCGTAGAGGACCTGCAGGAAGAGAAACGGTGCGACGCCCAGGTTGACTGTCAGGGCGATCAGAAGGGGGATCACCTTCGCAAGTTCATAAGCAAGGCCCTGAGACTGGGTGCTGCCTTTCAGGTGCATATAAATGGCGATGACAGACGATCCAAGCAGCGCATTCATGAACAACAGGTGTAGCGGGAAGGTCAGCAGCAGAAAGAACTGAAAGTAGCCCCAATGGGTCGGGATAGTGTCCGGCGTGGGGATCAGAGGGATCATAGTTCTTCTCCTTTTCTTCCGGAAAGGACCCAGGTTGCAATAGCTAGCCGCTCATCATCATGCAGGGAGAGCCCTGCCATCATCGGATTCAGCTTGCCAAGGGTAAGCAGAGATTCGGCGATAGCCGATACGGACTTTCCTTCGGCCCAGGCAATGATGACGTCGCTGCCGTGGCAACCGGTACAGTTCTGCTCAAAGACGGATCGGCCCATGTCGACGGCAGATTGCGGCTGCGCAAGTGACCGGAAAAAGCCGGCCAACAGTTCTTTTTCCGCGGTCGTTCCGGAAAAGTTTTCCATCATGTCGTTCAGCGCACTCAAAGACTCGAGGCCGGCAACGATCTCGGCCAGAGTCTGGCCTGCCGCCCATTCCTGAATAATGTCGAGGCCATGGCAGCCGACGCAGTTTTGCTCGTAGAGTTGTTGCCCTTGCCCGGATGGTGCTACGAGCAGGGCAGGATCGACTGACTTGCCGTGCAATTCGCCAGCGATGTAGGCGGCGAGGGCCATGGCTTCCTGCTCATTGCCCAAAAATGGCGGCATATAGGGTCGTTTGTGTATGACATTGAGCAGATAACCGTGCAGCGCCGGGAAATCCATGGTCGCAGTTTTTGGCAGGATGTCATTGTTAAGGCCACCGATTGTATGGCAGGCATAACACTGGAATTTGAAGATTTCGGCACCGGCCTCGGTGAGATTTTCATCTCTGGCCTCATGCACCGTAGCCCACTTCGCCCGGGCGAGAAAACTCTCACCCTGCAGCTCCTTGGCCTGTGCCAGCGTGACGCCGTTTGAGTACATCACCTGATTGAGGACGAAAGGCCGCCTTGCTGCTTCACGAGTCCATTCGAAAGCGCCCATGAGCAGGAACGCCGGCACCAGGGCCAGGATGGCAACTGTTTTATTGTTGTATGCCGGACGGATTACAGTCAGCAGCAGCAGCAGGATTAAAGTGGCGATCAGGGCATAAAGAGCATACTCACCTGCCGCCCGGATGGTGGGCGATCCCCCTGCCACCAGCGCGCGCGCCGGTTCGGGAAGGATCGAAAAATACCAGTAGCCGCAGGGCAGCATCAGCGCCAAAGAGCCTAGAGCCCATTGCCCACTGTAGCGAGTCATCTTTGCCTTGAAGCCCTGCTCTTTGAGAAAAGCGCAGGTTACAAATGCATACAAGCCGGCCAACATGAACGAAAGAAAAGTGCGGAAGAACAAGGCTGGCCAAAAAGACGGGTTGAAAAATCCTGACCAGAAATTGTGATTATTAACCCAGGCCCCCGGGGTCAGCATGAAATCGATGATGCCATTGATGAGGAACAGGCTGAGCCAGGCGGAGATAAAGTAGATCCACCCGACCGCCTGGTGGGTGCGGTTATCCATTCTTCCGAAGGTGTAATAATAGACGAGTAATGCCGTAATCTCGACCAGAAACCACACCCATTCTGCCGCCCATCCATAGACAAATGTGTGGATGAGCAGGGATGTCGCTGCCGGTTGCACCAGGGAAATGATAAACCAGATGCCGACACCGGTTATCCCGCCGTAGACCATGGTCAGCAGCATGAAAAACTTGGCATGGCGTTTGGTAAAAGCCAGAATATCGGGGTTGTTTTCGCGCAACCCTTTGCGTTCCGTCAGGACGAGGTAGAGACCACCGCCGACGGCAAAGTGAGAAACGAACACGTGGGTTATAGCGATCAAGGCGATGAGCAGTCCACCACCTGTTTCCGGAAGATACCAGACAGGATAATTCATACTTCCTCCCAACGATTCAATAGAGAATAACTATAGGATACTTCTTAAGCTCTTTAAGCTCGCATGGTCGAAAAGCAACGCATACATCAAGGCCAAGGGTCTTAATATACCGGCCAAATATTATCTAATTCTAATGCTATAGCGATCCGATAGAGTGTCAAGTGTCGTGACAGCAATAGCTAACATTGCCCATATGACCTGCCTTAACAAATTACACGCAATTTACGTGCGTACATTAAAACAAACAAGCACAGAATGTGTTGAAATAATATATTGACTTTTGAATATGTCTCGGCATAATGTGCATATGCACACAACAAACAAAGGAGACATTATCATGAAAATTTGCTTTCCCGTAGCAGACAACCAAGGAATGGACAGTCAAATCTTTGAACATTTTGGCTCGGCACCAATGTTTTTAACGGTCGACTCTCAAACTGGTGAGATTTTGGAAAATTCCAATCATGACAAGGGGCACACCCATGGCAACTGTCAACCGCTCAAAGCTCTCGCAGGCCTGACGGTTGATGCTATCGTCGTCGGAGGTATCGGCAAGGGCGCCTTGAGCGGTATGAACCAGGCAGGCCTTAAAGTCTTCCAGGCTTATCCCGGCACCATTGCAGACAATCTGGCAAAGTTGGCAATAGAACAACTCAAAGAGTTAACGAAGAATGACGTTTGTGGCGGACATGCCGGGCTCCATAGGTACGGCCATGGTGCCGGTGCGGGACATGGACACGGCTGCGGGTGCTGACCCTTTCGGATCAAGGAGTAAAGAGTCATGCGGATTTATCGCAGCGAGAGCCAAAAACCTATCGATCGTTTTGTTGACGATCTTTCCCTGGCAGCGAATTCACGGGGTTTCTTGATTCATAACGAAGACAAAATGGCCTTGGCTCATACCTTCGGCCAGCATGGAGCTGATGTTGCCAAGGACTTTGATCTTCACATGATACAAATCTGTAAACCACATAAAGCGGCCAAGAGCTTAAGTAAAAACCCGGAGCGATCTGTGCTTATGCCGAAGTTCATTATGTCTTTTACGCAAAACGAAATGACCCAGATCAGGTTTTTGCACTACAGACAAGCAACCGTGATGGGCCTGATTGATGATGCTCAATTTCCAGGTTCTCTCGCCGAAAGTTTTGAGGAGATCATTGCCCTCATCGAGGCGGCTAAATAGGGATTATCTCAATGTGGGCACTTTTAGGCGCGCTCAATAAAAAACTGACCATAGCAATCCCCGTCATGATGATGGCCGGGATCGGCTATGGTCTTTTGGTTGACGCGGTTTTTTTGAAAAACCTGATCCTTCCTTTTACTTTTCTCATGGTCTACCCGATGATGGTGACCCTGAAACTCAGGCAAGTCCTTGAAGGTGGCGACACCAAGGCGCAGCTTCTCACCCAGGCTATCAATTTCGCGGTAATTCCTTTTGTCGCTTTCGGCGTCGGGCAGTACTATTTCAGCGACAGCCCTTATATGGCTCTAGGTTTGTTGTTGGCGGCCCTGGTGCCGACCAGTGGCATGACTATCTCCTGGACCGGTTTTGCCGGCGGCAACCTAGCCGCTGCGGTCAAGATGACCGTGGTCGGCCTGATCCTCGGTTCGCTGGCGACACCCTTCTATATCAAGGTTTTAATGGGCGCCACGGTTGAGGTGAGCCTTGTAAAGGTCTCTCAGCAAATTGCGTTGATCGTCTTTCTGCCTATGGTCGCTGGCTATGTTACACAGCAGTTTTTGGTAAAACGCTACGGTCGAAAAGCTTTTCAAGAGCTCCTGGCACCGCGATTTCCCGGGCTTTCGACTCTTGGCGTCCTCGGCATCGTATTTATTGCCATCGCCCTGAAAGCGCCAGCGATCTCGGCTCATCCCGAACAATTGCTGCGTATTCTGGTGCCGTTGGTCCTCCTCTATACTTTCAATTTTCTGCTGAGTACAATAATTGGACGCCTTGCGTTGCCACGGGGAGATGCGGTCGCACTGGTTTACGGCACAGTGATGCGCAATCTCTCGATCGCCCTGGCGGTCGCAATCAACGCTTTTGGCGCGGCCGGTTCGGATGCGGCCCTGGTCATCGCCCTGGCCTATGTCATCCAAGTGCAATCTGCGGCCTGGTATGTTAAATTTACGCCATACTTGTTCGGTTCGGATGAGCCGGTCACCCAATCCACTTGCGAGAGTTGAATGTCACCAAGACCCAAAAAACCGCGCCATTGTGATTGTCCGCACCGACCTGTTGGTCTGGTCATGAAACCTGCTGGAATTGCAACCCGTGACCTGGAAAAAATCACACTGGAAATTGACGAACTCGAGGCTCTGCGCCTTTGTGACGGCAGTGGCTTAAGCCAGGCAGAGACCGGCAAACTGATGGGCATTTCCCGCGGCACTGTGCAACGGCTGGTAGCCAGCGGTCGCAAAAAAATCATCCGGGCTATCCTTGAATCTCAGGCACTGGTCGTCAAAGATGAAGAGGCTGGGGATTGATGCTGTCTCCAGAAGTTATCAGCCACGAAATTCTCTGGTTGCTGTTGACCTTGATGCTTGTTTTTATCGGTGACTTGATCTTTATTTTGGTTCAACGCAGGAAGACGGAAAGAGCTCTCAAAGAGAGTGTTGCCCAGACCAAGCTGTTGCTCAATTCTGCGGCAGAGGGGATTTATGGTCTGGATTTAAAAGGGAATTGCACTTTTTGCAACCCTGCCTGTTTGCGCCTTCTTGGTTATGATAAGGAAGCTGAGCTCATTGGTAAGAATCTCCACGAAATGATTCATCACACCCGTGCAGACGGGTCTCCTTACCCTCCAGAGGATTGCCAGATTTGCCACGCTTACCTTTACAACAGCAAGGTTCACCTCGAAGATGAGGTGCTGTGGCGTGCTGATGGCAACTCTTTTCCTGTAGAATACTGGTCTTACCCTCTGCGCAAAGGGGACCATACGGTCGGGGCGGTGGTTTCGTTTCTCGACATCACTGATAGAAAGCATGCCGAGAAGAAGATCAGGGAGGCCAACCAGGAACTTGATGCGTTTGTTTATACGGTTTCCCATGATCTGCGCACCCCCATTTCAGCCGTCGTTGGTTATGCCGATCTTCTCAAGGAGCTTCACGGCAACGAATTTAGTGAAGAGGCCTTGACCTTGTTAAACACGATAGAACAGCAAGGAGAAAAGATGGGCATGCTTGTCGAGGATTTGTTAGCCTTGGCCACGGTCGGAAATATTGAGCCGCCGGCTCAACCGGTTGACACCAATAAAGTCCTCAATTTTGTACTTGCAGAACTCGACCTCGACATCAAAAAAGCAGGAGTTCATGTCAAGGTTGGAACTCTGCCGTCAGTAAGGATTCCAGAATCGTTACTCCTCCAGATTTTTGAAAACCTGCTTGGCAATGCATTGCGCTATGCCGGTCCAGATGCTGGCCCGATCGAAGTCAGTGGCATCCGTAACGAACAGAAGGTCAGTTATTTTGTGAGCGATCATGGCAAGGGGATTCCCAAAGAAGAACAAACGCAGATCTTTAAAGCGTTTTACCGGGGATCAACGGTCAAGGGGAAAACGGGTAGTGGCGTAGGTCTGGCGACAGTACAGAAAATCTGTAAACTCTATGGGGGGCATGCCACTGTTGCAGAGACACCCGGCGGTGGCGCCACCTTCCGAGTTGAAATACATGATGCGACTTAGGCAGGACATCTTGTTTTTGTCTGTTGCTAATCCGTTTGTGAAATTGGACAACTTAGAATCTGTTACGAATACTACAACTTGTTACTGACATCGCGATGTCTAAGAGAAGTAGGCTGGATGTAGATAATATTGGAGGTCAATGTGCTTGAAGGACTAATACACATATTCTGCTTTGTGACGATTACAGTTAGCTTCATTTATGGAACTGTAATCTGTTTGATATGTGGAAGGAAGTGCACCTTTGACCAGCCTCCTGAAAAGAGGAAACAAAGTCTTAAATTTAGTTTGCCTGCTGCAGTAGCCTTATATTCATGTGGCTTTATGGTGTTCTTCAACCATTTCTTTGGGACTTATTGGAAGTTTACAGTTGTTGCTCTGATGAGCGCCATCTTGCTCGCAGTGTTTGTTACGTCTATGGCCATGCCCAAGCTAAAGCGTAATCCATCAAAATAGATAAATTGTCACTACTATGAAGAACTATAAATCACGACATATTGAATGAATAATGGCCACCTAGAGACGGGTGGCCTTTTTCTTTGATTTGTCAGTTAGCAATAAAGAGGATGTAAAAGGTTGCGGGGTATTCGATAAGGGGTATTATATTAGATACATGTAATAATAGTTGCCAATTATAGACAGGAGAAAGTCATGAAAGAGCATACTCTTGATCATAAAAGCCCGCAGAAATTAGAAAGATTACATGCATCCAATTATGCAAAGCCAGCTTGGCCAGGTCAGGCCTTGAACTGTGAGCAATGCCTTTATAACGATCAGGACATTGACGCCTGTCCTTGTGCAAAGTGCCATACGCGGAATTAGCGGATAGCGCGCCTGCCAAAATTATCATGATATGAGCGTAGTGCACAGTACCCCAAAGTAGGAGTGTGATTGTATCGGATTGCACTACGCTCCCAAATATCACGCCTTGTGTGAAGAAAACCGGCTTCTTATTGATAGATACATTCAGGAAGCTCTTTAATACACAAAACTATGGCCACCAGGGTTCATTTCTTGGTGGCCTTTCTTTGTAATACAGGAAGGATGTGATTTTCATGTCACAGCACATTCTGTTTTATCTGTTAAAGTGAGTTAAGCTTCGGTTTGATCAGGAGGATGAGTATGACAATCAGATCAGATTTAAGTGTGGAGGTTCCTGTGATTAAAAAGAAGATTTTAGTTGTTGAGGACGAAGAATCCTTATTGAAGCTACAAAGCATACTGTTGACCATAAGGGGCTACACAGTCGAAGGGGTAATGGATGGTCAGGCAGCATTGGAGGTAGTAGAAACGATGAATCCTGATCTGATTCTTCTCGATATTATGCTTCCCAAGATTGATGGCTTCGAGGTTTGTCGGCAGGTAAAGGCTAACGAGGCAACCCGTCATATTCCGGTGATCATGCTTACGGCGAAAAAGAGCATGGAAGACCGTGTCATGGGTGAGCAGGCTGGAGCTGACATGTACATAACAAAACCTTACAAGGCATCGATCGTTATTGAAACCATTCAGAAGTTACTCTCTTGAATCTTGGCCTTATTGCCCTCAGGGGTTGTTTATTGTTTGTCACGACTTCTGAGACGAAAATCGGCTTCTTATTGATAGAGGTATTTAAGAGGTTCTTTAATTCAAACTAGCAGATATTGTACAGCGAGGCTGGGACGCAGTTGGAGCAGGTGACTTCGATACCTTAGTAGCCGAT
>Ga0316196_10001395_pt1 | contig 10577 bp, 6 predicted proteins | sample Eddsed2cm_MG_FD_204938 | JGI IMG/M metagenome (GOLD analysis project Ga0316196, IMG submission 204938) | Coastal sediment microbial communities from Maine, United States - Eddy sediment 2 cm | ecosystem: Environmental > Aquatic > Marine > Coastal > Sediment | place: USA: Maine | collected... | reverse complement strand
TAGCTTCTGATCTTTCAGACCATAGTCGGGTTGACCCCTACGGGTAAGGGTTATACTGTAGTTTGCTGTAGGCTACAGCTGCGGAATCGCCATGAAGTTCGGGCGAAAGTAACCACACATGAAAAAGAAGAATAACCCAGAATTGTCGTCGGTCGAGACAGACACAACTTGTCGCTGGTCCAGCGAGGCGATTCGTACGCAGCTGAAGCGGATCCTCGGGCATGCCGAATTCCAGGCCACCGACAAAATGCATGAATTTCTGCGCTTCGTCGTCGAGGAGACGCTGGCGGGCCGCTCTCAGCACGTCAAGGGGTTCACTATCGCGGTCGAGGTATACGGACGGGATGCCGACTTCGACGCCGCGCACGATCCGGTCGTGCGCATCCAGGCCGGCCGCCTGCGACGTGCCATGGAGCGTTATTACCTGGTCTCGGGGGGGCAGGACCCGATCCGAATCGAAATTCCGAAAGGAAGCTACGTCCCGGTATTCTCTGAAGGCCCTGGCTGCGAGTCTTTTCCAGACCGCGTGGGCGCTCTGCCAAAGGTGCAAAGGTCGACGACATCGTGGCCAACCATAATGATCACGCCCTTCGATGACCTGACCGGGAAACCTGAACTGGCTTACCTTGGAGTGGGTCTGGCCACCGAGCTGTGCGTCGAACTCGGGCACTGCGAGGACCTGCGCGTCATGCTGTACCGGGCAGGCCCCCTGGACGCGCAGGAACTGAATGCTCGACCTGACTTCATAGTCAGCGGCAACGTGCGTTTCGACGGCTCAGCCATCAAGATCGTCGTACAGATGAGCGATGGCGCAACCGGCGAGCAGTATTGGGTAGACTCGCTGCATTCGCCACTCGAGTCAGAGAGCCTGATCGCGTTCCAGGAAAAATCCGCCAACACGATAGCTGCGCACATTGCTGCGGAACACGGTGTCATCACGCGTACGAATACCTTGCAGTTGGGCAGCAGGCTGGCGGACCTGACGTGCTACGAAGCGATCCTCAAAGGTTATGCCTACCACCATACAATGACTCCTGCTTCCTACATGCAGGCGTTAGATGCCTTGCATCAGTTAAGGGCACGCGAGCCTGAGTGCGGGCTGGGCTGCACGCTGCTGGCGCTGCTATACATGGACAACGTCGCACTTGAGTTTCTCGACCTTGAACTTACGCCGCTGGACGAGGCATTGACGCTGGCCCGGGAAGGCGCCCTGATGCTGCCGACCAGCCAGTTCAGTCGCCTCGTGCTGGCCCGGGGGAATATGCTGGAGAATCAACTGGACCTGGCCCTCAGCGAGGTCGAGGCGGCACTAGCCATGCACCCGGAATCGTTGTTGTTCATGGACGCGATCGGTTACCTGTTGCTGCTGCTCGGGGAATGGGACCGGGGTGAGCAGTTCGTTCGCGAGGCGATTGACCAGAACCCGTTCTACGCTGTCTATGCCCGCTATGGCCTGTGGCTCAACGCGATCCGGCAGCAAGACTATTTGCGGGCGCTGGAGCAAGCCGAGATTACCATCGAGATCGGGGATTTCTGGGGCCCGCTCAGCCGGGCGGCAACGCTGGGCCTGCTGGGTCGACCCTCGGAAGGGCGTGATGCGGTCCAACAATTGCTGCTCATGAAACCGAATTTTCAGCAGCGCGGGCGGCTACTGATCGGACACTACGTCAAGTTCCCGGAAATCGTGGATCAACTCGTCGAAGGCCTTGCAAGCGCCGGACTGACCATCGACTGAACTCTTCAGGAGGCAGGCGGCACAGGCCTGATTGCTCCGAAACCGGCTACTGTAGCCTACAAGAACCTACCGTAAACCCCTTACGTTCCGGGGCCCAAACGTACAAAGTCAAACGATGCTGCACGTCAGCAGTGGCGCGTTGGTGTCCTCATAAACTGCGTCAGTACATCCCAGGATCAATGAAAGGACGGAAATCAATGAACAATTCTGCACGAAAGAACCAAAGTTTCATTCGCCTGATGAGTGTGTGGATAATCCTTATGCTTGGCGTCCTGGCCCTGTCCGGTTGCGGTCCGGGTACTGATACGGCTGGGACCGAAACCGCCGCGCCAGCTGCTCAGGACGTGAGTGAAGTGGCTGCCGTTGAGCTGAGCGATGCCCAGCTGGAAAACCTCGTGAAGCGTTCCTACCAATACGTTGCCATGTACAACGTGAATAACAAGGGGGCGATGAATGTGGGGGGCTGGAATACCTGCTATCCAGACACGCAGCTCAAAGATCACACGGTGAAAGAAATTGCACGGGTGAATAACGATTCCCTCTACATCAGTTGTTTTTTGGACCTGCGCCATGATCCGGTAATTCTCGAAATCCCGGCCTTCGATTCGAAATATGTTTCGTTGATGATCACGGGATATGACCATTTCGTAAACATCCCAATGGCAACCCGACTTGGCGATTTCGACGAGCCACAAAAGATGCTGGTGTTCTCGGCGCGGACCGAGGGATACGACGGCGGTCCGGTTGAAGGCGTGGATCGCCTTTTTGAGGCGACCGGTGACTTCGTGTCTGCAGTAATCCGGGTCATGCCACACGCCAGCGACCCTGAGCGGTTCGCGCGCATCACCGAAGAGATGCAAACCATCAAGCTGACCACACTCTCTGAGTTTAGTGGTGGAGCAGCCAAGCCGATCGATGACATTGAGTTCCCGGCAATCGGTGAGACAGACTTCGATATATTCGCGGACAACCTCCTCGAAGTCATGCAGTTCGCGTTCAACCACACGACCTTCGATGCAAACAACGAGATCGATCAGGAACTGCTGGCCGCATACGAGCCACTCGGAGTTGCTCCCGGGAAAGCCTATGATCCGAACCAGGTCGTCCAACTCGATGGCCAGCGTTTCCGCCAGGCTGCCGAGCGCATCTTTACCGAGGAGATGGCCAAGACCGCGGATGCGGAATTTTGGGCAAAGGCTTCAGTTGGCATGTTCCTGCCAAGAGGAGAAATCGATCTCGAACTTCTGCTATTCCAATCCATCCTGGGTCCAATCGGTCAGCCTGCTCTTGAAGCGGTCTATCCAACCATTTTTACGGCGGATGGTAAACCGTTGAGCGCCAGCCATGATTACGTCATCCGCATGCCAGCAGATAGTAATCCCCCCGCCGGGGCTTTCTGGTCGTTCACCCTCTACGACACTGAGAACGGTTTCTTTATTCCCAATGATCTCAAGAAGTACAGCGTGGGCGAGAACGGGGGCATGAAGCTGGATGACGAGGGCGGGATCGAGGTTTACATCGCCGTTGAGAAGCCCGAAGGCGTGCCGGACGAAAACTGGCTGCCACTCAATCGAGGAGACTACGACATTGACGTGATACTGCGACTCTACGTTCCGGATCTGGACAAGTTCAAAACGTGGTCACCACCGGCGGCGGAGGAGCTTTAGAGCCAGGTGCTGGCAGATGGCTCGCCGGCCGATCTGCCAGGACGGTATCTCAACTGCATGAGAGATAAGGGATTTTAATCTTTTATTGGAGCTTTAAATAATGAACAAGCTTACTTTCACCACTTTGATGATCACCTTTGGTCTTTCCCCGCTGGCATACGCGGACGACTGGCAGCCATTGACAGGCGCTGACGCATTGCAGAATTTAGTCTCCGGCGCCACGGCTGAAATAGAACTCAAACCCGGCGTAACCGCCGTTGGTGAGTACCATGCCGACGGCACCGCCGAGATCAGGGCCTGGGACGAAACATTTCGACGTACCTGGGAAGTCAAAGGTGATGACCAGGTGTGCTATTCGGATGTGGAAACCAAGTGCTTCAGCTTCGAGCAGAACCTCGACGATCCGGCGGCGTACAGGGCTCTCAACGTGGAAACCGGGGAAGTGCTCAAATTTCGGGTCATGGATCACGACGCCGACACATTTACCAGGGACACTGCTCCGGGCAGCGAAGGCGGACTTGCTGCGCCATCTGCTGCCGAAGTCGCCGCCGCGCTGTCTGATCCGAACACCAACATGGGCAGCATGAATTTTCAGTTCGACTACATCAGCTATGATGGCGACATTCCCGGCGCCGGCAGCGCCAGTGCGACGCGAATGCTGTTCCAGCCGTCCCTGCCTTACAAGTTGAATGAGACCACCAACCTTTTTATACGTCCTGCCATCCCGGTTATTTTCAGCCAGGATGTACCACAACAGGGCGGTGGCTTCAGCTCTGAAGGCGTTGATCTTGGCGATATAGGCTTTGACTTTTCACTGGGCAAATCCCTTCCCGGCGGCATTGTGTTGTTGGGCGGACTGGCCGGCACGATACCAACGGCGACCAACGATTCGCTGGGGCTGGACCAGTGGTTGCTCGGCCCGGAGGCCGCGGTCGCCATGGTTCAGAAATGGGGTGTATTGGGTGTACTCGTCTCGCATCAATGGGATATTGCCGGCGAGGATGACTACGACACCAGTATTACGGGTGGCCAGTATTTTTATGCGTTTAACCTCAACGACGGCTGGCAGATCAACGCCTCGCCCACCTTTTCCTATAACCATGAGGCGGGCAGTGGTAACAAGTGGACTTTCCCGCTAGGTATCGGTGCCTCCAAGACCTCAATCTTCGGTGGCCGGCCCTGGAAGTTCGGGCTTCAGTACTGGCACTACGTCAAATCACCGGACAACTTCGGGCCTGATTACCAGATTCGTTTCAGTGTTTCACCTGTGATTAAGCTGCCCTGGTGAGCCTGGTGCAGTCGGAGAAAAATATGCAATCAATAATCATATGGCGACGTTTGGCTTCTTTGGTAATTACGATGATCAGCCTGGGCGTATTTCTATCAGGATGTGACACGGATGACCAGAAAGTCGGGGCTGCCGGTGTCGACAGCGACCGGCCTGTCGAGCGCTTCGAGTATGACTCCCCCGTACAGGTGGAGGAACTCGCCAAAAGCCTGAATTACACGCCGGAGGCCTGGCAGGCTGGTGTCCGCGAGGTGCCCAGGCTTTACATCACCACGATCCCGTCACGCTGGCGGGACAAGACTTCAGATGATATGCAGGTGGTAGACAAGAAGCGCGCATTCTTTCGTCTGCTGGGTCCATTGGTCCTGCACGCAAACGAACTGATCGAGGCTGACCGGCAACAACTGGAATCAATTATTAAGACGCTTCGCTCAGGCGAGTCGATCAGCCCCCGGGAAGAGACCTTCATACGGGAAACCGCAGTTGCATATAAGGTGGCCGAGGGAAAAGGTGACGTCGACATTAGCGACCAGGCACTACAGGATGAACTCATGCGGCGGGTCGACACGTTGCCGCCATCCCTGGTGCTCGCCCAGGGGGCCGAGGAAAGTGGTTGGGGAACCTCCCGTTTTTCTGTCGAGGGCAATGCTCTGTTCGGTATGTGGACCTGGGGTGAAAAGGGTATCAAACCACAACAGCAGCGCTCTGAACTCGGCGACTACAAGATCGCCTCCCATGAAACACCCATGCACTCGGTCATTGCTTATATGCAAAACCTGAATACGAATAGTAGCTATGAAGCACTAAGGGTTCGCCGGGCCGAGTTACGCAGTGCAGGCACCAAGGTGACCGGATGGGACCTGGCAAAAACCCTGACCAAATACTCTGAGCGTGGCCAGGCATATGTCGATTCGCTACACGGATTAATGAAGACCAATGAGCTCATGGCAACCGATGATGCTTACCTTGGCGACGGGCCGACGATTCTGCTGATTCCGGTCGGTGAGGGGTCATAGCCTTTAGTGCGCAATATGGTCATTCGATTTAGAAGTACCTTTTATCAGGAAAATACCCGATGAAACCCATCGTCAATTCCTTTGTGATTTTTCTCGCAGGTTTGTTTTGTGTCACGGCGCAACTGTCAGCACAGGAGGTTTTGCCCTTTCCTGAACCGGGCTCGGCAAGCACTACCGGTAAAACCCTGAAAGATTCAAAACACCAGTGGCGGCAAGCTGAAGATCGCTTGCCGGAAGGTGCCCCCAACATTGTTATTTTCATGACGGATGATGCTGGCTTTTCAAACCCAAGTACCTTTGGTGGTCCCATCCATACGCCAACCCTTGATCGTCTGGCCGCATCTGGCATCAGCTACAACGCATTCCACACCACGGCCATGTGCTCACCGACAAGGGCATCATTGCTAACCGGTCGAAACCATCACCGGGTAGGTGCTGGTCAGATTGCCGAACTGGCTTCGGACTGGGACGGCTATGTAGGCAAGATCCCCAAATCGACGGCCACCTTTGCACAGGTGCTTTCCTATTACGGGTATAACACCGCCGCGTTTGGCAAGTGGCACAATACGCCGGTGACGGATATCACCCGGCTGGGGCCATTCGACCGTTACCCGACAGGACTGGGATTTGACTATTTTTATGGGTTCCTGGCAGGCGAGACCTCCCAATATGAGCCCGCGCTGTTTGAAAACACCAATCCCGTGCAAGCGCCCCATGACCCCGACTATCACCTGACCGAGGATATGACGGAGAAAGCCATCGAGTGGCTGCGAACCAGCAATACCCTCGATCCCGGCACACCGTTTTTTATGTATTTCACACCCGGTGCTGTGCATGGCCCTCATCACATCTTCAAGGAGTGGGCGGACAAATATGACGGCAAGTTTGACGAAGGTTGGGAAGTCCTGCGCAAGATGACCTTTGAAAAACAAAAGGAAATGGGATGGATTCCCCAGGACGCCGTTCTCAATCCCTTGGCGAAAGGTATGCAGAAATGGTCAGACGTTCCAAAATCGCAACGGGAGTTCCAGATTCGTTTAATGGAAATCTACGCCGGGTTCCTGGAGCACACCGACGTGCAGTACGGCAAGGTCATTGACGAACTCGAACGACAGGGCCTGCTGGACAACACCCTGGTTATCTACATCCTTTCCGACAACGGACCTTCGGCCGAGGGTATCGACGGGAGCATCAGTGAATTACTGGCCCAGAATTCGATGCCCTCAACCATCGATCAGCAGCTTGAGGTCCTCAACGAGGTGTACGGCGGAATGGATGCGCTGGGAGGACCGAAGCTCGACACGATGTATCATCACGGCTGGACATACTCGGGAGCGGCACCGTTCCAGGGCACCAAGCTGGTCGCCGCTCACCTGGGCGGGACCCGGACGCCGCTGGTCATTTCATGGCCGAAAATGATCAAACACGACGGCAAAGTCCGCTCGCAGTTCCATCACGTCAATGATATCGCCGCGACGATCTACGACATTCTGGATATATCCCCGCCGAAGGTTGTCAACGGCGTCGAGCAGCAGCCGCTGGACGGAACGTCCATGACCTACACCTTCGACCAGCCGGAAGTCGAGACCACCAAGAACACCCAGTACTTTGAGATCTTTGGCAGCCGGGGTGTTTACCACGAAGGCTGGTTCGCCGGTACCTTCGGTCCCAAAGCCCCGTGGAGTACGGATGTTTCCGGCTTGCTGAACTGGGAGCCGGAGAAGGATGTCTGGGAACTCTACAACCTGACCGAAGACTATTCGCAATCGCGGGACCTGGCCCAGAAGAACCCGGAGAAGCTGGCGGAGTTGAAAGCGATTTTTGATGAAGAGGCAACGGAAAACCACGTGTATCCCATTGGGGCTGCTCAATACACTGTCTTTTTCAGCCCGAGTGAAATGCCCTCCTCGCCACATACCGAATGGTCGTTTTACGAGGGGCAAGACCGGATTCCGGAATCAATGGCGCCCAAATTTGTGAGCGGACGTTCCACCCTGGCCGTGATTGATGCGGAAATCGGCAAGGATACCGAAGGGGTGCTGTTTGCCATCGGTGGCATTTCCTCAGGATTCACCGTGTACATGGACAAGGGATTTTTGAAGGCCGAGTACAACGCCATGACCCTGGATCGCTACAAGATTGCTTCCGAATCGGCCATTCCCACCGGAAAAGTACAGATCGAAGTGGAAACCAAATATGACTCAGCGGAGCGCATGGCCCCGGCGACTGTGACCTTGACTGTCAACGGGAAACAAGTGGGTCAGGGGCGGATTGAACGATCGGTGCCAGCTGCCCACACGGCATCTGAAACCTTTGATGTAGGTGTGGACCTTGGTTCTCCCGTAGCGCTGGATTACTACGATCGCGCGCCATTCAGATTTAGTGGTGAAATCGAAAAGATACACATTGCTTATATTGAATAGGACATTCAAAGTCATGAAACGAACCACGCAGATCCAACTGACAATTCCAACGGCATGCCTCTGGGTCATCGCCAGCATTTTCTTCCTGTTCCAGAACACCGCGTTGGCGGAAACGGAAAAACCGCGGTTGATTCTCCAGATCACGGTCGACCAGTTGCGCGGTGACCTGCCGGCACGGTTTCTCGATCGCATGGGTGAAGGCGGATTCCGCTATTTCCTCGAAGAGGGAATCGTCTACGGCAATGCCCACCACGCGCACGCCAACACCGAGACCATCGTCGGCCACGCCACCCTCGCGACCGGCGCACACCCCTCGGCGCACGGGATGATCGGCAACATCTGGTTCGACCGCGGAACCGGGTCCCTGACCTATAACATCGAGGATGATCGCTACGGGCTGCTGACCGAAGGCGCGGACGTCGACAAGCAAACGGAGATCGACCCCACCCAGAAAGTGGCCGGTACCGACGGCCGATCGCCTGCCGCGATGCTGGTTTCGACCTTCGGCGACGAACTCTCGATCTACACCGCGGGAATAGCCAAGGTCTTTGGCGTCTCGATCAAGGATCGCGGCGCGGTCTCGTTTGCGGGGCACGCCGGAAAGGCTTTTTGGTTCTCGAAGAGTGCCGGCGAATTCGTCACCAGCCGCTTCTATTACGACAAATATCCCGAGTGGGTGACTGCCTTCAACAAGACTGACCCGACCCTGCGTTTTGCCGACACGTCCTGGGAACTGCTCCAGGACCCATCGCGTTATCTGTTCGGTAACCGCGATGACCAGGCCTGGGAGCTGGACCTGCCACCTTTCGGCCGGACGTTCCCGCACGCTTTCGGGCCGGCAGACGGTTCGGGTTTCACCACCTTCCTCACAGTGAGCCCGGCTGGCGACGAGCTGACCCTCGAATTTGCCAGGGCGCTGATCGAGAACGAAGCCCTTGGGGCTGACCCGGTCACCGACTTCCTGTCCGTCAGTTTCTCCTCCACGGATTACGTCGGCCACCTTTTCGGCCCCTCGAGCCTGGAGGCCGAGGACAACCTGCTGCGGCTGGACCGCACGCTCGCGGCGTTGCTCGCGTATGTCGATGAGAAAGTCGGGCTGGACAACACGCTGGTGGTGCTGTCCGCCGACCATGGTGGACCCGAAGCGCCGGGGGACCTGCAGCAATATGGGTTCGAGGCCAACTACGTGGACCCGGACTCGTGGGAAAAGGAGGCGGGCTTCGCCGCCCTGAAAGAGCGCTTCGGCATCGGTGAAGAGCTGATCCGGCAATACGCACACCCGTACCTCTATCTTAATCATGAACTCATCGCCGAAAAGGGCTTGTCGCTTGGTGAAGTCGAGGAAGCGGTCGCGGCCGAGCTGGTCAAGTTCGAGGGCGTTGCCCTGGCGATCTCCAGCACGGCGATGGCGCATGGCGAATTTCCCGACACCCCGCTGATGCGCTCGGTCCTGAACAACTACAATCCGCGGCGCTCCGGCGACATCTATGTTGTCTTCCGGCCGCACTGGTTCATCAACGATTTTGACGGTCTCACGGTCGCGGCGACTCACGGATCACCCTGGCGCTACGACACCTTTGTGCCGGTCTTCTTCGCCGGTGCCGGAATTAAAACACAAAAAGTCTACCGGGAAATCCACACCATCGACGTGGCTCCAACACTCGCCGCCGTGGCCGGCACCAAGCCGCCCTCCGGCACCCGTGGCAAGGTCCTCGTCGAGGTCCTGGAGGGTCGTTGATGTCGTAAAGCGTCGGCGACCAGAAGGCGCCTTCCGGGCGCGGTTCATCCCGGCTCAAAAAAAAGGCGGAGCCAGAGCTCCGCCTTTTTTTATATTTACCGATGGGTATTAATTGTTGCCTTTGTACTGCAGAGGGAGATCGGCTTCACACATACCCAGTGTCGCACCTTTCTCCAGTTGCGACTCGACACCACCCGGATAACCAACCTGCATGGTCTTGCCTTTACGGCAGACGTAGAGCTGGTCAAGTGTCAGCTTGAAGCTGCCATAGAAACCATCAACCGCTGTCCAGCCTGCAATATGCCTGCCGTTGCTTGAAATCCGGTTGGCATTGGAGGCAATGCCGAGGTCATTGGCGTTCATAACGCCTTGTGCCTTCAGGAAATCAACCAGCTTTTGCGTACCCAGAATTTCATTTACCAGGGTTGCGCCGGATGCGTCAGCCGTACCGTACGCGCCAACCATGGTGCCGTCGTCCGCGATATCATAAGGGTTGAAGGGGTTTGCTCCCCAGCAGAACCAATCCCACGGCGGGCATTCCTCGTAGATATCCAGGATGGTCATTTCACCGGTCAGCGTATTGTAGGTGTAACCACGCTGGTTCCACTGATCGTCCCAGGTGTTGATGCCCACGACCATTGAGCCGTCGGAGCTTACAGCAGTTGCTTCGCCGATATCCATGATGTTCGCCGGGGCAACATCTTTCATAT
>Ga0316196_10001392_pt1 | contig 10580 bp, 9 predicted proteins | sample Eddsed2cm_MG_FD_204938 | JGI IMG/M metagenome (GOLD analysis project Ga0316196, IMG submission 204938) | Coastal sediment microbial communities from Maine, United States - Eddy sediment 2 cm | ecosystem: Environmental > Aquatic > Marine > Coastal > Sediment | place: USA: Maine | collected... | reverse complement strand
TGCGAGCACGCAAAGACTGTTTACGCCGGAGGATTTTGACCAGAATTAGGGTCGCTGTCCCCCCAATGATGGGAATTATCATGACCGAATATACCGCCCCACTTGCAGACCTGAATTTCGTCATCAACGAGCTTTCCAACCTGGAACAGATCGTAAAGTTGCCCACCTTCGAGCATGCGACTGACGATCTGCTGGAACCGATTCTGGATGAAGCAGCACGCTTTTCCCGCGAGGTCCTGGGACCTACAAACATCATCGGCGACCAGCAAGGCTGCAGCGTGGAAAACGGCGTTGTGAAAGTGCCAACCGAGTTTTCTGACGCCTACCGCTTGTTTGTTGAAAGCGGCTGGCAGGGGCTTGATTGTGATCCGGAGTTCGGCGGCATGGGGCTACCCGGGCTGATCGGTGCCGCAACTGGAGAAATGTGGCAAAGCGCTAACCTGGCGCTGGGCCTTTGCCCAATGCTGACCAGCGGAGCCGTCGAAACCATTGAGATTCACGCTACGGACGAACTGAAACAAATCTACCTGGAGAAACTGATAAGCGGCGAATGGGCCGGCACGATGGATCTGACCGAACCGCAGGCCGGCTCCGACCTTGCAGCAATTCGCATGCTGGCGACTCCTGATGGCGATCAATACAGGCTAACGGGCAATAAGATTTACATTACCTGGGGTGATCACGAAATGACCGAAAACGTCATTCACCTCGTACTCGCAAGGCTTCCTGACGCGCCTGAGGGTGTGCGTGGAATATCCCTGTTTCTTGTGCCGAAGTTTCTTGTCAACGAAGACGGCAGCCTCGGCGATCGCAACGATGTCTTTGTAACGTCTGTCGAGCACAAGCTTGGTATTCACGCGAGCCCAACGTGCGTGCTGAATTATGGCGACAAGGACGGTGCGGTAGGCTACCTGCTAGGACAACCGAATCGGGGTCTGGCATGCATGTTCACAATGATGAACCTGGCCCGATTACACGTTGGTATTCAGGGCCTGGCAACCAGCGAACGTGCTTACCAGGCCGCGCGAGACCACGCGAAGGAAAGAGTCCAGGGACAATTTCCGGGCAACCGTGAATCAGCTGCAATTATTCAGCACCCGGACGTGCGTCGAATGTTGATGACGATGAAATCACTCATCGAAGCGATGCGGGTCACCGCCTGCGTAACCGCTGCTGAACTGGATATTGCTCGTCATACTGGCGACGATGCGGCCAAGGCGGCAGCTATCGAGCGAACTGCGTTGCTCACCCCGATCGTTAAAGGTTGGATGACAGAAGTAGCGCAGGAAGTCACATCTATAGGCATCCAGGTCCACGGTGGCTGCGGCTATGTTGAGGAAACAGGCGTGGCGCAGTATTTGCGTGATGCGCGCATACTGACCATCTACGAAGGCACCACCGGCATACAAGCTATCGACCTGCTCGGTCGTAAGGTAATGGCTGACGGTGGTAAGGGCATGCAGCGCCTGCTTCATGATATCGCCGAACTCGACGCGAGGCTGGCAGATGCTGGCCCGGAACTGGAAAGCATCAGAACAGCGGTTGCAACGGGCCGTCAGCGACTCGAGGATGCGACGAAGTGGCTACTGGGCAAGGCCCAGGAAAACCCCGCCGTCGCATTCCTGGCTGCATTCGATTACCTGATGCTGGCCGGAACCGTAATCGGCGCCTGGCAAATGGGCCGAGCGGCAGATGTTGCTCATACCAAACTCGGCAACAACGACGGCGATGCCGACTTCTACAAGGCGAAGATCACAACGGCTAGATTCTATGCGGAGCAGATTCTGCCGCGGTCTGCCGCTCACTTTGAGGCAGTTACGTCGGGTGGCACCGCGGCCATGGAGCTGTCAGAAGAACAATTCTAAAAGCCTCAATTTTTGACAAGGGTGCGCCACCACAGCCCTGCCAGCGTGCTGTAGCCCAGGTCGCGGCGCACTACCCGCTGTTTGCCGTCAAGCACGTAGTAAGTGGGGAACGCGTAAATATTCCAGTTGCTGGCGATCTCGCTATCGCCGAGCAACACCGGAACCGAAATACTGTGGCGGTCCACATAGCTTTGTACTTCGTCGGTTGATTGCCAATCGAGCGCTACCATCAGTACACGCAGCTCTTCCTCGCCGCGCAACCGCCTCAAAAGGTTGATATTGCTCGAACTCGCGGCGCATATCTTGCACCACGGAGCAAAGAAATAGACCAGGGTCGTCGGAGCAGTTTCAGCCTGCAATTCGAAAAATCCGCCCGCCAGAGTAGTGGCACTCAGAGCTGGCGCCGGGCGTGCGTCAGTCGACAACAAGTTACGTGACTGATACGCAAGAACTCCAGCCAGTATCGCAATAAAGACAAGCGCTTCCACGCCGATCTTCGTTAGCCTGCGGATTTTCGGTTTCTTTGCGATGTTAGTAGCCCAATGGGGAATTGATTGAAACAAACTGTAACAAATTCGACCGATCAGGAAATCCTCTGGAAACACCATTGCAAGATACTCATCATCATAGATCGACGTCCCCGCAAACGATTGGACAGCGACAGTTTGGAGACACCAGATCGCGTTTCCAGGGGTATGAGGAGAAAGATAATGAAATACAGGACAGTAATCAGCATCGTGGTGGCATCAGCCCTCGCACTCGCGTCGGCATCGAGTTTTGCCCAGCGCGGACCGGGTGGTGGTAACGGCGCCGCAGATCGTACCCATCAAGCCGACCGTGACCGAGGCTATGACCGTGATCGTATGACTGATCGTAGCCGGACCGAAACTGGCGCGCACCAGCGGGATCAGGATCGCGACCAGGATCGTACGAAATTCCAGGATGCCGCGAACATGGAAGATAAGGATATATACGGCAATGCGTTAATGACCAACACTGAACGCAAGCAGTATCGCAGTGAGCTTGGCACGGCAAATGCACAAGGCTCAGGCGCTGGATTTCAGGCCAGGCATGAGCAAATGATGCAAAAACGCGCGCTCGAGCAAGGCCAGGACCTTGTACCTCCAGGTCAAGGACCAGTCTATGGCGGCGAGTTCATGACCGTACAGGAAAGAAATGAGTATCGAGAGCAACTTCGCTTGTCTGATTCTGACGAGGAGCGCCTGCAACTTAAAGCGCAGCATCGGGATCGAATCCGGCAACGAGCTGACGCTCTTGGGCTAGAAGTCGAGGAGGCTGAGTAACCCCCCCCTGCCAGCTTCCTTTTCGCTGGGGCCGGAACCCCCATTTCCGGCCCCGATTTTTTCGACTTCGTCAGGACAGCACAATGAAATTAAATCTAGTAAAGATGTTTCCGTTGCTCGGTTGCCTGATCATGGTTGACGGCACAACAGCGTTGGCACAGGACGACAACACAGAATTCACATTGTCGGCGGGTATGGATTTCACCAGTGGTCGCTACGGCGGTGATGTGGACATCGACGATTTTTACGTTCCGCTGACAGCAACTGCGAGCCGCGGCCGTATCTCGTATCGACTTACGGTACCTTACTTGAGCGTTCGCGGCCCTGAAGGAACCCTAATCTACGATCCAGGTGCCGAGCCCCAGCCCGGGTCAGGTGACATAGTCACAGAAAGTGGCTTGGGCGATGTAATCGGCAGCGTCACAGTGTATGACGTTTTTGGTAACCCCCGGCTCGGGCTCGCGATAGACCTGACCGGAAAAATCAAATTCGGAACAGCTGATGAAGAAAAAGGTCTTGGCACCGGCCAGAACGACTACTCGGTGCAGGCCGATTTCTACAAGTTCGCGGAAAAGCTAACCGTACTTGGCTCAGTTGGCTACAAATTCCGTGGCGACCCAACAGATGTCGAACTCAACGACGTCGTGACGGCCTCATTAGGTGGCATTTACAAATTCACGCCAGATGTGCGCGGTGGCCTGGTGTTCGACTATCGTGAGTCGGCAATCAGCGGCAACGACGCTGTTCAGGAGTTGACCGGATTTATATCACGTCGTATCAACGAGAATTGGCAGCTTCAGTTTTACGCGTTAGCTGGATTCAGTGACAGCAGCCCTGACATGGGCGTCGGGTTTCTGATGAAGAGGGAGCTGCGGCCACAAATGTAAGACGCCGATCGTCACTTCACGGTCGGCGCGTCACGGGTAGTACAACTCTTGCCACGGTTCCACCGCCCTCTCGTGGCAGAAGGTCGATCGTCCAACCGTGTTTGTCCGCGAGCTGGCGGGCAATGGCCAGGCCAAGGCCGCTGCCGCCAGTCCGATTGCTGCGTTCCGTTTCCAGGCGATGGAATGGCCTGAATACGGCCTCCGCCTGATCCGCAGGAATGCCGGGACCACGATCGCAAATCTCGATCGATACACCGTGTTCATCGCACCGCAACTGGACCTGGACGGGCTTGCCGCCGCCGTAATGCACGGCATTCTCCATCAAATTGGCCAGCAGGCGCTCAAGTGCAATGGAATCGGCTAAATACGGACAAGGACCACAGCCGCTCACTTCCACTTCAGTACCATCGCGCCGCAGATCTGCAGCTTGCGCCTTCAGGATCTTTTCCAAATCGAGCTCGACCGGATTCGAGTGTTCCAACCCCTGAGAAAATTGCAGAAACTGCCCAATCAGGCTCTTCATTCCCGCGAGGTCACGCCGGATTTCGGCAATCAGTTCGGGTTGCGAGTCCGCGTCCAACATCTCGACCGCAAGCCCCAGGCGGGTCAAAGGCGTTCGCAGGTCATGGGAAATCCCGGCGACAATCACGGTTCGATTTTCCGACAATGCATTTATGTCGGATGACATATGGTTGAACGCGCGGGCCAGGGCCGCTATCTCTTCAGGCCCATCCTCGGAAAGTGCGGGTGGTGTATGCCCGCGCCCCACCTCCTCAACTGCGGCGGACATCTGCGCAAGTGGCCGAACCACCCGGCGCACTTCCATGAGACTTGTCAACAGGGTCAACAATGCGCCAACACCAATTGCCAATATCAAGACGACTGGCGGATTGGTGCCTAACCGCTCCCTGTCGAATCCCATACGGATCGTTTGTCCTTCGGTGGGGACGTCTACCCAGACAATTGGCCCCTTTTTGGATTCAATGATCGCGAGTTCCTGTCCGGCACGTCGCGCCAACGATTCGCGAAAGAATAAGTAGTACGGCAAATCAAACGTCTTTTCGGACAGCACCGGTGTTTGTTTAGTCACTATCAAACCGTGATCCAGCAGGAGCTGTTGCTGAAGTTGCGCATGCATTTCTTCGGGCAGACTTTCCATCGTATGCGCAGCTGAGACTATGACTGCAGCAAAATCGTCAGCAGACCGCTCCGCCATGGGTATGGCGATGAAATAGACAGCAGCGCTCATGGAAATCACTATGAACACCAGCAAGGTCAGTGCGATAGTTATCGCGGTACGTCCGAACAGGGATCGCGGCGCCAGTTTCAAGCGGGCGACTCCTCGGGTGTGAATTGATAGCCGACACCCCACACGGTGCGTACGTACTGCGGTTGCGCCGGGTCGTCTTCTATCTTGTGCCGCAACCGCGTAACGCGAACGTCGATGCTACGATCAAAGGGGTCTCGATCGACGCCACTTAAACATTCCATAATGAAATCGCGACTGAGGATTCGATTGGGGTGTTCGACCAGAACGCTGAGAAGCTCAAATTCCGCTCTCGACAACTCGACTTCTGTTGAGCCCCGATAGAGGGCCCGCTTCGTCACATCGAGGACAAATGGTCCGAAAGCGAATTTGTCGTCGTTGTTTTCTTCGGGATCCGCCACTGGCCAATTGCGGCGAAGCACCGCGCGCACGCGCGCCAGGAGTTCGCGTGGGTTAAAGGGCTTTGCCAGGTAGTCATCGGCACCTACCTCCAGGCCGACTATTCGATCGACTTCCTCACCGCGCGCCGAGATCATGATGATGGGCAGTTGATGTTCGGTACGCAGGCGGCGTGCCAATGAAAGACCATCTTCACCCGGCAACATCAGATCCAGGATAACCAGGTCAGTAGTGTTTTCAGCCAACCATGCATCCATGGTCCTGCCGTCCTCCACAGCAGTAACACGGAATCCCTGCTCCGAAAGGTAACGTGACAGGAGCTCGCGAATACCCAGGTCATCATCAACGACCAACAGGTGTGATTCGCTCTCGTGTTTGATTTGAGAGTCAGGATTCACTGGAAACAAACTGTAACAAATTTACTCAATTCCGAAATCCGTCGGAAACACTGTGACCACATACTTCTAATCGTGGGTAGATTATACCCATACGAACCAGGAGATGGACGGGTCGCAAGGATGCAGTCCCGAATGCACGAAAGTCTCGATTCTACTCGCCGTATGCGGCGAGCCAATTTCGCTGAATAAATGTTGAGGAATAAAGAAAATGAATAGAATTAATTCTCCACTACTGTTCGCCGCAATGACGGTTGGCGTTGTCATGTCCGCACCATCATTGGCACAGGATGATCAAAAAAGCATGGGCAGGAACATGCCGTCGTTTGCCGACTTTGACCTGAATGGCGACGGCGCCATAGCCGAAGCGGAATTCTATGAGGCGCGAGCTGCACGAATCGCAAAACGTGCTGAGGAAGGCCGGAAGATGAAGAATCTGGCCAATGCACCGTCGTTTGACGATATCGACACAGATGATGATGGCAGCCTGAGTCCTGACGAGTTCAGCGCACATCAAACTGAGCAGAGGAAAAATAAGGGTCAGTAGACAAGAGAGTCCGCGATAAACAAGGCTTCTGTCTGTTAAAGTATTGCACGTGTCGATCAACGGAGATGCGCGTTGGCCAAGAAGCTCAAGAACGAACCTGCGTTACTAAAAGAAGCCTTGTCGCGAATCATGGAAAGCGCGGTCAAGCGCGGCATTGTCGAATTCGAGGCGACGGACTCCCACAGCCTGAAAATCGAATACGCCTATCGGCTGCTCGTCCATGATAAAGAAATTATCCCGCTGCCACCGCAGCAACTGACACTTCCGAACATGAAACACCGGCTCGCCATGTGGGTTACCCATCAGTTGCCAGATGATCACCCACTAAAAAAGGCCTGACATGAGATTTCTTGTTTGCTTGATTACGTTCAGTGCATTTTCCTCTGCTTGCGCGGAACAGCCGGTCGCTTGCCCACCCGCTCACGGTGTTGCTGTCCAGGTCTTAGGGTCGGGTGGCCCGATAGCCGACGATGCACGCGCCTCTTCTTCCTACCTGGTTTGGGTCGACGGAAAATCTCGCGTCATTATCGATACCGGCGGCGGCAGTTTTCTTCGTTTCGGAGAGGCTCATGCGGACTTTCGCGACCTGGACTTCATGGGCCTTAGTCACTTTCATGCCGATCACTCTGCGGATTTTGCAGCGCTGATGAAGTCCGGCAACTTTGCAAAGCGACAACGGGCGTTGCCTGTGGCCGGACCAAGCGGCAGCGATCGCTTTCCCGGGCTCGATAAGTACCTGGCGAGCATCCTTGACGGTAGCCAGGGCGCGTACGGATATTTATCCGGCTACCTCGATGGCACCGGCGGACTGCCTGAAATCGAGGCTATCGAGGTTGGCGATAGCGTCTCACCCGAGAGAAATCTGTTGCAGGGTGAGAGCGATGAGATCGCAATTCATGCGATGCACGTACCGCATGGCATTGTCCCGGCACTAGCGTTTCGAGTGGATGTAAGAGGCGAGTCAATAGTCTTTGCAAGCGATCAGAACGGCAGCAATGAGGACTTCGCCGATTTTGCCAAAGATGCCACGCTACTCGTCATGCATATGCCGATTCCGGAGGGTGCGGGCGACGGTGCAAGACAGTTGCACGCCATTCCGAGCCGAATCGGCGAAGTTGCGGCGGCTGCAGGCGCGAAATCGCTTCTCCTTAGTCACTTCATGGCCAGGAGCCTTGAAAACCTCGAGCAGAATGTGCAGCTCGTGAAAACAGGATTTACCGGCGACGTCGAAACTGCTGTCGACCTGTATTGCAGAGCCCTTTAGCCAAATTCGATCAGGCCGACGGTTTTATGTTCGCATTCAGGCGAAACAGGTTCTCCGGGTCATACTGATTCTTGATCTTTAGAAGCCGCTCAAAATTGCCCTGGTAATTGGCATTCAACACGCGACTGGTTTGATCTGACGCATCGTTCGTATACCAGCCATCGGTGTACGGCTCCAGATCCTTCCAGTATTTCCGAATGTAGTCCACATGCGGTGTCGCGTCGTTCTCAAGCGGCCAGGCGACCGTCACATACATGTTTGCCTGTGCCTTGCGATGTGCAAAAGCAGTGGCATCGGTCGGCACACGCCCAATCGCACCACCTGAGTGTTGAAAGAATAACGTCGTTTTGCGACCAGGATCACCCACAAAACCGTCGATCAATTTATCGACCAGCTTCGCTGGAAACTCGTTGATAAATCCTGACTTCAGGTACATCCCTTTATTTCTTGGGTCAGCATTGTCCCAGGACCTCTGGATGGCCACGTAATCCATGGGAGCAACGCTATCGAATACTGGTTTGCCTAAAGCGCGTAGCGGTGCAAGCACTTTCTCCGCATTCGATTCCGGACCGGAATAGCACACATGAATCCCTACGCCGTCGCCCTCCCCGGTCATGGTCCTCTGCATGAACCCATCGCAATACAAATCATCCGGAGCAGTTACGGCAAACTCTGCGTAAAACTTCAGGACTTCGCGAGCTCGTTCCATAGGGAAAATGACATCACCGCCAATGATCTGACGCTGCATTGGGTGCAGGTCAAATTCGAACGACGTTACGACGCCGAAATTGCCGCTGCCACCACGGAGAGCCCAATATAGATCGGGGTTTTCCTCAGCGCTTGCATGCCTGAACTTGCCGTCCGCAGTTACGATATCGAAGCCCTTGACGTTATCGAGGGCCAGTCCAAATCGTCTTGCGAGCCGCCCGAAACCACCACCGAGCGTCAGGCCACCTACGCCCGTATGTGAAACCGTGCCCGCAGTCGTTACCAGACCAAGCGCCATCGTTTCACGGTCGAGTTCCCCGAGCAAACTGCCACCCGCAACGTACGCTGTTCGGGTCCTTGGGTTTACACGTGCGTGACGATAGGTCGACAGGTCGATTTGCATGCCGCCCTCGCAGGTAGACTTGCCCGAAAAGCTGTGCCCACCGCACTTAACGGCAAGCAGCAGATTTCGCTCACGCGCAAACGTAACAGCATTTTGAATATCAGCAGCGCCCGAGGGTTGGATGACCAGCGCCGGGTGACGATCGATCGATCTGTTCAGGACACGCCGTGCAACATCGTAAGCAGCATTGCCAGGCAGTAACAAGTTTCCTGTCAGGCTGTCCGACAACTCTTGCACTGCAGCGTGCTCGAGCGAAATACCTGCGCCTGTACCCGTGACGGCTGCAACGTCTCCGGTTACTTCTGCTAATACGCTGAGCGGTATTGCCGTTGCAACTCCGGCAGCAACCGCCGACTGAATAAAGTTCCTGCGATCCATGTGATGCCCCTTTTTCTTTTTTCTTATGGTCAGATAATAGCTCAATTTGACCCCGATATCGGGCGGTGTCATTGTCGGCACACTATGCGACCGCCTCTTACGAGCAAGCTGCCTGACGTAGGCACCACGATATTCACAGTCATGAGCCAGCTTGCTGCTGACTGCAACGCGATAAACCTGTCACAAGGTTTTCCAAGCTTCAGCCCGCCGCAGGAATTAACCGACAGGATTTCCTATCACCTCACACATGGCGGTAACCAATACGCGCCAATGACCGGGTTGCCGGAACTCCGCAAAGCCATCGCTGCAAAAACGCGACGCCTGCAAGGCAGGGACGTTGATGCCGATAGCGAAATCACGGTATGCACAGGGGCGACTGAAGGATTGTTCAGCGCCATTCAGGCCATCGTTCGACCGGGCGACGAGGTAATCGTGTTTGACCCGGCGTACGATTCCTACGAACCGTCCGTTACGCTGGCCGGCGGTATCACGCGACATGTGCCGCTCGCGATTTCGGATGACGGCTTCGATTTTAAAATCGACTGGCAACAGCTCGAAGCGACCGTAAATGACAAGACTCGCCTGATCATTGTTAATTTCCCGCACAACCCGACCGGAGCGGTTATTTCCGCCGACGACCTAAACTACCTGGCCGACATCGTTCGCAGCACGAACACGTACTTGTTGTCCGATGAGGTTTACGAGCACATCATATTTGATGGCAAGTTACACCACAGCCTGGCAAGCCACGATGAGCTATGGCAACGCAGTTTCATAATTTGTTCTTTCGGCAAGACATTCCACGCGACGGGCTGGAAGGTCGGCTATTGCCTGGCGCCAAGCGAACTCACCGATGAGTTCAGACGGGTCCATCAATTTACGACGTTTGCAGTGAGCACACCCATGCAACACGGCCTTGCCGATTATCTTGTAAGCAACCCGGAGTTTTACGAAAATCTATCTGCGTTTTACCAACAGAAGCGCGACCTCTTCTGCGGCCTGCTCAAAGACACACGCTTCCGCTTCACACCTGCACGAAGCACGTTCTTTCAGATTGTCGAGTATGGCGACATCAGCAATGAACTGGATGTGTCACTCGCCAAAAAGTGGACGCGTGAGGTCGGTGTTGCGTCGATACCTTTGTCGGTATTTTGCGAGAAACC
>Ga0316196_10001391_pt1 | contig 10582 bp, 7 predicted proteins | sample Eddsed2cm_MG_FD_204938 | JGI IMG/M metagenome (GOLD analysis project Ga0316196, IMG submission 204938) | Coastal sediment microbial communities from Maine, United States - Eddy sediment 2 cm | ecosystem: Environmental > Aquatic > Marine > Coastal > Sediment | place: USA: Maine | collected... | reverse complement strand
GAGATGTTTGTCGCGGTGCAACGATACCTGGCACGTTCCGAGGCTTGCCTGATGATGGTTCAGCTCGAAGATATACTCGGACAGACGCAGCAAATCAATGTGCCCGGTACCATCGAGGAATACCCGAACTGGCGCCATAAGATACCCCTGGACCTCGAAGACTGGCGTAGTCTGGGTAATATTGAAGAATTCGCCGCTACCATCAGCCACGAGCGTTCCCGCTCAACGCAACACGACTAGCCGGTTGCAGGTGCGCAGCGCCAATCATGACAGCATTACTCATTGTGACCTCGCCCCGCGAAACCAGATCGAGCAGTCCGGCGATTTCGCTGACGGTCGCCCGCTGCCCACCAGCGCCCCGTTGTGGTGCGCTTACCATAGACATCGAATATACTGCGCTTTAACATTCGGGGTCGTGTCATGACGTGAGCCCCGCCTGGCCAATTTATAATCCGGTATTTCATCTATGGCAACTTCGCTCAATATTCTGCTCAACAGCCGTTCGCATAAAACGCTGAAGATAACCAGCATCGTTTTAATACTGATCGGCATTGTTGGCATCGCCCTGCCCCAGTTCCTGTCTATGGCGATCGCCCTGTTTGCGGGCTGGCTGTTGTTATTCGCAGGCACTATTGCGATGTTCATCACCTGGCACGGGTTTCGCGATCGCTGGGTCTCGTGGCTCAAACCGTTTGTCCTCGTCGCCGTCGGCTTGCTGATCCTGCTGAATCCGCTTGCCGGCACCGCCGCACTCGGCTTGATGCTGGCTGTTTATTTTCTTTTTGACGGATTCGCCGGTGTTGGATCTGCCTGGGAAATGCGCCCGCAGAAAGGCTGGGGCTGGATGATGTTCAACGGCATCACATCGCTGTTACTGGCCGCCATTTTCATTCTGGGCTGGCCCTTCACCAGCGCCTGGCTGATCGGTTTGTTTATCGGTTTCAGCCTGCTTATTGACGGCTTCTCGTTGCTGATGCTATGCCTTGCAACCCGCCCCGTCGACAGTTGACGCGCGAATTACTCTCACCAGGTCCGCGAGCTTTGACCCCAATAGCACTTACTTAAGCCAGAACACTGATGCATCGAGAGTCCGACTACGGTCGTATGATTGGAGGAAGTTTTCGCGAATGCCCCGGCGGCTTCGCCGCCTGCGGTTTACTTCGCAAAAACTTCCCCCAATCATCCGCCTTCTCTCAACCAGAACGAATGTCATGGGGTTGTGCTTAAGCAAGCGCCATTGAGGTTTGACCCTGGCCTGGTTTTATGGATGTGCATCGGTTGATCAGCGTTTGCCAGCTTTGGATCAGATTATTTCGTCTGATCCCGAGCAAATTGAAACGAGAATCTTCGATATTTCCCATAATTTATTGAGACGAAATCCCGTTAACTGATATCATGCGCCCCGATGAAACCGGTTGATATCCGGCTTCAGATGCTCCCTTATTTCTAACTCTTCACACAAAGAACTCCTTATGAAAAAGTACTTATTAACCATAGCTACCCTGCTGGTATTTCTTTCCGGCTGCGCATCTACTAGCGTCACAAAAGACATAATGGTCAAGACCGAAGCCGATCCCAAGGCCAACCTCGGCGGCTACAAAAGTTACGCCTGGCTCGGAGCCGCGGCCATCGTCTTCGATGAAAAAGGACAATGGGAACCGCCCCAGTTCAACGCCGACGCCGAAATCAAATTTCTCATTGACCGTGAACTGCGCGCACACGGCATGACCGAAGATGCGGTCAATCCTGATCTGGTTGTCGCCTACGCCGCCGGCATCGACATGGACAGCATGGAAATCAAAACCGACCCGGAAAATGATCTGGAAGTGCTTAAAAACGTCCCGCTTGGAGCGCTTAGCGTTATCCTGGTGGATGCTCAAACTGGTCTCGCCGTTTGGGCTGGCGTTGCAAAGGCTGAACTCCAGGATAATCCAACCATCGAGACTACCAAGAAACGCCTTGATTATGCGGTTTCCGAAATGTTTTCCAAATTGCCTCACTAGTTAAACAGGGCCCGCGTTATCCAGCTGAATAGGCTTAGCGCGGGCGATTGCAGGATTTTCCTGCAACCTGTTGGACAGGCTTGCTTAGATCACCGGATAAGACTCACAGACCAGAGTCTTATCCGGCCTGAGCCTGCCGAAGCATCGATTCAACGAGAGTCGATACGCCCCCTGATACCGCAATGATTTGCTGGTTGAGTTCCCGCAGCCCTGACTCGAACCTCACCCATGGGGCTAGTGCTGGATAGCCCGGGAACGCCCATTCGATAGCAACTGAAGTTTTCGTCGACCGGCATAATCGTCAATCCCGGAATGGCCACGGATGACATCCTGCTGATTATCGATGCCGAAACTTGTCGACTCCGCGCAGCCTGGCCCGCAGACCGCCACCCTGCAAAGCCAGAAGACTATCCGCAGTGCCCTCCATGTGGCGCGCCATATTTTCAAAATGTTCCGGCGCGCCTGTCAGTTCATTCAGCTTTTGCGTCAACGGGCTAATGTATTGTCGATAGACAAACCACATGATACCAATCAGCGCCAACGCGATGAAGGCGATCAATGCGATGGTATAAACAATCAGTTTCTGCAGCGCTGCATCAAGCGCCGCATCCACCAGTTGCGTAGCATTGCGAGTGGCCAGCGGCAGCGATTCGGTAATCATGGCGACACTCGACTGCGCCGCCTGCAGAGCGCTGGATAAATCGGCCAGTGGTGCGCGTGCGTCGTCGATCATCTGCGGCAGGCGATCACCCAAATCCTGCACGCTTCGCGGCAACTGCTGTGCCAGTTCGGTCAACGCGACACTCGCCTCGCGAGTACTGACGACCGCATCCAGCAAAATTTGCCTCTGCTCGTCGTCAAGCGCGGCACTGTCGACAGATAGTTGTTCGATCGCGAGCCCCAGGCGATCAATGGAACCTGCCAGGGATGCCGAGGCCGCCGCCAGCCCGGCGCTATCAACCACCACCCGGTCGACGTTGATGCTCAGGTATTCCGGGGGGCGGACAGAATCATCAACCGGCGGACTCTCAGCTGCTGCCGCCAACACCATGCCGGGCTTAAACAATATCAACAGAACGGACAACACCAGTATCTTGTTCATTATCGAACTCTCCAGGGCAAAGGCTCATCAGCCACGACATACCAGGCGTCCACAGACACAATCGATTGCGCCTTGAGGACCGTTATCAGGCTGTACCTCGAAGTTACTGTCAATCAGGCTGGCCACAATCGGCAGGCTGAATTCAGCCGTGCGCCATAATAACGTTCAGCCAAGAATTTCACTAACATGATCCGCAAGCGCCAGCGAGGAAGTCAATCCGGGTGACTCGATGCCAAACAGATTGATCAGTCCGGCCACGCCGTGTGCACGCTCGTCCTGTATGACAAAATCGGCGGCGGCTGATCCTTTGCCGTTTATCTTGGGACGGATGCCTGAATAAGCGGGCAACAGCGAGTTATCGGGCAATTCCGGCCAGTAGCTGCGAATAGCCTCATAAAAGGTATCACCGCGCCGCGCATCAACTTCGTAATCAAGCTCATCCACCCATTCGACATCCGGGCCGAAGCGCAGGCTTCCGCCGATATCATGGGTGACATGAACCCCGAGGCCGTAATCATTGGGAACCGGATATATCAACGAGTTAAACGGTGACTTGCCGGCGTAGCTGAAGTAATTGCCTTTGGCGTAGCTATAGGTCGGAAGTGTTTCAAGCCTGATGCCATCGATGGCATGGGCCAGCCTGTCACTGCCAAGCCCTGCGCAGTTAACCACCGTGGTCGCGGCCAGTTCGAACGCGTCGTCCCCGCTTTGCAGTTGGAGCAGCAGCGCATCACCAGTTGCCGACCCTGTCGTCACCCTGGTGTTGAACACAACGACGCCACCCGCGTTTTCAAGGTCGGCCTGCAGCGCCAGCATGTAACGGTGGCTGTCGATGACACCCGTGGATGGTGACCATAAGGCAGAGACGCAATTTATCTGTGGCTCCCTCAACTGCACTTGCGCCTGTTCAAGAAACTGCATGTCGTCCACACCGTTATCCCGTGCCCGCTGCAGAATATTCTGCAGCTTTGATTGCTGCGCTTCATCGGTTGCCACGATGAGCTTTCCGCAACGTTTGACGGGAACATGGCGCTCTTCGCAGTAGCGGTATAACTGCTGGCGCCCCTTAACACAGAGCAATGCCTTGAGGCTACCGGCCGCATAGTAGATGCCGGCATGTATGACTTCGCTATTGCGCGAGGAAATGCCACTGCCGATACAATCCTCGGCTTCAAGCACGATGACTTCACGCCCGGCAATGGCCAGTGCCCTGGCAACGGCAAGCCCGACAACGCCCGCACCGACGACGACGCAATCCGCTTTTTCCATAGATTCTGAATCCTTGGCCCGATCGTATTCTGCTTCTTTGATCCTGCAGTATAGCAATATAGGCAGTGCCTGAATGCCCCGCCCGCTGCAGTGATATTACGCGCCAGAAACCTGCGTCTGCACACTCAGGAAAGACAGGGAATCCAGGGAGAAGGAGTTTTCCGGGCACTTTTCTTCGGCGGCTAAGGTTTGACCCCCAAGTTGGCATGCATTAGTGTGGGGCATTACCCATTCGATGGCGCCTCCCTGTCAGCCGCAACCTCATGCTTTAAAGTTTGATCTGCAGCCGGGCTACGCCGTCCCGTGTTAGCCCTTATAAGCTCGGCAAACAGAGCTGAGAATGGGCCAAGGTGATACTAATTGGTGCGGATACTCTGCCGTCACAGGGTAGCGGTAATGGTTTTGCGTAACGCTTAACGAATCAATTTGGGCAGCATAAAAAGTGATGGGGACTAGCAGCGATCTTTATGCGGGTTCCCCGCAGATCTCGATCCCGCTTTATTTCAAAAATAATTGACAGGACTAAAGAATGAAGACACTTGAAGTGACCAACCCCTTTGACCGTTCCCATGTAGGAGAAGTACCTGTCACAGGCTGGGATAAGGTAGACGGCATGTTAGAGAATGCCAGCCAGGCGTTCCTCGATAAAAGTCAGCGTCTGTCGGTAGCAAGACGCATGGAGATCCTGGAGAGGGCGGCCGGCATCATGCAACAGCGCTTTGATGAACTGGCGTTGCTGATTGCCAGCGAAGGTGGCAAACCGCTGATCGATGCACGCGTCGAAGTCACTCGAGCAATCGAAGGCCTCAAACTCTGCCAGCATGATTTGACCCATTTAACCGGCAGCGAAATTCCGATGAATCTGAACGCCGCCAGCGCCGGCCGAGCGGCGTTCACCTTTCGCGAACCCATCGGCCCGGTAGTGGCAATCTCGGCATTCAATCATCCACTCAATCTGATCGTTCACCAGGTAGCCCCGGCTGTTGCCGTCGGCTGTCCGGTAATTGTCAAACCCGCCGACGATACCCCGCTCAGCGCGCTGGCTTTTGTCGAGATACTCCATGAAGCAGGCCTGCCGGAAACGCTCTGCCAGTTTGTCGTCACCGATCTGGCAACCGCCGAGAAACTGGTTACCGATTCGCGCGTCGCATTCTTTTCGTTCATCGGATCGGCAAAGGTGGGCTGGATGCTGCGCTCCAAACTGGCTGCGGGTACCCGCTGCGCACTCGAGCACGGTGGTGCGGCTCCAGTAATAATCGATGAAAGCGCCGACATGTCATCGATGATCCCCTCTCTGGTCAAGGGCGGCTTTTATCATGCGGGGCAAGTCTGTGTTTCGGTCCAACGCGTGTTCGCACCGCGCACTATCGCAGCCAATGTTGCCCGGGCGATCGCCGATGCAGCCGAAAAACTGATCGTCGGTAACGCGATCAATGCGGACACCGAGGTGGGGCCGTTAATCCGACCAGCAGAAGTGACACGTGTCGAGCAATGGGTAGATGAGGCCGTTGACGAAGGTGCACAGGTGCTTTGCGGTGCGCACAAACTGGGCGAAACCACCTATGCCACCACGGTATTGCTCGATCCGCCCCTGAATGCAAAAGTCTCAACCCAGGAAATCTTTGGCCCGGTTGTGTGTGTTTACAGCTACGATAACCTCGATGCCGCACTGGCGCAGGCCAACAGCCTGCCCTTTGCGTTTCAGGCGGCCTGTTTCAGCAATCGTCTGGATACCGCGCTGAAATGTGTGCAGCAGCTCGATGCATCGGCTGTCATGGTCAATGACCATACCGCCTTTCGCGTCGACTGGATGCCCTTTGCCGGCCGTCGCCAGTCAGGCTATGGAACCGGGGGAATCGGGCACAGCATGCACGACATGACCCAGGAAAAAATGATGGTGTTGAACGGTTTTGGCGGTAATTGATCGCAGTACATAAAATACACGGGATGGTGCATCGACGAATATCCCGCATTCGTCGCCATCCCGTCTACTTAACCCCCCCGGCTCGCTTACTCCGCAACCATCGCAGCTTGTGCCGACAGACTCATTTATCTGCCATGATTTCCAAATCAATCGCTATACTTACCAGCGGTTTTAAAGAAAATGCGCGGAAATGAGTGATGAAAGTTAAACCCTATTTAAAGATTCTTGCCGAAAAAGACGGCTCTGATCTGTATTTGTCGACCGGGGCTCCGCCCAGTGCGAAATTCAACGGCGTGCTTAAACCGCTCAGCAAAACCCCCGCGCCACCGGGCTGGGTAGATTCACTTGCCCAGGAAATCATGAGCGAGAAACAAAGCGCCGAATTCCAGGAAATACCGGAAATGAACCTGGCGATTTCACTCCCCGATATCGGTCGTTTTCGCGTCAATATATTCAAACAGCGCAATGAAACCGCCATGGTCATCCGTAACATCGTGACCGAAATTCCCAACAAGGACGATCTTGGCTTACCCGAAGTGCTGTCGCAGATCATCATGGCCAAGCGTGGACTGATCCTGTTCGTGGGCGGCACAGGCTCGGGGAAGTCAACCTCGCTCGCCGCCTTGATCGATCATCGCAACGTGCATTCGAAAGGCCACATCGTCACCATCGAGGACCCGGTCGAATACATCCACCCGCACAAGGGTTGCATCGTCAACCAGCGTGAAGTGGGCATGGACACCCTCTCTTTTGCCGACGCACTGAAAAACACGCTGCGCCAGGCGCCAGACGTCATCCTGATCGGTGAGATCCGTGATCGCGAAACCATGGAGCACGCGCTCGCCTTCGCCGAAACCGGGCACCTGGCCATTTCAACCCTGCATGCCAACAATGCCAACCAGGCGCTGGACCGCATCATCAACTTCTTTCCCGAAGAACGGCACAAGCAACTGATGAGCGATTTATCCATCAACCTGCAGGCCTTCGTATCACAGCGCCTCATCCCCACGGTTGACGGTAAACGCTGTGCCGCCATCGAAATCCTGCTGAATTCAGGGCGCGTTGCCGACCTGATCAACCAGGGTGCGGTGACTGAAATCAAGGAAGTCATGCAGAAATCGGAAGGCATGGGCATGCGGACCTTTGATTCAGCCCTGTTCTATTTGTACAAGGAAGGCAAGATCACTCTCGAAGAAGCCCTGAAGAATGCGGACGCCGCTAACAATTTGCGCCTGCGTATCGAACTCGGCGAGAAGGGTGATGGCACCGCTCGCAGCGGTGAAGAGACCTTTAACGGTCTAAGCCTTATCGAAGAACCGAAAGAGGAAGACGAAGACGAAGATGATGAAAATTTCCTCCAGGGTATTTCCGTATTCGCACCCCCTGAAGCACCCCAAAAATCCAAACAGGAATAAAAGGCTCTAAAGACAGGGTTCGTCGCTAAAGTATTTCCTCAGTTTTATCTCGGGTCTACCAACGATCAAGTGTTTGCAGCAGACGCTGACAGGATGCCCCGGCGGCATTCAATGCCGAATGTGTGTGACTGCTGCTCGAAACCTGAATAATGGAGAGTACAGGGCAGCCCAGCCCTGTTGCATTCAGGAAACGACAATCATCGGGCAGCCCAAATGCTGCAAAACCTGCTGCATCAGTTCGGGCCGCTGTCGAGAAGTAATAACGCAGGAAATCGGGGCGCCCGGAGATTGTGTTACGGCTGATAATGATTCGGGACCCAACTGAACCAGGCGACTGTGAGGATGCAATAATAGCTTGTCGTTCAGCAATTCCGCGGTATTGACAGAAACACCACTCGATGGAGGCACAAACAGTAGCTCGCAAAAATGTCCGCTAAAAACATCCAACACCACATCGAGCGCCTGCAGCAATCGTTGGCTGTGATTATCCAGCAACAATATGCGTTTTGGTCGCATGGTACTGCCGGGATTCAATGTCCCTCTGGATTGACCAATGACCAGAAACTCTGCATCAATCGATTCCTCCAGCGCCTTGCTTAGTTTGCCACCACGGGCTTTGCTATAACTCCATGGCAGCGAACTTTTCTCAGCCTGTCGCAGCAGAGATAGACGAAAGTGTCGACTTCTGGCGTTAAAACCAAGCGTCACCTGCTGGCTGTCGAGAACACGAGCCTGGCCGCTGGCCAGGGATACTTCGTTGCAGAAAGGCAAGCCAGCAACCCGTAATAAATCCAGATCCTCAATAAACAGCCCGTGCAGGCCCGAGTTGTTTGACATCGCAATCGCTATCGCCAGTTCGATCGCGGGTGACAGATAGCATTCCAGGTTGGCCGTCACCACGACCCGGTTGAAATGCTCGATATCTGTGTCAGTTGTCATTTCAAGACTTCGCGTCACCATCTGCAGGATTGGCGAACTTGCGTTGCAATCGCAGCAAAGCGTCAATGCGATCAGCGATTCGACGGTTAAAACTGCCTTTGCGAAACTGGCCATTCTTACCCAACTTGCCCGGCTTCATTCCAGTCAGCTGTGCCATCACATCTTCGACATGGTTGGCGGTATACAGGTGGAAGCGCCCGGCTTTCACGGCTTCGCGTACGTCGGCATTCAGCATCAGATGTACCTGGTTGGCCGCCGGCAGAATCACGCCTTGCCGGCCGGTCAAACCACGTTCTGCACAAATATTGAAAAAGCCTTCAACCTTGTGGTTCACCCCACCTATTGCCTGTACTTCGCCTAACTGGTTCATCGATCCAGTCACTGCCAGATCCTGGCGTAGCGGAATATTTCCAATAGCAGAGAGCAGCACACATATTTCCGCACAGGACGCGCTATCCCCATCGATGCCGCCATAGGATTGCTCAAACACCAGGCTCGCCGATAGCGGCAAAGGCCGCTCCCGGGCGTATTTATCCGCCAGATAGGCGCTGATGATCATCACACCCTTGCTATGAATATCACCACCCAACCTGGACTCCCTCTCGATGTCGATTAACTTACCCGACCCCAATCTGGCCGTGGCGGTAATGCGCGTGGGTGTTCCAAAAGCATGGTTTCCTAATTGCAACACGGACAGGCCGTTTACCTGAGACGGTTTACTGCCTTCGGTATCGATCAATTTGATGTCACGGATTATCTGTTGCTGAAAACGCTCGTGAACATAGTCATGCCGATGCCGCTGGCTGGTGATGGTCTTTTCGATATCTTCTATGCCAATCACTTTACAATTGCGCTTTGTAGCCCAGTAGTCGGCTTCCTGGATCAGTTCGCAAATCTGCTCCAGTTCGAGTGATAGCCTGGCGCCATCTTCGAGCAATCGCGATGCATGTTCGATAAGCCGTCCGACGGCTTTCTTCTCAATTGGGCGTACCCCCTCTCGCTGCTGTATGGTTGCGATCTGCTGTGCATACAACTGCAGATTTTCAGGGTTGCGCTCGGTGCTACCGGAGAACTCGGCGGCCACATTGAACAGCTTGGTGAAATCCGGGTCATACTCCTGCAGCAGGTAATAGAGGAATGGTTCTCCGAGTAAAATCACTTTTACCTCGATCGGGACAGACTCCGGCTCCAGCGAAAGAGTAGTGCCAAGACTGAGAGCCTCCTGTAGCGAGCTGATCTTGACTTCACCCGCTATCAAGGCCCGTTTAAGTCCCTCCCAGGCGTACATATGGCTTAAAAGCTTGCGCGCATCGAGTACCAGATAGCCACCGTTTGCACGATGCAGAGCCCCTGCTCTAATCAGTGTCAGATCGGTCACCAGGTTACCCATCTCGGATATATATTCGACCCGGCCAATCAGGTTTTGATAGGTGGGGTTATCCTCAAAAATCAGCGGCACCTGGTCGCCGGGGGTATTCGAGACCAGCACATTGACCCGGAAGGGTATGAATGCCATCGCTTTCTGTTTGACGTTCGCCACTTCCACCGCGTCATCCTGAGGCAGAAAGACTTCAGCGTTTTCAATTGCAAAATCGCTTGCCGACTGCAGGTAGTCGATAATTTCCGCGTAGTCTCGGTACTCTGTTTTCAAAGAGTCGACAAATTGCTCAACAGTCAGACGGGTGATGCCTTTATTTAACGACTGAATCTCGCGACTGGCCTCGCGCTTGAGCATGGGCAGCTGGCTAACAACCTTCTGCAGTTCCAGTTGCAGCTTCGCTATATTTCCCTCGATACGTTCACGCTCCGCTGGCACCAGCTCGGCATATTTCTCGGGTGATATTATTTCCTCTCCGTCCGTGGGCGCCAGGCTGAATCCCGCGGGTGTCCTGAGCAAAACGACATTCTGCTCTTTTGCATCGGCACTGAG
>Ga0316196_10001386_pt1 | contig 10598 bp, 9 predicted proteins | sample Eddsed2cm_MG_FD_204938 | JGI IMG/M metagenome (GOLD analysis project Ga0316196, IMG submission 204938) | Coastal sediment microbial communities from Maine, United States - Eddy sediment 2 cm | ecosystem: Environmental > Aquatic > Marine > Coastal > Sediment | place: USA: Maine | collected... | reverse complement strand
TCGCAGTGTGATCAGATCGCCTTTGCGATCGGGGAAGGTATACATCTCTTTTTCGACAATATCCGTATCTTCACCGATGCTGCGTTTGAAAAGCTCTGTGCGCTCCATGATCGGTATCCGGATTTCTTTAAACCCGAAATCTTCAAACAGCTTGCGGGAAATTCGTTCGATCTCCTGCCACTGTTCCACTTCTCCGGGAAGTATGTCTTTAAATCCTCTGATGAGTTGTATCATGATCTGCAATCGGCCTTTTTCGTCGGATTGTCGCTTGACCATCGATCGTAATAGTCGAGCCACTATAAATTATTTTGAAATTCGCATCTTTTCTTTGTGACTTGGTATCTTCGTAGCTGAACTGTCACCATCAATCAGGTTCAGCGTATGTTTTTTAAAATTTTTCAATTTATCGCAATACGATGAACTTAGTCAATACCAATTCTGAGATTTGCCACTTGACAGTCTCTGATCGATTGAATATGAGTTGTAGCCGTCTGTGGTTGCGGGTTGCGGGGTTCAGGGTTCAGAGGTTCAGGGTTCAGGGTTCAGAGGTTCAGGGTTCAGAGGTTCAGGGTTCAAGGGTTCAAGGGTTCAGAGGTTCAGAGGTTCAGAGGTTTAGAGGTTCAAGGGTTCAGAGGTTCAGGGTTCAGAGGTTCAAGGGTTCAGGGTTCAGGGTTCAAGGGTTCAGAGGTTCAGGTATTAAAGCTTTTAAGAGGAAATTTTGGCTAAAATCGGCAAATATAACGGACTGACGGACATCGATGGCGTCCTGGTCGGTCATTACAGCGACTTCGATGCGGTCAGCGGCAGTACGGTGGTCGTTTGCCCGCAAGGGGCTGTGGCCGGCGTGGATGTGCGAGGTTCTGCTCCGGGAACCCGGGAGACGGACTTAATGGCGCCCCATAACCTGGTCGAACAGGTTCAGGCGGTGGTATTGTCCGGCGGATCGGTTTTCGGCTTGTCTGCCGCCGATGGTGCCACCCGATGGCTGGCCGAAGAAGGTTACGGTTTTCCGCTGGAACGGGGGTATGTCGTCCCGATCGTACCGGCGGCCGTGCTCTATGATTTGGGGCGCGGCACGGACTTCATTCCGCCCATCAGTCCGGAGTGGGGCCGATGGGCTTGCGAGGGCGCCGGTTCTTACCCAGTTAAATCCGGCTGCGTCGGTGCAGGAACCGGCGCTTTAGCGGGCGGCATCAAAGGCGGGTTGGGTACCGCCAGCCTGGTTTTGGACTCCGGAATCACCGTGGCTGCCTTGATAGCAGTCAATTCCGACGGTTCGGTGATCAATCCTGTCAGTGGGAGACCCTGGGAAATCGGACTGGAGATCGATGATGAATTCGGTGCACTGGGTAAACGCGCCGTCAGGTTGCCGCCGGAACCGGCGCATGGGTTCATCCGAAATACCACCATCGGCGTCGTGGCCACGGACGCCGTTCTCTCCGCCGCCCAGGCCCAAAAAGTAGCTCAAATGGCGCACGACGGGATGGCCCGTGCCGTTCGTCCCGCCCACACCATGTTAGACGGCGATACGATTTTTTGTCTGGCGATGGGGGGGAAGAAATTGCTCGAAACCCCCGGAATTGGTATCGCTGCTCAGGCTCAGAGTCTTAGCGAGCTGGGGCATGCCGTTGCCAATTGTGTCTCAAGAGCCATCATCCGAGCCATTTTATCCGCCCATAGTCTGGCCGGCATGACGGCATTTTGTGATCTTGAAGACATATAGGATCTTAGCCCATTTTTCTGACGGTATGTTGTCAGAAAATGAAGGTGTCAGTGCTCGGGTTTCAGTAATAAAAAATTCCAAATAACAAAACACAAATGCCAAACAAATCACAATGATTAAAATTCAAAAGAAGGAGATCGCACCATGAAAAAGGTTGGTTTCATTTTGCTGGCTTTGGCCTTAACTGTTCCAGCCACCTGGGCAATGGCCGAATCACCGCAAAAAGGCGGAAGCCTGACCATTTGCGTGGGGGATGAACCGCCGGGGCTGGACCCCACGGCGAGTGCCTCGGCTGCCATCGATCGTGTGGTATACGCCAACATTATGGAGGGGTTGGTCAAGGTCGACCGCAAGGGCCAATTTGTTCCCGGTCTGGCTACTAAATGGGAGGTTACCCCGGACGGCAAGGTCTATACATTTCACCTGCGCAAGGGGGTTACTTTTCACAACGGCGAACCGTTCAACGCCCAGGTGGCCAAGTGGAACCTTGAGCGCAGTGGGGCGGAAGGGACCAAGAACGCCCATCCGGAATTTTTCCGCGTGATCGAAAAAATAGAGATCCCCGATAACAACACCCTGAAATTAACCCTTAAGGATGTGGACGCCCTGTTTATTGTCCACATGGCCGAGGGCGACGCGGTCATGCTGCCGATGAAAGGATACGAAAATAGCGCTGCCGCTCCGATCGGAACCGGACCATTCAAATTTGCCAAGTGGAATCGGGGCGACAGCGTAGAAATGATCAAAAATGAAACGTATTGGAATACTCAGCTGCCCTATCTGAACCAGGTGACCTATCGGTTTATCAAGGACCCCAGCGCCCAGGTTGCGGCCTTGAAGGCCGGTGATGTTGATATCATCGGTTGGCTGTTTGCTCCCGAACTGGCGGCGGATATCGCCAAGGACAAGCGCTTCAAGGTGCTCGCGGGTGCTTCCACCTCCGAAGTCATCATGTCCACCAATAATAAGGTCAAGCCCTTCGACAACAAGCTGGTGCGCCAGGCCATGGCCCACGCCATCGACCGTCAGACGGTTATCGATCTGATTATGGCGGGTTACGGCACCGTCATCGGCTCCCATTGGCCGCCCGTGACCCCTTACTACAAGGACATGACCGGCAGGTTCCCCTATGATTTGGAAAAAGCCAAAGACCTGCTGACACAGGCGGGCTACCCGAATGGTTTTGAGGCAACCATCAAGCTGCCGGCGATCTACGCCTATGCCCAGCGCGCCGGCGAGGTGATTGCCGACATGCTGGGTCAGATCGGCATCAAGCTCAAAATCGAAGTCGTGGAGTGGGGTTACTGGCTCGACCGCGTTTTCAAACAGAAAGATTTCGAGCTGTCCATGATCGGTCATGCGGAGCCCTGGGACATCGGTATTTATGCCAACCCGGACTATTATTTTCAGTACGACTCTCAGGAGTTCCGGGATGCGTATGCCAAAGCGCTCAAGGCACCGAATGAAGCGGAAAAAGCCAAATGGTTCGGGCGATGCCAGGAGATCGTTGCCGAGGATGCTGTCAACGGCTTTCTTCTTCTGACCCCATCGTTGTCAGCAATGAAAGTTGAGTTGATGGGCTGGTGGGAGAACTATCCGACCATCGCACTGGATTGCACGGAAGTGTGGTGGAAGAAGTAAATATGACCTGGTTCTAATTTTAATCAAACTTAGAAACCCTGGATTTCTGGGGCAGGTCAGAGATTTTCGGCTCTGCCTGTAACATTTTCAAGGAGTTATGGAGTGTTGGAGTACTGGAGTGATGGTCTATCGCTCGTGAACTCTGTGCATTAGAGAATATCGGTGGTCTCTGTATAAAGTTACAGAAGATGGATTGGGTTTTCGTTTTTTCAAAAATCCATTACTCTCTCCGATCCTTAGGCTCTACGAGCCGGAGGCCAACACTCCATAAGTATGTTGAGCAGAGCAGAGTCTTGCAGAGAGCCCTTCCAGGGGACAAACCAAGGATAGGTTCTTCCCCGCAAACTAACGCGGGATCTGCGATGGGCCTGGATTCTTTACTCGTATCGAAACGAACGGGCAGCCTGCCGGATCGGGCTGCCCACTTACTATCCCCCAGTGTTGCAACTTTAGGGTGTCCCATGCCGCGCTATCTTTTAAAAAAGCTGATCACTCTAGTGCTGCTACTATTTCTGGTCTCCATTACGGTGTTCTCAGTCCTTTTCGTCCTACCCGGCGATCCGGCCCAGATTATACTCGGGATCAATGCGACCCCTGAAGTGCTGGCGAATCTGCGCGCCGAACTCGGTCTGGACAAATCTTTCATGGGCCAATACACAGACTGGATCGGAAACCTCCTGCTGGGTCGGAGCCAACAATCCATACATTACAAAATGCCGGTGTTTGAATTAATTCTGGGTAGCCTGGCGGTGACCGGTCCGATGGCGCTGATCGCCATGCTGTTCGCCCTCGTCATTTCTCTGCCTTTAGGCATATACGCCGCCAGACATCAGAACCAGCCCGGCGATGTGACGGTCATGTTCGGCACTCAGCTCGGGCTCGCGACACCCGAATTCTGGTTCGGGATCCTGCTGACACTGCTGTTCTCGGTTCGGTTAGGCTGGTTCTCGGCGGGTGGATTCCCAGGCTGGGAGAAAGATTTTTGGGGATCGCTCAAGGCACTGCTGCTGCCAGCTTTCGCCCTGGGCGTCATTCGAGCCGCCATCCTGACTCGGCTGACCCGCTCTTCCATGCTGGAGGTTCTGCGCGAAGACTACGTACGCACGGCTCGGGCCAAGGGCCTCAAGGAGCGAACAGTTATTTACGTGCATGCTTTACGCAATGCCCTCGTTCCGGTCTTGACTATTATGGGTCTTCAACTGGGTCAGCTTCTGGCTGGGGCGATCATTATCGAAAATGTCTATTTCCTGCCCGGATTGGGGAGGCTGGTGTTCAATGCCATCGGCCAGCGTGATTTGCCGGTTGTCAGAGATATTGTTCTGTTTATGGCGGCAGCGGTGGTCGTGGTGAATTTTGTTGTGGACATGGCCTATGCCGCACTGGATCCACGAATACGGCTGCAGTAGTTGCAGAAATGCCTTAACTAATTTAAAACAGGGCCCGGATTTTCACAGATCTACACGGATTTTTAAAATAAAATTTATCTGCTTTAGCAAGTATTGCAAAAATAATTTTTTATCTGTGTTCATCCGTGTTTATCCGTGTCCCAAATAAATCTGCATGAAACGCTTTTTTGGAAATAAAAACTTTACCGTCGGGTTCGTTCTGACGTCAATCGTCGTCATCGCCGCGCTCATCAGCCTTTTCTGGACTCCCTATGACAGCAACAGAATGAATGTACGCTCCCGACTCCAGGCCCCTTCTTTAGTCCATCCACTGGGTACCGACCACTATGGCCGGGATATGCTTTCCCGGGTAATGGTAGGTGCGGTGAATTCAATCATTGTCGGACTCGTAACCGTGGCCATCGGATTGAGTGTGGGTGTGATCTTGGGTTTGGCATCCGCCTATTTCGGCAAATGGGTGGATGAATCCATTATGCGTTTTTGCGATCTTTTATTCGGGTTTCCGGCAGTACTGTCCGCCATATTAATCACTTCCATTCTCGGACCGTCCATGGTCAACGCCATGCTGGCCATCGGTATTTTTTACATACCAATATTTGCGCGCCTGACCCGGGCGGTTTCCATATCCATCTGGGAACGGGAATTTATCGCTGCCGCGCGGGCCTGTGGTGTCAAAGAATGGGCCATCACCTGGCGACACGTGCTGCCGAATATTCTTTCGCCCCTGCTCGTTCAGGGAACCATTCAATTTGCGGTCGCCGTTTTGGCCGAAGCCGGACTTAGCTATCTGGGGTTGGGAACCCAACCGCCCCATGCGTCCTGGGGGCGAATGTTGAACGAGGCTCAGACATATATGAACCTTTCGCCCTGGATTGCCATTTTTCCAGGTTGCGCCATTGCGTGGGCGGTGCTTGGATTCAATTTGCTGGGAGATGGGCTGCGGGATACCTTGGATCCGAAGATGGTGAGGGTGAGGTAGTGGGCCTTTCGATTTGGGATATGAGATGTGGGATTTGGGATTGAAAAACTTGATCGGTGGATTTGCAGATTGGGGGGGCAAAAAAGGCAAAGGGCAAAGGGCATAGGGCATGGGGCATGGGGCAAAGGGCATAGAGCATATGGAAGAATTCGGAAGTTGAAATTCGGCCTCTGGCCCGGAAGGAAGTCGGAAAAAAGGACTTCGGATTTGTAGTGAGGTAATATGGCAGTATCTCAAGATGTCATCGATAAGGTATTAAATTGTATTGATTCGGATGAGTTAATTGAACTCACTGCGGAGCTTGTTAAAATTAACTCGGTTTGGGACCCGGTTGCCGGGACCAGTGAGCAGGTCGCCGCGGATCATGCGGCCCGGTGGGCGGACAGGCAGGGATTCAACGTGCAAAAGGATGACGTTACACCCGGCAGACCGAATGTGATTATCACCTGGTGCGCCGGTCCCGCTGGGCGAACCCTCATGTTCGAAGGCCACACCGATGTGGTAACACCGGGGGACATATCCGCATGGCGCTATGATCCCTTTGGTGCCGAAATCGTGGGGCGGCGCATGTATGGTCGTGGAACCAATGACACCAAAGGCAACCTGGCGGCCATGCTGATTGCCATGAAGGCTTTGAAAAGATCCGGCGTCAAACTCGGTGGGTCCATCATCGGCGGTGTCCTGTGCGACGAAGAAGATCAAATGCTGGGGGTCAGGAATTTTATCGACCGGGGACATGCCGATGCGATTACCGGGGCAATCATCTGCGAGCCCCAGGATGGTTTGATCTGTACCCGTCAGAAGGGGGCTTTGCGGGCACAATTTACGGTCAGGGGCCGTATGAGCCATGGTGCCATGCCCCTGGCGGGTCTGAATACCGCCCCGGCAGTGGCCAGATTGATAACCGATCTGCATAACCTGGAAACGGAGGCGGTGGAACGTTCGGGTCGGGATGAGTACCTGGGTTGGCCCAGTTTCACGCCGACGGTTATCCAGGCCCCGGCCAGGGGCGTACCCCAACTAAACGTCATGCCGGGAGAAGCACAGGTACTGGTTGATATCCGAACGATAGCGGGCCAGTCCCATCATGACATTAAATCCAAACTAAGCACCCTGGCAACAAAAATTGAAGATCAAATTCGCGGGGATTATGAAAAATACGACCGAATTTTAAACCTGGACCGACATCGTGATCTTGAAATTGCTGTCGAAATCCTTACCGACCGTCCCTGTACCTTGACGGATCGTAACGATGCGCTGGTCGCCGCGGCCGACTGGGCGACTCGAAAGATAAGTGGCACGGAACCCATCTATGCCGGTGTCCCCGGGGCCACGGATGGTACCTTTTTATGGGCCTTAAAGAATATTCCCATCGTCACCATGGGTGCCGGTGATCGCCAGGTGGCCCATCAGGTGGACGAGTGGGTCAACCTGGATCAGCTTATCGAAACCGCTAAAATTTATGCCCTGGCTGCACTCCACTATTTATGGCCACAAGGTGGTTGAAGAGTTGATTGGGTTGTTTGGGATACTTAATCAACTAATCAACCCGTCAACTTTTCAACGATGTTTGCATTTTAGATATTTTGCAGTTTTAGACATTCTTTATAATTTATGAGCACCAGACTTCTTGGAATAGAAAATCTTTCCGTTCATTTCCACATACCCGAAGGTGTTGCCCGGGCAGTGGATGGTATCAGTTTTGATCTGGCTGCCGGAGAAACCATTGGTCTGGTAGGAGAATCAGGTTGCGGCAAAAGTGTTACCTCCCTGAGCATCCTGGGATTGATCCCTTCACCACCGGGCCGCATTGAATCGGGAAAAATCATGTTTGGCCGTCAAAATTTGTTGGATCTTGATCTCGAGAGCCTTCGCAAAATTCGTGGGCGGCAAATTTCGATGATATTTCAAGAACCGATGACCTCCCTCAACCCGGTACTGCCCATTGGCCGTCAAGTGGCTGAGCCATTGATGTGCCACCAGGATTTGAGCAAAGCCGAGGCATTTGAAAAAGCTGCGAACTGGCTGGAGCATGTCAAGATGCCGGCCGCCGCAAAGCGGCTGAATGACTATCCGCATCAGCTTTCCGGCGGGATGCGCCAGCGGGTGATGATCGCCATGGCCATGGTCTGCGAGCCGAAATTATTAATTGCCGACGAACCCACAACCGCACTGGATGTCACGATTCAAGCCCAGATTCTGTCTCTCATGAATCGGCTTAAAGATGAGTTGGCGATGTCCGTACTGTTGATTACCCACGACCTGGGGGTTGTCGCTCAGATGGCCGCGCGGGTGATCGTCATGTATGCCGGTCAGATTGTCGAAGCGGCGAACGTCGCTGATATATTCGATCGGCCGTTTCATCCCTACACCCAGGGACTTCTCAAATCGATACCCCAGGCAGGCGGCCGAATAAAAAACCGGGTCAAACGATTGAGCGAAATACCGGGAACCGTGCCACGGCTGACGGATATCGTTGTTGGCTGCAAATTTGCTGATCGATGTCTGCATGCCTTTAATCTTTGCCGGGAAAGACAACCGGACCTGAAACGGATACAACCCGGACACCGAGCGCGGTGCTGGTTGAAGGATCATCCTGAACGCAGGAGGGACCGTGTCTGACGTTCCCTTGTTAAACATTGTCGATTTGGTCAAGCATTTCCCCCTGGGCGGCGGCATCCTGGCCAAACCCAAAGGCTGGGTTAAAGCGGTGGACGGCGTGTCGTTTGCTGTGTCCCGCGGTGAAAGTTTCGGATTGGTAGGCGAGTCCGGTTGCGGCAAAACAACGCTTGGCAGACTCATCCTGCGTTTGATCGAGCCCAGTGGTGGTCGCATTGAATTTGATGGACAGAATATCGGTTCCCTAAACGCCACTGAAATGATGCCCCTGCGACGGCGGATGCAAATCATTTTCCAGGATCCTTATTCGAGCCTTGATCCGCGCATGAAAATCGACGCCATTGTTACCGAGCCGCTGCGGGCCATCCAGCCATTAACGGGTTATCAGCGCCGGGAGGCGGCAACCGAACTCTTGGAAAAAGTGGGACTTCGAAAAGACGATCTGAATAAATATCCCCATGAATTTTCCGGTGGCCAACGACAGCGGATCGGCATCGCGCGTTCTTTGTGTGTGCGCCCCGAGCTAATCGTGGCCGATGAACCGGTCAGCGCCCTTGACGTCTCTATTCAGGCCCAGGTCATTAATTTGTTGGATGATCTGAAAGAAGAATTCAATCTATCCTATGTATTCATTTCTCACGATTTGAGTGTCGTCGAACATATTTGCGACCGGATTGCGGTGATGTATTTGGGGACGGTTGTGGAACTGGCTACAACCGAAGATTTCAGCAAATCTCCCCGCCATCCGTACACCCGGGCCTTGTTGCTGGCCGTACCAATACCGGATCCGCACCGCAGAGCGGAACCCTTTGCCATTGAAGGTGACGTCCCCAGCCCGATTGATCCTCCGACGGGTTGTGCCTTCCATCCCAGGTGTCCCTATGCGTTTGACCGGTGTTCTCAACAAAAACCGCCCCTGGCCGAAGCGGCCGACGCCCATTTTGTGGCCTGCTGGCTAAACGAGGGCGAAGGAATGACGATTGACGAATGACGATTGACGAATTAAGGAATTATTTAGATTTTATATTGGGTGATAAAGTTCCACGCCGGAAGCGGATAGATTATTTAAAAGATAATTATAAAAAGGAATGAGCGAAGCGAATACCACAGTTCGTCATTCTTCATTCGTCAATCGTCATTCCCAAGGGGGAATAAATGAAAATTGCTGTTGTGGGCGCAGGCGCCATGGGCAGTCTCTTTGGTGCCATGCTGGCCGAAGCTGGAAATGACGTCTGGCTTTACGATGTGTGGCGCAAACATGTGCGGACCATAAATCAAAATGGACTGCGAATTGAACGGGAAGGTAAAACCCGCACGGTTGAAATCAAGGCATCCGACGATCCGCATCAAATTGGTCGGGCTGAGCTGGTCATTGTATTTGTAAAATCATCGCAGACGAACTTGGCGGCCGAAACCGCGAAGGTCATCGCCGGTTCCGCCGGCACTGTCATGACCCTGCAAAACGGTATGGGCAATGCCGATGTCATCGCAGAATTTATCGAACCGCAACGGGTGCTGGCCGGAACGACTTCCCATGGTGCCACCTTGCTGGGTCCGGCAAGTATCCGGCATGCCGGTTGCGGACCGACAACCATCGGCGCGTGGTCTCAAACGGAAGCTGGACTGCAGCGCGCAGGGCAATTTGCCGAATTTTTCAACCGGGCGGGCATCAAGACCGAATCCGTGGCAGATGTGCGCAGTGTGATCTGGAACAAGCTTTTGATTAATATCGGCATTAACGCCATCACGGCCCTGACCCACATTAAAAACGGCCAGGTTCTTGACTTAGAGATTACCCGGGAACTTATCCGGGAGGCCATCGCAGAGGCCATGAACCTCGCGCAGGCCATGAATATAAAGATCCAAGATGACGTGCTGGATCGTGTTTTCAAAGTGGCCGAAGCCACCGCCCTCAATCGATCATCCATGGGACAGGATGTGGATAACCGGCGACAGACAGAGATTGCAGCCATCAACGGGTTTATCGTTCGTGAGGCCAAACGGCTCGGTCTGAAAGCACCGGTGAATTTTGCTTTGACGGCGCTGGTACAGACATTGGAATACCATTATAGATAAAATCTGAGGATTTGAGCGGTCATGCAGCTGATATCAAGCCGGGGCAATGGAATAGTGGAGAAACGGATTACTGAAAATTCCAAATTACAAGCAAATCACAACTAACGAAATTCAAAATTCCAAACATGTTTCGGTCATTGAACATTGAAATTTG
>Ga0316196_10001385_pt1 | contig 10603 bp, 8 predicted proteins | sample Eddsed2cm_MG_FD_204938 | JGI IMG/M metagenome (GOLD analysis project Ga0316196, IMG submission 204938) | Coastal sediment microbial communities from Maine, United States - Eddy sediment 2 cm | ecosystem: Environmental > Aquatic > Marine > Coastal > Sediment | place: USA: Maine | collected... | reverse complement strand
GAAACTTCAACACCAAGAAAAAAACACCCGCCATGAAGGCTGTGCGGGCAGTGATAATGGAAATATCAGAATATCTTGCCTGCTCGATGGTGGACCAGGATAGCTGCCTGGATGATTACGATGCCAAGGAATCACGCCGCAGGGAAAAAACAAAAGGCGCGATAACTCTCGAATAAATTAAATAAAAAATTAGGACATACTGCCGCGCCTTAAAAAACCCGATAGATGACTTTTTTATTCGCGACATCACCGAAGACCGCAACGATGCAAGCATTGTCGAAACCATTATATCGGTGTCTCATCACCTTGGTCTTGAAGTGGTCGCAGAAGGGGTAGAGACACAGGAGCAGCACTTCTTCCTGTCACAACATGCCTGTGATATTTTTCAGGGGTAGGTTTCAGTTAAGCTGTAAAGGCGTCAGAATTTATTAAGCTTGATGTATTACACACGAAAGACACTGAAACGGTACAATAAACCTGAAAAATGGTAAAAAATCTCCACAGGCACCCATTTAGATCAGTGTAATCATGGCAATTTCAGTATTTCTTGGACTTTCAGGCGGAGTAGATTCTGCCGTCGCAGCGCTATTGCTCAAACAACGTGGCTTCGATGTTACCGCTGTTTTCATGAAAAACTGGGAAGAGGATGACAAGGACGATTACTGTGCAGCAGCTGCAGATCTGGCGGTAGCAGAAGAAGTCGCCAAAATACTCGACATTCCATTGCTAACGGTTAATTTCGCGACAGAATACTGGGACCGGGTCTTTGAACATTTCCTGCAGGAATATCAGGCAGGTCGCACACCCAATCCCGATGTGTTGTGCAATCGTGAAATCAAATTCAAAGCCTTCCTGGAGTATGCTCTGGCGCATGGTGCAGACAAAATCGCCACCGGCCATTATGCGGATGTCCACCAGTGCCATGGCAGTACATATCTCGGCAAGGCTGCTGATCAGAATAAAGACCAGACCTATTTTCTTTATGCAATTGGTCAACATGCACTGTCACATAGCCTCTTCCCGCTAGCAACATTGCACAAAAAGGAGGTTCGAGAGCTTGCCAGAAAACACAGGCTACCGAATTACAACCGCAAAGACAGCACCGGCATCTGTTTTATTGGTGAACGCCGATTTCGTGAATTTCTATCTCGCTATCTGCCAGCTCAACCAGGCGAAATTCAGCAGCTTGACGGCACCGTAATTGGCCAGCACCAGGGGTTGATGTACTACACTGTCGGCCAACGCCATGGGCTGGGCATCGGGGGCCCTGGGGAACCCTGGTATGTTGTCAGCAAAGACCTGGATAAAAACATCCTGTTTGTTGTCGAAGGGAAAAACCACCCCGCGTTATTTCACTCCAGCCTCATAGCAGAAGACTTACACTGGATTTCCGGAAAATCACCGGCACCCCTGTCATGTACTGCACGCATCAGGCACAGACAGGACGAGCAGGCATGCCACTTGTCAGAATTAGAAAATGGTCAGCTAAGGGTCGACTTTGAACAACCTCAGCGAGCAATTGCACCAGGCCAGTCCATCGTAATTTACGAGGGTGACCTGTGTTTAGGTGGAGGTATTATCAGTAACGCCATCTGATCAAAATCTATGAAGATAAACTGTGTCCGCAAACCTGGTGCCCGTCATTCAAAGTGAGACGAAAGGTTAGAGCGGAGACGAAAGATTCCGAAAATTAGCTGAATCAGTTAATATCAGAAACCCGTGCTGCCCTGTAATAGATTTATATTAATGGACAAAATCATGAAGACAATACTGATCTTCATTTGTTTGCCAGTGTAACTTTCCCTGATTGAGTGATGTAAATGAAGCTTTCTCCCTTAACTGCAATATCCCCGATTGATGGCCGCTATGGCAGCAAAACGACGGAACTAAGGCCTTTTGTCAGTGAATACGGGCTGATACACCATCGCGTTATTGTCGAAGTCGAGTGGTTGAAGGCTCTCGCGAGCCACCCGGAGATCACCGAAGTACCAGCCTTCTCAGAAGATGCAATAACGTATCTGAACAGTATTAAGGTGGATTTCAATGAAGCAGATGCCCAGCATGTCAAGGATATTGAGAGCAAGATCAACCATGACGTTAAGGCAATCGAATATTTCATCAAGGAAAAACTGGAGAAGCTTGACGAACTCAATGCCATTAGTGAATTTGTTCATTTCGCCTGCACCTCTGAGGACATCAACAATCTTTCACATGCCCTGATACTCAAGGGGTCGTGCGAGAAAATAATTCTGCCTGAAATGGACAGGCTGATAGCAATGATCTCTGACCTTGCTATAGACTACGCAGCGATACCAATGCTGGCTCGCACGCACGGCCAGCCCGCTTCACCGACGACGGTAGGAAAAGAACTGGCCAATGTAGTTGCCCGGCTGCAACGACAACGTCAGCAGACAGCTGCGAGTCCGCTGCTGGGTAAAATCAACGGAGCTGTGGGCAACTACAATGCCCATCTTTCAGCCTACCCGGATATCGACTGGCAAGATATGGCTGAACAATTTGTCGTCTCCCTGGGGCTGGAGTGGAATCCCTACACCACACAGATTGAACCACATGACAATGTTGCGGAATTATTCGATGCCATCGCACGTTTCAACACTATTGTTCTCGACTTTGACCGTGACATCTGGGCCTATATCTCAAACGGTTATTTCAAACAGAAAATGATCAGTGGTGAAGTAGGATCTTCAACAATGCCGCACAAAGTGAACCCCATTGACTTCGAAAATTCAGAAGGAAATATCGGTATCGCTAATGCCCTGCTTAATCACATGTCCGCCAAATTACCGGTCAGCCGCTGGCAGCGTGATCTTACTGATTCGACGGTGTTGAGAAATGAAGGTGTTGCACTGGCCTATTCATTGCTTGCATGGAAATCCACTCTTCGTGGCTGTGGCAAACTGGAAGTAAATGAGGAACGCCTGCAAACCGACTTGATGGCTAACTGGGAAGTTCTTGCAGAACCAATTCAAACTGTTATGCGCAGGTATGCAATCGAGGAGCCGTATGAAAAACTCAAGGCACTAACACGCGGCAAGGGAATCACCCAGGAGACATTGAAAAACTTCATTGAACAACTGGAGATACCGGAGACAGCTCGCAAGGAATTGCTAAACTTGACACCTGCCACCTATACGGGCAATGCTGAACAACAGGCGAAGGAAATAAAACAGGCAGTTAACATTTCATAAATATAATCACGCAGAGCCTCGGCACCTGCTGATAAAAGTCGCTAGCAGAGTATTCAGGGGCCACACCTGAAGGCGATCAGGGATTTCAAAGGAGTATAATTATGGAAGAGGAATATATCAGTACAGATAAAAACAGGTTCCAGATCAACACTCGCCAGCAAATATCTGAAACCAGCTGCAACCTGATTTCCGAGGCCAACCGCAGCATCAATATCATGCTATACGACTATGATGAAATTCTGCTGCCTGCCAGCAGGATAGATGAACTACTTTCATCATTCATTCGCCAGCATGAACGGAGTCGATTCCGCTACCTCTGTTCCGAGAGTGATATCTTGCGCGAACGAGGTGGGAAATTGATTCAACTTGCCAGGCGCTTCAGCACATTCATCACACTTCGGCAATTGCCCGATGACCTGAAACCCATCCGTGAACAGTTTATCACCACTGATGGTGAATCATGCATGCAGACTCAGGACCACAGATCCTACGATTATTATGCAAACCTGAATAACCGGGCGCGGGCTCTGCAGCTGAATAACCACTTTGACGCACTATGGCAACGCTCTGCATCAGTCGCAGGCGTTCATGTGACGGGCCTATAAGGTCGACGACGTCCAAGCTGCGACCTGTTCTGGAGTAATTGCGTGAGAGCAGTCATCGCAATATGATTTTAAAAAACTCCCTTTTTCTTAGCCTGTTAGTTCTTCTTTCTGCATGCAGCCACTCTCATAAAATCAGCGACTCTACCGCCTACTCTGCAGCCAGCGTGGCAAAAAGCATGATTGGGCAACCATATCGTTATGGCGGCCAGTCACCCGGCGGTTTCGACTGCAGCGGCCTGGTCTGGTACAGCTACAAAAAAGTCGGAGTCAATACCGCACGTACGAGCAAAGCACTAAGAAAACAGTCGAAGAAAATTTCCAGGAAGAAAATGAAACCCGGAGACCTGGTCTTCTTTAAAGGCTGGATACGTACCGGTCATGTCGGGATATACCTTGGCAACGGGATGTTTGTTCATGCACCGTCATCAGGGAAAAGAGTTAAAACAGACCGCCTGGATAGCGGCTACTGGAACGAGCATTTTAAATCAGCAGGACGGATTGCAGAGTAATAATTGAGGACGAAGGACACAAGATAAACTGCTGAGAACGATTTTATCCTTTCCCCTTTCCTCTTAGTCCTTATCCCGCCCCATGCAATATCTCTTCAGCCGTTGCTGCAAACTGTTTGCGCCTGAACAGAAACTGCATCCTCCCACCACCGAGCTGCTCCCATAATACCGCTGCCCGGGCCCCTGCTAATAACAGGCAGCGGATACGATTGACAATAGTCTCCTGTTGCAGAAACTCAGGATTGCCCTTAACAATAATTCGGGGCTGCAGAGTACTAATCGTGTCGCTGTAGATGTCAGCAAAACGGGACACCAGGGTTTGATTGATGCCTGGCTCCTGTTGCATTGAGTTAAAGTAATCCTTCTGGCGCTGCACACCCTTTATCAGTTGAGATAACTGCTCGAGTAAAGCCGGTTGACGCAACAGCTTATGTGTCAAATGCATCAGGCTGATGACATACGACAGCATTGCCAGATTGGCTGCACTTTTGTTGTTGCCAGCAAAACTGGACAGGGTTTTCAGCCCAAGAGAAACACCTTCTGCCCCTGAAAAAACAGCGGGCACATCATCAGCATCGATTACGAACAGGCTTTCAATACTGCTGATTACAGCTTCTTCATCAGCATTACCTGCTGTCGCCAGTTGATGTACCAGTGCTGCTGACTGAAATATTCCTGCCAGAGCCAGAGTGCGGTTAGTAAATGATGCGGCCATTCTGGGTCCTTTTAGCTTGTCTGTATCGGAATGTCATTCGTGATTGCGTCACTCTGTATGGATTTCCAGTCAATGCGCTCCATAAGATAACAGAGACAGTCTATTCGGATAACATTCACATTATCTGTCAGCATCGCCGGCATCACAGGAACTTTTAATCTGTATTGCCCTGCATGGCGCTCAAAAAAATTGGAAGATTGATCTTTACCATGCTCATCCCAGGCTTCAAGAAAAGCATCTGAACCTTCTTTCACACGGCAAAACGGTGTTCCATCTGGCACTTCAGAAAAGTTCATTGAGACCAGGTTTGCATCAAAAACCAGATCAGTAGCCAGGTCCAGATCGCTATCATATCCATTATTTTTGAATGTAAAACTATAACGGCTTGGAATTTTGATGATGGAAACCAGGTGGTATAGATCCATATCATGTTCCGGCAGCGGCTGTTCAGGAAAATGTGAAAGATGCAGGCAGGCATCAACAAACTCGACTGCATGATCAACGCCATGTTGATCTCCAGGCATACCACATTCGAGCGTGACTGCCGGGCAATACTCTGACATCGCCCATGTGCTGGTTGTATCGGGTTTTACGGCATAGACAACAGTGCGTCCAAATAGAGTCGCCAGGTGATAGGAAGCATTATCATGCCGGCAGATCAGGGTAAAATGAGGATTCTTGCCAGTGTTATTATGTACATCGATAGCAGCAAACACGGACCGTTTTCTCATCGATTCCATGACATAGTGTGTCATTTGATGCTCAGGTGTATCACCATAGCCCCAGATGCGATTGTAATCAGGCTGCCCCGGTAAAGCTCGCAGATTTTCACTTGCAGCTGCGACATTGCCGATAAAAATTGATAATGAGCGTGGCAGTTGCCTGTCATGGTATCGGCGCAATATGTCCTGAATAACAAGCAGTCCGGTAAACTCATTCCCATGCAGCATGACGCTGACAAACAGGCTGTCTTTTCTGCTGCCCTGCAGATGAATTAGCGTCGGACCACCCAGCAGATCAAGTAAGCCCTCCGATCTGACATCCAGCAAGCCATCTGGTATTTCAAATAATTCCTTAAACCCTAGATCAACCATTCGTGCACCGGTTTCGAGGATTGCTGGTTTTTGATATAGGTTTCTGTCATTTCTCGGACACTACAGTCATGATTACGCAAATAGCTTCGCTGCCAGGCAGCCCCATTCTGACCTGATTGCACTCTTGCTTCGAACACATCAAGATAAAAACTGACTTCTTTTTCAGATAAGCCGAGCTCTGACAAGCCTGCCCGAGCCTCTGGTATGAGTTTTTCTAACAGCAGATCCTTTATCATCACCTCCCCTTCTCCCGGCCAGCAAATACTTGCTGTCAGGCCATACCTGGCGACAACATAGAAGTCATTCTTTACCCGGTCAAAATCAATTTTCGATTCTGGCACCTGCTGAGAATTGGCCAGCGCTGAAGTTATGCCATAATAGAATGCCGCATTCGCAATCATGTCAACAATAGTTGGCCCTGCAGGAACAACTCGTTGTTCTATACGTAAATGGTAACCATCTTTATCTATACCTATCAGTGGACGGTTCCAGCGCCAGATGGTTCCATTATGCAACCGCAAATGCCATAAACTCTTCCTGTCAGTATCACGTACAGTAGGTAGCAGGGCGGGATACAAGGCTATATTTTCTTCAAACAATTCCAACATAGATTCACGGCACCAGCCGTGGCCAAAGGTGACACGGGACTTTCCTGTATGTCCGACCTCTCCCTCTATATTCGTGTTGACGGCCTGCTCGAACAACGGAATCCGTGTTTCAGCCCATAAATTCTTGCCAAATAGAAAGGGAGAATTTGCTGATGCCGCCAGTAGCGGGGCAGAGGCGAGGACCGAGGCATTATAGTAGCGAACAGCATTTTCAGGTCTGACCTGTAAATGAATCTGAAAAGAGGTCGCTGCAGCTTCCAGCATGACATCCTGGTGGGTGCTCTGCAGATGGTCTATGCCAGTGATGTCAAGCCTGATAGGCTCACCCTCACGCAGCCTGAACACCTGTTCATTGAGCCCCCGGTATCGCTCAACCTCTGACATGTTGTCCATGGTCAATTGCGAGTCATCGAGTACTGGCAAAGTTCCCATCATTACAAGGCGTGCGTTTAATGTAGCGGCGGTTTGTTGACACGAATTCCAGAGCACCGAAAGATCGGCTTGCATCAAGCCCATCGCCTTGCCAGATAACTTGCGCGGAATGGAATTGAGTTCAACATTGAATCGGGAAAGCTCCTGTACCACCAGTGGATTGCTTAGGCGAGTAAGGAATTCCTGGTTTATCGGTGCCGGCTGTGTTGACTGATCCACCAGCCAGGCTTCAAGTTCATGGCCGCCAACTGGGTGGCTTGATAGAAAAGAATCATGGCTAAACAGTTCACGCAGCAGGGACATCTCATCGAGCAGGTGAGACTGAAATTTCTCAAAATCAGCAGGATTAAACTCGGCGCTTTCAATCTCCTGTCCCATTGATCTTATTTCCTGCTCCTCAATAAGCTTTACCGCTATCAGCGATTACTTCACTAAAGAATGCGGCTTCTTTTTCTAACGCATCTATGCGTGTTTCGAGCTTGCGGAAACCATGCCCCTCCCCTGGATACTCAATATATTGATGATAAATGCCACGCAGTTCAAGGTTATCAATCAATTCTCGCGAAAGCTCAGGGGGAACTACTTTATCATCAAGTCCCTGAAATACGATCATAGGACTCTTTAGCATTGCCAGGTCATGCAGTGGCGATCGATCATAATACGGGCTACCGGGCTGATCTGAAGAACTCCCATAATAAGGCTCACCGAGCAGCCCATCAAGGTAATGCGCTTCAAACTTATGAGTGTATTCCATCAACGTCACCAGATTGGCAATGCCGTAATAGCATGCTCCTGCGCAGAATAATTCCGGGAACAGTGTCAACGCACGCAGCACCACGTAGCCACCGGCACTACCTCCTCGGATACACACCTGTTGTGGATGGGCAAGGCCCTGGTCAATGGCGTAATTCACTGCATCGGCCACGTCTATACTGTCGAACAACCCCCACTGCCCCTGCAATGACTGTCTGAAGTGCCGTCCATAGCCTGTACTGCCGCGATGATTGATGTCAAGCACTGCAAAGCCGCGACCAGTCCAGTATTGCCGTTGATAATTCAACGCGCTGTCGCAACGGGCTGTAGGGCCACCATGTACCATCACAAGCAGTGGAGGAAGTTCTCCTGCAGGGGCCTGGTAGCGGTGATTTTTTGGTGGGTAATACCAGGCACGCGAGTGCTCCCCATCACGCGTGCTGTAAACCAGGTGTTGAGGAATACTGATATCCTGGTCTTCAAGCAACGGGGTAGCTGAAAGCCATTCAGTAACGACAGAACTATCTGTTGAAAAGCTATGAACTGCGGCTGCCCGGGTGAAACTTGACGCGGTGTAAATGACAGAGTCACGGCCTGTTCGCGAAAGCTGGGCCAGGCTGGTAGACGGCTCACGATAAAGCTTGTTGATTGTTGAAGTTGAAACATCGATTTCAACCAGTTGATCCAACCCTTCTATTGTACGAATTGCAATAATTTTATCTTCACTAAGCACTGCGTAACGTTGCTGGCCGAACACCCAGTGGGCCTCACCAAATTCACCGCTATCTGTAGTTATCCGTTCAACCAGCTGGCCATCCCAGGAAAACAGATCCCAGCTTTCCGCCTGCAGGCCTCGAATCTCATCGCTGCCATCGAGCGCAAAAAACAGACGTCCGGCAGCTGAATACTGTAGCTGATTTACCGCGCATTCTTTGCCACCTGCAATAGTTACAATAGATTTCGGGTCAATGGTTAATACTCCCTGCTGGACTCGAAGCTCCCCGCTTTTCAGCAAACTTCCATCCCAGGGCATTTGCGGGTGATCCCATTCAATCCATGACATTTTAGAGCCGTCCGGCGAAATTACCGGGTTGGCATAAAAGTCTGCACCGGTGACTAATCTTGCAGGGATTCCATCGGATTCAGGATGCAGTGCCAGTACGCAAATGAAATTATCATTTTCACCATCTTCTGATGGGTGTTCCTGAACGAAGGTTAAATACTTTCCATCCGCGGTTAACTGGAAATCAATAGCCTGATCATTGTCCTCTGCCGCAGATAGTACTTCAGGCACAGACTCCGGGCTCAACTTCTGCCTGTATATTCTGCTATCAGAATCGTTAATGAACCAGGCATAGCCACTGGCGAGCAGGAAGGCCTTGCCGCCATATTCATGGACACGACTGCGTATATTGAAGCCATCGGGTGTCAGGGTATGCTTGATACCGGCAGAGGTGCCGTCTAACTGCTGTGAGACCAGAACGGAGCGACCACCTTCGGCAGCGCGCTGCTCCAGGTAATAAAGCTGCCCATCAATCAGCGCGGGATAAAGCGGGGCAGGCGGCTGTGAATAAATCTGCCGCGGATCTAGCCTTGCCTGCCATTGCTGGTAGGGAAGAGTTTCCGCAGCCATATTCAGGAAAACACCCGCCAGGCAAACATCCTTTAGACAACTACCTGCTCAATCACCTGGCAAACCCGGTCTACCTGGTCTTCGGTCATATCGGGGAATACCGGTAAAGAAACTACCTCACTGCCGAGAGCCACAGAAACAGGGAAATCATCTGCGGTATAATCCAGATGCTGGTACACCTCCTGTAATGCTAACGGTAATGGATAGCAGGTGGAATTGCCAATAGCGTTATCCATCAGGGCCTGCCGAACCGCATCTCTTTTCGAACTGCGGATAGTGTAGAGATTAAAAGCATGTGAGCCGTTGACTGGACGTGAGGGACAGGTAATATCGAGCTTGCTGAGTCTATCATCATAGAGTTCTGCAATACGCTGACGTGAAGCGATATTTTTATCAAGGCTTTTCAGCTTCAGACGCAACAGGGCTGCCTGCACTTCATCCAGTCGGCTATTCATTCCAACTTCATCATGCTGAAAAGCTGCTGCAGCACCATGATTACGCAATTTCCTGACGGCTTCAGCGATTTCATCACTATTGGTGGTTAATAGACCACCATCACCATAACAGCCCAGCACCTTGGTTGGATAAAAGCTGAAACAGCCTGTCGCCCCCATACTGCCTACCCGCTTTGCGTCATGCTGCGCACCGAAGGCCTGTGCTGCATCTTCGACTACAGCCAGGCTATGCCTGTCCGCAATTGCATTTATAGCTGTCATGTCAACCGGGTTACCAAACAGATGTACGGGGATTATTGCCCGGGTTCTAGAATTAATTGCCGATTCAATTAATACAGGATTGATATTGAATGTGTCGGCTTCGATATCGACAAATACGGGTGTTGCACCGACCATGTCTATCACTTCGGAAGTGGAAAAAAAGGTATAAGGTGTCGTTATCACCTCATCGCCAGGACCAATCCCCAGTGCACGTAGAGACAGGTACAGTGCATCCGTTCCATTCGCGACACCAATGGCATGCCTGGTACCTACAAATTCAGCTACCTCATTTTCAAAGGCATGGACATTGGGCCCAAGAATCCAGCTGC
>Ga0316196_10001382_pt1 | contig 10608 bp, 6 predicted proteins | sample Eddsed2cm_MG_FD_204938 | JGI IMG/M metagenome (GOLD analysis project Ga0316196, IMG submission 204938) | Coastal sediment microbial communities from Maine, United States - Eddy sediment 2 cm | ecosystem: Environmental > Aquatic > Marine > Coastal > Sediment | place: USA: Maine | collected... | reverse complement strand
AAGGTCGCTCCGGGCGTGATTCAGCGTCAGTCGGTGGATCAGCCGGTGCAGACCGGTCTCAAAGCCATTGACTCGATGGTGCCGGTCGGCCGCGGCCAGCGCGAATTGATCATCGGCGACCGGCAGACCGGTAAGACCGCGGTTGCGGTCGACGCGATCATCAACCAGAAAGGCACCGGGATTAAGTGCATCTACGTCGCGATCGGCCAGAAGTTGTCCAGTATCGCGGGCGTGGTGCGCAAGCTCGAAGAACATGGCGCGATGGAACACACCATCGTCGTCGCCGCCGGCGCCGCGGACTCGGCCGCCATGCAGTACATCGCGCCGTATGCCGGTTGCGCGATGGGCGAATTCTTCCGTGATCGTGGCGAAGACGCGCTGATCGTGTTCGATGATCTGACCAAGCAGGCCTGGGCCTATCGCCAGGTTTCGTTGCTGCTGCGCCGTCCGCCAGGCCGGGAAGCGTATCCCGGTGACGTGTTCTATCTGCATTCGCGCTTGCTGGAGCGGGCCTCCCGGATCAACGCCGATTATGTGGAGCAACTCACCGGCGGCAAGGTCAAAGGCAAGACCGGTTCGTTGACCGCGCTGCCGATCATCGAAACCCAGGCCGGCGACGTATCCGCATTCGTGCCCACCAACGTGATTTCCATTACCGACGGCCAGATCTATCTGGAGACCGACCTGTTCAACGCAGGCATACGGCCGGCCATCAACGCCGGCTTGTCGGTGTCTCGTGTCGGTGGCGCCGCGCAGACCAAGATCATCAAAAAGCTCGGCGGCGGTATCCGTCTGGCGCTGGCCCAGTATCGTGAGCTGGCGGCGTTCGCACAGTTTGCCTCCGATCTTGACGAAACCACCCGTAAACAGCTGGATCGCGGCAAGCGCGTCACCGAATTGCTCAAGCAGCCGCAATACTCGCCATTGTCGGTGGCCGAGATGGCGGTGACGCTGTATGCGGTGGACGGCGGCTTTACCGATACGGTGCCGGTAGAGAAGCTGGGCGACTTCGAGCGTGCGTTGCACAGCCACATGAAGGTCAACTATGCCGAGCTGATGGACAAGATCAATGCCACCGGAGACTGGGGTGACGAGATCAAGGCCGAGATGAAGCAGGGCGTGGAAGAATTCGCCCAGACCGGCAGCTACTGATCGCGGAGTAGAACATGGCAGTCGGCAAGGAAATCCGCTCGCAGATCAAGAGCATTCAGAACACGCAGAAAATCACCAAGGCCATGGAGATGGTCGCGGCGAGCAAGATGCGCAAGGCTCAGGATCGGATGAGCGCCTCGAGGCCCTATGCGGATCAGATCCGCACGGTCATCGGCCACCTGCGGATGGCTAATCCTGACTTCAGACCGCCGCTGTTGTTTGCCCGGGAAGAAGTGAAACGCGTCGGCTATATCGTGGTCTCTACCGACCGTGGTCTTTGCGGCGGGCTCAATGCCAACATGTTCCGCATGCTGCTGAAGGAAATCGTCGCATGGCAGGAAAAGGGCGTAGAGGTGGATATCTGCCTGATGGGCCGCAAGGCCAAGCAGTTCTTCCGTCGGCTGAAGGTCAATGTCGTGGCCGCGGTGACCGATCTGGGTGATATCCCCCACGTGCGCGATCTGATCGGCACCATCCAGGTGATGCTGGACGGTTACCGTGAGGGCACGCTGGATCGGGTCTTCATCGCGCATAACGAATTCATCAACACCATGAGTCAGACACCGGTCGTGCGCACGCTGATCCCGGTGGAAGTCGGTGATCAGGAAGACTTGCAGGCTCACTGGGACTACATCTATGAGCCCGGGGCGATGGAATTGTTACCCGGCGTGCTCGCGCGTTACATCGAGTCGCAGGTCTATCGTGCTGCGGTGGAAAACGTCTCCTGCGAGATGGCGGCACGCATGGTGGCGATGAAGAGCGCGACTGATAACGCCGGTAATCTGATCGACGACCTGAAGCTGGTCTACAACAAGGCCCGCCAGGCGGCCATCACTCAGGAACTGTCAGAAATCGTTGGTGGCGCCGCAGCCGTCTGATGACGTTGCGGAGTTATCCGGAAATGTTTAACAGAGGATTCGATTCATGAGCTCGGGCAAGACTCTCCAGATCATTGGTGCCGTCGTTGACGTGCAATTCCCCCGCGACCAGATCCCCGCCATCTACGAGGCGCTGAAGATCGACGACAGCGGCTTGACCCTGGAAGTCCAGCAGCAGCTGGGGGACGGCGTGGTCCGTACCATCGCGATGGGCTCCAGTGAAGGCGTGAAGCGCGGCATGGCCGTCTCCAACACCGGCGGCCCGATATCGGTCCCGGTGGGATCCAAGACGCTGGGCCGGATCATGGACGTTCTCGGCGAGCCGGTTGACGAGGCGGGCCCGATCGGTGAGGAAGAGCGTTGGCCGATCCATCGCCCGGCACCGAGCTTCGAAGAGCAGGCTGCCTCAGTAGAAATCCTTGAGACCGGGATCAAGGTGATCGACCTGATTATGCCGATCGCCAAGGGCGGCAAGATCGGTCTGTTCGGCGGCGCCGGCGTCGGCAAGACCGTCACCCTGATGGAGCTGATCCGCAACATCGCGATCGAGCACAGCGGTTACTCGGTGTTCGCCGGTGTCGGTGAGCGTACCCGCGAAGGCAATGACTTCTATCACGAGATGAAGGACGCCGGGGTGCTGGACAAAGTGGCCCTGGTTTACGGCCAGATGAACGAACCCCCGGGAAACCGTCTGCGCGTTGCGCTTTCCGGCCTGACAATGGCCGAGGCATTCCGCGACGAGGGCAGCGACGTGCTGATGTTTATCGACAACATCTATCGCTACACGCTGGCTGGCACCGAAGTGTCGGCGCTGCTGGGCCGCATGCCGTCCGCGGTAGGCTACCAGCCGACGCTGGCCGCCGAGATGGGCGCGCTGCAGGAACGTATTACATCTACCCAGACCGGTTCGATTACCTCTTTCCAGGCCGTATACGTGCCGGCCGACGACCTGACCGATCCGTCACCCGCCACGACTTTCGCCCATCTGGACGCCACGCTGGTGCTGTCGCGGCAGATCGCCGAATTGGGCATTTATCCCGCGGTGGATCCGCTGGATTCCACCAGCCGCCAGCTGGACCCGCTCGTCATCGGCGACGATCACTACAACACGGCACGTGCGGTGCAGGCCACGCTGCAGCGTTACAAGGAATTGCAGGACATCATCGCGATCCTCGGTATGGACGAACTGTCAGAAGACGACAAGCTGTCCGTGTCCAGGGCACGGAAGATTCAGCGCTTTCTGTCGCAGCCGTTTTTCGTCGCCGAGACGTTTACCGGCTCACCCGGCAAGTACGTGTCGCTGGCCGACCCCATCGCCGGATTCAAGGGCATCATCAACGGCGAGTACGATCACCTGCCGGAGCAGGCGTTCTATATGGTCGGTACCATTGAAGAAGCGGTGGAGAAAGGCAAGAGTATGCAATAAGGCAGGTCGCCGGACAGGCCTGATCACGCTCCACGGGATCGATTTATGAAAACCATTCACGTCAACATCGTCAGTGCCGAAGGTGAGATCTTCACCGGTGACGCGACCATGGTGTTTGCGCCGGCCCAGATGGGTGAGGTGGGCATCGCGCCAAACCACGCGCCACTGTTGACCGGGCTCAAACCCGGCGGCGTGAGGGTGCAGCGGCAGTCGGACAAGGGAGAGTCTGAGGAGCTGTATTTCTACGTCTCCGGCGGCATTCTCGAGATTCAGCCGAAGATGGTCACGGTGCTGGCGGATTCTGCGATGCGGGCCAAGGACCTCGATGAGGCCGCCGCCGAGGAAGCACGCAAGCGCGCAGAGGAAATGCTCAAGGAACGCACCAGCGCGGTCGAAGTGGCCACCGCGCAAGCCGAGCTGGCCGCGGCCGCAGCGCAGATTCACCTGCTGAAGAAGATCAAGAAGGGCGCCTCCGGCCGCTAGGCTGGCGGACGCAGGCGGGTCACCTGTCCAGGGGCCGTGACGGAGCCATCCGCCACGGCCTTTTTTGTTGCCGCGGGGGGGTGGCCAGCGCCCTGTCCGGCCGGTATGTGAACTCATCGACTGCGCCATTGGCTCGCGGAACGATACAATGAGGCCTTTACGAACGTCCGGTGAGTCATGTCCGTAGAGATCGTCATTCTTGCTGCAGGCCAGGGTACGCGGATGTATTCCGACCTGCCGAAGGTACTGCAACCGTTGGCCGGCCGGCCGATGCTGGCACATGTGATTGACGCTGCCGAGGCGGCGGGGTGCGAAGGCGTCCATGTGGTCTATGGCTTCGGCGGAGACGAGGTTCAGGCCGCGATGGGTCACCGCCCGGTCTTCTGGGCGCACCAGGCAGAACAGCTGGGTACCGGACATGCCGTGGCCCAGGCGCTGCCCGGCATCCAGGACGAGCAGATCGTCGTGGTGGCCTATGGCGATGTGCCATTGATCCAGCCAGAAACGCTGAGCCGTCTGGCGGAAAAAGCCATGCCGGATGCGCTGGCGATCCTCACCGCGGTGATCGCCGATCCCACCGGTTACGGCCGCATCATCCGTGACGCCGACGGCCAGGTGACACGCATCGTCGAACAAAAGGACGCCAGCCCCGAAGAACAGGAAATCTGCGAGATCAACACCGGGCTCGTGGCCGCGCCCGCGTCGAGGCTACGCGACTGGCTGTCGCGCGTAGGCAATGACAATTCCCAGGGCGAGTACTACCTGACCGACATAGCTGAACTCGCGGTGGCGGACGGTGTGCCGGTTTTCGCCGAGCGCGCCGACTCTGCCGCCGAGGTAGCGGGGATCAATGACCGAAGCCAGCTGGCGACCGCGGAGGCGAGTATCCGCCGCCGACGGGCCGAGGCGCTGATGAGTCAGGGCTGTACCCTGGCGGATCCTGCACGGGTCGATATTCGGGGTCCGCTGGTCAGCGGAAGGGATGTGTTTGTCGATGTCGGCGTAGTGTTCGAGGGTCAGGTAGAGCTTGGCGACCGGGTACGCATCGGGCCGTATTGCGTTCTGCGCGACGCGATTGTCGAAGCAGACACCACGATCCTGCCGCACAGCCTGATCGAGAACAGCCAGATCGGACCGGGCTGCAGTATCGGTCCGTTTGCCCGCTTGCGGCCTGGAACCCGTCTCGCGGCCCGGGCCAAGGTCGGCAACTTTGTCGAGATCAAGAACACTGAGCTGGGCGAAGGCAGCAAGGCCAATCACCTGAGTTATGTCGGGGATGCGGTCGTCGGCAAGGACGTGAATATCGGCGCCGGCACGATCACCTGCAATTACGATGGCGCCAACAAGCACCGGACCGTTATCGGTGACCGCGCGTTTATCGGTTCCGGGGTTGAACTGGTGGCGCCGGTCGAAGTCGGTGAGGGCGCGACCATCGGCGCCGGGTCTACGCTCGGCAAGGATGCCCCTGCGGAACAGCTGACCGTGGCTCGGGCCCGGCAGGTAAGCATCAGCAGCTGGCGGCGGCCGGTAAAGAAAAAGGACTGAACTGGGAGATCGGTCGCGGATAATTTCCGCTCAATCCGGTATACAGATCGCCCCGAATAGTTCACCCAACAGCTGGAGCGAGAGTCGTTATGTGCGGAATCGTCGGAGCCATCGCGGAACGCAACGTCGTTCCTATTCTGCTTGAAGGACTGCGTCGTCTGGAGTATCGCGGCTACGATTCGGCCGGGGTAGCGGTGCTGGCCAGCGACGGTGGTATCCAGCGCTGCAGGGCCGAAGGCAAAGTCCAGCGTCTGGTGGACAGCCTCGAGCAGAAACCCATCCGAGGACGTAACGGCATTGCGCACACTCGCTGGGCAACCCACGGCGTGCCCAGCGAACGAAATGCCCACCCGCAAATGTCCGGTGACAGCGTCGCTCTGGTGCACAACGGAATCATCGAGAACTTCGAGAGCCTGCGCGATGAATTGATCGGTCGCGGCCAGGCATTTGAATCCGAGACCGATACCGAGATCGTCGCCCACCTGATTCGCGAGGCCTTAGGCGAGTGTGACACCTTGCTCCAGGCGGTAACCCGCGTAGTCAAACGTTTGCGCGGCGCGTATGCGCTGGCGGTTATCGCCGAAAGCGATCCGGATTGTATTGTGGTGGCTCGCCAGGGCTGCCCGGTCGTTGCAGGCATCGGCATCGGCGAGTGTTTTGTTGCCTCAGACGTTTCTGCGCTGCTTCCGGTTACCCGGCGCTTTATTTTTCTCGAAGAAGGCGATGTCGCCTGCATCAGCCGGCTCGGCGTGGATGTCTATGACGCCGATGGCAAGCCTGCGCGGCGGCCGATCAAAGAAAGCGAGCTCGCAGCCGATGCAATGGAGCGTGGCCAGTACCGCCACTACATGGAGAAAGAAATCCATGAACAGCCGAGGGCGGTAGCAGAGACCTTGGAGGAACGTATCGGTGATGGCCGGGTGCTGGCCCAGGCCTTTGGACCGGGAGCAGATGAAGTGTTCGCGCGCACGCGCGCGGTACAAATCGTCGCCTGTGGCACCAGTTATCACGCCGGGCTGGTGGCCCGCTATCTGATCGAGAGCATCTGCCGTATTCCATGCATGGTGGAAATCGCCAGCGAATACCGCTATCGACAACCAGTCGTGCCCGAAGACACCCTATACGTCACCCTGTCCCAATCTGGCGAAACGCTGGATACGCTGGAAGCGTTACGCGCCGCTCGGGGCATGGGTTATCTGTCGATACTTGGGATCTGCAACGCGCCCGAGAGCGGATTGGTCCGTGAATCAGACCTGGTGATGATGACGCGCGCCGGGCCCGAGATCGGTGTCGCCTCGACCAAGGCATTCACCACCCAATTGGCCGCGTTGAGTCTGCTGGTGCTGTCGCTGGCCCGTTGCCGCGGCCTCGATGAGGAAGTGGAACGGAAGATGGTGGCCGAACTGGCCGCATTGCCGGCCTTGCTGGAAGACATTCTGCAGATGAACTCAGCCATCGAAGAACTGGCGGAGCGTTTTGTCGACAAACAGCATGCCCTGTTCCTGGGCCGTGGAATCCAGTACCCGATCGCGATGGAAGGGGCGCTGAAGCTCAAGGAAATCTCGTATATCCACGCCGAGGCTTACCCGGCCGGCGAGCTGAAGCACGGCCCGCTGGCGCTGGTAGACGCGGACATGCCGGTAGTGACCGTGGCGCCGAGCAACGAGTTGCTGGAGAAGTTGAAGGGTAATATCCAGGAAGTCAGTGCGCGGGGCGGAGAGCTGATCGTGTTTGCCGATCCGGACGCCGGCATCGCGCCTGCCGACGGCATCTTCGTGATGGAGATGCCGCGACATATCACCGAGTTCCAGGCACCGATCGCATTTACCGTGCCGCTGCAGCTGCTGTCCTATCACGTCGCTGTGCTCAAGGGCACCGACGTAGATCAGCCGCGTAATCTGGCCAAGTCGGTGACTGTGGAGTAGCAAGCCAATTCCGTGATAGTCGACCGGTTCTTCAGGACAACGCCTCGAACGAGCGATCTGGCCGGCACGGAACCGGCTGCAGACAGTCCCTGTTCCGGACTGGAGTAGACCTGCACCAGCCAGATCGACAAAATGGCTCGGTTCCCTCATGATTTTTGCAGCGAAGGGTAGCGGGCCAGAAAAATCCATGTCTTTCTTCAAAGAACTCAAGCGCCGCAATGTTTACCGTGTCGCCGCTCTTTACATTGTCGTCGCCTGGCTGGTCCTGCAGGTAACCGACGTTGTCACCTCTTTTCTGCCGCTACCCGAATGGACCGGCAAACTGATTTTTCTTCTACTGGCGGCAGGTTTTCCGGTTGCACTGATCCTTGCATGGGCGTTCGAGTTGACCCCCGAGGGCGTGCAGCGTGAAGGAGATACCCGCGCGGACCAGCAGGAGCCTGGCAGAAAACGGAGGACCTCCGATTATCTGATCTTTGCCGCCGCGCTGTTGGCGCTGGGCTATTTCGCTTGGCAGCAAGCCTGGTGGCCCCGCACCGATGCTGCCAATCGAAGCGAGATCAGGTCGATCGCGGTACTGCCGTTTGAAAACCTGATGAATGATCCGGAGCAGGCGTTCTTTGTGGCGGGTATTCATGACGCGCTGATTGCGGAACTCTCCAAGATCGAGGCTATCAGGGTCATATCGCGCACATCGGCCATGCGATTCAAGGATTCCGGACAATCAGTACCGGACATTGCCAGGGAACTTGGCGTGGACGCCGTCATCGAGGGATCTGTGTTGAAGGCCGACGACACAGTCAGGATAACGGTGCAGCTGATCGCGGCCGAGACCGATCGCCACCTGTGGGGTGAGAATTTCGATCGCCATCTCAGCGACATTTTGGCGCTCTATAGTGAAGTGACTCGCGAGGTCGCGAACCAGATACGGGTCACGCTCAGTGCCGATGAAGAAGCGGACATCGCTGCCTCGCTGCCGGTGGATCCGGAGGTCTACGAGCTCTATCTCAAGGGGCGCTACCTCTGTGAGAACTGGAGCCCCGCGGAAATGGAGCTAGGCACCAGGCTGCTGCAGGATGCCGTAAGCATGGATCCGGGGAATGCACCGGCGCAGGCTCAGCTCGCACTATGCCTGCAATACATGGCTTTTTTTGGTTACCAGCGGCCACTGGACGTCTTTTCCCGATCCAAGGCCGCCGCCGCAATGGCCGTGCAACTCGATGGCCAGCTGGCCGAAGCCCATGTTGCGCAGGCGGGCGTGTTGTATTACCTGGAGTTTCGGCCAAAGGCAGCGCTGAAGGTACTCGACCGGGCGCTGGCGCTTAACCCCGCCAGTGTCAAAGGCCTGCTTCATGCCTCATGGTTGCTGGGTGAGTCCGGCCGCTTCAGGGAAGCCTTAGAGCAAAACCGCCGCGCACTCAACCTCGATCCACTCTCAACCGTGGTCAACCATGCCATGGGTCAGCTGTACTATCTGAGCCGGGACTACGAGCGCGCGACACTGGAATTCGAGAAGAGTCTGGAACTCGATCGCAGCGACCCTTCGCTGAATTACTCTCTGGCCTTGCCGTACGAGCAGCAGGGGCAATTTCAGGAGGCCATCATCCTGCACACGAAGGCTGTGGAGCTTTCGGAAGGTGCTTCCCTGTACCGCGCCGCGCTCGGCTATTCCTATGGCCTGGGTGGGATGCGCGAGGAAGCAAAGGAGATCCTGGATGGCCTTAGCCAGGATCAGCGGACGGCGCCCTACGATATCGCGATTGTCCATCTGGGGCTTGGCGACAATGAGCGGGCGCTCGATTGGCTGGAGAAGGCGTATGAAGCACGAGACAGCCAGCTGATCTATATCAACCGCGACCCCAGATTTGACCCGCTGCGCAATGAGCCGCGATTCATCGGCCTGCTGGAACGGATCGACTGGCCAGCCGCCGACGAACCACTGCCAACAAGCTGATGGATGAACAATCAGGGTCGGACACGTATTCTTCACCAACATGCGGAAGCCCTGTCCGCCTTGTTGCGTGCCTTGCACATTAGAAAAAACAGGTCTCTGACCCTTCTGACCCGCAGCCACCAACCAAGGCCACTTGTTATCAAACGGTCGGCCGCTACTGACCCGAAGCGGACATTTGCAGACTGTCTATGATTAAAACGAGTGAATTTGAATCCTATTCGACACTGACATGTCCGGAATGCGGTCATCAATCCAGGGATCTGATGCCAACAAATGCATGTCAGTTCTTCCATGACTGCAAGGTTTGTGGCGCTTTGCTAAGACCGGTCGCCGGTGACTGCTGCGTGTATTGCTCGTACGGCGATGTAAAGTGCCCACCAATTCAGCAAGACAGATCTTGTTGCAGCTAGTCACTCACGATGGCGGCGACCGACTTGTGAGTAAAAGTCTCGGCGAGATCTCGAACGACTGTCATACTGCGGATAGCTGCCGGTGCAGTCCCGAAGACGCGGACGTCGGCTACTGACCCCGGACGAAGGTCTCAGGCAGACTGTCTTTCGCCGAAACCAACTCACAAGGTCAAGTCGCATGAAACACACTTTGTTCAGATTAGCCGATTCCGGACTTCTGTCGCTTACGCTTCTCGTTTTGTTTTCATGGCAAATTGCAGGCGCTGCGGATCATGATTGCGATGCAGCAGGCGAGTATGCGTTTATTTGCGGACCGAAAAACGCGGAAGACCTGGTCAGTGTTGCGGATACAAAGTGGATCATCGCGAGCGGCCTGGCCCCGGATGCGGCAATCTATCTCATCGATTCGGAACAGAAGAGCTGGGCTGAACTCTATCCGGCTGACGCGCCACGTGCTCAACAGAACATGGAGCTCTACGGCGCCTGTCCCGGCTCACCGGATCCAAATAGTTTTGTCACGCATGGTTTGAGTATCCGACCTGGCGCTGCCGGCCATTCGACGCTGTATGTGGTCGGCCACGGGGGCCGAGAGGCCATTGAGGTATTTGATGTAGACGCAAACGGTGAGGTGCCGGCACTGACGTGGACGGGGTGCATCATGACGCCGGACAGCATGGAGGCGAATAGCGTTGCCTCGCTCGGCGACGGCTCACTGCTTGTGACCATTCCGCTGCATACGGACATTCCCATCAGTGACGCGCTCGCTGGGAAACTGACCGGCGGGGTGTACAGATGGTCTCCTGGCGACAGTGGCTTCACCCTGGTCCAGGGCACT
>Ga0316196_10001381_pt1 | contig 10614 bp, 8 predicted proteins | sample Eddsed2cm_MG_FD_204938 | JGI IMG/M metagenome (GOLD analysis project Ga0316196, IMG submission 204938) | Coastal sediment microbial communities from Maine, United States - Eddy sediment 2 cm | ecosystem: Environmental > Aquatic > Marine > Coastal > Sediment | place: USA: Maine | collected... | reverse complement strand
CACGAAAGAATGGAAAAGATATGAGCTGAACAGGCAACGAGTCCTCCAAAAACTGACGAAACTGCCGCCACTTCGTCAATATGAAAAGAGCGAGGATCCCAATGGCGAGCGAATTCGATGATCTCTTTTTTATTAACTTGGTATGTTACTGATTTGGTCCTCTTTTTTCCTACCTCAACATCTTCGAAATACATGATATCCATCGGAATCGCTCCTCACTTTTTTGTATGTTCGATGCACCCGAAGATTCGCAGACTGGAGATGACACCCCTTAATTCACAGTGTCAGCTCTAGGAAGGATACTACTACATGGGGGGGCGAGTCAGAAAGGGCAAAAGTGTGCATTAAAGTATGTAATGTTCACTTTCAAGAGACCAAAGCCCCCGGCTATGCCGGGAAATCACTTACTGCTTCACAACCTGACCTCAGACCAAGAAGGACTCGAAGCACCAAAAGTGAGAATTCGCCAAGACGTTCTTACAGTGACGACTTGCGACTTTGTTCTGATAGACTGAAAAGTTTCACTGGTCCGAAAACGGATTTCGCTGAAAGCACTGCCGCCTGACGTTAAACCGAGAGCACGTCTGGAAGAGATGACAGCAGCAACATAATCATTCGCTTCGGCCGCGACAAACTCCTCATCCAATCTAAGACTTTGTTCGATAAAACTGTTTGATGTAGCGTCGAAGCCAATGACACGTTCTTTAGTCACTAACAGGGCAAGAGTAGGAGATAAAATAGGACTTCCATCATAGGCCTCCCTAGACCTCAATGGCTTTTCTAGCCAACCACTCGAGGATAGAGAAATCGCAATAAAACGTTCATTCGTCAATAGGGCACCAATGTAACCATCAGAACCAAGCCACAAAACCTCCTCTTTTGATCTCAATTCAAACGGAGTCATTTGAATCCCATCTCGAATAGCAATGATCTTCCTATCTGCTTGCTCAATATCGACCAAATCTTCTATATCGTCCTTACTATTCGAGGGGATGGCATACAACAGAGTGGCTAGAATGACCAGAAATGTGATAATGGTTCGAAAAGGTAACAATATAGCCTCCTTAAGACTATGGGGGGTCAAATCTTTCCTCTTGGCATTTCTGTATGATTCTTTCGCACTTGGACGTTGCCAAGACGGGACTGTGAAATGTCTAGCAGGAACTCCATAGATAAGATAACTGATAAAAACGCGCTTTCGATAGGAGAAAGTATAGGATGGAAGAAGCTTGTGGGTCAAGTAGAACTACCTAAACTAAGTTGTGAATTGAGTGGCTCGAAAGGGAGAGAGCACAGTGAAGATTACATCCCTAAATTCACACTTTCATTCTCGCACATTCTAGAATCGGTAATGGACAGACGCAGCCACGAAAACCAGATAGTTGGTATCGAACTTGCCCTTGAAGCGTTCTCCCTGGGCGGTTTGATCCATTTTGCCTTCGCCAAAATAGACATATGATGTACTAAAGCTGTAGGCGAGGCCGATCGGGTTATTTTTGCCGTATACTGCTGCGACCCTGAACTGCTCATCCAAGGGCAAATCTGACGTGCGGTCATGATTGCTCACCGGCGAACTGTCATAGGACATGCCAATGGCCACAACGTGGTTGGCGCCGAAGTCGTATCTGAGAGCACCTCCCACATGCCAGGTATCCTTCCAGTCGCGGTCAAAACTAGTTGTCACCGCATCACCTGTCGGGCCAACATCTATTCTCACATTGTTCTGACTAAACTGCGACCACCTCTGGTAGTTAGAATCCGCCAGCAGGGTCAGCTTATCCGTAACCCTGTATCTCAGGCCGAATGTGAAGGCCTCGGGAAGGTCGAAATTGACGGAAATCGAATCCGCGTCGCCGAGAAGGTTTTGAAATGCACCCTGGAGACCGCTGGTTTTGAGGTCTCCAGACAAGTCGACATCGGCCTCACTCAGGTAGGTAAAACCAAAGAGAAGCCTGTCAGTGGGCTGGAAGGTTATTCCGGCAGTCCACTGATAGCTCATGTCATCAATGTTCTGGAATTGTATGGTGCCGTCATTGGCACCGAAAAATGACTGATTAACGGCGATCTTCTGATTATAAGTCGAATATAACATGTAGACACCAGCACCAATGGACAGCTTATCGTTTATCTTGTAACCCAATGAAGGGCCGGCCCCCACAGTCTGAAGTGCAGCCTTATAGGTCTGATAGCGGCCAACAAAATTCTCACCGTAGTCCAGCCCGCCTCCGGCAACTGCAGCAACTGAGAAACCCAGCTTCAGATTCTCATTGAGCCCTTTCACTATAAAAAGACCCGGGATGACTGCAGGATTGCCGGCATTGCCGCCGTCGCTGCCACCAGCTGTGGCAATGTCAGAGTCGAATTTGGTAACGGGGATAAGGACCTCCATCCCCGCCTCGGCTTCATCAGCTTCCAAAGCGGTCATGCCGGCAGGGTTGGTAAAGGCAGAGGAGGCATCATCTATGTTGGTAACATTCGCCACCCCGGCGGTGCCTACGCTGCCGGGGGTGGCAATCTCCGGAAGGTAAAACCCTCCTGCAAAACTGTTTTGACTGAAGATCGAGAAAATGGTTACCACGAAAACACCGAGAGACCATTTCAAAAGGATTCTGTCCATTTAATTTCTCCTCAACTTCTGGAAAAACTATGATTCACTATGCTCTCCATTCATGTTCACGAGGAGTGTAAACGGAGACAAGGTTACCAAACAGTCGACTTCATAGCAAGGAACCAGGTCCCCTGTTGATCTTTTTGCCTGTTTGCGTTACATCACAAAGAACATAGAGAATATGGGTGCAAAAAGATGAAGGTAATAAAGATTGGCGGTGGCTCTCTGAAGGATAAAGAGACCATCGAGCATATTTTTGATCTCATCGCTACTCGGGGGCAGGGCAATATTTTCGTGCTCTCTGCTCTGAACGGGGTCACTGACGCCCTCATAGACGGGATGTCTGCGGCTCTAGCCGATGAGAATGCTATCGCCGAGATCATCGGAGATTTAAGGAGCAAGCACACAGTGGTCGCTCGCAAACTAATCTCCAACTGTGACGGTCTCGAAGTGTTCAGCCGGGACCTAGACAAGTCTCTGAGTGAGCTCGACCGTCTGTATTACGGTCTCAATTTCACTCGGGAGATCACACCGAGAATGAGAGACATGATAAGCAGTTATGGCGAACGCTTCATAGTGGAGCTGTTTGCTAGCGCCCTCCGCTGCCAAGGTATCAATGCCGCATGCCTCATGCCTGAAGAAATCGGCTTGTACACGGACGGCAAATTCGGTGATGCCACTGCAAATCTACGCAAAACAACGAACAATCTGCAGCGGAATCTGACGCCCTTACTAAATGAAGGGATGATTCTCTTTATTCCTGGTTTTTTCGGGATAAGTGAGGAGGGCGATATCACTACCTTTGGCCGCGGCGGCAGCGACTATTCGGCCGCAGTAGTGGCTGTGGCAATGAAAGCCGAGACCCTGGAGATATGGAAGGATGTGGATGGTTTCATGAGCGCCGACCCCAAATTCGTGCCCGAAGCGCAACTCATACCGGTTCTCTCTTATGAGGAAGCTGCGGAGCTCTCTTACTTTGGCGCCAAGATTCTTCACCCCCGCACAGTGGAGCCGCTCAGGAGAAACAAGCTCAATATTGCCATCAAGAACACCCTGGACCCGGAAGGACCTGGGAGCCAAATCACGGCAAAAAGTCCCCGGCCCGAGAACGTGATCAAGAGCGTCACGTATGACACTGATATTGGTATTCTCAAGATCCATGCCTCAGGAGTAGGAGCTCGACCCGGGATTCTGGCCCAGGTGGCTGGTCGGCTCACAGAAAGCGGGGTAAACATCAAATCGGTAGTCACTTCTCAAACCTGCATCAGCCTCTTACTCGCACACAATGACCTGGAAACAGGACGCGAGGCCCTCAAGTCCCTGAGGCCCAGGTCCTATGGGCGCCTGGAGAAAGTTGACGATGTGGCTCTGGTGGGCATTGTGGGCGAGGGTCTCGCCAAACGCAAGGGCATTGCGGCTCGCTGCTTTGCAGCAGTGGCTGGATGTAATGTCAATGTGGAGATGATCTCATTTGGCCCGTCCCGGGTGGCCCTCTATTTTCTGGTGAGAACCAAAGATCTGCACAGCGCGGTCAACGCAATCCACAGCACTTTCTTTTCAGTGCCACGGTGCGAGTAAGAATTGCGAGCGGTTTTGAAGTTCTGGAGTATTGGAGTATTGGAGTGTTGGAAAAAGCGAGGGCCCGACTTGCAATTTAAAATGTTCCTTACATTACTCCATTACTCCATTACTCCACCACTCCATCACTCCTGCAAACTCCCCCACGAAGGAAAGACCATTGAACCCCCCTCAGGGGGTAGCCCGGAGCCATTTCCTTTGCTTCCGGATTCTTCCCTTAAATTCCTGTCTTTTGGCGTAACTGTTCTGAGACCTGACGGGTGAGGTGAACTACTCGTTCAGCCAGGGGTTCGGTCAGGGTGCCGCAGCCGCAGCTGGGGGTGATGATCGACTGGCGAAAGATGGTTTCTAACGAAAGATCATCGCCGACCAATTGCTCCACCTGCTGACGCCAGCGGCTCACCAGAGAATCAGCATTTTCTTTTTTGATATTCTCCGGGTCCATGGTGGGGACTATGCCCCAGGCCACGATACCGCCGCGCTCGATGAAGGAAACGAGATCCTGACGGTAGAGGGCGAAGCGGTCGAAATAGGTATAGGCATCAAAATTGATCACATCCAGAGAACGGCCGAAAAACAGAGACCAATCGGTGTTCGCACAAACATGAGTCCCGGCAAGACCGCCTGCTCTGTGAATATGGCCGGCCACTTCATCAAGCATTGTAGAGATGTCTTCTGCAGAAACGCTGATGAAGGCGGATGATCCGAAGCCAGCCAGAGCTGGCTCGTCAATGAATATAATGGTAGGAAGCGAAAACTGGCTGAGCAGTTCTACCTGCCATTGCGCGTTGAGCGCCAGAGCTTTAACCACCACATCGCGAAGGCGAGGATCATAGAGGGCGAGCTGGCCATTCTCGTCTTTGAGCGTCGCCAGTAGCGTAAAAGGTCCGGTTATCTGTCCCTTCACTGCAGCAGCCGTCGGTTCCTGTCGCTGCAGACGTTCCAAGAAGGCGAAGAAGGTCCTGCCAGTGTCTTCGCCGAAACGGAAGCGTGATTCATCCAGAGAAAGCTCGCCATTTGAGACCGGCAGGTATTCTTCATAGAATGCAAGCAGCTCCTGTTCGAAGCCTGGGTCTGAGACGGCAAACAGAATGCGGTCATTCTTGCGCTCTAGTCCGGGCAGTCCCTCGTTGTATTGCACCATCATTTGTTCACTGGTGTAGGAGGAGAGCTGAGGCCAGGCGGGGATTTCGCCTATCTCCTCAAATACCAAGTCGATGGCTTTTTGCCGATCATGGTGCGGCAGACTGCCAACGAGAGTGGCGGCCCCGTAAGGTTGCCATTTTCTAAAGTGTTCAGACAAGGATTTACCTCCCACGTAGCTCTCGGAGTCCACCCTTTCGGATGAACCCGGGGTATCAGCGAACAATGCAGTTGTAAGATTATCAAAATTGGGTAGCATACGAGCCAGGTTGTGTCAATGGTGGAGCCACAGGGATTACCCTATTTTTCTTGTCGAAAGTACACGAACAGCCAAAGTGGGAAAATGGTTGACAAAAAATAGCTTATTGATTAGACTTCGGAACGCTTGAGCGGGCATAGCTCAGTTGGTAGAGTACGAGCTTCCCAAGCTCGGTGTCGCGGGTTCGAGTCCCGTTGCCCGCTCCACCGATTCTTCCAGCTGAGTTGGATGAATGTTCGGAGGGAACACGGCGACAGGCCGATGTTCATGTCCCTTTTTGAGGTAGCTGCCCGGTGGGTGTTGAGTCACCGGCAGGAAGCTTACTTCGATTAGTGGATTATTAGGTTATAATCTTACTTGCTTCAAAAGCTAACTTTTGTAGTCAATTTAGTTATAATCTAGTCTGCTAAGAGAAGTGGGCGTAAGCCCACTTTTTTTTTGTATATGGAAACAGAGATCCAAAAACAGATTCGGCAGCAGCTGGAGCAACTCGCGGAGGCCCTCGTCGCTTCGGAGGGAATGGAGTTGGTGGACCTTGAGTATCGAAGGCAAGGGCGCCGATGGATGCTTCGGTTGTTTATCGACAAGGACGGCGGAGTCACCTTGGATGATTGCGCCAATATTAGCCGCGAACTGGGAGATCTTCTGGATGTAAAAGATGTAATCCCCCAGGCTTACGTGCTGGAGGTCTCTTCGCCAGGCTTGAATCGGCGTCTCAGAAAAAAGGAAGACTTTTCTCGTTTTGCGGGAGAGAAGGTGCGGCTGCGGCTGGTTGCGCCCATAGATGGGCGAAAGAAAATTGTGGGAGAGCTCGAGGGAGTTGAAGATGAATCGGTTGTCGTGGCGGCTCCTGAAGGTCGTTGTTCAGTAGCTCTGAAAGACATTGCCAAGGCCAATTTGATATACGAATTTTGAAGTCAGTAGGTTGGATATAGGACACGGATAAACACAGATTGTCAGGATGTTGTGAGAACTCATTCATATGAATAAATGATGTCTTACGGTGGATATCCAATTTGGGCTTAGACCAGATGCTGGTTTTCACATTGAGACTTGTCGACCATTTAAGGAAGTACTGAGTACGTAATATCTGTGAAAATCTGTGTCCTAAATTAGTGAACAAGGAGAGCAGGGGAGATGATCCAGGATTTAAAGAGGATAATCGAGCAAGTCAGCAGAGATAAGGGCATTGAGCGGGATGTCCTTATTTCCACATTGGAAGAGGCCATGCGGTCTGCGGCCAGGAAGAAGTTTGGCCACGATCTTGATCTGGAAGTAGCCTACAATGACGAATTTGGGGAGATTGAGGCCTTTCAATTCAAAGAGGTTGTGGACGAGGTAACGGATTCGCTACTGGAGATTTCGCTGGATGAAGGGCGGGAACTGGATCCTGACTGTGAAATCGGCGATAGTCTCGGAATCAAGCTGGACACCGACACCTTTGGTCGTATTGCCGCTCAGTCCGCCAAGCAGGTAATCATCCAGAAAATGAAGGATGCAGAGCGGGAGATGATCTACGAGGACTACAAAGACCGGATTGGCGAGGTCATCAACGGCATCGTTCAACGCCTCGATAGAGGGGGTATTACGGTTAACTTGGGTCGGGCTGAGGCTGTTGTCCCCTACAGGGAGCAGGTGCCCAGAGAAACCTATCGGAGGGGTGATCGCATAAGGGCCTTGGTGCTCGATGTGAATAGAGAATCGCGTGGACCTCAGATCATCCTTAGCCGCACCCACCCTGATTTTCTCGCCAACCTTTTCAGCTCAGAGGTGCCCGAGATCGCCGAAGGTATTGTCACCATCATGGCAGCGGTTCGCGAACCTGGCAGCAGAGCTAAGATAGCTGTGACCTCCAAAGACCCCGACATCGATCCGGTGGGTGCCTGCGTGGGCATGAAGGGATCTCGGGTACAAAGTGTGGTCCAAGAGTTGCGCGGTGAAAAAATAGACATCATCGAATACAATCCGGATCCTGCCAGGTATGTAGTAAACGCGCTGGCACCTGCTGTTATTTCCAAAGTTGTCATCGACCAGACAAATCGGCTCATGGAAGTCATCGTTCCTGATGACCAGCTTTCGCTGGCCATCGGCAAGCGGGGGCAAAACGTGCGGTTGGCTTCGAAACTGGCCGAGTGGCGCATTGACGTTAAGAGCGAGGCGAAGTATCAGAAATCGCTCAAAGATGGCTATGATTCTCTCCTGGCTCTGCCAGGTGTCGGGGATTCCACCGCTGACAATTTGTATGAGGCTGGTTTTGCTGCGGCGGAGGACTTGGCCGGCGCTCAGGTGGAGGAGTTGGTGGCGCTTCCAGGTCTCAGTCAACAGAAGGCCGTGAAGTTCATCGAGGCGGCCAAGGTTTACGAGGGCGAGCGCAAGGTGAGGGAGGCTGCAGCCAAAGAGGAAGAGGCTGTGGCCAGGGAGAAGGAGGCTGCGGAGAAGAAGGAAGAGGCTGCGGCCAAGAAGGAAGAGGCTGCGGCCAAGGAGGAAGAGGCTGCGGCCAAGGAGAAGGAGGCTGCGGCCAAGGAGGAAGAGGCTGCGCTCAAAGAGGGCTATGATTCTCTCCTGGCCCTGCCAGGTGTCGGGGGTTCCACCGCTGACAATTTGTCTGAGGCTGGTTTTGCCTCGGCGGAGGACTTGGCCGGCGCTCAGGTGGAGGAATTGGTGGCGCTTCCAGGTCTCAGTCAACAGAAGGCCGTGAAGTTAATCGAGGCGGCCAAGAGTTATGCGGCCGAGCAAAAGGAGAAGGAGGCTGCGGCCAAGGACGAGGAAGCCGGCGAGCCTGAAGAGACCACCGCAGAATGAGTATGAAGAAAGGAGAGAAGCGGGGACAGCCGCAGCGAACGTGCATTGTCTGCGGCAGCAAGAGAGCCAAAGCCGAACTCCTTCGGTTGGCGCTGGATGAGGAGAGCAAGGTGTGCCTGGATTACCGGCAGCGGCTCCGTGGGCGTGGTTCTTATGTGTGCCCGAGGCCAGAGTGCCTGACGCGAGTCAAACTGGCCTACCTTGAGAAGGCGTTTCGACGATCGTTACCCCAGACCGCTTGGAGTCCTGCCCTGACCATGGCGGAGGCTCTCCAGAGGTGTAGCGTCCAATTTCAAGAGCAATGATCTGACCAAACACTCAAGAGTGCGGTTATGCACTTTTGGAGATAGAATATTAATAGAAGTCGGGGGATTGAATGGCGAAGTTGAGGGTGTACGAACTAGCAAAAGAATTAGAGATTCCCAACACAGATCTGCTGGAGCGGATCGAAAGTTTGGGCATTCAGATCAAAGGGCACATGAGCTCTTTGGATGAAGAGCAAGCCCAACTGCTTCGTGACACGGTGACGGGTCGAGCGCAGCAACTGATTGAGGAAAAGCGGGTTCGTCGAGGAATCATCCGCAGGCGGCGAAAGATTGTTAAGGCTGAGCCTCCAGCGGAGGAGGTGGAGACCGAAGTAGCGGCAGAGACAGCACCCCCCGTCGAGGAACAGGCTGAAGCGGTAGTCGAGGCGGAGTTGCCACCGCCTGTGGTTGAGGGAGAAGCACCAGAAGTTGAGCCCGAAAAGCCAGAGAAAGTTGAACCGGATGTCGAGGTTGCGAAAGAGGAAAAACCGGCGAAGAAAGTAAAGGAAAAGAAGGTCAAAAAACCCCGGAGGCGAGGCAAGAAAGAGGCTGCCGCCAAAATTATCAAGCTACCTGAGCGGGGGGCCGAGGTTGTTCCTGAACCGAAGAAGGCAGAGCCAAAGATTGAAGAATCAATGGAAGCAGTGGAGAAAGTGGTTGAGCCTGTGCCCACTCCACCAGGACCCGAGGCCGAAACGACAAAGAGGCCGGGCAAACCCAAGAAGAAAAAAGGGAAGCGAGCACGAGTTGATGAGAGTGAGGAAGGGCCAGTGAGGAGGGGACTGCCGAGCCGCCGCAAAGAGGTGGTCACTGGGGACGATCTTTACGCCAGGCGTCGCGGGCCGGGCCGGATGATGAAAGGCCGCAAGGGCGCGCGAGCACGAGCAGTTGCCAAAGACGCAAAGCAAACCGAGATCACCATACCCAAAGCCGCCAAGCGAAGGGTCAAACTTGACGAAGCCATCACCGTGGCCAGTCTTGCCAAGCGCATGGGAGTCAAGGCCAGAGAGGTCATTACCCAACTTATGGAATTGGGCCTCATGGCCACAGTGAACCAGGCGATTGATTTTGACACCGCTTCCCTGGTGGCGACGGAATTTAATTATGAGGCCGAGAAAACAGGTTTTGAGGAGGCGACAATCTTACAGGCTGTACCGGATAAGAAGAAAGACCTCAAGCCACGGCCTCCGGTGGTAACCATTATGGGACACGTTGATCATGGCAAGACTTCACTGCTTGACGCTGTCCGCCAGACCAAGGTTACAGAGGGAGAGGCAGGAGGCATCACCCAGCATATAGGTGCTTACAATGTGAAGCTGGATGCCGGCCAAGTGGTCTTCTTAGACACCCCGGGCCATGAGGCTTTTACGGCCATGCGGGCCCGTGGTGCCAGGGTAACCGACCTGGTGGTTCTCGTGGTGGCGGCCGACGATGGGGTTATGCAACAGACGGTTGAGGCAATCAACCATGCCCAGGCGGCAGAAGTCCCGATCCTGGTGGCCATAAACAAGATAGACAAAGCAAATGCCGACCCCGACAGGGTGAAACGTGAGTTGGCCGAGAGAGGGCTGAATCCAGAGGAGTGGGGCGGTGATACCACCATGGTGGAAGTGTCAGCCAAAGAGAAGACAGGGCTGGATGAATTGCTTGAGCTCATCCTGCTCCAGGCTGAACTCATGGAACTGAAGGCGAACCCAGACAAGAAGTCCAGAGGGAGGGTGGTCGAGGCTCGATTGGACCGAGGTAAGGGACCGTTGGCCACTGTCTTGGTGCAAGAGGGAACCCTGCGAGCCGGAGATCCTTTCGTCTGTGGCACTTTTTACGGCAGGGTGCGAGCCATGCTGGACGATCGCGGCCGTAAAGTGGCAGAAGTAACGCCGTCCATGCCTGTGGAAGTGCACGGAATATCAGGGGTGCCA
>Ga0316196_10001379_pt1 | contig 10623 bp, 8 predicted proteins | sample Eddsed2cm_MG_FD_204938 | JGI IMG/M metagenome (GOLD analysis project Ga0316196, IMG submission 204938) | Coastal sediment microbial communities from Maine, United States - Eddy sediment 2 cm | ecosystem: Environmental > Aquatic > Marine > Coastal > Sediment | place: USA: Maine | collected... | reverse complement strand
ATGGCAAAGATTTATGGCCATGATTCCCTGGAATTTGGACCTGATCACATCATCCCAAAACCATTCGACCCACGTCTCAGAGAGATTCTGCCGAAAGCCGTTTCACAGGCTGCGATAGACAGCGGCGTTGCAAGGCTAGATTTGGTTGACTGGAAGGGGTAGCAAGTCCAAAGTCGGAAGTTTCAAGTTTCAAGTCAAACCTAAAAGTATCCTATATCATTAAGCAATGATTCAGTGTTCACAACACGTTTTTTCTTCAAACTTGAAACCTGAAACTTTCTCTCCCCTGCCCCCATTACTTTAGAGATAAAAATATAATATAGTCCCATAAATGAAAAAAAAGTAATTCGTAACCCCAAGAGGAGTCTGGCCATGAACAAAATCGCAATTATCGGTGCAGGACGTGTCGGTGAATCTACCGCTCAATTTCTCGCCACGCGAGATCTGAGCCGTGAAGTAGTGCTGTCGGATATCCGTGAAGGTGCAGCCGAAGGCGCGGCCCTGGATATTCAGGAATCTGCGTCTCTGTTCGGCTTCGACACCCGCCTAAGCGGTGACAGTAACAACAAAATCATTGAAGATGCCGAGATAATTATCGTCACCGCCGGTATCCCGCGCAAACCGGGTATGACACGCGCAGATGTCATGGAAACCAATGTAAATGTACTCGATTCAATTATCGACGATGTCCTGAAATATGCGCCAGATTCCATGCTGCTGCTGGTCAGCAACCCGGTTGACACTCTGACCTACCATGCACTGCAACGCACAGGTTGGGACAGGAGCCGCGTCATCGGACAGGCCGGTGTGCTTGATTCCTCGCGGATGGCCGCTTTTGTGGCACTGGAAACAGGCCTGTCGGCAAAAGATGTCAATGCAATGGTGATGGGTGGACACGGCGACGTCATGGTTCCGATGACCCGTTTCACAACCATATCTGGTATTGGTATCGAACATTTTCTGCCACCTGAAAAGATCGAGGAAATTATCCAGCGTACCCGCGTCGGCGGTGCAGAGATACTTAAGCTAAGGGGAACCAGCAGCGCTTATGATGCGCCTGCAGCCGCCGTTGCAGAAATGGTCGAAGCCATTGCATACGATCGCAAATCAGTGTTGCCAACTGTCGCTTATCTGGATGGAGAATATGGCCAGAAGGACATTACTATCGGCGTCCCGGCTGTGCTTGGTGAAAAAGGCATGGAAAGGGTCATTGAACTAAAGCTAAACGAAGAAGAACTAGGATATTTTAACACCTCAGTAGAATCAATCAGACAAGAACTGGTTACTTTAAGTGAGATCACTAGCAAGGCATGAGCATTCAAACAGCGATCAGCAGGGTTAACATCCCTGCTTTAAGAAAAATGAAGCAGGAAAAGCAGCCGATAGTTGCGCTGACTGCCTATGATTACAGCTTTGCCCGCGTGCTCGATCAATCCGGGGTAGAGATCATTCTCGTCGGCGACTCCCTTGGTATGGTCGTACAGGGGCACCAGACGACTATCCCGGTCAGTATGGAAGATATGCTTTACCATACCTCTATCGTCAGCAAAGGCACAGATAGGGCGCTGGTGGTAATGGACATGCCATTTATGAGCTACAGCAGTGTTGAACTGGCACTGGAGAATGCCGCAGATGCTTTACAGCTGGCCGGCGCCCACATGGTTAAACTCGAAGGCGGGCTGGATCAACTGCATATCGTGGAAGCCCTTGCCCGCCACGAGATCCCGGTATGTGCGCATATCGGGCTGAAACCTCAATCTGTCTACAAATCTGGCGGATACAAGGTCCAGGGACGTGGAGCCCAGGCGGCTGTACAAATGATCGAAGAAGCAGCAGCACTGGAGAATGCCGGTGCTGACATTCTTCTCCTCGAGTGCGTGCCGAAATTGCTGGCGGCAGAAATTACCGCTAACACGGAAATGCCGGTAATCGGCATCGGCGCAGGCAATGCCTGTGATGGACAGATCCTGGTGCTGCACGACCTGCTTGGCATCACACCGGGAAAGCCGCCGGGCTTTACTAAAAACTTCATGCAGGATAACCATGACATCCAGTCAGCTGTCATGGCCTATGCAGACGATGTTCGTAACCGCCGGTTCCCGGCTGAAGAGCATAGTTTTACGTAAAACATGGTTTTCAGTTTTTAAAAGCATAATGTGATTACAGAAAACCGAACACCGAAATCTGAAAACTGATGTTTTAGAAAACCAGTGTCATCATCACCATCATCACCACCAGGAACAGTATGGTCATAATACCGCCTGCCTTCATGAAATCTGGCACACCATAACCACCCGGGCCCATTATCAGGGCATTTACCTGGTGCGTCGGTATCAGGAATGAATTTGATGTCGCAATGGCGACGGTCAGCGCAAATACTGCAGGATTGGCACCGACGCCAATGGCAATATTTACCGCCAGCGGAACCAGTAATACAGTAGCCCCTACATTAGACATGACCAGGGTGAAGAAAGTCGCCAGCACTGCAACAGAGGCCTGTATCACCCAGATTGGCTGAGAACCGACAACCATCAGTGTCTGATCAGCAATCCACTTGGCTGTACCGGTAGTTTCAACGGCCAGACCCAGGGGAATCAAACTGGCTAACAGGAAAACGGTTTTCCAGGACACTGCTTCATAGGCCTCATCAATAGATAATACGCCGGACAATATCATTCCTATAGCACCAGTCAGCAAGGCAATAGACAGCTGGAGGTCAGTAAAAAGTACCATGGATAGCGCCACAGCAAAGAAAAAGCCGGCCCAGCCAAGCTTTTGCGGACGAAGGTTCTCATGTGGGAATTCTGTCGTTACGACGACGAAATTTCGATCAGATTCAAGACGTACCAGGTTATCCCACTGGGTGTGAACCACCATCGTATCACCCGCCTGTAAAGGCATATCCCTGATCCCCTCACCTTCACGCATGGTTACGCCATTACGATGCAGGGCAACCATGGCAATACCGTAAACCTTGCGCAGCCAGACGTCGCGTGCACTCTTGCCGACCAGATTTGACCCCGGCGGGATAACTATTTCTGCAATACCGGCCTTTGTTGTTGCGAGAGATTCTGTAAACACTTCCATTTCATCATGAACGGTCAGATTATTCTCTTCAACGAAATTCTTAAAGTGCCCCGGTGAGGCGAGGATACACATCGCCATTTTGCCTTCCAATGCCAGGTCTCGTGCCAGCGACCCTGGCCCTACGCGGGTTTCACCATCGGGACGCTGCGTTGCAATAACGCGAATCTTGTACTTTGTTTCAATATCATCGAGCATCATTCCTGTCAGTGGCGAACCTTCAGGAGAACACACCTCGGTCATTGCATAATCAATGCCGTAGACGTCCTGGAAATATCCCATGGTCGTTGCAGCAACTGCACCACTCTCCGCTGGGCTCTTGGGAAGCACATATTTGCCTGCAACAACAAAATAAATGATGCCTGTTGCCACCAGTGCAATACCCACCGGGGTAACAGAAAATAACGACCACAGTTCCATCTGCTGATCATCAGGCAGCGCATGGTTTGACGTCAGGATAAGGTCATTCAGCAGGATCAGTGGCGATGAACCTACCATGGTGACGGTGCCGCCAAGGATTGCACAGAACCCCATCGGCATCAGCAGTCGGGACATTGGCAGACCTGAGCGGGCTGAAATTCGGCTGACGACAGGAATAAATAGTGCAGCTGCGCCAACATTCTGCATAAATGAGGAAATGAATGCTACGGTACCTGAAATGATTGGAATGATGCGCTTTTCTGTTTTACCGCCAATCTTCAGAATGAATGCGGCAACAGAGTTCATCATTCCAGTTCTATCAAGGCCGGCGCCAATAATCATTACAGCGATGATCGACATCACGGCGTTACTGGAGAAACCTCTGAACAGATATTGGTTGTCTATCAGCCCCTTCTCAAGTCCCATCCAGGGTGCAAAAAGTGACGTTAATCCAAGCAAAACCATTATAGAAATGGCGGCGACATCAACACCAACAATTTCAAATGCAAAGAGGTAGATAGTGAGGAGAAGCAGTGCTACAACCCAGGCAATTTCGATAGTAGGAACAACACTGGCAAGCCAAAGGGCAAACAGGATAAAGATTAAACCTGCAACGAGGTTTTTCATGTTTTTTTTGAGTATGTCGCCCACAGCCTTTCCCCACGTTATATTAAAAAAACCTGATATTTTAATATAACAATGTAATTTGTGCGAGTTTGTTTTCTGGTGAATTTCGTCGAGAGATAAATTTAATCTAATATAGCTAGCTCAACGTTTTGAAATAGGTAATCTTTTAAAGCCTGACCTGGCGAGGCGTTAAGTTGCTGTAAACAACGACAGAAACAAACTCAAATTCAGATTGAATAAATGCTATTGAATGAGTTTCCTGGATGATGACTGGGCTGCATTAAACAGTATGCGCAGTTTTTCGACATTCTTCCTGTTGACGCCAAGGTCTGATTTGCCGACTCGAGAGCCTGAGCGAACATGGATAAGGCTCTGTTCCGGCTCCATTCGAAACTCCATATCATCGACGTAACGAAATAGTCGTGTTGTGTAGGTCGCCCAGAGGTATGGCGCATCATCATTTCTTACTACACCGCCAGATTCATCGATAGCTATCCTAAGGTCTTCCCAGGCCTCCTCAGTTGATGAACTGTAAGAAAGCGGGGGAAGGCTTTTCGAGTCCCCCTGCTGTTCGCTGGATACACAATTAGGCGTATCGGGACAAGGCCGTAGCTTGCCGTCAACCAGACTTGTGTCCGGTGCCCTGGAAGTCAGCGAAAGGAATACCATTCGCCCGATAACCAGGGCGATGACAAGCAGAGTGACTGTGATAATTATTTTATACAAAAAATCAGTAGCGGCCGTGCTGCTTATAGATGTAATTATTCATCTCAACATGTGACCTGTTCATGTCACAGAGAATGCCATGCACTGTGCGAATTATGGCTCGCATTACTTTGTACATCAGCTCCGGGTCCTCATTGATGAAAGACTCAAAGTCTTCACGCGTCAGGCAGATCGCGGTGCAGTTACCCACCGCCCGCAGACCAGCGCTATGCGGACGCCCGTCAAGAAAGCCCAGTTCACCAGCCATTTCACCCTCACGCAGTAAATGCAGCGTAACGTAATCGCCAGTTGTAGACTTGATCAGAACCTCGAGATGTCCACTGATGATGACATAGAGGCTCTCATCTTGCTGTCCCTCTTCGATCAGAAACTGGTTCTCTTTAAGGCCCATGACAGTCACTTTATCGGCAAGTGCCTGGCATTGGCTGTCTGACAACTCCGTTCCAAGTGGTGAAGTACGAATCATCTCTGCATTCGCAACCAGATTATCATTATTATCTGTCATTTATTCTTGCTCCTAATGGCATTACTTTCAAAATTCGACTGTCTCATTATACGATATGATCCTCTATACACTGAGGAAACATTCATTATATAGATTCCAGCAGAATTTCTATATCAACATAACTTCTATATCAATGAAGAAATTCTTTGCCAAACTAGACATCGCGATAGATTTCACTGCCCTGCTTTACAAATTCCACCGCCATTTCTTCCATGCCGCTATCAACAGCCTTTTCTACATCGTCCAGGCCCTGCTTCGCTGCATATTCGCGTACTTCCTGGCTGATTTTCATGGAACAGAATTTAGGCCCGCACATAGAGCAGAAATGCGCTACTTTGTGTGCCTGTTTCGGCATTGTTTCATCGTGGTACTCACGTGCACGGTCCGGATCAAGCCCGAGGTTGAACTGGTCTTCCCAGCGAAACTCGAAACGCGCTTTTGACATTGCATCATCACGAATCTGTGCACCCGGGTGACCTTTGGCAAGATCTGCGGCATGGGCGGCTATCTTGTAGGTGATAATGCCTTCTTTTACATCATCTTTATTCGGCAGGCCAAGGTGCTCCTTTGGTGTTACGTAGCACAGCATTGCCGTGCCGTACCAGCCAATCATAGCGGCGCCGATGCCCGATGTAATATGGTCATAACCCGGTGCAATATCGGTCACCAGCGGGCCAAGGGTGTAGAATGGAGCTTCACCACAGGCCTTAAGCTGCTTGTCCATATTTGCCTTGATCATGTGCATGGGGACATGGCCGGGGCCTTCAATAATCGTCTGAACGTCGTGCTTCCAGGCTATTTTGGTCAATTCGCCCAGGGTTTCCAGCTCCGCAAACTGCGCCTCATCATTGGCATCGGCAGCAGAGCCGGGACGTAAGCCATCACCTAGCGAGAAAGACACATCATAGGCCTTCATAATCTCGCAGATATCTTCAAAATGGGTATAAAGGAAATTTTCCTGATGGTGCGCAAGGCACCATTTCGCCAGAATTGATCCGCCGCGTGAGACGATCCCCGTTGTTCGCTTCGCAGTCATTGGCACATAGGCCAGGCGAACACCGGCATGAATAGTAAAGTAGTCCACACCCTGCTCTGCCTGCTCAATCAAGGTGTCGCGGTAGATTTCCCAGGTAAGATCCTCAGCAACGCCATCGACTTTTTCCAGCGCCTGGTAGATCGGCACGGTACCAATCGGCACAGGCGAGTTACGTAAAATCCATTCACGCGTCTCATGAATGTTCTTGCCGGTAGAAAGGTCCATCACGGTGTCACCACCCCAGCGTGTCGACCAGGTCATTTTGTCCACTTCTTCTTCTATCGAGGAAGTTACTGCCGAGTTACCGATATTGGCATTGATCTTGACCAGGAAGTTGCGCCCGATAATCATCGGTTCGAGTTCAGGGTGATTAATATTTGCCGGGATCACAGCCCGCCCCCTGGCCACTTCGTCGCGGACAAATTCTGGCGTGATGCGGGCAGGAATCGAGGCACCGAAGCTCTCACCCGGGTGCTGTGCTGCGATAGCATCTGCCTGCTCTTCTAAACGCATATTCTCGCGAATGGCGATGAATTCCATTTCAGGTGTAATGATGCCCTGCCTTGCATAGTACATCTGGCTTACGTTGGCGCCATTTTTAGCCCTGCGCGGAGTGCGTCGGTGGGCAAATCGCAAACCATCCAGCTTCTCGTCATTTTCCCGCTGCAAACCAAACTTTGAGCTGAGCCCGGTCAATAACTCCGTATCATTGCGTTCTGTAATCCAGTTTTCCCTGATTGGCGCCAGCCCTTGCTGAATATCAATAGCGACGTCGGGATCGGTATAGGCACCCGAGGTGTCATAGACGGTAACAGGCCGGTTCTTTTCTACTCCGTCATTGAGTTGGGTATCACTCAATAATATTTCGCGCATAGGCACGCGGATATCTGGGCGCGAGCCCTGTACATAAATCTTACGTGATCCGGGAAAATCAGCTACAGAAGCCTTGTCGACTTTTGCGTTCTGACTAAGAAATTCTTCGGGTTTTGCGCTCATCTTGTCACCTCAGGTGGTTATACATGCAGGAAGAGCGGCAAATGGAAAGCCAGCTTCCCTACACCCTGACAAGCACTGCTGATAGCTTGCACAGGATCAGGTTCGAAGGGTGTTTTCTCAGCCCTGTCAATGAAGACATGGCACCCCTAGCCGTTAAAATACTTTAATAGAAGCAAATTAATCGATTAATATACCATAATCAAGCTTTTCCATGATTCATTCAGGTGATTGATTCAGGAATACTGGCATAGATTCTGCGACAATCATCGGAAAACCCCGGATTAAAAAACATGTCCATCACGATAAAACCGATTCCCTCACTGACAGACAACTATATCTGGCTATTCATTAACACATTGAATTCCACTGCAGTGATAGTGGACCCAGGCACTTCAGCAGGTTGTGAAAATTTCTTTGAACAGGAAAAAATAAGGCCCGTGGCAATACTGGCCACCCACCGCCACTGGGATCATGTCAATGGTATTGAGCCGCTGGTAAAAAAATATGATATCCCGGTCTACGGCCCTGCTACTGAATTTATCCCCTGCCTGACAACACCCTTGACAGAGAATCAGCGCATCAGTATTCCTGAATCAGGACTGGATCTGCAGGTTATGGACATCGGTGGCCATACCGCCGGCCACATCGGCTACCTTACTGGCAACAAACTTTTCTGCGGCGACACCCTGTTCAGCGCAGGCTGTGGCCGTTTACTGGGCGGCACTGCGGCCCAGTTGCATGCATCTCTTAACCGCATCAGCCAGCTACCCGATGACACTGTCATATACTGCACTCACGAATACACACTGGATAACCTGCGGTTTGCACAGGCCGTTGAACCGGACAATCCGGATATTCAAAGCCGAATTGACGAAGTAAAGGCATTACGAGCAAACAACCGGCCTTCCCTGCCCGTTACCCTTGAGATGGAAAAACGCTATAACCCTTTCCTGCGCACCAGCAAAAAAAGCGTCATGCAGGCGGTAGCAAAACATTCAGGTCAGCAGATAAAAAACAGTGAAGACTGTTTCAGGTATTTGCGAATGTGGAAGGATGGGTTTTAAGGGCCGTTTTACGTGTTACGTGTTACGGACTAAGGACTAACAACTAAGGACTAAGGACTAAGGATAAACAATTGTCCATACCGTCATGCCGGCGCAGGCCGGTATCCATATTTTGAATTTAATGTCGGATTGTATTGTTGGATTCCGGCTTGCGCCGGAATGACGAGAATGTGGGACAGCTACGGTATTTGACGCCAGGTATTACTAATTAGGTCTTTGGGTGTCACGTAACACGTAAAACGTAAAACCTAAATCTTCGCCTTACGCCGCCTGAACTGGAATCTGGTTTCCAATGCGCGTGATGGCATTCGCTTCATCAAGATAGACCAGTACTGGTTTAAATGATTTCATTTCCTCTTCATCAAGCGCAGCATAGGAACAGATAATCAGCTTATCACCCGGATCTGCTTTGTGAGCAGCGGCACCATTGACGGAAATTGTTCCTGAACCGGACTCGGCAAGAATGGCATAGGTGGTAAACCTTTCTCCATTGGTGACGTTGTAGATCTGAATCTGTTCGTACTCGTGAATGCCGGAGGCTTTCAGTAATGAACGATCAATCGCACACGAGCCTTCATATTCAAGCTCAGAATGGGTGACACGGGCACCGTGTAATTTTGCTTTCAGTAAAGTGGTCAACATGGGCTATTATAAGGGCCAGGGTTAACAATTCACGCAATTATGAAGCATCACTGTTCATGGTTCAAACAATCCAGAATAAAAAATATCTAGAAGACTTGATGATACTCGACAAAAACATTAGGTTAAGCCCATACCTTATTGATTTAAATAAATAAATGAATATACACGAATACCAGGCGAAGGCCTTACTTGCAGAATATAAAATTCCTGTTCCCGCAGGGTTTGCCTCTATGAACGCTGATGAATGCCTGGAAAATGCTAAAAAGCTTGGCGGAAACATATGGGTCGTAAAGGCGCAAATACACGCAGGCGGTCGCGGTAAAGCGGGGGGTGTAAAGGTAGCGACCTCCTTAGAAGAGGTGGAACGGTACGCTAACAGCATACATGGCATGAACCTGGTCAGCAAACAGACCGGCCCCGAAGGACATATTGTGAAACGCCTGCTGGTCGAAGAAGGCGTCGATATTGGCCGTGAATTGTATGCTGGGATGCTGATTGACCGCAGCCGACAACAGGTTGCCCTGCTGGCGAGCACTGAGGGTGGGACCGAAATAGAAGAAGTGGCTGCGGAAACGCCGGAGAAGATTCTTACTACCTATGCTGACATTGTGACGGGTTTCGACCAGCAGGAACTTGCCGCTGTTGCAGACAAACTCGGTCTAAGCGGTCAGACAAAGCTTCAGGCCATAGAGCTCTTTAATACCCTGCTGAAACTGTTTATAGAAAAAGATGCCTCGCTGGTAGAAATCAATCCCCTGGTGGTGACGAATTCCGGCGACATCATGGCGCTTGACGCAAAGTTAAATTTTGACGACAACGCACTCTATCGTCATCCTGAAATCAGCGAGTTAAATGATCCAGATGAGCAGGATCCTGACGAAATTGAAGCGGCAGAACATGATCTCAGCTATATCCCTCTGGATGGCAACATCGCCTGCATGGTCAATGGTGCTGGCCTGGCAATGGCAACCATGGATATCATCAAACTCTACGGCAGTGAACCGGCAAACTTTCTAGATGTCGGCGGCGGCGCCAGTGTTGAAAAGGTGACCAATGCCTTTCGCCTGATGATGAAGAACCCCCATATCAAAGCCATCCTGGTGAACATTTTTGGCGGTATCATGCGCTGCGATATTATCGCTGAGGGGCTGATCGCTGCTATTCGGGATACTCACCTTGGTGTGCCACTGGTGGTTCGACTGGAAGGCACTAACGCTGAACAGGGCAAGCAGCTGCTGGCTGAATCCGGTTTAAGTATAATTGCCGCGAACGATATGGCGGATGCCGCTAAAAAGGCCGTCATCGCCGCAGGAGGACAGGCCTGATGTCAATTTTAATAGATAAAAACACCCGTGTACTGACCCAGGGCATCACCGGCAAAACCGGGCAGTTTCACACGCACCATAGTTCTGCCTATGCGAATGGCAAACAGGCCTATGTCGCTGGTGTCACGCCGGGTAAAGGTGGCCAGGAATTCGAAGGCATCCCAATCTATAATTCAGTCGCTGAGGCTAAACAGGAAA
>Ga0316196_10001377_pt1 | contig 10627 bp, 9 predicted proteins | sample Eddsed2cm_MG_FD_204938 | JGI IMG/M metagenome (GOLD analysis project Ga0316196, IMG submission 204938) | Coastal sediment microbial communities from Maine, United States - Eddy sediment 2 cm | ecosystem: Environmental > Aquatic > Marine > Coastal > Sediment | place: USA: Maine | collected... | reverse complement strand
GTTCGGCCGGAAGATCTCCAAGTTTCAGGGCCTTCGGTGGATGATTGCCGACATGGCAATGGAGATCGAAGCGGCCCGACAGCTGATGTATGTGGCGGCGGCGATGAAGGATCGCGGTGAAAAATTTACCGCCCAGGCTTCCATGGCCAAATTATTTGCCTCCGAAATGGTGAACCGCGTTACCGCCAAGGCGATCCAGCTCCACGGCGGCTATGGCTTCACACAGGACTACCCGGTCGAACGCTACTATCGCGATGCCCGGGTGTTTACGATTTACGAAGGCACCTCGGAAATCCAGCGGGTCGTCATCTCCAACGAAATCTTAAAAGACCGCCGCACCCCATAAAATCTTAATAAAATCCCATCCCAATTCCAAACAACCGCTCGGAGAAAGTCCACTTAACAGTCCAGCGACCTTGACCTTTCCAAACTCAGCCACTCGCCTCTGCTCCACTCCCCCGAGAGCGGCGAAGCCGCGTTTCATAAATTTTAAAGGAAATCGCTATGCGATTTCCTTTAAAATTTATTTAAATATACGCGTCGCCAACTCAATATCCTCCGGACAAAACACGAACAGACATTTTGCCTCGGGCGAAGATACCGAACCGTAGACATAGTTGATGTTGATTCCCTCCTCGCCGAATTTGCTGGCAATTTTGGCCAACTCTCCGGGACGGTTGTCGAGCTCGAGCGCAATGACCGGCATGATGTCGAAAACATACTCGTTCTTCGACAACAGATCGACCGCTTTATCGGTGTCGCCGACCAGCAGTCGGATCAGTGCGAACTCGGCCGAATCCTTGCGCATCGAATTGTAACTGGCTGCCGAAGCAATCCGCTGCAGCGACTTTCCCCGGGCCCGGAAAAGTTCCTGGACGTAAGCCGAAGCATCCTGAATGGTGAGGGCGTCGATGTTGATGCCCGCCTCCGAAAACAGCGTCGCCAACTTGCCGAGCTCCCCGGGTGCATTTTTCAAAAACAGCGAAATTTCCGTTGTGACCATGATATACTCCTGAATGACTCAATAGGTGATTTATAGGCTTTGAGATAAATGTTTTGGACTGCGTTATCGGTCGTCGGCGTATTACAATACAGCCTTCTCTCTTTGGCCTTGCCAAAAAAATTATCGTAAAGCCTATAGCTACAGAGGTATCTATAGAATATAAACACCGAAGTCAACTAGGGGTCACGGTAAGAAATAATTCCACAAGATCGCGCCAGATTTGGATTTGTCTACAAGGCACATCCAGCGGCACAAATCGAGATACGCGCCGAAGGATGTAACGCGGTAGACAGGCTAAAAGACAAGCAAGATATGGAATTATTTTTTGCTGGGACCCTAGTGTCGTGTCAAATTTGATGTGTCTCGACTGCCTTGAGCGACGCAATTGAATGCAGATAAGGTTCCCGGTTCAACGTTCAGCGCTTCCTCTGGCCGCAAGCATCCAGTTTGATTGAAGAATAGACTTTTAAGTGACGGTCAAAAATTCCAAATCGCAAATAACAAATAACAAACAAATCACAAAATTCAAAATGACAAACCTGTTTGGGTCATTGGATATTATAGTTTGGAATTTATTTGTATTTTGGTGCTTGTATTTTGGTATTTGGTATTATTTAAGTCCGGCGGGCAAGCCCTGAAATCTGAAACCTAACCAAACCTGCAGGTGTACATTGTTATGTAACCAGGCTTGAAATATCGACCAGCGGGCGGCAATGGATAAGACAATTTATGTGTGACATTACACTAGGATCTGTCGAGAATAAAAAAAGCTGGAAGCTGCTCTCGGGTTTAAAAACGAACAACCCGCGGCTTTCAGCTTTTACTGTTCGCTTTTAAGGCAACTGAACGAGCAGCTAGAATTTCCCCAGTCCTACTTCTGAGATCCCCCAAACAGTTCCTTGATTCTGACACGATCGGGAGTGCCGTCCTTTAGCATCGGTAGCTCCACCGCAAACTCCACAAAGCTGGGCTTTTTGAAACGAGCGATCCGCTGGCCGACGAATTCAATCAATTCGGCGGCCTCAAGGCTCTCGCCTTTCTTCAGCTGGCAAACCGCCTTGATCGCTTCTTTCCACCTCGGATCCGGAATGCCGAAGACAATCGTTTTTTCAACCGCCGGGTGCGTCAGAATGACTTTTTCAACTTCCGCGGGATAGACGTTTTCACCACCGGGCTTGATCAGTTCCTTTTCGGCTCTGCGGCCGGCGTACCACAGAAAGCCCTGCTCATCGAATCGCCCCAAATCGCCGGTGTGATGCCAGCCGTCTCGGAAAGTATGGGCATTGTCATCGGGCAGGTTCCAGTAGCCCTTGAAGACCATGGGACCTTTCATGACGATTTCGCCCACCTGGCCCTCTTCGACCGGCCGATCGTATTCGTCCACCAGACACACCTCGGCCAGTTGAATGACTTTGCCGGCCGCACCGGGCCGATCGTTGTATCGGCCGAGGGTGGCCAGACAGGATGTTTCCGTCTGTCCATACATGCAGTAGAACGTACCGCCGGTCATTTTCTGGTATCTTTCGATCGTCTCCGGTGTGTCCAGACCGAGAACGCCGCGCAGCGCACCGATTTTCTTGCCGGTCTTCTCGGCTTCATCCAGAATCGAGGCCAGAATGGGTGAAAAGTCAAACAGGATGCCGGCCCCGCGGCTCTCTATCAGTTCGACCGCCCTCGCAGCATCAAATTTGCTCATGTTCAGGCTGATGGCGCCGGCATGAAAGGAACTGGTGACCATCACCAGACCGGCTATGTGAAAAAGCGGCAGAAGATTCAGATGGACATCCTGTTGTGTGGTGCCGAAGAGGTAGATTAAATGCATGTCGGAACATAAAATGTTACCCTGGCTGAGCAGGGCGCCCCTGGGTCGGCCGGCAACGGCGGCGGTGTGGATGATTACATACCCGTCGCTTGTTGCTACCGGGTCGATGGTCGGGTCGAACTTTTCCGAGTGCCCCAGAAGAACGCTGAACGGCCTGAAGTCTCCGGCGTCGGTTTTAAGATTGTAGTAATCGGTCACGCTCGGCAGGCGTGTCTTGTTAGCGGCGATCAACTCCTGGTATTCGGCATCCACGAAGAGTGCCGAAGGGGTGCAGTCATTGAAATTGAAGCAAACCTCTTCAGCCGACAGCCGCCAGTTGACCGGTAAAACAATCGCGCCCAACCCCGCTGCGGCACCGTAGAGAAGAAAAAACTCGCTGCTGTTTTTCCCGAGCACCCCCAAGCGATCGCCCTTCTTGATACCGGCCTTTCTCAAACCCTGGGCCAGGCGGTCGACGGTCGCCTTGTACTCCCCGAAGGACAGCGTGCGGTCTTCATCGACCTCGTACCAGGCTGGAAGGTCTCTGAAGATCTGCGCATTGCGGTTGATCAGATCATAAAAAGTAAAATCGTAAAGACCCAATTTGGTCACCCTCAAATTAGAATGGTGGTTGACGATTATTTTGTTGTCGTCACCGGACATGGTGCTTTGAGAATAATGTATTGAGCGGTGGATCCCAGGAGCATCTTCCGGGTTTTGGATATCTTCTCGATGCCGACGAAAAGATGGTCGATATCATTATTTTCGGCGAATCTGACGATATCTTCCCCCGGTGTCAACCCCCTTGCGAAGTGCTGGGTTTCGCACGCGATCCCGGCCTCTTCGATGAACTTGCAGGCCGCTTTCAGTTCATACTCGACTTTGCCGATCTCGTCGAGCGACTCTCCCTTGCCGCCTTCCATCGATGTCATCACGACGATCTTGGCACCGTGAATCTTTGCAAAATCCCTGGCAAGGGCCAGTGCGGCTTTGGATTCCTTGGAAGCGGTATAACCGACCAGAAATTTCATTCCGAACTCCTTTTTCGCATCTCTTGCCGAACCGATTTCATTTGTCACCCGGAGAAAATTACATCCACCGTTTTCGTCTTTTGTACGATTTCACTTCCTTGAAAGACTTTCGCCGCCCACCCTGGGTAACACCCATGTAAAATTCCTTGACATCCGGATTGTTTTTCAGCTCCTCGGAGGATCCCTCCAGCACAATTTTACCGGATTCCATAATATAGGCATAGGTAGATACTTCCAAGGCAATCTTGGCGTTCTGTTCGACAACCAATATCGTTGTGTCCATCTCCTGGTTGATGCGCGTGATATTTTCGAAAATCTCCTTGACCAGCAGCGGGGCGAGACCCAACGACGGTTCGTCGAGCATCAGCATTCGGGGACGTGCCATAAGGGCCCGTGCAATCGCGATCATTTGCTGCTCGCCGCCCGAGCAGTAACCGGCAAGACGGTTGGTCACCCGCGCCAGGCGCGGAAAATGCTCATGCATCAGCTTCAGATCGGCTCGAACCGAAGATGCACCGTCTTTGCGGGTGATCGATCCGGCCCGTATGTTTTCCTCAACCGTCAGATGCTTGAAAACCCGGCGTCCCTCCGGCACCATGACCGCCCCCTGCCGGACCACTTCGGTACCGAGACGGTTCGTGATATCAACACCCCGGAAGTGGATGTGGCCTTCTTTGATGAATCCGTTCTCCGGCTTGAGCAACCCACTTATCGCTCTTAAAGTGGTTGTCTTGCCGGCACCATTTGTGCCGAGCAGCGCAACGATGTCCCCTTCCGGCACGCTGAGACTGACACCCCGCAAGACCTGTATGATGTCGTGATACACCACCTCGATGTTGTTTACTTCGAGAAGATAGCCGTTTTTCTCCGCCGATCTCATGCGACCGTACCTTCCGACCGGATCCGCCCGCTATCCGGATCTTCACGTTATCAAACGGTTGACCATGGAGGCCGGCGATTTTGTGAAACCGCCAGCCTCCATTTTGCGAAAAGGCAGTTAAAATCCGCCCGTTGGTTGTTTACCGCATCCGGGGGTTATTTAAGCTTTTTGTAATACTCGGGGGCATACGGTTTGCCGACCGCCCGAAATACGCCATCGTTAACCGCGTAGAGCTGCAGCGTGTCGACGCCTTCCTTGTCGGTTTTGGAATAGGTAACCGGGCCCACGGTGGTATACGGCGTGTAGGCGTTATTGCCGTTCATGGCCAAAAGTTCCTCGTAGAGCGCTGCGCGGTCGATTTTCTTGCCTTTTTCCTTGGCGCGTCTCATGGCTTCAACGGTAATCTGGGTCACCATGACGCCGTTGGTGTAATTGTGAGAATTGGCCGTCTTATCGTCGCGGCCGTAGCGTTTTGCCAGGGCCAGCTGCTGATCCGTCCAGGGTCCTGGTTCGGAGGTCAGTTTGTAGGATGTCGTCCAGTAAAAGCCTTCCGCCGCCGATCCGGCCAGATCGATCAGGTCGTTGCCACCGGTGTAGTGTGCGCCCAGGAAGGTCAGTTTTCCCGGCTCACCGAAGGATTTGGCGGCCACACCCAGACGCTGGGCGTCGTTGAGTAGCGTCGCTACGGGAGATTGGACGGTGTGGCAAATAACAAACTGGACGCCCTTGTCTTTCAGGCGCTGCAGGGTCGCGGTATTGTCCAAATCCTTGCCGTGCTCGACGACCTCGACGATCTCGACGTTCAAACCATCCGCAACGGTCTTTTTAAGATCTTCCACAGGGCCGCGCCCAAAGGCCGACGGGTGGATATACAGGGCCACTTTGGCTTTACCGCCCTTGTGATTGTTGGCCACATACTCGGCCAATCCGATGACCTGGGCGGAGTAAGACGCGATGGGCAGGAAGATGTAATTGGAATCATCCAGGTTGCCGCGATGAAAAGAAGCCGGGATCACTGCAATCTTCTCTTCTTCAAAATCCCGCTTCAAACCCAGTGTGCTGCCGGTGGAATAATTCAGGTAGAGCACGATGCCTTCACCGAGGAATTCTTCGAAATTACGTTTGGTGACATCGGTCTTATATTGATCGTCCCGGATCAAAATCTCGACCTTGTCGTCCCCCAACAGTTTTTCATCATTGACGTAGCGGATGTAGTCTTCTTCGCCTTTCGAATACGGGTTTCCGGCATCGGAAGTCGGGCCGGTGATCGCAAGAGACGAAGCGATCTTGTGCGTGTCTGCGGCCTGAACGCTCATGGCACAGACCATAAGAAACAAAGCAGCCAATACGACAGAGAAGCAGGTCCATTTTTTGTTGCTCATTTTTCCCTCCCATTCATTTTGTTTGTGGTTAATTGGTATTTACTATCGTCCTTCAACGCACCAATCTACCGCCGTCGATAATTGCCGGCTGACGGTTGTGCGGCTATCCTAAAATCGGAACGGCCACAGTTTAAAATAGGATCGCGAGATTCGCCACCAGTTGGCAATTCCACGCGGCTCGAACATCAGAAACAGAACGATAACCAAGCCAAAAGTCAGCGGGCGAAGACCCGTTGCGAGGTTCATCGTTTCTGAGAATATGGTGCCCGCGTATTCAGCCACATTTTCGACCTTCAGGTCAAGCATGTAGATGGCCGTCGGGCCGAAAAACGACCCGACCAGGGTTCCGAGGCCGCCGACGATGGCCATGGCCAGATACGTAATGGAGTGTCCCAAAGTGAAAGACTCGAAGCCGACACCACGGAAAAGATAGGCATGCAGCGCACCGGCTACACCGGCAAAAAAACCGGCCAGGGCAAAGGCATACACCTTGGTCAGTCCGGGATGCATCCCCATCGCATCGGCCGCCCGGTCGTTGTCTCGCACAGCGACCAGGCAGCGGCCGTAGCGGGTGCGGATAAGGTTGCGGACACCAAAGCCGCACATGACAACAATTACCAGCATGACGTAGTACCAGAACAGGTAGTGGTCGTCTCGTGCCACCTGCCCGGTAAGCCAATAGGCCCGCCCGATGAAAATCGTTTGCCCTTGGTTGAAGAAAGTCGAGAAGTTGATGATCCACAGGAAAATCATCTGGAAAGAGAGCGTGGCGATCGCCAGGTAGAGGTGCTTGAGCCTCAGGGCCGGCAACCCGACAAAAGCCCCGACGACCGCCCCGACGCCTCCGGAAATGAGAAGCATCAGCGGCCAAGCGTGCGTGATGAGCACATGCGAGTCACCGAGCACACGGGAGAAAGACGCCAAGGTATAGGCGCCGACGCCGACGAAGGCAGCATGCCCGATGGAAATCAGGCCGGCGAATCCGGTCAGCAGGTTCAAACCGATCACCGCAATGATGGCGATAAGAATATTGTCGACGACCAGCATATACTTGCTGCTGACTTCGAAGTACAAAGGCCAAGTGAAAACAACCATCAGGAAGGCAATGAATACCGTCCGGTCGAGGTTGGTCTGGAAGATGCGCTGCTCTTCCTTGTACGTCGTAAAGTAGTTGCCGGTTGCCAGCCAACGGTTTACAGCCATGATCACACCCGTTCAATTTCGTGGATTCCGAACAATCCGTGCGGTTTGAATAGTAAGATGACCAGCAGAATGATATACGGCAGCAGGCTTGCCGTGCCGTGCAGCCCCCAGTGACCGTCAAGGTAGCCGGCGGCAAACTGTTGAATGAGACCCATGATGATCCCCGCCACCACGGCGCCGATAATCGAATCGAGTCCACCGAGAATGACGACCGGAAACACGGTGATGCCGAAAGCTTGCAGGGTTTCAAAGTTCAGCCCGGTAATGTTTCCGATAATGGTCCCTGCAGCCGCCGCGCTGAAACCGGCCGCCGCCCAGGCGAGGCCGAATACCCGTGGGATGGAGATCCCGATGGACATGGACGCCAGCTGGTCATCTGAAACCGCCCGCATGGAAATTCCCAGCGTTGACTTTCTGAAAAACCAGGAGAAACCACCGATAAGAATAGTCGTTATAATCACCCCAACCAGTTGGGTCCAACTGATGGACACACCGCCCAACCTGATGGGGGTGGTCGGTAGAAATTCGGGGAACGAGAAGTTGAGTGTTCCAAATGGCGTCAAATAGATCAGGCCATCCAGGATGGACATCAGCCCAATGGTCACCATGATGACCGAGATGATCGGCTCGCCGATGAGGCGGCGCAGGAACACGCGCTCCACGCTCATGGCAATGAAAAACGTGATGATCAGGCTCAGGAAGAAGGCCAGTGCAATGGGAATTCCGGCCCACACGGCGAGCGCGTAAGTTATGAATGCTCCTGTGGCGATGAGCTGCCCGTGGGCAATGTTCAAGACACGGCTCGACTTGTAAATCAGTACGAATCCCAATGCAGACAGCGCGTAGATCGAACCGACGACGATGCCGCTGACGACCAATTGCAGGAAATAGCTCATGTCACCTCATTCCATGGTATAGAACTTAAGTGTTGTTTGAACCGTTGATGTCTGGCCGTCCTGATACTGGAAAAAGGCCTCCACCTTCTTCTCGCTGACACTGGGATCGTAAAGTGCCGTGTAAAGGTCATCGTATTTTTCCCGGATGAACTTACGGCGGATCTTGCCGGTCTTGGTCAACTCGCTGTCATCGACGTCCAGCAGCTTATAGAGAATGGCAAAGCGGTGAATTCTAAAATGTTCTTTTTCTATCGTCCGATTGAATTCGATGACCTGCTTTATCATCAGCTCGGCCACTTCCGGTCCGGCGGAAAGATCCATGAATGTGGTGAAGGATATCCCACGATCCTCGGCCCATTTGCCGACCACGATCGGATCGATATTGATCAGGGCGGCAACATACTCCCTTTGATCGCCGAAGATGACCGCCTCTTTGATGTAAGGGCTGAATTTAAGCTTGTTTTCCAGAAACATCGGGCTGAAAATTTCACCGGCTTTGTTGTGCATGACATCCGAGAGCCGGTCGATCACCACCAGATGGCCGTCCTTGTCAATGAAACCGGCGTCCCCGGAATGCAGCCATCCACCCGCAAGCAGCTCTTCGGTCTTGTCATCCAACTTGTAATAGCCGGCTGTCACAGACGGGGAGCGGGAAAGTATTTCACCTTCGTCGGATATTTTGCATTCGGTTCCCGGCAGGGGGATCCCTACCGTATCCGGACGCACATCGCCGTCGCGATGCATGTAGGCAATGCCGGTAATTTCCGTCTGACCATAAATTTGCTTAAGGTTGACCCCAATGGCCTGGTAAAATGTGAACAGATCCGGGCCGAGGGCCGCGCCGCCGGTGTAAGCCCTGCGCAGCCGCAGCATACCGATCTGGTTGGTCAGCGGCAGAAAAACCATGATGTTGCCCAACCAGGACTTGACGCGGAGCGCCAAAGGCATCTTCTTCCCGGACATCCGATAGACCGCTGCACGTTCGCCGACTTTCATGAAATATTCGTAAAATCGCCGATTCAGCCAGTAAGAATCGTCGATCTTCAGCCATATCTGAGACCGCAGCATCTCATAGAACCGGGGGGCACCGAATATGAACTGCGGACCGATTTCCTTTAAATCTTCCATGGCTGTTTCGACCGACTCGGGGAAATTGACCGTTATTCCGGTGGCCATGGCCACACCGAAAGAATTCATCTGCTCACCGATCCATGCAAACGGCAGAAACGATACATATTCTTCACCTTCATCGAGTTTATCGACTTTGGTGATCTGCACCCCCATATTAATGTAATTGCGGTGCGTCATCATGGCACCCTTGGGAAGCCCGGTAGTCCCTGAAGTCTGGCACAGATGGCACACGTCGTCCGGTCGCCCCCGTTCGATCATTTCCTCGAGGCGACCCGGGTTTTCCTTGAGAACTTCTTCACCCAACACATACAGGTCGTCGATCTGAATGAACCAATCATCCGCACGGTATCCACGCATACCGCGCGGATCTTCGTAAATCACCTTCTTGACCTTCGGGATCCGGTCGCGCACCTCGACGAGTTTATCCACCTGTTCCTGGTCGCCGCAGAAGACCATACCAACGTCCATGTAATTGAGGATGTCGGCGATTTCATCCGGCAGGCTCGACTGGTAGATCCCGGCAGAAATGCCGCCAGCAGCCTGCGCCGCGATGGCCACCACGAGCACCTCGGGTATGTTGTCGGCGATAATGGCCAGCTTGTCATCCTTTTTCAACCCGATTTTCTCGAGCCCGACAGCTGTTTTACGGACATACTCGTAATATTCTTTCCACGTGTAGCTGATCCAGCGACCGAAGTCCTTCTCCCGCAGGGCGACTTTGTCACCCGAATGCTGGACCCGCCAGCGCAGCAGTTGAGGAATCGTGAAGTCAAGCAGATCTTTGTTCTCTTCCATTCTTTGTCAATCTTCCCCGATATAGGCTTCGATGACCTTTGGATCTTTGGCGACCTCTTCCGGCTTTCCCGCGCCGATCAACTCGCCGAAATCGAGAACATAGACATAATCTGAAATGTCCATCACGACACCGAGATCATGTTCAACCAGCACAATCGTCGCCTGGCGCTCCTTTTGAATATCCATTATGAAGCGGACTATGTCTTCTTTTTCTTCGACGTTCATACCCGCCATGGGTTCATCCAGCAGCAGCAATTTCGGCCCGAGGGTCAGCGCCCGCGCAACCTCCACCCTCTTTTGGATACCGTAGGCAAGACTGCCGACCGTCCTTTTGCGGTACGGCTCGAGTTCCATGAAATCGATCACATCTTCTACAAAACGCCGGTTTTCGGCTTCCTGCCGAGATGCTTTGCCGAAGAAAACGACGGCCTGAAGAAAATTGTATTTGAGATTCTGATGCCGAGCGAGCATCAAGTTGTCAAGTACGGTCATCCCGCGAAACAGT
>Ga0316196_10001376_pt1 | contig 10632 bp, 9 predicted proteins | sample Eddsed2cm_MG_FD_204938 | JGI IMG/M metagenome (GOLD analysis project Ga0316196, IMG submission 204938) | Coastal sediment microbial communities from Maine, United States - Eddy sediment 2 cm | ecosystem: Environmental > Aquatic > Marine > Coastal > Sediment | place: USA: Maine | collected... | reverse complement strand
ATGCTTCTTTCGCATTAGCTAGTGTGGTAACTTCCCAACGATTCGGTGCAGCCATGTCTGCGTCAAACCTTAACGCAGGCCAGAGGATAAAAGGAATGACCCAGGACCATAAAACTGTAATTCGACGAGTGTTCGACGAAGTCTGGAACAACTCCGACTTCTCGCTCCTGGACCAGGTTTACGGGCCGGACTATGTCGCCCATGTAGCCGGTGCGCCGCAGGATGTCCAGGGACTGGAACAATTCAAACAGTTCGTCGCGTTGCACAGTGTGCTGGCCTCGGACCTGAACTTCAGTGTCGACGATCAGATTGGCGAGGGTGACAGAGTCGCTACCCGCTGGAGCGCGATCTCAGCGCCGACCTCGGGCCTCGTCAGCGAGCCGAGCAACGCCCAGGAGATCAGGGTCACGGGCATCAGCATTCACCGCTTCGCCGACGGCAAGATCGTTGAGTCCTGGGACAACTGGGACGCGCTCACCCTGTATCAGGCCATGGGAGCCGATGTGTTCGAGAGCGTCTCGCTCGGTATATGAAGCAATTCCTGGCAGGGCGAGAATAGCGAAAGGGATAACACCGATGCAAACAGTAGCACCAGAAATGATCGCCGATGCCGATGCCTGTGTAGATGCAGTCATCGCGCGAGTCGGTAAGCACATCGTACTGGCTTTGCCGCTAGCGTTGGGTAAACCTTGCCATTTCGTCAACGCCCTGTATGGTCGGGCCAGAACCGATGCCGAACTCCAGCTGCATATCGTCACGGCACTGTCACTCAACCGGCCGAAGGCCGGTAGCGATCTGGAGCGGCGGTTTCTCGAACCCTTTCTCGAGCGCATCTTCGGCGACTATCCTGATCTCGATTATGTCTCAGCGCTGCATGCGGGCGATCTGCCACCGAATGTCGAGGTGACCGAGTTTTTCCTCAGTGCCGGTCAGTTCCTGAACAACCCGTCGCAGCAGCAAAACTACGTCAGCAGCAACTACACACATATCGCACGCGACATGATGGCCCTCGGCGTCAACGTTTGTGCCCAAATGATCAGCAAGTCGGAAGAGGATAACTGCACCTTCTACAGCTTGAGCTCCAACCCGGACCTGACGCTCGATATTGTTGCACAGGTCAGAGCGCGGCAAGCCGAGGGGATACCGGCCGCGATCGTCGGCCAGGTCAACACTAATCTACCCTTCATGTACCACGATGCCATGGTCGCGCCGTCCAGCTTTGACCTGATCCTGGAGAACCCCGCTTACCAGCATCAATTGTTCGCTCCGCCGAATGCGGCCATCGGCACCCCCGACTACATGATCGGACTGTACGCCAGTACCCTGGTCCGCGATGGCGGGACCCTGCAGATCGGCATCGGCTCGCTCGGTGATGCGATCGCTTATGCTACCTGTATGCGGCATCGGGAAAACGCCACTTACTGCGAGTTGATCGATGACCTCGGCATCACCGATCGGTTTGCTTCGATCATCGCTCAGGTCGGCGGTACGGATACTTTCGAGCAAGGTCTGTATGGCTCCAGCGAGATGTTCGTCGGCGGCTTCATGGAACTCTATAAGGCCGGCGTGTTGACGCGGGAGGTCTACCCGCACACGGCTATCCAGCAGCTGCTGAATGCGGGCAAAATCAGCAGCACGATCAGACCGGGGGTGCTCGAGGCTTTACTCGAGGCCGGTGCGATCGAGCCCTGTTTATCGAGGGAGGATTTCGCCCTGCTCCAGTTAAGCGGAGTTTTCCGCGACGACCTGGTACTCGAGGGTAACCATATCCGACTTACCGGGGGTGAACAGATCCCTAACGATCTGGCTGATACCACCAACCTGGCCCACCTAACCGAGCACTGCCTGGGCGAACGGCTCAATGGTGGTGTTGTCATGCACGGTGGTTTCTTTCTCGGCAACCGCGACTTCTATGACTGGCTCAATGCAATGGCACCGGACGAAAGACGGCGCTTTGCCATGACCAGCGTCATGTTCGTCAACCAACTGTATGCTAACCAGGACCTTGCAACCGCGCAGCGCAGGGAGGCTCGCTTTATGAACACCACCATGATGGTCACCCTCAACGGTGGCGCATGCTCTGATGCGCTGGAAGACGGCCGCGTGGTGAGCGGTGTGGGCGGGCAATACAACTTCGTTGCCATGGCGCACGAATTGCCTGGTGCCCGGTCGATTCTGATGTTGCGCAGCACCCGTAGCAAGGGTGGGAAAGTAACCTCCAATATTGTCCGCAGTTATGGTCACATCACCATACCTCGTCATCTGCGGGATATTGTCGTGACCGAGTACGGCATTGCCGATCTCCGTGGCAAGAGCGACAAGGACATCATCGTCGAGCTGCTCAAGGTTTCTGACTCGCGCTTTCAGGATGAACTCCTCGGTCAGGCGAAGCAGGCCGGGAAGTTACCGGCCGACTTTGAGATCGCAACGGAGTTCCGCAAAAACACACCGGAACAGTTATCCAACGCGCTGAAGAGCCGTCGCAGCAAGGGATACTTCCCGACATTCCCTTTCGGCACCGATTTCACGCCCGAAGAAATAGTGCTTGGTAAAGTCCTCAAGGCCTTGAAGGCCAATCTCTCGGGTCCGGCGGCGATTGTCACAGCCCTCGCCCGGACTATGGACGTGAGAAATATTCCTGAGAGTGCTGCGCCCTACCTGCAGCGGATGCAGCTCGACCAGCCCAGGACGATGAGGGAGCGCATGGCGCAGCGGTTGATTGTTGCCGAACTCAAGGCGCAAGGTCAGCTGTAATCCGGATTACGCTGCTCTCCTCACTACCTGTCATTCCCGTTCTACTCCTGGGTCATCCCCGCGCAAGCGGGGATCTCGTAATGGTGGCGTCGTGAGCAGAGCCCGCTTTCGCGGGGGTGATCCTGTGTTTTGTGCGGGTTGCCTGATTCCTGGGGATGGCTCAATTTCCGCGGCGGATTGCGTTGTCGCTCGTTACTACCACCTGTTCGATTGTATGGCGTGTCGACCTGATTCAGGTGCCGACTGGTAATTTTTCAACCGGTCTTCAGGCTCTCCGCCAGCGACAGTATCGACGCCTTAAGGTCTTCATCCTCGATCCATTGCGCGCTGCGCTTTAGCGCCTCGACCGACTCGGCACTCACCTGTCGCGGTGGGCGCTGGTGTTCATGCCGCTCAATTTTTAGCAGGGAGTCCGGCACGGTACGAAATTTCAGGGTTTGCTCGAAATTAAAAGTCTCGCGCAACTGCTGCTGTAATTCCTTACTGTGCAAGCGCAGATAATTCGCCACCATCGGGCTGTTTGCTGCGATTACAATTTCATTTTGATTGATCGTTAGAACGGTGACCGACTGCTGGACGGCCTCGGGCAAATTCTCTTCGAGAAAATGTTGCAGTCCGGGCGCCTGGCGTTTGACCTGCTCGAATTCGGCAGGTAGCACCGATTGGCAAAGCCTGGAAATCTTGTTCGCTGACATCAGGCCTGGTGACGTTGACGTTTTGCGCGCGGGGCTTGCTCGTTTTTCTTGCCGATGCCGAGCCGCTGATAAACCCGGGTTACGACGTCATCATCGAGAAATCGGTTCTTGCCCGGTTTTAACCACTTGGGTAATTTGAACTGATCATAGCGCACCCGCACCAGCCGACTAACCTCGACACCGACTGCCTCCCACAGACGTCTTACCTCGCGGTTACGCCCCTCCTTCAACACCACGTGGTACCAGTGATTGCTGCCGCTGCCACCCGAATCGAGAATTTCATCGAAATGCGCCGGGCCATCGTCGAGCTGCACGCCGTCGCGCAACTGCTGCAGCATTTCCTGGCTTACCGCGCCATGCACGCGCACCGCATACTCGCGTTCCACCTCGTAGGAGGGGTGCATTAGACGATTTGCCAGTTCGCCATCGTTGGTAAACAGCAAAAGTCCACTGGTGTTGATGTCCAGTCGTCCGATGCTGACCCAGCGCCCCTGGTTGAGGCGAGGCAAATGCTGGTATACGTCATCACGACCCTCTGGATCCGAGCGGGTGCAAACCTGGCCTATCGGCTTGTGATAAAGCAGAATCTTCGGCCTGGCAAGGTGACGCTGCAGGCGCAGCAGTTTGCCATCGATGGCAATTTTCTCGCCACCGTCAATCTGATCGCCCGGCTTCGCGGGCTTGCCGTTGACGCTGATGCGCCCTTCTTGCAGCATCGCGTCGATCTTGCGCCGGGAGCCGATGCCCTGGTTGGCGAGAAATTTCTGTATTCTTTCCATCGCGGGATTATACAGCTAGCCCGGATTAAAGCCCGCATTAGAGTCATCCCTATACGCCGGAGCGCTGCGTAGGCGGGGGATCTTGTAATGGTGACATCGTCAGGAGATTCCCGCTTGCGCGGGAATGACTGAGTAGTAGAGCCGGAATGACTGAGCAGTAGAGCGGGAATGACTGGGTAGTAGAGCCGGAATGACTGAGTAGTAGAGCGGGAATGATGGTAGGGATTCGACTCATCCCCACTCAATTTCAGCGTCACCCCCGCTCAATTCCAGTGTCATCCCCGCGCAAGCGGGGATCTTGTAATCGTGGCATCGTCGGGAGATTCCCGCTTGCGCGGGAATGACTGAGTAGTAGCGCGGGAATGACTGAGTAGTAGCGCGGGAATGACTGAGCAGTAGAGCCGGAATGACTGAGTAGTAGAGCGGGAATGACTGGGTAGTAGAGCCGGAATGGCAGGTTGGTTACTTGATGGCCCAGCGTTGGCCGATGCCGGTTGAGGATTCGGAGATCAGGGTTTTTGCGTTGGTATCGAGTTTGAGATCGAGGATGGTGGCCGAGTCCGGCCGTACCTTGTACTTGACCTTCGGTTCCCAGGTTTCGCGCTGTTTGCCGCTGCTTACTTCCCAGATATCGATGGCCTTGGCCGCCCGACCCGAGGCGAGCAGGCGATTGTCGTCGGAAAAATCAGCCGACACCATGGTCATCTTGATTTCATCGAGGCGCGACACCAGGCTGCCTTTGCCGCCGGTGGCATAAATATGGGCATCGCCGATATAGGCATTGGCCAGTGCAAACTCACCATCGTCGGACAGCGCCACCAGCGCAATCTTGTATTTTAAGTTCTTCGACCACAGATGTTCACCGGTACCCAGGTCCCACAGGCTGGCGTGCCAGTCATCGGCACCGGTTAGCGCGAAACGTCCATCTGTCGAAAGCGCCACGCTGGTCACTTTTTCATGATGCGGAAACACGTAGCGCATCTTGCCCTGCACCATATCGAAATACACCGCCTGGTTATCATTGCTGCCGATGAGGGCGTAACGCCCGTCTGCCGAGACCGCGACCGCGGTCAGATTCGGCCACGACCAGTAACCGGTGAGACGCCCGGTTTCGGCGACCCAACGCGCGATTGAATGCTGCTCCACGGTCACCAGTACATCGCCTGACGCGGAGAACGCGGCCGCGACGATACCGCCCGCACTACCCTCTTCGTGCTGCACACTGTATTTGACCTGGTTGGTTTGCAGATCCCAGACGCGGCCGAAACCGCCGATTTCTGCGGTGAGCAAAAGTTTGCTATCCGGGCTGATGGCCGCGCTATACGAACCGGTATCGGCGTGCACCCAGGTGTCGAGTGCCTCTTTTTGCTCGCTACAGGCGCTCAGCAAAGTGCAAATCAGGATTAAATTCAGCAGGTTTCGCATCTACCTGAGTATAGATGCTAATCAGCCGGCGCCTCGCTTTTTTCGGGGGCTTCTTGCGACTCGGCAGCTTCAGCTTCGCCGGCAATTCTACTATCCGGCAGCAGCAGCGCCAGCTCGGGATTGAACTGGTCGATATCGCGGATTTCGGCCAGCGTCGGCAGCTCGTTGAGGGATTTCAAATTGAAGTAATCGAGAAATCCGTTGGTGGTGCCATATAGCGTCGGTCGGCCCGGTACTTCCTTGTGCCCTAGCGATTTGACCCAGTCACGTTCCTGCAGCGTATTGATAATGCTGGTGCTGACACTGACGCCGCGGATATCCTCGATTTCGCCGCGCGTGATCGGTTGCCGGTAAGCGATCAGCGCCAGGGTTTCGAGCAACGCGCGCGTATAACGCGGCGGCTTCTGCTCCCATAGACGAACCACCCAGGTTTCGAAGTCGGCCCTGACCTGAAAGCGAAATCCCGAGGCGACCTGTTTCAACTCGAAACCGCTGTCCGCGTACTTCTCGGCCAGCTGCTGGATAGCCTGGCGGATTTCATCCTTGCTCGGCTGCTCGATATCGCCGACAAACAGCTCGAACAGCTGGTTTACCGAAAGCGGTTTATCGGCAGCGGAAAACAGGGCTTCGAGGATGGATTTGAGTTTGTCGATTTCCATATTTTATGATTTGGCTTTGACATATATCGGGGCATAGGGCTCGGTCTGCACCAGTTCGATCAGCGACTCCTTGAGCAGTTCGAGAATGGCGATAAAACTGACGACGACCCCCATACGCCCTTCGGCGGGATTGAAAAAATCGTTGAAACTGGTGAAATCGTCGGCCGATATGCGCTCCAGCACGATCACCATGCGTTCGCGCACCGACAGCGGTTCGCGGTCGACATGATGGCTGGCAAACTGTTCGGCGCGATTGACCACGTCACGAAACGCGCTCATCAGGTCATTCAGCTCAACCGTTGGCAAGGTCAGTTTGACCTTGAACTTGGGGATATCGATATTGGTCAGGTAAGTGTCGCGTTCCAGCCTGTCGAGCGCATCGAGGTCTTCCGCGGCCTGCTTGAACTGTTCGTATTCCTGCAGCCGGCGCACCAGTTCAGCACGCGGATCGTCCTCATCCTGCGATTCGGTGGGTCGCGGCAGCAACATACGTGATTTGATCTCGGCGAGCATCGATGCCATCACCAGGTACTCGGCGGCAAGCTCGAGTTCGAGATGATCCATCAGCTGGATGTATTCCATGTATTGCCTGGTGATGACCGCAACCGGAATATTGAGCACATCGAGGTTCTGTCGCTTGATCAGGTAGAGCAATAGATCGAGCGGTCCCTCGAAGGCTTCGAGGAAAACCAGCAGGGCATCGGGCGGGATGTACAAATCCTGCGGGATCACGGTCAGGGGTTCGCCCTGCACCAACGCGAAGGGCATTTCAGACTGGTTCGAAGCGTTGTTGACGAACACTTTTTCCATTACCAGCGCCCGGTTAAACCCATCACTTTGCGCACTTCTTCGATCGTGTCCTGCGCCACGTCGCGGGCGTACTCGCAACCCTCATTGATGATGCTGTCCACCCCGGAGAGGTCCTTCAGGTATTCATTGACACGCTGTTGTATCGGTTTCAATTCGTCGAGGATCGAATCGACTATGTATTGTTTGCAGTCGATACAGCCGATCGCGGCGGTGCGGCAACCTTCCGCCAGCATTTTTTTGGTATCCTCGGCGGTATACACCTGGTGAAATTCCCATACCGGGCACTTGTCCGGTTCACCCGGATCGGTGCGCCGGACGCGCGCCGGATCAGTCGGCATGGTCTTGATTTTCTTCGCGACACTATCGGGATCTTCACGTAAAGCGATCGTATTGTTATATGACTTGGACATTTTCTGCCCATCGATCCCGGGCATCTTCGACGACACCGTGAGCAGGGATTGCGGTTCGGGCAGAATAATTCGTCCCTGGCCATCGAGATAACCGAGTAATCGGTCGCGGTCACTCAGGCTGATATTCTGTTGTGATTCGAGTAACGCCCGACCGATCGACAAACCCTCGGTGTCACCCTGTTCCTGGTAACGCTTGCGCGCGTCTTCGTAAAGCTTCGCGTTTTTCCTGCCCATTTTTTTGATCGCGGCAACCGCCTTGGCTTCGAAATCAGGCTCGCGGCCGTAAAAGTGGTTAAAGCGCCGCGCGACTTCACGGGTCAATTCGACATGGGCGACCTGGTCTTCGCCCACCGGCACATATGCCGCCTTGTACATGAGGATATCCGCACTCTGCAGCAGCGGGTACCCCAGAAAACCATAGGTAGCGAGATCCCTGTCCTTAATTTTTTCCTGTTGATCCTTGAAACTGGGCACGCGTTCGAGCCAGCCCAACGGCGTAATCATCGACAACAGCGTGTGCAGCTCGGCATGCTCAGGGATGCGCGACTGCACGAACAGGGTCGCATTGCCCGGATTAACCCCGGCGGCCAGCCAGTCGATCACCATATCACGGGTGCTTTCGGCGATGATCGATGGATCTTCGTAATGCGTGGTGAGCGCGTGCCAGTCTGCAACGAAGAAAAAACACTCGTAACTGTGCTGTAACTCGATCCAGTTTTTCAACACGCCGTGATAGTGGCCTAAATGTAACAACCCGGTAGGACGCATGCCCGACAGCACGCGGTTGTTTTGACTAATGGTGTTCAATAATGATGATCCAAAGAAAGTGATGGTGGCCCTGCGCCGAATTATACTAACAAGCGGTGCGTCAGACCAAGGTTTAATATTTGCCAGCAGAATCGGGAATGACGGTAATGATACCAGTCATTCCCGTGGAAGTGGGGATCTTGCAATGGTGGCCTCGTTACGAGATTCCCGCTTTCGCGGGAATGACGGAGAGTATGGCGGGAATGACTGGGTAGTATAACGGGAATGACGGTGAAGATTTGAGTCATCCCCGCAGAGTTTGAGTCATCCCCGCAGATTTGAGTCATCCCCGCAGATTTGAGTCATCCCCGCAGATTTGAGTCATCCCCGCAGAGTTTGAGTCATCCCCGCAGATTTGAGTCATCCCCGCAGATTTGAGTCATCCCCGCGGAAGCGGGGATCTTGCAAGGCTAGCTTTGTATCGGCATGACAATAAAATGGCTAGTCTCCCTTTCGTCCGGGAATCGGTTTTACTCCAGAAACGAAACTTCGCCCCGCCCATGGCGGAGAATCTCGGGATGGCCATCAATCAGGCTGATGACCGTGGTCGGTTCGACGCCACAAAAGCCGCCATCAATAATCAGATCGACCTCGCGCTCGAACACCTCGCGTATTTCGAAAGCATCGTCGAGGGCCTGCTCCGCCCCGGGAGGAATCAGCGTGCTGCTCATGATCGGCTGCCCGAGTTCCATCAACAGCGCATGCACAATATTGTTGTCCGGAACGCGCACGCCGATGGTCTTGCGCTTGGGGTTCATCAGGCGACGTGGCACCTGCGAAGTCGCTTGCAACAGAAAAGTATAAGGGCCCGGGGTAAGAGTTTTCATCAGGCGGTAATCTGAATTGCTCACCTTGGCGTAAGTGCCGATTTCAGACAGGTCGCTACATACCAGGGTGAAGTGGTGTTTGCTATCGGTGCGCCGGATACGCTGGATCCGCTCCATCGCGGCCTTATCGCCGATATGACAACCGAGTGCATAACTCGAATCGGTGGGATAGATCACCAGTCCGCCACGATCGATAATCGACACCGCCTGCTCGATCAGTCGTCGCTGGGGATTATCCGGATGAATTTCAAAGAACTGCGCCATGAGCCGTACTAATAATCAGGGATCGCGATAATACAGGAAATTGGTGGGAAGAAAACAACGATTAGAAACATTACCCAAATCAACAAATTAGCCCTGGTATTAGAAAAGGGCTTAAGGAAAACGGTCGATTTATGTTACATTTTTGCAACAAATTCGAGATTTGTTGTTTTTTTCTAAAAATTGGGTTGCTATTGTGTCAAAAATGACTATTATTCGTCTCCATAAGCGATCCGACCGGGCCAATATGTATGCGTATCCCGAATCGAGATGGTTTATATCCTAAGCACAATATATATAACTGACTTAAGGGTAATTAAACTCATGAAATTTAAAACAACTGCAATTGCAATGGCTGTCGCCGGCACTGTTGCTGCTCCCGTAGCAGTACAAGCTGGTGCAGACGAAATTTACGCGTCTGCTCGCGTTGGTACCTGGTTTGTTGACGAAGGTGGCACTGGCGATTTTGACATCAAGAGCTTTTCATCACGCTTCGGCGCCAGAGGCGAGACTGATCTCGGCAACGGCCTGACCGGTTTCGGTCGCTACGAGTGGGACGTTGATGAAAACGACTTCAGTATTCGTCACCGTTATGTCGGCCTGAAAGGCGACTTCGGTAGCGCACTGATTGGTAAGACATACCACACTTTCTACAACTTCGCGGTTGGTCCGACTGATAATCCGTGGTGGCATTCTGGTTACGCCATGATCGACTACGTCAGCCGTACCGATAAAGGCCTGACTTATGCAGGTAGCTCCGACAATTTCGCATTCGGCGCAACTGTATACATGAACAGGGATACTGACGAAAACGCGGTTGACGTATATGAAGTCGGCGCAAGCTTTACCTTCGGCAACGACATGACGCTGGGAGCTGCTGTACGCGGTACCGAGGCAGACATTGGCGACGATGACGCTGGTTACGCTAATACCAACGATGGCATCGCGATCGGTAACGGTAGTGACGAAGAAGTATTCGGTGTAACACTGAGCGGCATCATGCTGGGTGACTTCGGAATGGGCTTTGGTGCTCAGATGCAGGACGACGACACCAGCTTCCTGGCTGACATTTCTTACAACAACTTCTACGTGCATATCGAAGCGGAATTTGTTGATCAAGACTCTCCAGCTAACTTTGATTTAGATACTAACACCCGAGAGTTTGACGATGACAGAGATCGCCTGAGTACTACGCTTGGCTATAC
>Ga0316196_10001375_pt1 | contig 10637 bp, 7 predicted proteins | sample Eddsed2cm_MG_FD_204938 | JGI IMG/M metagenome (GOLD analysis project Ga0316196, IMG submission 204938) | Coastal sediment microbial communities from Maine, United States - Eddy sediment 2 cm | ecosystem: Environmental > Aquatic > Marine > Coastal > Sediment | place: USA: Maine | collected... | reverse complement strand
GGCGTGCGGCGATCATTGCCTCACAACAGCAGCCACAGCAATTACAAATAAAATTGACACTCTCGCGTACATTCTCGCCGAACTGCACCAGGTTATTGTCATAGGCCACCTGCAATAAGTCATGACATTCGTCTTTATCAATCTCGCGCGCAACACCATGTCTCGTAAGCGAGGACGCGGTCGTGTTGAAGGTCATGCAGATATCCTGCGGTGCAGAACAGGCTTTGCCCATATGTTCCATCTTGTGCCGGCAGTAACAGCGTCCCACACCAATATGGCTCGCTGTTTCAATCACTTCGCTGGCCCGTTCATAATCCAGCACATGCAGTGCCATTTCATTGGACAAAGCAGGTTCATGTACGAAGGTTCGCCCCAACTGCGTGTCGCCACGAGTGAAAAGCTCCCGGATAAAGTCCTCCTCCACATTCATGTACTCATGAAATAGCTCGCTTAATACCTTTTGATCAATATCATCGCGGACACGCATCAGCGAGAACTCAAAGAAACCGGCCATCGGTGGCGGCAGCGCATAAACAGTTTCACCGTTCTGCTCGAAGTCAACCAGAATGGCCCTGTCGGCCAACTCATCCAGTATGTTCTGCGTTTCGGCGAGGTTTCTCTTCCAGATACGGCTGGCTTTCTTTGCAGTAAATGGTTTGATGGGCATCAGTGAAACCAAGCCAGCTTCTTCCTCACTGAACAGCATCGACAAAATCTTGAACAGGAGATCGGAAGGAGGTGCGCCCTGTGGAAAACGGTTCAACCTGTCGGTCAGGGCGGAGTAACTTGTTCTTAGTGTTGCATGGGCCACGTGTCAAAACCCTCTGGCATTACATGAGCGTACACCTGAATCAGAGCATGTGGGTATATGGGAAATTGCGCATATTTTCGCGGAAATATCACAGAGCATCGTCCGCGGAAGACTCGCACTACCGCCAGTATAAGAAAGGGGACAGTGACCCTAATTCTGTGTGGAATTAGGGTCACTGTCCCCTTTTTGCTCATGTCAGGTCGGCAATCCGTTACGATTCGGCTGGAAAGATAGAAGTCATTCATCAAAGGAGTCCGCGGTATGGACTACGATTGGATTGTCGTCGGTTCTGGATTCGGCGGTAGCGTGTCTGCGTTACGACTGGCGGAGAAGGGCTACACCGTTGGCGTCATCGAGGCCGGCCGACGCTTCGAAGATGAAGATTTTGCTGAGTCCGGCTGGCAGCTGAATAAGTTCCTCTGGGCCCCGTTTGTCGGATTGCGCGGCATTTTTCGCTTGACGCCGTTCAAAGACGTGTTTGTGGGCAGCGGCGCGGGCGTCGGTGGAGGCAGCATCGTCTACGCCAATACACTGTATCGGGCAAAACCGGACTACTACCGGAATCCGCAGTGGGGCGACCTGGCTGATTGGGAGCAAGAACTGGATCGGCCGTATTCGACGGTCGAGAAGATGTTGGGCGTCAACACGGTGCCGTTCGAGAGCCCGAGCGACGAGATCTTGCGCGATTACGGCAAGGCCGTCGGAGTTGAGGACACCTTCTGCCGGACGCCGGTGGCTGTGTACTTTGGCGAGCCGGGAATTTCTGTGCCCGACCCGTTCTTCGGCGGCGAGGGGCCCGAGCGTGTGGGGTGTACACGCTGCGGGGCCTGCATGGTGGGTTGCCGGGTCGGCGCCAAGAACACGCTGCTCAAGAACTACCTGTGGTTCGCGGAGAAGTTGGGCATCACCATATTGCCGGACCGCAAAGTCGTGGACGTAATGCCTGTCGGCGCCGAAGACGGTAGCGACGGGTATGAGGTTTACGTGAAGTCACCGGGCCTTTTCGGGGGCAAGAAGCAACGCTTCCGATCGAAGGGCGTGGTATTCGCCGCCGGGGCGCTGGGAACCAACAGCTTGCTGGCCGATTGCAAACATCGCGGCTCGCTGCCCAACATCAGTGACCGGCTCGGCAGCCTCGTACGAACGAACAGCGAATCGGTGGTTGCTGTTACGTTGCCGGACGACTCGGCACGCACCTGGAATTCCGTCGCGATCAGCTCGAGTATCCACATCGACGAAGATACGCACATCGAGGTCGTCACCTACGGCGAGAAAGGAGACGTGATGAGCCTGCTGTTCACGCTCCTGACGGGTGAAGGCACGCGCTGGATGCGAGCCTTCGCGTTACTCGGCAACGTCGTGCGCCACCCGATCAATTTCCTCAAGAGCCTGTGGCCCGTTGGTTGGTCGCGAAGAACGGTTGTGCTGCTCGTGATGCAGAGTCTGGACAATGCAATCGCATTCCGGGCGAAGCCACGATGGTTTGGCAACGGTGTGCGCCTGCAGACCGAGCAAGACCCGCAGAAGCCGAACCCGACGTACATCGACGGCGGAAACAAGGCTGCGGAGTGGATTGCCGAGCGTACCGGTGGAATCGCGCAGAGCATGATTCTCGAAGCGACAGCGAATATTCCGACCACCGCGCATCTACTCGGCGGTGCTGTAGTGGGCAGGGATGCCGACTCAGGTGTCATCGACAGCGAGCATCGAGTATTTGGTTACGAGAATCTGCTGGTTTGCGATGGCGCGGCCGTCCCTGCGAATCCGGGCGTGAATCCATCTCTGACGATTGCGGCAATGGCGGAACGCGCAATGTCCAAGGTTCCCACAAGGCTTGAGAAAGACTGAGTCAAAAAGGGGACAGTGACCCTAACTCCACACGGAATTAGGGTCACTGTCCCCTTTTATATGGTGCTGCTCCCGGCCTTCTGATTAAATCGAGCCACCACTCTGTTCCCGGAAGGCCCGTTAATGAGATTCGAAAATATTCTTGGACTCCTCGTCGTTGCTTGTGTCTTGACGGCGTGCGATGCGCCAAAAGAGAAAGCATCAACCAGTTACTTTTCTGCCGAGCAAATGGCGACCGCTGCGAGTCTTCGCGATGCGGCGCTGGAAGATAACGAGACCTGGGAGCTTCTTGAGGAGCTGGTTTCTGTTGCTCCCAAGCGAATGGCGGGCTCTCCGGGCGATAAAGTCGCCAGGGACTGGGCGGCTGAGAAGCTCGAGTCGCTTGGCTTCGATCGAGTCTGGGTCCAGGAATTTCAGCTCCGCGGCTGGGCGCGAGAGAGCGCGTCCGCAACTGTCCTGAGTCACAATAATTTCAATTTGGACATTACCTCCCTGGGCAAGTCTGTATCCACACCAGCGGGCGGGGTGACGGCAGAGGTCAAACACTTTCCGACATTCGCCGACCTGGAGGCAGCCACCGAATCAGACGTCGAAGGAAAGATCGTCTTTATCTCCAACCGTATGGAACGAAAGAAGGATGGATCGGGTTACGGCCCGGCGAACGTTGCGCGAAGCCGCGGGCATGAAGTCGTGGCACAGAAAGGGGGTCTGGCGCTGCTCATACGATCGATTGGCACCGATAACCATGATGCGCCGCACACCGGCGGCATAAGGATTGGCGAATCCGAAATGTCGCAACCTGAACTGGATCTTGCCTACGAGGAAGCGGTCAGCGCACCTTACGGCGAGAAGACCGTTGCTGCTGCAGCAATTTCGAACATCGATGCGGATGCTTTTGAGGCGCTGTTCGAGTCCGGAGACAAGGTTACGGTTGCCCTTGAGATACGCAATCACGATCTCGGCGAAATCACCAGTTACAACATCATCGGGGAGATAACCGGCTCGGAGCGGCCGGACGAAGTTGTCATTACGGGCGGCCACATCGATGCTTGGGATACCGGTGTCGGTGCGATGGATGATGGTATGGGTGTGGCTATCACGATGAATGCCGTGTCGATGATTGGTGAGCTCGCGCAACGTCCTGCAAGAACCATTCGCTATGTCGCGTTCGGCGCGGAGGAGCTCGGGCTGCTTGGTGCGAAAGCCTATGCCGAGGAGTACGCGCACGTGGACCATGTCTTCGGGATCGAGTCGGATTTTGGAATTGGCAAAGTGTGGCGTCTTTCGCCGGCCGTATCCGCTGACGCGGTTCCTGTGCTTGGCGAGATCGCCACCGTACTGGAGCCGATGGGGATCGGCTGGGATCCGGGCGCTAGCGGCTTTCCCGGTCCGGATCTGCGTCCGCTCGTGACCGGCGCAGGTCTGGCAGGGGCCTCATTGAACGGTGACGGCACGCTCTACTTTGACTTGCATCACACGGCAGAAGACACGCTCGATAAGATCGAGGCATCAGACCTGGCCTACAACACGGCGGCCTACGCCGCGCTGCTGTACCTGGTGGCCGAGTACGACGGGCGATTCGACGCAACGTCACAATAAGCAACGGCCGGCGAGACTAGCCGGCCGTGTCCAAAAACATGGGTTCGCTTAATTCTCCTCGTACCAGGGTTTAGCCGGCCGCCAATCCTGATCTTCCAGGTTTTGCTCCTCCATGAATTCGTCGAGCATCGGGTTTTGCGCGTTAAAGCCCGGCCCCCATTCTCCACTCTTGATGAAGTCGCTCATTGGGTCAGGAGTTCCTGGTTGCGGCGGTGGTTGCCTGGTGGTTCCCTCCACGGCCCAGGCATTGCGGGTGACTACTGCCATGCGTTCCGTTATTGCGTCCTTGGTGACGTTCCAGACCATCAGGTCCGAGCCAATCGACAACGGACCATCGTAGGTTTCCCGGATGGAGTCGTAGTAGAGGTTGTACTGCGCTGTTCCCTGATCGAGCAACGCGTGGTACGCGATGGCATGCCGTGGTTTTATCGTACTCATGATCTTGCCGAACGATGGGCCAGAGGTGTGGAATTCGCAACAGGCGCGCCAGGCGAGTTGTGCCGGCTGCGAGCCAAGCGTGGCGAATATGTTTGGCGGATTAAAGGCCTCGTGAATCACGACATCGGCGTCTTTTGCGTACTCGACGAACCACTTGTTCGGCGACGTGTCGCCACCGAAGATGACCTTGAGGTCCGCGTATTCGACGATAAAACTGACAGGCCCGTCGCCGGCGTGAATGGCCGGGATGGTGCGAATAGTCACTCCGTTTTCTTCGTAGACGATTTCGTTGACGCCTTTGTAGTCAAATTCGTGCACCGTGATTTGTCCGGGTATCGGCGTAATCTTGAACTCACGCGTTTTCTTGTCCCAGTTATTGGCCAGCAAGAAGTGCTTTATCGCAAAAGCGGTGCCCATGTCTTCGGTCGCCCCGGCGGGACCCCAGATCTCGAGCGGTACCGGACGTCCAGCCGTCCAGCCGCCGGCCCACAACGAATCCAGATCGCCCCAATGATCCGTATGCAAGTGGCTGAGAAAAACCTTGGTGAGATATTCGTAAGGGATCATGAGCGATGCGATGTTGCGCATCGATCCGGAGCCGATATCGAAGATAAATTTTTCGCCGTTACCCATTTCGAACAGGAAGCAGGCCGATGCCTGCGCCTGTCGTTGATCGGGCATGCCGGTGCCACAGGCGATAATGCGGATTTCATCCTCGGCAAGCGTTTCCGTGCCTGGATAGTAGACGTACCGGTCCGGCGCAACGACGTTGGGTGCGGGCACGACCCCGCCAGCGGCGTACAGAACGGTGCCGGCGATCAAGCTGAATATGCCGCTTGCGATAATCGGAATGAGACGGACGGTCTTCATAATACTGGACTCCCTATGGCTGAACGGGCAGCGAACAATTTTCGCCCACGGACGGATCGTCGCGCGAGATGCCAGTGCCGGCTATCCGAATTGGGACACGTACTACCGGCAGCTCCTGCCGGGCGGCCAGGAATTTCTAATCGAGCCTGGCAAGTGAGCCTGGCCGTACAGCGTCTCCGACGGAGACTCACCGAAGGTGCGGCAGTAATCCCTGGAAAACCTGCCGAAATGATAGAAACCGAAATCCGTCGCCACTCGCGTCACCGTCGTCTCACCTCGCTCGGCACCGAGCAGAGTTCTCTGGACAGCGTCGAGCCGCCTGTCTCTCACAAATTGCATGGGACCCTGCCCATGGCAATTCGAAAACGCTCTCGTTAATGCGCGCAGCTGGAGTCCTGATACATCGCAGAGATCAGCTCGGGAAATGGGCTGGTCGAGGTTGGCGAGGATCCAGTCCTCAGCGCGCTTGAGGGCAGTAAAGGCGTTCTGCCTGGCGACGAACGATTCAGGGCTTCCATCATCAAACCCTGTTGCCAGCAGCAAGGCATCTACAACCTTATCCTGTGCCTCGCTAACAGCAAGAGCGGATGCGGGCGAGCAGCGCTCGTCGCCAGCCCGCAACCAAAGCGCATATAAGGCGCGCCAGAGTCGGGCACCGCTTTGACTGGATAGCGACAACTTCTTACGCAAATGCGACGGCAGTCCCCGCTCGCCGTGGCTAGCTTTGGACGCCGTTGTCTTCAGGTAGGAATCGTCAAAATTGGCCACCAGGACCGATGTGCTCGGTGACGAAAGATCAAAAGGCCGATCGAGGTTCTGAACAAATGCGCTGTCGCCGTCATACGATTCACAGCGGCGAAATCGGTCGATGTCGAAGCCACCCTGCAATGGGACATTGAGTGATGTGAAGGCTGCGTCGCCCGGTTCTATCTTTACCCTGATGTTTCGGGCGGAGATGCGCATCAGTCCGAGCCCGCTCAACCTGATAGCGTCGACCCTGGCCGAGAAGCGCCCACAGGCCCGTTTTTCAATGGCCGCGCCAGGCGCCGCCAAAGCAACGTTCTCGACCATGACGTCGGGGTCATGCGTCGAGAACTGCGTGCGCATTGGTTTGGCGGCGGCTGTCGTCATCTAAACCAGGGCCCCCTTCGAGCGCCGGCGTGAGCATTATGTGAATGGTTTATCACTACGCTCTACAGACCGCAATACGGATGTACCAAAGCTGCGGCGCAACGCCCCGACAGTATTTGCCAGCGCGACTGTCCCAATTCGGATAGCCGGCACGGCCGTAAGCACGGATGCTGGCTGCCTTCATGAATAAGTCTTCAATAGCCACATCAGGACCGGAGCAGGAATCCGTGCGTCTCTACGTCGGGGAACTGGCGCAGCTCTCAGATGAGCTTGCACATCGAAGCTCCCGGTTGCGCGAGGACGGCCGCAGAGTGCTCGACGCCATTTTGACCGGATTGGAAACGCAAATTACAGCCGGACCATCGGCGTCGCGCGCAGAAGCCGATCTTGACGAGCTTGCAGCCGTTCGACGTGAGCTGCTTTCGAGCTGGCTACGCGCCGATTCGATAATCGATGAACTGCTGAGTTCTGCAGCGGACGAACTTTCCAGTTTTGCAAACTCTGCTGAATCACGTATTTTCGCCTACGAACGTGCGATTCACCATCGGAAGATAGGCGCAAGTGCGGAAGCATGGTCCAATAAAGGAGAACCCTGAGATGAAAGACCAGATATTTAGAACACTTGGAGCCACCCTGGTTTTATTGACCTTGGGTCTGATGTCACCTGCCGTAATGGCGCAGAGCTTCGACAAGGAATCAAATGAGATCGTTCTAACGCCGTATTTGTGGGCAACGGCTATCAGTGGCACGAGCACGGTAGGCACATTGCCGCCCCTCGATATCGACGCGAGTTTCAGTGACATTCTGGACAATCTGAACTTCGCAATGTCGTTGCACACGGAATTCAAGCGCGGACCCTGGGTGTTCGTGATTGACCCGACGTATATATCCATAGAAATGGACGCGGCACCGCCGATTCCCAACGTCCAGCCCGGAACGATGGGCGTGGATATCTGGATTGTCGAGCTGTGGGCCGGCTATCAGTTTCACGACAATTGGGAGGTAATCGGCGGGGCGCGCTACCAGGATCAGGACATCTCGGTCAGTGGCCTGCCGAACCCGCCATTTGTTCCACCGATTGGTGTGAGCGATGACTGGACGGACTGGTTTGCCGGCGTACGATTCAACAGCAATCTTGGCGAAAAATGGTTGGTAGTCGGGCGCGCCGATGTAGTGGTCGCCGGTGATTCGGACACGGGCTATAACGCATCGCTGTTCTTTAACCGGCGTGTGGGTCAAAAGGGAAACAAGACCTTGAATCTCGGCTACCGGTACATGGTTGACGATTACGAAAACCCCGGAACCTATGCATGGGACATCACCCAGAACGGACCGATTGTTGGTTTTACCTGGGTGTTCTAGGCAGAATTAGCAGCCCGGATTCATAGGCGGAACGAGGTCAGAATGAAAATCGATAACCAGGTCAGGACGATTATTGCTGGCGTGACGATAGCGCTGCTAGGCGCCTGCACGACCATCCCGGTAGACCAGCGCGCGGAAATACGCGACGAAGTCGACCAGGCGGCAAGTGACACAATTGCCCGCATAGTTGCGGAGGACCCCGCGGCGCAAGACGCGTTGGACCAATCGGTCGGGTATCTCGTGGGCCGCATGTCTGCAACCAAGGTGCCGATCGTCGGCGGCGGCTATGGACTGGCGGTCGTGATTGACAATGAAAGTAGCGCACGCACCTACCTGGATATCACTCGATTCGATCTTGGCGCGGGTCTTGGCGCTGGTCGATTCAGTGCACTCATTATTTTTGAGACCCGAGACGCAATGAACCGTTTCGTTGGCGGGACGTGGCAACCTGCTATTGGAGCAGATTCGGCTGCAGGGCAACACGGCGGCAGCGTCGTGACGAGTAGCGGTGATGGCTATTCCTTGCGCGTCATCTCCGATTCGGGTGCCGTGCTCACCGCGACGGCACGCGTGATAACAACGTCGGTCAATCATGACCTGACCGATACGGGTGTATCTGAGGTCAGCGTACCCAATATCGGATTCACATCGGTGGACGAGCAGGGGGAGGCTGCGCCGAGGGTTTGGGATCATAAGCTGCCATTCTTGGCACAGAACGTCATCGACAAAGGCTACGATTTGCCGTTGCCCTACGGCATCGGTCTGACGTACGCGCACGTCGATCAGGAACAATTGCTGGATGAACTGCAGGTCGGAATTAACGGAGCGGACAAGGAGCCATTCCCGTTTGTCAGCTTCGATAATGCCACCTCAGTCAGCGACACAGTGAGCATTAAGGCAGACATGTGGTTGTTTCCGTTTATGAACGTGTACGGAATGCTCGGCAAGGTTGATGGAAACGCGCCGCTTGACGTGCTGATCGATGGGAACGGGATGCTCGATCAACTGGATATTGACTGCTCGGGTCCGTTCCCAAATCCGGTATGCGCCATCCTGGAAGACCAGACGTTCCTGCTGCCGGTTGACGCGAAATTCGATGGGAACACGTATGGGATAGGCATGGTGCTTGCCGGAGGCTGGAACGGTTGGTTCGTCACCGTACCTTTCAACGTTACCTACGCGGATATGGACGGAAAGGACACGGATGGCATAGTAAAGACCGCGACGCCGCGCTTTGGCAGAGTCTTCAACCTGGGCAGGAAAGGCAACCTGGCGCTGTTCGTTGGTGCTAATTACCTCGAATCGGACTTAACGGTCTCCGGGACGGTGACGACCCCCAATGGTCTGCTGGAGATCGATTATACGATTGACCAATCGAACAAGGATCCCTGGAATGCTCTGATCGGTTTTAACTGGGATATCAACAAGCGACTGTCGTGGTCCCTGGAATACAACGGATTTGTCGGGTCCCGGGACGCATTCATCACATCGTTCGGCTGGAGCTTCTGATTCCCGAGTAGCCACGGTCCCGCGGCACCCGTCCCGATTTCTCCGCCAGACAACAGAAAGGCCCCCGGTGTGGGGCCTCTCTTTTCGGCTGTCGGCAACATTAAGTAAAATCAAAATGTACCCGCCCAATTGACAGGACTTTCTCCAGTCGGAGGGTATAATGTAGGGTAGCAAGAGACATAATAATAATCGCGCCACAGGCGCAGTGTTGCCACAACATCAGCTTCGAGACGCCGAGACATGTCGTGGCGCAGATTATCGAGGCCGTTGCTGCAGCCAGCGTCCTGATAACAACAAAAACATATTGAGGTGCCACGTGAGCGAGATCAGCCAGATTCTCAAATATACAGCCCGCCTATTGGCGTTGTCGTTCGTTGCGGTTTCCCTTTCGTCGACAGCTTTCGGCCAGAGCCTGGTCGGTCGCAACACCAACGCAGTCGGACCGACACCCGACGGTTTTTACAAGGGTATCCCTCACTACCAGGACAACGAGCCGCACTGCGACCGCAACCCGCTCCTGCCCGGCAATATTATCTGCATGGCCAACGGCTACGGCGGCGCTGACGACGCGATCGGCGATGCCTGGCCGCGCATCCTGGAGACTCAGGACAACACGCGCACCTGGCAATCCCGCTACGCGTCCGGCAGCGGTGCGGACGAAGCCACCGATCTCGGCCTCGGCTTCGGTGCTGACCCGATCATGGTTTGCTGGGCCGGCGGTTGCGGCGGCTTCTTCATCGCCTCGAATCGTGCCGAGGGCGGCGGCACTGGCGGCGGCGTCTACATGGAGTTGATGCCCGAGCTCAATTTCGAATCCGGTTTTCGGCATTATTCGAAGACAGGTGGTCCACTGACTGTACAGCTTGGCACCGGGGACAACTTCCTGGACAAGATAGACGCCATCTTCATGCTCGATACGCAGAACCCTGGCACGGTCGAGGTGTCAATGGCGGTCGACCTTGGTAGCGGTGAAACGCAGGACATCGTCCGGCAGTGGCCGAAGGGGCGGCTGCTGGTCGTCTACGCGTCGCTCAATTCGAGCCAGCAAAACGTCCGCGTCTTCTCGACT
>Ga0316196_10001368_pt1 | contig 10656 bp, 9 predicted proteins | sample Eddsed2cm_MG_FD_204938 | JGI IMG/M metagenome (GOLD analysis project Ga0316196, IMG submission 204938) | Coastal sediment microbial communities from Maine, United States - Eddy sediment 2 cm | ecosystem: Environmental > Aquatic > Marine > Coastal > Sediment | place: USA: Maine | collected... | reverse complement strand
CCCAGCCCGGAAACGACCTTCTCCCCGACCGGCGTACAGGCATCCAGTTCCACTTCACGCCCCTGCCCGCAGTGGCGAATGCGTACCCGCAGGTCTGGTGGCGGCAGCCAGCCCTCACCGCGTTCGGCCCATTCGATAAGCAACGTGGCGTTCTCGCTGAGCATCTCCCGCAGGCCGAGATACTCGAGCTCCCCGGGATCCGCGACCCGGTAAAGATCCAGATGATAGACCTTGCGCCCGTCGATTTCGTAGGGTTCGATCAGGGTGTAGGTGGGGCTTTTTACCGCCCCCCGGTGCCCCAGACCACGCAGAAAGCCACGCGCCAGGGTGGTCTTGCCGGCACCCAGGTCGCCCTCGAGGAAGATCAGCGTCGGCCCCTCGCAGGCCCTGGCCACTAGGGCACCCAGGGTTTCCTGCTCACCCTCGCTCTTCAATTTCAGCACCTGCGTGCTCACCCGGGATTCACCAGGCTGCGCAAATGCGCGATGACATCGCTGGCGATCAGGCCGCGCTCACCACCTGCTGCAGCGGCCGCATCGGCCGCCGCGGCATGCAGACAGACACCACATTCACTCGCATCGCGCAGGTCCATGCCCTGCGCCAACAGCCCGGCAATCACGCCGGTGAGGACGTCGCCCATGCCGCCACTGGCCATGCCGGGATTGCCATCGGTGCACACCGCCGGCGGCGCATTGCCGTCACTGCTAACAATGCTGCCCGCCCCCTTGAGCACCACACTGCCGCCGTAACGCTCTCGCATGCGCTCTGCCGACTGCGGCCTGTTTGCGTTCAGTTCCGCAATGCAGAGCCCCAAAAGGGCCGCGGCCTCGCCCGGGTGCGGCGTGAGAACCCAGTCATCGCGCCGGATCGGCTCCGTCGCCAGCAGGCGCAGGGCATCGGCATCCACCACCAGCGGGCGCTTGGCGGCGAATGCGGCTGCCCACAGGCCCAGCGCCCATTCATCCCGGCCGAGACCGGGGCCGATCGCGATCACGCTGGCCTGGCGAAGCATCGGCCGCAGTGCGGCGGGATCATCGATGCCGCGGACCATGATCTCCGGGCGTGCCGCGAGCAATGCCGCCACATGTCCTGGACGCGTCGCCACACTGACCAGACCGCTACCGACCCGCAGCGCCGCCTCGGCTGCCATGCGCGCCGCACCACCAAAGCCATGATTGCCGCCGATGACCAGCACATGGCCAAAGTGTCCCTTGTGTGCGGTCCGCAACCTCGGCGCCAGCAGGCCCGCCTGTTTGGACCAGTCGATACGCCGCGCCGACAATATGCTGCTGGCATACACTGCCGCCGGCACCTCCAGTCCCCGGAACACCACCTCGCCGACATACGCGGGACCGTCGCCGGTGAACAGGCCCAGCTTGAGCCCGATAAAACTGATAGTGACACAGGCGCGAACCGCGCCGCCCAGGACGGCGCCGCTGTCCGAATGCAGTCCCGAGGGTATGTCGACAGCAAGACATGGCGCACGGTGCGCATTGGCAGCCGTGATCGCCGTGGCCCATGGCCCGCTGACCTCGCGTTCCAGCCCGGTGCCGAGCAGCGCATCGACGATGAGATCGGTTTTGGCCGCGATGCCCTCGTATGGCCGCCAGTCACCCCCCATTGCTTCCCAACGCCCGGCATTGATCGCAGCATCCCCCTGCAGACGCCCGGGATCTCCCAGCTGCAGGACCTCGACGTCCAGCCCGGCCTCGCGCGCAAGCCGGGCCACCACAAAGCCATCACCGCCGTTGTTACCAGTGCCGACAAGCACGCTCAAATGCCGCGCGTCCGGCCAGCGCCGGCGGATCAGGTCGAAAACCGCCTGCCCGGCCCGCTCCATGAGGGTCAGGCCCGGGATACCGAAGTGCTCGATCGCCAGGCGATCGAAACCCCGCACCTGCTCCGCGGTGTAAAGGGCGCGCGGCAACTCTTCGGAATCAGGCAGCGTTCGCAAGGTCATTGGAATCCAAACGGGTTATCTTTGTGAGTACGATGGGAACCCAGCGCGACATAGATTTCAAGCGCCTCGCCCTGCAGATCAGGGATTGGGGCAAGACCCTGGGATTCCAGCAGGTCGGCATTGCAGACACCGATCTCGCCGAGGCAGAAAAACACCTGGCACGCTGGCTGGCACTGGGTCGCCAGGGTGAAATGGAATTCATGCAGCGGCACGGCAGCAAACGCACCCGGCCGGCCGAACTGGTCGCAGGTACCCGGCGGGTCATCACGGTACGCATGGACTATCTGCCCGAGGAACCTGACCCACGCGCCATTCTGGAAGACCCGGCCCGGGCCTTCGTCTCGCGCTATGCACTGGGTCGGGACTACCACAAGCTGATGCGAAACCGTCTGCAGAAGCTGGCAAACCGGATCGAGGGCGAGGTCGGTCCCTTCGGCTATCGTGCCTTCGTGGACTCGGCACCGGTGATGGAAAAGGCACTCGCGCAAAAGGCCGGATTGGGCTGGATCGGCAAGCATTCCAATCTGCTGAACCGTTCGGCGGGCTCCTGGTTTTTTCTCGGCGAATTGTATACGGATCTGCCGTTGCCGATCGACCCTCCGGTGGAAGAGCACTGTGGTGACTGCGAGGCCTGCATCGATTGCTGTCCGACCAGGGCCATCGTCGCTCCCTACCAGGTGGATGCACGACGCTGTATCTCGTATCTCACCATCGAGCTGAAAGGCGCCATACCCGAGCCATTGCGTCCGCTGCTGGGCAACCGCATCTATGGCTGTGATGACTGCCAGCAGGTGTGCCCATGGAATCGTTTTGCCACACCGACCCCGGAGCAGGACTTCATGCCCCGGCAGGGGCTGGACAAGGCGACACTGCTCGAGTTGTTCGGCTGGTCAGAAGGCGAGTTCCTGTCACGCACCCAGGGCTCCGCGATCCGGCGGATCGGCTACACGCGCTGGCTACGCAATATCGCGGTCGCGCTTGGGAACGCCGATACCGACCCGCTCATCACGGATGCGCTGAAAGACAGAAGCGATCATCCGGACCCCGTGGTCCGCGAGCACGTGAACTGGGCGTTGGGCCAACATCGAACCGCCTGAGCAAGGAGTTCAAATTGTCTCGGGCTTGGCGGTAAGGCCGGCGGCAGCCGACAGCAGGCCGTCACGGTCACGCAGATAGATGGTCCGCCGATTTATCTCGATCAGGCCCATGTCCTTCAGCCGGTGCAGCTCGCGTGAGAAGGTCTCCGCCGAGATATTCAGGGTGCTGGCGACTACTGCCTTGGGTGCGGGCAACTGGATCTCGACATGCGGGGGCGGCGAGGCCTCCGCCTCGCGCAGGAGATAATTCACGGTGCGCTGCAGGGCATTCTGCAGGCAACAGGTCTCGAGGTCGTGGATCAGCTGGCTCATGATCATGCTCATGCTGCGCAGCATGGAGAACGTGAATTTCGGATTGCTGCTCAGCGCCTTGGTAATGGTCTCACGCGGAAAATAGCCGAGTCTGACCGGCGACAGGCTCTCGACGAAGACCGGGCTGGGGATGGCATTGAACATGATCGCCTCACCGAAGGTGTCGCCCGGCCGCAGAATCCGCAGCACGCGCTCATCACCGCTACATGACAGCATGTAGAGCTTGAGGCTGCCCTCGAACACCGTGTAGAGGCCTTCCAGGTGATCGCCACGCCCCAGGATCCGGGTCGCCCGGCGTTTTTCGACCGTCCAACCGCCACGGGCGATCGACTCCAGGGCACTGGGATCGATATCACTGAACAGCGTCTGCCCGACCAGTTGATCGGGGTCGACTGGAATACCTGTTGGCTGCATCGTTCCCCCGGTGAACAAGTGGCGCCGGTTCTGACCACCGACCCGCCGTCAAAGCGGGGGCCATTCTGGAGTGCACCAAGGCACGCCGCCTTGATCCAAGTTTAGATCGCACGCCAAAAAAGTTGACGCAGATCAACTCCCAAAGGTATCCGCACCAGCTTGGCGCTCGAGATTCCCTTTCTTGAGCTGCCTCAAGGTTTAACCACACCCCAAATAGGTAATTTGTGCCTTCACTGGCCGGGGAGAAGGGAGTGGTCTGCGTCCCCGACCGATGCTTAAACAAAAATCGTCAGGTGTGACTGCCTGAACCCTGAAAAACCTTGGAGGAATCCACGATGAGCCATGCGAAAAGCTTCGCAAGCCATAGCCTGATACGCCATCTGCTGGCGTTCGGACTGATGCTTGCCGTAAGCACGGTCTTCGCCGCCCGCCCGGCAGGCGAGATAGGAAAAGACTGGGGCGACCCGGCCGGAGAGGAATGTGTCGAGTGTCACTGGACCGAAAACCCGGGCCTGACCCAGGAGTGGAATCACAGCCAGCACGGCCAGTCCGGCGTCAACTGCCTCGACTGCCACAAGGCGGAGAAAGGCGACAAAGACGCCTTCATGCACAAGAAGCAGCTGATCTCGATCATCGTGTCACCGAAGGACTGCTCGCGCTGTCACGAGCAGGAATTCGAGGAGATGGACGGCTCGCACCACTCCAAGGGTGCACAGATCCTGGCCTCGCTCGACAACCTGCTCGGTGAAGTGGTCGGCGGTCCGGCCGCGGTGAACGCCGGCTGCCGCCAGTGCCATGGCGGCATAGTCGAGGTCGGCAAAGACGGCAAGCCGACGTTGGAGACCTGGCCGAATACCGGCATCGGTCGTATCAACCCGGACGGCTCGGCCGGTTCCTGTACCGCCTGTCACGGCCGTCACCGATTCTCGAAGGCCCAGGCGCGCACGCCTGACACCTGCGGCAAGTGCCACGTCGGTCCTGACCACCCGCAGATCGAGGTCTACAACGAATCGAAGCACGGCATCATCTACCGCGCCAAGGTCGACGAGATGAACCTCGAGTCGGACAAGTGGGTCGCCGGTGTCGACTACTCGGCCGCGCCGACCTGTGCCACCTGCCACATGAGCCGTGGCGGCGACCAGCCGAAGACCCACAACGTGGGCGAGCGTATCTCCTGGACCCTGCGTCCGCCGATCTCGCAGAAGATCAACCTGGTCAAGCTCGAGAACGGTAACGAGTTCGATGTCAAGGAAGGCGGCGATATCCCAAAGGTCGGTGACGAGGCCAAGGGTTCGAAGGTGATCGAGGTGCTGACCTGGAAGGACCGTCGCGAGAAGATGCAGGAGGTCTGCGCGGCCTGTCACAGCGAAGGTGTGATCGTTGGCCACTACAAGCAGTTCGACGACGTGGTGGATCTCTACAACGAGAAATTCGCCAAGCCGATCGCGGCCATCATGGGTGAGCTGAAGAAGGGCGGCTATATTACGCCGGCGCCGTTCGACGACAAGATCGAGTGGACCTGGTGGGAGATCTGGCACCACGAGGGTCGGCGTGCACGTCACGGTGCCTCGATGAGTGGTCCGGACTACACCTGGTGGCACGGTATCTATGACGTCGCCAAGCACACTTACATGAAGTGGATTCCGGAGTTGAAGGAAGTCGCGATGAAGAAGGACGGCAACGAGGAGTTCGCCACTGCCATGCTCGACAAGTACTTCAAGCCGATCGAGGGACACTCGTGGTACTTCGAGGGTATGAGCAAGGACCAGATCGACAAGGTCCGCAAAGGCTTTGAGGAGCGCTACGGCAAGGGCGCCCTCAAGTAACCATCACTAGTGAAGTGGCGTGTCCGGGAGACCGGGCACGCCTTTTTTCGTGGAGAATGAAAGATGCGAAGACTGATCGTCTTGCTGATTTGCCTGCTCGCCATCAGCCTGAGCTGGGGCAATATCGCCCTCGCCCAGACCGAGGCCGCCATCGCCCAGGGCCAGGAAAAAGCGGCTGCCGGTGACATCAAGGGCGCACTCGAGGTGTACCTGGAAATGACCAGAAGCCACCCCGATTCTTACGAGGCACATGCCCTGCTAGGCGGCATGCAACTGCTCGACCAACACTATTCCGACGCCGTGAAAAGTTTCCAGCGTGCGGTCTCGCTGGGCGATGCGGGCGCCCGTTCCTTCGTCGGCATGGGTATGGCCTATCTGCACATGGGGCAGTACGGACCGGCACGCGCCGCGTTCGTCGAGGCCAAGTCGCGCGGCGTATCGGCCGACAGTGACGTGGACCAGATCATTGCCTGGATCGACGAGCGCGAGACCGGCGCAACCGAATTTCAACACTGATCCCGACGCGGGCGGTCGTCGATCGATCGCCCGCGCTCAACCGATCGGCATCTTCTCCCGAACCGGCTTTCTCAGCCCCTCTCACCTGTCGGCTTCGGAAGTGGTGCCAGAAAGTGCTCCCGGTAATAGCGGAGTTCGGCGATGGAATCACGGATGTCGTCCAGGGCAAGATGTGATGAATCCTTGTTGAAGCCCTTGTACACCTCGGGTGCCCAACGCCGGGCCAGTTCTTTCAGACTGGAGACATCGAGATTGCGGTAGTGAAAAAAGTCTTCCAGCGTCGGCATTAGCCGCGCCATGAAACGGCGATCCTGGCAGATCGAGTTACCGCACATGGGCGAGTCACCCTTGCCCACCCATTTTTCCAGGAACGCCAGGGTTTCGCGCTCGGCAGCCGCCGCGTCGATAGTGCTTTTGCGCACGCGCTCAGTCAGTCCAGAACCCCCATGCTGATTGGTATTCCATTCGTCCATCCCGGCCAGCACCGTATCCGGTTGATGAATAGCGAGGACGGGCCCCTCGGCCAGCTCATTGAGCTCGGAGTCCGTGACCACGGTGGCGATCTCGATGATCTGATCGCTCTGCGGGTCGAGCCCCGTCATCTCCAGGTCGATCCAGATCAGGTTGTTTTCCGAAACCGCCATTGACCGAATTCCTCTTGCGACGTCAAACGAGAACCGGATTCTACCGGGATTGGCCGGCCTGTCGTAAGGAAACAGGCACCAAGCCGCAGAATTGCCGGGCTCTGCCCTACTTTTCCAAAGCCCGGCCATGCTGACGTAGAATCGGCGCCATGAGCACCTTTACGACAATATTCCTGATTACCGTATTCGCCGGTCTCACCCTGCAACTCTGGCTGGCCGCGCGCCAGGCGACATACATCCGCAGCCACGCCGAAGCGGTCCCCCCGGCATTCGCCGACCGCATCTCGCTCGAACAGCATCAAAAGGCGGCCAGCTACAGCCTTGCGCGACTGGGCGTCGAGCGATGGGATCTGTTAGTGGGCATGCTGGTTTTGCTCGGCTGGACCATCGGCGGCGGACTGAACTGGCTGGATGGCGCCATCGATACGATCGGCCTGCCCTCGCCGTGGAGTGGCGTGACGATGATCCTCGCCGTCATCTTTATCGGTGGCCTGATCGAACTACCGCTGTCGATCTGGCGGACCTTCGGCATAGAAGCCAGGTTCGGGTTCAATCGCAACACACCGGCCGGCTTCATCAGAGACAAACTGCTGGCGATCGTTTTGACGCTGATCCTGGGGGTGCCTCTGATCGCGGTAATCCTCTGGCTGATGTCGACTGCCGGCGACTACTGGTGGCTGTGGGCCTGGCTGGTTTGGATGGGGTTCACCTTGCTCGTCACCTGGGCCTACCCGATCTGGATTGCGCCGCTGTTCAACAAGTTCCAGCCCTTGCAGGATGCTTCGCTGCGCACCCGCCTGGAGTCACTGCTGGAACGTTGCGGTTTCAGAAGCAATGGCATGTTCATCATGGACGGCTCGCGCCGTTCGGCACATGGCAATGCCTATTTCACCGGCTTTGGCGCGAACAAACGAATCGTGTTCTTCGACACCCTGCTGGACGGCCTTGAAGACAACGAGGTGGAGGCGGTTCTCGCCCATGAACTCGGACATTTCAAACGCCGCCATATCATCAAGATGCTGGCGCTTTCATCGTTCCTCTCACTGTGCGGCCTGGCGCTGCTGGGCTGGCTGTCACAGCAGACCTGGTTCTATGCCGGATTGGGCGTCGAACGCGCCACACCGGCACTGGCACTGATCCTGTTCATGTTTGTGCTGCCGGTGTTCACCGTTTTCATAAGCCCCCTGATGGCGCATTTTTCCCGCCGCCACGAATTCGAAGCCGATGATTTTGCCGCCGAGCAGACCGACCCGCGCCACCTGATCAGCGGCCTGGTGAAAATGTATCGCGACAATGCGAGCACCCTTACACCCGATCCACTGTATTCGGCCTTTTATCACAGCCATCCACCGGCATCCGTGCGCATCGCGCATCTGTCATCTAAAATCCCAGCCTGAAAAACACAAGGAACGATCAACATGTCTTCGATTGCCCGTTTCACTTTGGGCGCAGCCCTGCTTGCGTCTGGTGCCAGTCCGCTGGCCGCGGAGTTCAACGCAGAAACTTATCATCAGTCGAACTGTACCCGCTGCCATGACACCTCTGTCTACACGCGTGAGAACCGCAAGATGCGCTCCTACCCGATGCTCGAGACGCAGGTCGCACGCTGCGACGCGAACCTCGCGACCAAGCTTTTCCCGGACGACCTCAAGCAGCTCACCGATTACCTGAACACCGAGTTCTACAAGTTCTTCAAGTAAGGGCATGGCGCGCCGGCGGCTCAGTGACCAGCAGAAGACACGCGTCGCGAAGATTCAGGAAAAGCGCCGCCAACGCGCCGACTCACGCGCCGAGGATTCGTTGGCGGCAACCGACATTACGCAACAGCAGACTGGCCGGGTGATCGTGCGCCATGGTCGCAGCCTGCTGCTCCGCTGTGCGGATGGCAGCCGCGTTCACGCCATGTTCCGCGCCAACCTTGGCGAAGTTGTATGCGGCGACAATGTCGTGTGGCAGAGGACCGACGATGGCGAGGGCGTGGTGGTCGCGGTTCAACCACGCGATACGGCACTGTCGCGACCCGGCTTTGGCGGACAGGAGAAGGCCATCGCCGCCAATATCACGCAGCTTGTGGTTGTGCTGGCCTGTCGGCCGGAGCCTGGGGGCTACATGTCGGACCAGTATCTGATAGCCGCCGAGCTTATCGGCGTGCGCGGCCTGATCTGTCTGAACAAGGCCGACCTGCTGGATGAAGAGGCGCGTTCGCACTTCCGGGAAAGGTTCGCTCATTACGAAACTATCGGTTACCCGGTGATCCAGATCAGTGCCAAGACCGAACACGGACTCGACCCGTTGCGGGAACACCTGCGTGGCGAGACAAGCATACTGGTCGGCCAGTCGGGGGTGGGCAAGTCATCCCTGATCAATGCCCTGCTCCCCCGCCAGCAGGTCCTCGAGGGCTCTCTGTCTGCTGCCACCGGGCTCGGCCGGCATACCACGTCCGCCGCCACCCTCTACCAACTCGACAATGGCGGCGAGTTGATTGATTCCCCCGGCGTGCGCAGCTTCCGCCTGGGCGAGCTGACGAGGCAGGAACTCGAACGGGGGTTCCGGGAATTCGCTCCTTTCCTCGGTCAGTGTCGCTTTCACAACTGCGCGCACCTGGCCGAACCCGGCTGTGCCATCCGTGCTGCGGTCAAGGCAGGCCGGGTAAGGCCGGAAAGGCTCGAGAGTTATCAGCACATGGTTACATCCACTGGCGACAACAGCTGATCGGAAATGCAGTCGACCTGCACGGTAAAAAACGCGCTGCACTTCTATCTTCACAGGTGAAACTGGATATACGATTGATATGAACCAAAGCCGGGCGCGAGTCGCATGCCCGGCGCAATCCCAAGGACGATCTTTATGCAGATTGAATTCTACGGCGCGACCAGCGGGGTAACGGGCTCGTGTCACATCCTGCGAGCCAATGGTGAGACCATCCTGCTTGATTGCGGTCTGATCCAGGGCCGCCGAGAAGAAATGGAAAAAAACCGCCAACCCTTCCCGTTTGCACCCGAAGAGATCAGCGCGGTGGTACTCAGTCACGGTCATATCGACCATTCAGGCCGGATCCCGTTGCTGGTCAAGCAGGGCTACCAGGGGCCCATCTATATGCAGAATGCGACCGCAGACCTGTGCGACATCCTGCTGCAGGACTCGGCGTATCTGCAGGAAAAGGATGCGCAATACGAGAACAAGTGGCGCACACGCAAAAAGAAACCCCTGATAGAACCTCTCTACACCGTCGACGATGCGCGTAACGCACTGGCTAATGTAATCGGGCTGCGTTACCGGGAGAAAAAGGAGATTCTCCCGGGCATAGAGATCCGTTATCAGGATGCCGGGCACATCCTCGGATCGTGCAATGTCGAGGTCTGGCTGAATGAAAATGGCGTGCAGCGCAAGGTCGTCTTCAGCGGTGATCTCGGCCAATACGACACCCCCATACTCAATGATCCCGCCGTCATCGAAAGCGCCGACCACGTCATCGTGGAAAGCACCTACGGGAACCGGCTGCACCGGGACCGTCAGGCCACGATCGACGAAATCGGAGACATCATCAGTGAAGCCGCACACAACAAGGGCAATCTGCTGATACCCGCGTTTGCGATCGGTCGCACGCAGGAGCTGCTCTATTACCTGGGCAAACACTACGACGAATGGGACCTGGATCGCTGGCATGTCTTTCTCGACAGCCCGATGGCCATCCGGGCCAGCAAGGTCTACTGGGACTACCCCCATCTCTACGACGAGGAGGCGACGAAGCTGCGCAGCCAGGTCAACGAGATGCCGCATCTGAAAAATCTGCGCCTGACGCCTACCCCGCAGGAGTCGATGGCCATCAACCAGATCAAGAGCGGGGCCATTATCATCTCAGCCAGCGGGATGCTGACCGGGGGGCG
>Ga0316196_10001367_pt1 | contig 10659 bp, 11 predicted proteins | sample Eddsed2cm_MG_FD_204938 | JGI IMG/M metagenome (GOLD analysis project Ga0316196, IMG submission 204938) | Coastal sediment microbial communities from Maine, United States - Eddy sediment 2 cm | ecosystem: Environmental > Aquatic > Marine > Coastal > Sediment | place: USA: Maine | collected... | reverse complement strand
CCAAAACGATCACGAGCGACACCGCGATCGCCGCACCCGCAACCGCGTGGCCCGAAGGGAAAGAGAACCCCGATGTCTCGACGAGCGGCAGCGGGGGTCGTGCTCGTTCGTAGAGGTTCTTCATCGGCCCGATCAGCAGCTGAGACCCCACCATGGCCAGGAACCAGAAGGTCAGCGCCTCCCATCGCCGGCGGAGTGTCAAGTACAGGCCGACGAGGATCATCACTGGCGCCGTCACCCAGGTGCTCCCTATGTAGTCAAGGCCTTTCGCGAGTGCGACGGGAACCGACGCCTCTAGATCGGTAGCAAGCTGATAGATGCGGTCGTCGACCGCCTGGACGAGATCAGCAAGGGCAGGTACGGCGAGTGCGATGAAGACGAACAGGCCGAGCACCCAGAGCACGAGTGTCAGCCTGAACGCCGCGGGATGGTCCTGGAGTAGTGGACGTTCCTCGAGCCGGCGCCGCGGTTCGGACGTCACAGCATCCCGTCGCGCTCGAGCTTCCGGAAGCTGAAAACACCGGGCAGAATCGGCAGCCAGAAGGTCGCGATCCGGTAGAGGAACGTTGCCGACACTGCAGTCGTCGCATCGAGCCCGAGCGCCGTCATCGCAGCGATGATCGCCGCTTCCGTCGCACCAATGCCGCCGGGGGTCGGTGCCAAGTTGCCGAGTGCCTGACCACCGAGGAACACCAGCGCCACGGCGGGAATGCTGAGCCCTCCTCCGAACGCCTCGAGCGAGAACCACATCGCGGCGATGTAGGCGACAATCAGCATGAAGGCGCCGCCGAACAGCATGATCGCCTTCGACGGCGTCGACGCAACCGCAACGAGACCCTGGCCGGAGGCCTTGATCGACGGCCAGACCTTGGTCCTGAAGATCTTCCTCGCCGGGGGAAGGAAGTAGACGCCGGTGAGCAGGGTGAAGACCACCACCATGCCGACGAGCACCGCCTGCCCGGACGGGAGCTTGATGAAATCCCCGGCATTCCTCCCGAGGAACACCACCGTCGTGACCAGCAAGGTCATGTGCACCGCCATGGTGGCCACGCTCGCCACGCCGATGCCCGCCACGGCATTCGGGAGTTCGACACCGTTCTTCTGGAGGAAGCGGACGTTGGTGGCCATGCCGCCCACCTTGACCGGGCTGATGCGGTTGACGAACGACCCTGCCAACTGCACCAGGGTCGTCGGGATCAGCCGCACCCGCTCGGGGACCGACCCCATGATGTTGTAGGCCGCACCGACGTAGGTGATGAAGGACGCCAAGAGGATTGCCGGTGTCCATGCCCAGTTGGCATCGAGGACGGCGCCGAAGTCGGTCTGCGTCAGCTGCGGGATCAGGAAGTAGATCGCCAACGCGAAGCCGACCACCATGACAACACTGCGCGTCGGGATGCGCTCCAGGTTCTCGAGTTCGACCTCCTCGATGCCGGTCTGGCGCTGGATCTCGTTGCGAATCTCCTCGTCGAGGCCCTTCTGCTTCTTCAACGAATCCCTGGTGGCACCCGAGAGCGCCAAGGGCTGGATCCGCGACGATGCCTCGGCGACAGGATCCGTCCCCAGCACGGCAATCGCGTTCGCCACGGCGCGCTCGGCCCCGACCGAGGACGCCGTCGACGTGACGAGTTCGGCGATGTCAGAACGCAGCTGTCCATCGGTCGCGGCAAGCTCGGCGAATCCGAAGTCGATCAGCCATGGCTGCCCGTCCGAACCGAGGAAGACGTTGGCGAGCCGAAGGTCGCGATGGGCCACGCGGTGCTCGCGGAGGATGAGCACCTGACGCCAGACGCCCTGGAGGACGTCGTCGGTGAGGAGCTCGACCGGGACCGAGTCGAGCGACTTCCCGTCCACGAGGTCGTAGGCCATCAACATGGAGCCCGGGGGGATGCCTGCAACGGCTTCGAGCTGCGGTGTCTTCACCCCATCAGCGCTGGCCATGAGCGACGCAACGGCCTCGTGCTCCACCGCCCGCTTGAGAGACGAGAACGGGCGCTCGTCACCGACACCCTTCAGTCGGAACATCCGCGTGACGCGGAACATGACGTCTGCCGCACGCTCGTCCGGCGAGAGTACCTTGACGAACAGTCCCCGGCCAGACGTCGTTGTCGCGAAGTAGGGCACCGACCCACGCGCGTCGACACCGGCCCTCTTGAGATGGGTGAGCGTGATCCCCGACCGAGCGAGTCCTTCCACCACTCGACCGCCCCGTGGCCGACGGTTGGGCTCGCCGAAGGCAAGGAGCACCGCCGCCCCTACGGCGTAGGCGATGCCGATCGCCAGGAACTCATCGGTCGGCGGCTCGAGATGGCTCAGCATCGGTGTCAACGCGACGAGGATGATCGTGATCCATCCGAATCGCTTCCACCGCCGATTCAGGTACGGGATGATCGCGGAGAAGAAAGCGGTGAGGGCGACGAGGTTGCCATACCGGACGAGCGGACTCGAAATGTCAGGATCGGCGATGCACTCGTAGAGGCCGACGTTGGCGAGATCGGTTCCCGAAGCACACACCCAACTCGGTGGCGATGTCGAGAGGACGGGTGCGGAAAAGCGCGATACGAGGAACGACTCGAGAAGCCACAGCACCACGAGAGCAAGCACAACCGCAAGGAGTGCGAGACGCAACCGCCGCCACTGTTTCTTCCGGATGAAGTACCCGATGCCCACGAAGGGCATGATGAGCGCCAGCAGGCCAACCAAGTTGACGAATACGATGACCACGGGGCTCGGGAGGTGGTCGAAGCCCTCGATCACCTCGACCGTGATGGCCTCGGACATATTGTTCAAGGTGGTGGCCAGGAGGAAACCGAAGACCGTCGCGACGACAGCGACGATGAGGCGCAGCAGATCGGTCGGATGCCGCACGATCTTCCGCTCAGCAGGCTCTTCGATCATCACGCCACGATCTTCCACGGTGGTCGCCAATTTCGGCTCCTCTCGACTCACGGCTGGCGGGCATCATAGGGGTACTCGCTTCCCAGGTAAGCAAAATTCTGAGGCGTCCCACCGATGCGAATCACACCGATCATGGTTGGTCCGAACGTGCTCGTTGTGTCGTCACCCACGGACGGGACCAGGGTTCCGTACTGGAGTGCAGCGCTCTTCCGACACATCAACACGCGGCCGGACGGGCCGACACCGGAGCTGCGGTGACTCGCCACGATTGTCGGGACCTGTTCGGCGGTGGTCGTCACACTGGCATCGAGGATCCCTGACACCGTCGCACCTCGCGGAAGGCGGTCGAATTCGCGGTCGCCGTCACCAACGGACTCTCCTGCATCAGCGCGGGTTTGCGATCCAGTCAACGTGATAAACAGCAGGTCCTTGGGAGCGACGTTCGCAGACGGCCGCCACACCGCAGAGGCGCTCGCGCGGCGCGCAGGGGACGCTCCTCCTACGACACTCGCGTCATCCTCCATTGATGTTCGCGAGAAGGGCCTGAGTCGCGCCGAAGGCTGAGTCGATGCTCCGCTCCGCGTTCGAGAGGTCGCCGTACCGCAGCTTGGTCGGATCGTTGAACCTACCCCCGGTCGCACCCGTCGGGAGCACGTGGACCACCACGCCCTCCGGGATGTTCGCGAGATCGGTGGTGAAGCGATGTCGACGGGCGATCTCAAACGCGACGACTCCCACATCCCAGGGCTTCGTGGGAACCTCGAGCTCATCGTCGATATGGCCCACGTGCATGACGAACACCGTGGTGGCTCCCAACGCGAGGGCTCGGGACAGGGGAATAGAGTTCACCACGCCGCCGTCGACATAGTGCCTTCCCCCGACCTCGACCGGCGGCAGAAGGCCCGGCACGGCAGAGGACGCGAGCAGGGCGTCGACCACGGGGCCGGTCGTAAACCAGTGTTCGGACGAATCCTCGATGCAGGCGGCGACACATTCGAAACGCACAGGAAGGGACTCGATGTCGCTGCCGCCGAGGCGGGCCGTCAACCACGACCGAAGGTGCTCGTTGTCGTGCACATATGTGCGCTGGCCGATGGCCGACCGGACGCGACCCCAGACACCGCCGGGGAACAGGTCGGTGAACTCGAGCCCGATCCACGCCTCCTCCATCATCCGAACCCCCTCCGCGTTCGGAGACGATGCGAACAGTGCCCCATTGATCGCTCCGATGGAAGTGCCGACCACGAGGTCGGCCTCGATGCCGGCCGCCACGAGTGCCTTGAGCATCCCCACCTCGTAGGCTCCTCGATGGCCTCCGCCTCCGAGAACGAACGCGATCGTCGTCATCGCGACGTCGGCTCTTGGGCGGTTGCGGTCGTACGATTGGCGCTGATCCAAGCATCGACCGCCTGCCATTGGGTGTTCAGCCAGGCCACGCGCTCCTCCGAGGTCGTCGGTACCTCCTCTGCTCCGAAATGCCAGTAGTTGGCCCGGATCGAGCGCCCAAATGGGATGCCTCTCCAGATGATTGCGGGTGAAATCAGATCCTCCGTCCCCGTATGGGCGACGAACACGACATCAGCCCCCGGTGTCTCCTCCATGGCAGCGAGCGGGCCGGAGGGGTGCGGGGGAAGCACGTTCACCAGGCTCCGGGCGTACGCCGCATCGTCGGCAAGACCGCGCCGTTCGAAGCTTTCGATGATCCTCCTGCGCCGCCCCGGCGTGAAGTTGCCACCCTCGGGAAAAAGCACGAAGGCGTCTTGCTCCTGGAGGTTCGACGCGGCATCCTTGACTGCGTCGAGGGCGATCTGACGCTGTTTCGGATGAGGGCGGATGAAGCGCATCGGGAGACGGTGCCCCATCACGTCGAAGAACGGCGAGAACTCCAGCTCCTTCTTCCCCACGATGCGAGGGAATCGATCGAAGTCGTGGAGGAGCACCCCAGCAATGAACACCGAATCGCCGGGTCCCGCGTGGCGACTGAAGACGACAATCGGACCCTCAATGCGCGGGCGGCTAGGGACCTCAATGGTGAAACCGAAGGCGACCTGGATCTCCCGAGAAACCACCCCCAGCCACCAGGAGAGCAATCGGTAGTGGGCGAGACGGAACCTGGCGGAGCGGATCGTCGCTCCGAATCCGGAGGCAACCCAGAGCCCGAACGCGGCGGTGAGGCCCGCCACCTCACACGCCATGAAGACCACGAACAGCCGAGTTGTCCGCACGAACTTCCACGGCCCCCTCGTGACAAGGTCGGCACAGGCGGCGAACGCGAACAGAAAGGGGCTGAGCACCACCGACAGGACGGCGACGACAAAGATCAGAGGATCGAGGACCACCCGGCGCACACCGATCGGGGGAATCCACATCCGTCGCCCTCCTTGGGCTCACCACACTCGAACGCCGCAAGAGTAGCGCTGGTCACTTCCAGCGTCAGCGGTCGTATCCCGCCTGTGCGGTCTCCTGGGCAGCCCCAATGCGGTCGGTGCCGATGTACTGCACCATCGCATCGAAGAATGACCGGGTGCCGACGGGCGAATACATGAGGTCCGACGCGTCGAAGCGCACAACCTCGGCATTGGCGACGATCGCCGCCATCCTGTGATCGAACTCGTCGCCGTAGGCACCGGGATCGAAGTCGGTGCGTGGGGAGATGTAGCCACCCTGCGCCGCCCATGACTCACCGGCCGCTGCCGTCGCGAGGAACCTCATCAGCGCCCACGTTTCCTCGCTGTTGGTGAAGGCTGCGGCCACGGTGCCACCGATGAGTATCGGCGCCGGATCGCCGTCAATCCCGGGCAGGACGAAGACGTCGACATCCCCGTCCTCGCCCACGATGACTCCCGTCGGGAGATTCGGCCTCTGGAAGGACGCCTGCCTGTACATGAGGCAACCGGGAGGCGAGGTGAACATCGGATCCTGTGCCCTGGCTGGGCTGGTGTTCAGCATTCCTCGACGACCGCCCTCGACTTCCTCGTCACTCAACACGAGGCTACCGAACGCGGCGATCGCCGATCCGATGCGGTTGTCGGTGAACGAGATGTCGCCCGCGACCCAGGCGTCGTAGGCCTCGGGGCCGTCGACTCGGAGGACGATGGCTGTTTCCCCAGTCAGCGAGATGGGGGTCTCGGGAGAGGTGTCCGGGCAACGGCAGTACCATCAACGCATGGAGAACCACCGGACCCGCGACGAGTACGACGTCGCGACCGCACAAATCGTTGTGGCGTTGGGCGGAGCCGGGCAGATCCTCTCAGAAGCTATCCGGTCGAGCAGCGGACTCGATGTTCTCAACGACAACTCCGCGATGGTGGCATTCCTCCTCCTTTGGCTCTCGGGCCCGATGCGTTCGGGTGAGATCGCCGAGGCGATGAACATCACCACCGGTGGATCCACAAAGATCGTGACGAAACTCGAAAACGACGGCATCGTATCGCGACTCCACCACGCCGAAGCTGACGGACGCGCCGTGGTCGTCACCCTCACCGAGAAGGGAGAGCGCGTGGCCGATGCCGTCCTCGTCGCTGTTGGCGAGGCGGTGCGGGACCTCATGGCGCGGCTCAACGCTCTTGACGCCTCGGCGAGATAAACCAGCCCGCCTCCTCGATCAGCGATCGCTCTAGACTCGCTGAACTCTCGTCCGCCCTCGACTCACGGCCCCAGGAGGATACGTGGATGCTCCACCTGCTGAAGCCGGCAGCAACCCAGAAAGCCCCGGGGAACGGAACGACGACGGCGATGGGTTCGACCCGTCCTCTGCTGTCAGGAGTGACTTCGACGCGACCATCATTCTGCTCCTCTGGTGCATTCGGAAGTCCTACTTTCCCCTGTTGTGGCTGGGGATGTCGTTTGCAACGATCGCCTACGCCATCGCCCAACGAGACGTGCTCGAACTCGAGAACCAGGCGCTGTCGCTGGATACGCCGAGTGAGTTCGTCGGAGCTCTGCTGTCGCCGCTTTCGATCGTGGCGATCGCGTTCATCGTGAGGATCGCGGTCGGGTTCCTTGCTCTCGCAGCCGCGTACCCACTGAGCAGGTCAACGAAGCCTCACGATCATCAAGACGCCCGCACGATGACGCGGCACATCCGTGTGTGGCGAGACCGGCTCTATCTCAGCCGTGCATTCCGATCCCTCCGGTGGACGTGGATCGTCCGGAACGTTGCGGTGCAGCGACTCGGTCGAAGGGGAGCGAGACTCGCGTTGTGCAATCCGGTCCTGAGATGGGCCGGCATCGCACTGTTCATCCTCTTCCTGGTTGCTCTCTTCATCGCCGTGGGAGCATCCATGGAGTAGCGACGCGCCTCGGCGGGCCGTGGGAGGCTCCAAGTGCCGCCGAACACCTCGCTCCAGAACGCGTCACCGGTGTACGCGACGCTCGACGTGCCGCTGCCCGGGAACAACTCGGCCCCCAACACGCCGCCATTCGGATCGATCACCGCGACAACACGACTATCGCCGTGTATATCCACACCGCCAACAACCCCGGCTACCACCGGCATGGCTGCCCTTTCACTCTCACATGGGCAGAGGGACGGCGCATGCCATCGGGACGGCAGACCGAGAACCAATCGAGCTGCGTCTTTCAGCTCAATCGGGCCCTCACTGCCCGACGGGGGCGTGCAGCACCGGCAACATCGTCCCTCCCAATCGGACAAGCGCTTTCGATATGGTTTTTGGTTGTGGAGTGGAGCCTTGCCGGGGTAGGATCTCGTCCGCCGATCATCGCATCCTGCGGTGATGACAGCAGCAGCCTGAACAGCCTGAAGGGGGCCCCAATGTCCAAAGAACAGAAGCTATTGAGTGCCGCGATCGAGGCGACTGGCGATGACACAATCTTCGATGTCGCAGAATTCAATCCCAAAGGGACGGCGGGCGCGACTGCCGCTGGGGCGGCGGCCGGTTCGGTTGCGGGTGGGGCAGCGACCGGCGGCGACAGCTGGGGCAGAGCAGTAGGCACGCTGGGCGGTGTCGCTGCTGGTCGGTCAGCGATGGGTCTCAGCAAAGACCTGCCTCCTCGCATTTGTGTTGCCGTCTCCCCGGACGAGGTCTATCTCCTCGGGATGAAGACCATCGGCTACCACGTCGAACCGATTGCCAAGATCCATCGCGACAAGCTCGGTGTCGAGGTTCATCAGCGTGTCTCGGTGCGGACCATCGTCCTCGAGGACCTCGAGACCGGTCACAGATTCCCGCTCGAGGTGAAGCGCCTCAACTTCTATCACGCAAAGGCCATGGTTGGTCTGCTCATGATGAGCGACGAGCACCACGAAGATGAAGTCGAGGATGACGTGCTCGAACCGGCCGACGACGAGGGCTGACCCGACGACGTGATTCAGGTCGGTCGCGTGCTCGTGCCCCAACCAGACGCGACAGGTAGGTGAGGCCAATCGCCACCGACCAAGATACAACCCAGAAATCGGGGGTCATGTCCGCGACCGTTGCGAAGGTGACGCGGCGAAGCCCCCGCAGAGCAGGGGTTTCGGCGGCACGCCCGGAGGAACTCGAATCCACAACCTCCTGATCCGTAGACATTGCAATGCGCTCCCGAGCCCGTGTGGCACAACGGTTCCAGCACCCCGTTTGTGTTACACAGCAAGGGCCGTAGCGAGTTACGCGCCTTCAGGCGTTGGAGCGCAACAATCCTTCGGCGGCGTTAAGTCGGGCCTTGACCCAGGAAACATTCAAGAAAACCGGGCACATTCAGCCGAGCGAAGCTGGACTACTTGGGAGATCGACCAGACGATCCCGGGCCGCCCATAGGTGCCCGATATGTGCGGCTCGCACCGCTGGTCACAACGCCCGTGGTACCACGTCCGTTTCATGGTGGTGGAACTCGTGCCCAAGCCAGCCAAGCCCGTCAGTAACGTTCCCGTGTCCCCAATCACCGTGCTCAAAGGGTGTGTCGAAGGCCACACTGGCGGTGGCCTCAGCGAAGGTTTCAACCGCCGACCTCGACGCCCAGAATCCTGCGGAGGTGGGCTCGCGCTAACATCGCAGGTCTTGCGGTGACGTTGACGGTGGCTACGGAGAAGGACGGCAATGGACCCTGGGATTGGCGGCGAAGCGTCTGATGGTTCGCCTGCAGACGCTGAGAGTGCTGTATCCCAGCTCGGTCGAGCCCTCGATGACCTAGCGCACCGGTTTGACCGAGTCGACTGGGTCGAACTTGCCGCCACGGTGGTGCTGTCCTTGGCAGTGCTGGTCGCTGCGTGGTCGGCGTACCAGGCATCGCTGTGGGGTGGCGTTCAGTCTGCGAACGCGAGCCAGTACACGGCGGACCTCACGGAGTCGAGCGAACTCACAACGCTGATCACGGCACAGTTTGAGGCCGACTCGCAGGCGATTGTGACCTGGCTGATCATGGCGGCCGACGACAACGAGCGTGGCATGCAGATACTCGAGGAGCGGTTCGATGACACGCTTCGCCCAGCATTCGACGCTTGGATCGCTGGTTCGACCGAAGGTAACGTTCCCCCTGGGTTGCCCCAGGAGTTGCCCGAATATGAAGAAGGCTTCGAGGAGCTCCTCGAGGTGAAGAACTTCTACACCACGAGCGCCGCTGAGGCCGCAGAGGCAGCCGCCGAGGCGAACCGCACCAGCGACAGCTTCGTGCTCGTCACGGTGATCATGGCATCGGTGATGTTCTTCGCCGGAATTGGGACGAAGCTCAGAGGCCAGGCGACGCGGATCACCATGCTCGTCGTCGCCGTCCTACTCTGCGCAGGGGCCATCGCAGCGATGCTGACCTTGCCGCAACAACCTGTGAGCTTCTGATCGGCCAACCTCGGCTACAACCCGAGGCACATCCATCGCGGTCCACAAGGGTCCCACACGTCCTCAGTCGACCCGCATCGACGGACCCCGGCGTTCCGGGTTCAGCGGATGGACGCTATCGAACCCCGACGCATCACTATGCCGGGTGGCTCCTATAGTCCCGGACCGTATTGCTGACACAGGAAGGTACATCTCATGAACCGAGCACGACTTTTCGCAATCGGTGTGGCGCTAGTAGCGGTGTCGTTGATCGCAACGGCGTGCAGCAGCTCGTCTTCGACCGAGACCACTGCACCATCGAGCGGCGGAGGCAATTCGTCGGGCGGCGCTTCGGTGTCGAACACCGTCGTGAAGGAACTCCAGAACACTCTTGCGACGCTCGAGTACTACACCGGATCGGTCGATGGCGTCTACGGACCCGAAACCACGCAGGCAGTTGAGGCGTTCCAGAAGGACGCCGGAATCGCAGTGGACGGCAAGTACGGTCCCGAAACCCATACGGCACTCGAGAAGGCCTACATCGAGACCAGTAACGCATGGGAGGACCACAAGGCCATTACTGAGTTGCAGCAGGCAATGTCTGACCTCGGTTACTACGAAGGCGCGGTTGACGGCCTCTACGGACCCGAGACGGTTGCTGGCATCAAAGCTGTCCAGAAAGACTGTGGCCTAGCCGAGGACGGCCTCTACGGCGCCGACACCCACGCCTGCCTCGTTGATCTCGGCGGCGACGCCTAGAAAGATCTGATCACGCGACATACGAGTGGGGCCCATTACCAGGGCCCCACTCGCGTATCCACGCCAACACGGACTCCTGGCCCCAACGCTTTCGGAGGACGGCCGTAACTCAGTGGCGAGGTTGCACCGGAGCCGTTCCCTTCCTGCGCGTCACCGCACAAGGAGAAGAACCCTTGCAGTACAAGGGTTCTTCTGGCACGCCCGGAGGAACTCGAATCCCCAACCTCCTGATCCGTAGTCAGGCGCTCTG
>Ga0316196_10001366_pt1 | contig 10660 bp, 10 predicted proteins | sample Eddsed2cm_MG_FD_204938 | JGI IMG/M metagenome (GOLD analysis project Ga0316196, IMG submission 204938) | Coastal sediment microbial communities from Maine, United States - Eddy sediment 2 cm | ecosystem: Environmental > Aquatic > Marine > Coastal > Sediment | place: USA: Maine | collected... | reverse complement strand
TTGAAAGGCGCCAACAAGAAGGTTTAAAGGGTAGGGTGCCGGATCGCCAGCTTTGACGGACCTTGGCTGCCAGTCATCAGGAGACATTTTTCCGGCATTTTGCAGAAAGGCACGGAAATTGGCCGAGAAATACAAATAAGTGGATGATTATATAGGCAAATTCAGGTTTTTCAAGGACGCTAATTTGCGCTTGTTGTCCCTGGGTCAAACAAAGTGGAACTAAGGCAAGCCAGAGTGGTTCTGCACCCCGTCTGCTGGTGCTAGATTCAACGTAAAAGGAGAATCAATTTTCCTTTCTCACTGATCGCAGAATCGGGAGGCGCAAAATGAGGATGGAAGAAGCAAAGGGCCGGATAGCCACTCCGGAGTCCCGGGAGCATGCGTTAATCGAAGTCGAGGGGCGCTACATTCAGATCGATCAGGAGGGATACCTGGTGGATCCGGACGATTGGACAAAGGCCGTGACAGAGTATATGGCCGAGGTCGATGGCGTCGAGCTGGTGGATGACCACTGGTTGCTGATCGATTTTCTGAATCGCTTCTACACGGAATACCGGATCGCACCAGAGATGCCGGTGTTGGCCCGCAATCTGTGCAAGGACCAGCACGATTGCCGCTGGACCCGTAAGTACATCAAGCAACTGTTCCCCGACGGCGCCAGGACAGCCTGTCGCTATGCTGGTTTGCCCGCCCCGGTGGGCAGGAGTTGTGGCTGAGCATCGACTTCGGGTGTTGCGACCCGGCCGGATCGGTGCTGATTCATGCAAACGATTCCGGAAGGCGCAGGGGGTCCCCGGATCCGCTGCGCTTGTGGCTGCGTGCTGCAATGGCCCGCGCCGGGTTGGCGGTGGTGGAAAGCGACCGAATGTTATTTGGTCTTACTGCTCCAGACGACCCTTGATAGGAATTTAAGCAAGAGATGATATAGGTCAGTTAAAGAAACCGGCCCGCAAGCTACTATGTCGCCAATACGGTAATGCCTGCCTATCCCATTACGGAGCTGAGACGTGTCAGGTTTGGACGCAATTGACGTCGAAGTCGTTAGACCCATGGGCCTTGCGACCGGCAATGCGTTACCGCTGCTGCACGAGATCCGACACGCCCTCGAAAGGCTCGCATCGACCGGCGAGCCGACGACAATTGATCTGTCGTCCATACCGCTTTCCCCCGAAGACCGCGACGAGTTGCTCGACACCCTGGGAAAAGGTGAGGTCGAGGCCAGGCTCGATGCCTTCGGCCCTTCGTATATTCGTGAAACCGCCTATCCCGGTGTCTGGCTGGTACAGCACATGAATCCCCAGGGTGAGGAGCATTCGTCCCTCATCGAGATCGCACGTCTTCCTTCTCTGCTGCTTACCCCCGAGGCGGATGTGAAAGATTCCGCGGAGGCGCTTGCAGACTGGCTTACGGCGTCGGGACGGGAAAGATGGGATTGAACACTGAACACCAACTCGCTTTGAAGAAGGAGTAATCAAGAGGTGGATGACCTAACTCTCAGTGAACGCCTGCGTCAACGCGGCGTGTCGCGCCGTGGCTTCATGAAATTCTGTGCCGCCACCGCGTCCATGATGGCGCTGCCGCCGATCATGATCCCGAAGGTCGCCGCGGCGCTCGAGCAGGCGCGAAGGCCATCGGTGATCTGGCTTTCGTTCCAGGAATGCACGGGCTGTACAGAATCATTGACCCGCAGTCATGCCCCTACGATCGAAGGCCTGATCTTCGACCATATCTCGCTTGACTATCACCACACGCTGCAGGCGGCTGCCGGTGACGCCGCAGAACATGCCCGCGATGAGGCCATGAAGAAGAATTGGGGCGAGTACCTGCTGGTAGTCGACGGCTCCATTCCATTGGGTGAAAACGGCAACTTCTCCACCATCGCGGGGATCAGCAATCTCGAGATGCTGAAAGAGGTGGCTGAGGGTGCAGCGGCGATCATATCAGTCGGCACCTGTGCGGCCTTCGGCGGTCTGCCCATGGCCAACCCGAATCCTACCGGTGCGGTATCGGTCTCGGACATCATCAAAGACAAGCCGATCGTGAACGTACCTGGCTGCCCACCGATTCCAACGGTGATTACCGGTGTTCTGGCACATTTCCTGACCTTCGGTCGACTGCCCGAACTGGATCATCTGAATCGCCCAAAGGTATTTTTTGGCCAGAATATCCACGATCGTTGCTATCGTCGACCGTTCTACGAGCGTGGCCAGTTTGCCGAGACCTTCGACGACGAGGGGGCGCGCAAGGGCTGGTGTCTGTTCAAGCTGGGCTGCAAGGGACCGACGACCTACAACGCCTGTGCCACGGCCAAGTGGAACGAGGGTACGAGCTTTCCAATTGAGGCCGGGCACGGCTGTATCGGTTGTTCCGAACCGAATTTCTGGGATGCGGGTGGCTTCTACCGCGCCCTGTCCCTGCCGCACACGAATGTCGGTGAGACCATCCTGACCGCGGGTGCCGCGGGTATTGCCATCGGTGCGGCGGCAGCCGTCCTGAACCGCAAACGCAAGTCTGACGCGGTGGACAACCGCGAAACCATCACTATCAAAGACCTGAGTAAGGAGTCCTAAACCATGGATGCCAATGAGCTACTCGCCTGGGCTCGGGGTTCGGGGTTCGATATCGCACTGACCATCTTCGTGGCCGGTATGTTGTTGCGGCTGCTGGAGGTCTTGGCTCTGGGCAACAAACCTGACCTGTCTGCGCCGCGTGGCAGTGGCCCCAAGGGGGGCGTCCAAACCTTGTTGAGCCGCAACCTGCCGCGTAAGGCGGTCTTCGACAGGGAACCTCTGCGCATCATCAACGGCTACGTGCTGCACATCGGTTTTTTCATCGTCCTGTTTCTGTATGGCCCGCACATCGTGCTGTTCGAGTCGTTCCTTGGATTTGGTTGGCCAGGCTTGCCTTCCGGAGTTATCGATGCGGTCGGTGCGATCACGATCCTTTCGCTCATTGCTGCACTCGTGTTCCGGCTCAACAACAAGGTGATCCGTTTCATTAGCACGAAGGACGACTATGTCGCCTGGGCAGTGACCCTGTTGCCATTGTTGACCGGTTACCTGACCTACAATCATCTGGTCGCCTCGTATACCATGATGCTTGCCTTGCACCTGCTCAGCGTCGAACTCTTGCTGGTGGTCGCACCTTTCACCAAGCTAACCCATATGTTCAGTTTCGCCATGGCCCGCTGGTACCAGGGTTATCAGGCCGGCCGTAGAGGAGTGGAATCATGAGTGCGCCCTCTGTCGAAAAAGGTATTCAGGCAATCAAGGGGCAGATCGACGCACCGGTAGCGAGTTTTTTCAGCGCCTGTGTGCATTGCGGCCTGTGTGCCGAGGCCTGCCTTTTCTATACCGAGACCGGTGATCCCAAGTACACGCCGATCAATAAGGTCGAGCCCATGCGTCGAATCTGGGAGCGTGAGTACACCCTGTTCGGCAAGGCCAAGGCCGCCCTGGGGCTTTCGAAAGAGGTGGACGCGGACACCTTCGCCGAGTGGGAGACTCTGGTATACGACGGTTGCACGCTGTGTGGACGATGCTCTCTGGTATGTCCGGTTGGTAACGACATCTCCGGCATGATCCGCAAGATCCGCGAGGGTTTCGCCGCGGCGGGTTATGCACCCGAAGGCCTGATCGGCGCCAGCACGAGGGCGGTGGAGATCGGTAGCCCGATGGGCGTCAAGCTGCCGGCGGTGCAGGCGCAGATCAAACACCTCCAGAAAAACACCGGCCTGGACGTTCCGATAGATGCCAAGGGCGCGGAGTACCTGGTGCTTTTGTCGTCAATGGAAATCATGAACTTCCCGGAATACCTGGAAGCCATTGCGCGCATCATGCATCAGGCCGGAAAGAGCTGGACCATTGCCTCCAAGGCCTTCGAGGCGACCAATAGCGGTATCCAGATCGGCGTGTCCGATATTGCGAAGCTGCTGGTCAGCCGGGTTGTGGATGCCGCTGACGAACTGGGCGTGAAGACCGTGATCAGCCCGGAGTGCGGTCACGCATTCACCGCCATCCGCTGGGATGGCGCGAACCTGATCGGCCGGCCCTATGGATTCGAGGTCAAGCATATCCTCGAGGTGCTGGATGAGTTTGTGAAAAAGGGTCTCATCAAGACCGAGGGCATGGAAGACGCGAAGCTTACCTACCACGACCCCTGCCAGATCGCGCGCAAGGGCGGGGTGGTGGAACAACCACGTAACCTGCTGAACAGGATCGCCAGCAATTTCGTCGAGATGGAAGACGCGGGTGAAATGAACTGGTGTTGTGGCGGTGGCGGCGGCGTCAGTGCCAATGAGCGTGCCGACGAACTCAAGCTGACCGCATTCAACCGCAAGAAGGCGCAGCTCGAGGCGCTGGGTGTTGACACACTTGTAACGGCCTGCGCCAACTGCCGTTTGACCCTGGAAGAGGGGCTGGAAGAAAACAACATGGATATCCCGATCGTCGGTCTGACCGAGATGCTTGCAGAGTATCTGGTTGAGGACGACAAGGAGCAGGCATGATGAGCACCATCAGCAACGACAAGCAGTTCCGTGATGCGCTGAACGGCCTGAATGCTCAGCAGCAGCGCCTTGTAGGTGCCCTGTTCGTCGAAAACGTGCTGGGCCTCAGCAACGACCCGCGCGTCGCTCAGTCATTGGTTGTTGCCAAGGGCACCGACCTTGCCGAGGATGTCGTAAATCTGGCACGTCGCAGCATCAAAGCGGCGTGTCTGGAGGCGCATACGCGCTGCGGCGCCGATGGAGAATGGACCGATCAGGCGGGCTATTTCGTCGCACGTGCCGCCGAGGCCTGCCTGGAGCCGGAGGGCCGTTCGCAGGGCAAGGGTGCCGCCTGGAAGGCGGCGATGAGCGCACGTATGGCGCGTACCTGCCTGGCTGCCGACAGCGACGAGGATGCGCATGACACCGAAAGCCAGGCGCAATATCAAATCTTGACCAGCTATCTGGATGCATGAGGACCAAGCCATGAGTGAACGCGTCGTCGTCGACCCCATCACACGAATCGAGGGGCATCTGCGCATCGAGGCACAGATGAACGGCAACCAGATCGAGTCTGCCTATTCTTCGGGCACCATGGTCAGGGGGATCGAACTCATCATGCGCGGCCGCGACCCGCGTGATGCCTGGGCCTTTGCGCAGCGCATCTGCGGTGTCTGCACCCTGGTGCATGGCATTGCCTCCGTGCGTGCTGTAGAGGATGCGCTGGATTACGAAATTCCGGCCAACGCCCAGTTGGTCCGCAACCTGATGATTGCGGCCCAGTATGTCCATGACCATGTGATGCACTTTTATCACCTGCACGCCCTGGACTGGGTGGACGTGGTTTCGGCACTCGGGGCTGACCCGAAAGCGACCGCGGAGCTGGCGCAGAGCCTCTCGAACTGGCCGAAGTCCTCACCCGGCTATTTCGCGGACATGCAGAAAAAGCTCAAGACCTTCGTCGAGGCCGGCCAGCTGGGTATCTTCGCCAAGGCCTATTGGGGACATCCTGCCTACAAGCTGCCGCCTGAGGCTAACCTGATGGCGGTCACGCACTATATTGAGGCGCTTGAATGGCAACGTGACGTGGTCAAGCTGCATGCCGTCTTCGGCGGCAAGAACCCACATCCGATGTTCCTGGTCGGCGGCACGCCGAACCCCATCGACCTCGAATCGGATTCGGCCGTCAATGCGAAGAAGCTGGCCCTGGTTCAGTCGATCATCGACCAGATGCGCAGTTTCGTCGATCAGGTCTACGTGCCGGACACACTGGCGGTCGCCGGATTCTACCCGGAATGGTTCCAGCGCGGTGAGGGTCTGGGCAATTTCCTGGTCGTCGGTGATTTTCCGTCCGCCGAGGCGGGTTCCGATCTGCGCGATCCGATGAGCTGGTGGATACCACCGGGGGCGATCCTTGGTCGTAATCTGGATGAGGTGCACGAGGTCGATCTGCGTGCCGACTCCGAGATTCAGGAGTTCATCTCGCACAGTTGGTACGAGTATGAAGAGGGCAAGGACAAGGGACTGCACCCCTGGAAGGGTGAAACCAGCTTCGACTACAAGGGTCGCGGGGGGCCGGATACCCCGTACAAACAGCTGAATGTCGAAGATGGCTACTCGTGGCTGAAGTCGCCGCGATGGAAGGGGAATGCGATGGAGGTGGGTCCTCTGGCCCGGGTCCTGCTGCTCTATGCGAAGGGTGATGAGGCCACGCAAGAACTGGTGAACTCGACCTTGAGCACACTGGGCGCGGACAAGCGGGCGCTGTTCTCTACCCTGGGCCGCACCGCGGCACGTACGCTCGAGACCAAGTTGATTGCTGACAAGATGCAGACATGGATGGACACCCTGATGGCCAACATCAAGGCCGGCAACACCCGCACCTTCAACGAGAAAAAGTGGGATCCGTCCAGTTGGCCCAAAGAGGCAAAGGGTGTCGGCTTCATGGAGGCCCCGCGCGGCGGCCTGGCGCATTACATCGTGATCAAGGACCAGAAGATAGACAACTACCAGGCCGTGGTGCCGTCGACCTGGAATGCCGGTCCGCGTGACCCCGAGAACAAGGCGGGCGCCTACGAGGCAGCGCTGCAGGACAATCACCAACTGCACGACCCCAAGCAGCCGGTCGAGATCCTGCGCACGATCCACAGCTTCGATCCTTGCATCGCCTGTGCGGTGCATCTCACGGATGAGGACGGCGACGAGATGCTGCAGGTGAAGATCAAGTAATCTGATCGGGTACGGTCTGAAAAAGCAGGCAAAGCCTGTTCTCCGAAAGTCTCGATTCTCCGGAGGAGTTGGTGCAGGACACCCATATCAGCCTGGCCCACGGCAATGGCGGGCGTTTGATGCGCGAACTGATCAAAGACATCTTTGCGCGTCACCTGGGTAAGGACCAACTCGACGTGGAGGTCGATGCCGCGACAATCGCGCTTCCTCCGGGGCGCCAGTTGATAACGACGGATGGTTTCACGGTCCAGCCACTGGAGTTTCCCGGTGGCGATATCGGGACCCTGGCGGTGCACGGGACCTGTAACGACCTGGCGGTATCCGGCGCGACACCTCATTTCCTGACGCTCAACGCCTTTATCGAGGAAGGCCTCGAGGTCGCTCTGCTCGACCGTCTGGTAGCGTCGATTGCGCGCGCGGCCGCCGAGACCGGTGTCGCCGTCGTCGCCGGCGATACCAAGGTGCTTCGTCGTGGCGAAGGTGGGGGCCTGTACCTGGCGACCACCGGTGTTGGCGTGGCCCCACTCGAACTCGATCTCTCGATGGCGAACGTCCGGCCGGGCGACAGGATTCTGGTCAGTGGTCCGGTCGGTGATCACGGCATCGCAGTAATGCTCGCGCGCGAGGAGTTCGGTATGCGCGGTGATCTGCAATCGGATGCGGCCAATGTGCTGCCGCTGACGCAGGCCGCCGCCGCTTTTCCTGGCCTGCGTTTCATGCGTGATCCCACGCGCGGCGGCCTGGCTACCGTGATGCATGAGTTGATGCATGTGACCGGTCTGCAGGTCCGGCTGCAGCAGATGGATATACCGGTACATGATCCTGTCAATTCGGTGTGTGAGATGCTGGGTTACGACCCGCTGTACCTTGCCTGTGAGGGAAGGGTGGTGGCGGTCGTCGAAGCGAATGCCGCGGATCAGCTGCTCTCCAGCTGGCAGGCCCTGCCTGGCGGGCGGGAAGCGGCCTGTGTGGGTGAATTGGTCGAAGGACGCGAGCGCGTGATCCTGGTCACTGAACTGGGTGGCGAACGCATTCTCGAAGAGCTTGAGGATGATCCGCTGCCGCGGATCTGTTGATAGTTTCAGATTGGTCAAGGGACGCAGAGGTCACAGAGGGTCGCAGAGTCCACAGAGGTTCTTAGGGGGAAACGATTGAATAGAGGCGGCCTCCATTACCCGTGCATTGCTTAACAGCTGATACCCATTACCGCACAACTACTCTTTGCTAGGTATATATCGATCGCCGCAATTAAAAATTCTGCGTTCTCTGCCCTCCTCTGTGACCTCTGCGTCCAAAAACCCAAAATAAAAAAGCACACAACAAAAAAGGGACCCCGAAGGGTCCCTCGAACTTTCCAGTGGAAAGGTTTGGTTGGGGATCAACCCCAGCTGTCGTGCTTGATATTTTCGAACCAGCTGTACGCGTAGTTGACCTCGCGGGCACGCATCTCGGGGCTGCTGTCTTTCGGTGTCAGGCCACCGGAGCCCTTGACCTTGCTCAGCTTGCCATCAACCAGGTCGTAGACCATGGCAACCGAAATGGCGTCGTTCGGTCCGATGATCGAGTAGCAGGTGTTGACCAGCGAGGGATCACCGGGCTCTTTGCCATTCAGGAGGGCCACGACCGCGGCAGCCGCGGTCTTGCCTTCCGAGTTGGCAGCATAGCCGGACTTCGGCAGCGGTGAAGCGACAGACGCATCGCCGATGACGTGAACACCCTTGTGCATGGTGGATTCGAAGGTGCGGCCATCTATCGGGCACCAGCCCGAGTCGTTGGTCAGGCCGGCCTTGATTGCGATCGCACCGGCCTGCTGGGCCGGGATGACGTTCGCCACATCGACCTTGTGCGCGGTATCACCGACGTACAGGGTGTTGCTGGCCGCATCCACGCGGGTGACCTTGCCGCCGTCTTTTGCGGCAACCCACTCGATGTGGTTCGGGAAGTGCTTTGCAAAAGCCTGCTGGAACAGACCGAACTTCGAGAACTTGTCCTTGCTGTCCAGGATCACCACCTTGGACTTGGGCTTATGCTCCTGCAGGTACATGGCGATCTGGCAGGCACGCTCGTATGGCCCGGGCGGACAGCGGAACGGATTCGGCGGCGCGGCGATGCCCACGACGCCACCATCCTTCATGGCCTCGAGCTGTTTGCGCAGGATAACGGTCTGCTCACCGGCCTTCCAGGCGTGTGGCATGGCCGTCATCGCGGCGGCATCGTAGCCTTCGATGTTGTCCTTGAACGAGATGCCCGGTGCAACGATGCAGCGGTCATAGGCGAAGCTCTGTCCGCCGGCGGTCTTGACCATTTTTCCGGCTGCATCGATGTCGGTGACCGTGTCATGAACCACGTTGACGCCGTGTCCCTTCAGGCCCTCGTAGCCTACCTTGATGGAATCCATCTGACGGTGGCCGGACAGTACCTCGTTGCTCATGAAGCAGGTGTAGTAGTGTTCGTTCGGCTCGATCAACGTCACGTCGATCGAAGAATCAGCCATGCGGATGTACTTGGCAGCCGTTGCGCCACCAACACCACCACCAACGATAACGACCTTCTTGCTGGCCGCGCCCACAATCGCGGGGAAGCCCAGTGCGCTTACCGCGGCTATGCCACCGGCAGCCTGGATGAATTTTCTACGTGTGAAATTTGCCATTGTTTTATTCCCCCTGATTACTGCTGGCTGGCGAAAAAGTTCAGCACAGATTCGATCTCGGCGTCGCTCAGCTTCTCGACCTGCTTCTTCATCTTCTTCGGCATCTCGCGATGGCCACTCTGGTAGTCGGCCATGGAGTACTGCAGCCACGGGAGCCACTGACCGGCAAGGATGCCTGCGTCGTCGTCCGGGAGGCCGCCATTCTCGTCATGACACTTGGAGCAGCTCTTATCGTAGATAGCGGCACCGGCCTTTGCCTTGGCTGCGTCATGCGGGACTTTGGCCTTGTAAACGGGCATTTTGGCGAAGTGGGCGCCCATCTGTTCGATCTGCTCGTCCGTATAGCCTTTGGCGATACGGTTCATGATGGTCGCAGGACGCGCCTCTTCTTCTATTGCGTGGCTCTTGTCCTTCGGCAGCTTTTTGAAGCCCTGCATCGCTTCGACGAAGTAGGCTTCGGACATGCCGGCCAGATTCGGCGAGGCGGGGCCTACGCTTTGACCATTCGTACCGTGGCACCCGGCACAGGTGTTGGCCATTGCACTGGCACTTGGTCCGGCAAACACCTGCGTGGTGCCGACCATAAAGACAGAGCCGATCAGCGCGACAAGCGCTTTTCTGTTGCAGCCCATAATTCCTCCTGGTTTCTCTTTGTGTTGGAAGGGGTTATTGGTCATCGGCCTTCGTGGCCGGGTTATCTTTCTTTTTTATCTTTTTTATTTGTAGCGGATCAATCTACTATGACGACCGTCCGCCAGTATTTGACGCAGATCAATTTGCAAAGGCCTGAAACAGGCCGCCGCCACCTGGCTGGCCGCCTAGTCTAGCGTAATAGACGGCTAATTCATTAATTTCTTCGCGGGTTAACGATTTGGCGATGATGCGCATGCGGCTATAGACATCGTTCGCGCGCTTGCCCTTGGCGTAGTCCTTCATCGTGTTGACGAAGTATTTGACGTTCTGCCCCGCAATGGCCGGGACATCGATGATTGCACCCTCGCCACGGGGGCCGTGACAGGATGCGCAGGGCTGGATCAGGCGGGTCTTGTCGCCACGGAACACCAGTTTCATGGTGTCTTCGCTGACCGTTTCGTCTTCGTCAACCTCCACTTTGGGAATCGGTTGATCCGCATACCAGGCGGCCAGTGCCGCGAGCTGCTCGTCGGTAAGTCGCTCTACCGCCTCACTCATCTTGCGATTTTCGCGGCTGCCATCCTTATAGTCGCGCAGTTGCTTGAAGGTATATGCAGCGATCTGTCCCGCCAGAGTGGGGTGCTTGTCCCGATCCGGCTCAG